>Ga0209113_1000153_pt1 | contig 13304 bp, 12 predicted proteins | sample TexAe_RefH0_O1_FD_187951 | JGI IMG/M metagenome (GOLD analysis project Ga0209113, IMG submission 187951) | Forest soil microbial communities from Davy Crockett National Forest, Groveton, Texas, USA - Texas A ecozone_RefH0_O1 (SPAdes) (version 2) | ecosystem: Environmental > Terrestrial > Soil >... | reverse complement strand
GGTCGCGGCGAGACGTTGTGCCTGACATGCACGAGTTGCTCCTGCTGGAGTCTGAAATGAACCGGTACCTGCCGCTTTACCCGCAGGTCGTCGTTTGTCTATACGACATCGACCGTTTCGGCGCCGGAATCATCGTCGATCTGCTCAAGACACACCCCCGCATGCTGGTTAGCGGCATGCTGATCGAAAACCCGTATTTTCTGACACCCGATGAACTCCTGGCTGGCGCAGCAAGCGACCTAGCACCCGATGAACCCGCGGCCGGGTCCGACTCCGACACGGAGATTGCCGAGGCAGCGAAATGGTACTTCGAAGAGACGACTGGCTCGACATAGCGCGCAAGGTCGACTGGACCCCCCGCTACGTCGATGAACGCAGCCTCTTTCCTGAACAAATCAGCGGCCGCCCGTGGCTGGCCCATGAGGCCTGGCAGGGCTGGAGCGAGGCCTACCGCACCACCTACCGGGAGTATGTGGCTAATCAACGGGAAAAAGACGCGGCCGTCCTCGGAGTACGTGCGGCACTGTCGAAGCCACGGCTGGTCGACGAACTCGACCCGGGTTGGCTGGAGTTGGTCAAATTTCACAACGGTGCGATCGCTCTGGCTGAGTATGCCGGCGCGATCGCCGAGTTGCGCATGGCTCGGTTCGGCCGTGATAGCGCCTGGCGGATGATGGCAACCCTCGGCGCGCTCGACGAGATCCGCCATACCCAGATTCCGCTGCTGATCGGCAGCGACTTGCTCTCGCACGACGGCAATTTCGACTGGACGCACAAGGCCTACCACACCAACCAATGGGTCATTCTCGCCGCACGCCACCTTTTCGACGACATGTTCCTCGCGGCCGACGCCCTCGACCTCGCCATCCAGCTCAACTTCGTCTTCGAGACGGGCTTCACCAACCTGCAATTCATGGCCATGGCGGCCCTGGCCGATCGCGCCCACCACCATCTATTCGAAAAGACGCTGGCAAGCATTCAGACCGACGAGGCCCGCCACGCCCAGATCGGCCACCCCGTGATGCGGACGCTGTTGGAAAACGGATCGCGTCAGCGCGCCCAATATCTCGTCGACAAGATGTGGTGGCGATGTTGGCGGTTGTTCTTGGCGCTGACCGGAACTGCGATGGAATACCTGACCCCGCTGGACGCGCGGGCGCGCTCGTTCAAAGAATTCATGACCGAATGGGTTACTGAGCAGTTCGTGAAGAACCTCGCCGAGTTCGACCTTGAAAAACCTTGGTTCTGGGACCTTTTCGTGGAGGAGCTGGACTATGCGCACCACAGCTTTCAGCTGGGCCTCTACACCTACCGGACGACGTTGTGGTTCGACGTCGCGTCACCAACCGCGGCTGAACGATCGTGGCTGAACGACAAATACCCACGATGGAACGACCTCTACGGGCCGCTGTGGGATCAGCTGGAAGCACGCTGGCAGGGTGGGGGCGAGACGAACACGCTGTCCTACGGTCTGCCGGCGCTGTGCAACCTCTGCCAGCTCCCAACCCTGTTCATCAGGCCCGGTCGCAACACTGCCTGCACGCTCGAGATGCATGGCCGGCGCTACCTGTTCTGCTCGGAACCGTGCCGCTGGATTTTCCAGCAGGAGCCGCAACGTTTCGCCGGCCACAAAAGCGTGGTGGATCGGATCGTCGCGGGCGAGGCGCCCGGCAAGCTCATCGATCTGCAGGAGTGGATGGGGCTGACCGCGCCGGCCGAGAACGGCAAGGATCTGCGCCGCGGTCTGGATCCGTGGCGCCTTGACCCCATCCCGACAGCGTGAGGCGACAGCGGTGCGCGTCTACTTGTTCGGCTACGCCAGCGACGACTTCGTGGGGCGCGTTATCGTCACGCCGAATGAACGCACGGTGGCCGAGCTCGCGCGCCAGCTGGTGGCCTGGGGCCTGGAGCCAGAGCGGCGTGGAGCTATCACAGTGCGCAACGAAAGCGGCGAGATCCTGGAGCCGGCCGACACTATCGCACAAGCAGGGCTGAGTAATGGCGACATCTTCACGGTCGAACGCGGCTGACACGCCTCCGGCGGTCTGGCACTACGCCGGAACCCTCGACGAGTTGTGGGAAGGCGAGGTGCTCGGCGTTAACCTCGGCGGCGTCGACGTCCTGCTGTGCAACGTCGACGGCGAGCTGTTCGCATATGAGGACCGGTGCCCCCATCTGGCAAATCCCCTCTCCCACGGCGTCCTGAACCACAACACGCTGACGTGCGCCGCGCATGAATGGGAATTCGATGCGCGGACCGGCCAGGGGGTGAACCCGCAAGCCGCGCGTCTGACACCCTTCCCGGTTCGACTCGACGACGACCGGATCTTCATCCAGATACCACCGGAATCCGCGCGCGTGGTAGACGACCCCGATCGCCGGGTGGGCCCGGTGTTGCACGCCACACCGTTCGCGCATGTGGTGGCCGCCGTCATCGAGGAGGAGAACGACGACGTCGTTGTGCTCGATGAAGGAGCCTACCTGCGCGTGCTAGCGCCCGGCAGCTGCCGCTTGTCAAGAGCCGCCCTGGAGACCGCAACCGGGCCGGCCATTCGGTTCCCGGGCGACCTCGAAGTCGTGATGTCGTCATTCACCGGTGTTTTGAAGCTGACGGACGACGGCGCGGTCTGGACATTGGCGGCCCATCCGACGGCGGCCGATCCGCCGGCCCGCGACAAATGACAACTCCGGGCCGCAAGACCTACACGCGGCTCGCGGCGGGCCGGCGTATCCCGCTCGAGTATGAGCTGTTGAGCACTGACCTTCACTACAACCACCCGCGTCGGTTCGAGCTGACGGCTGACCTTCCCGTCGTCGAGTGGTACTACCGCCACCGTGAAGGCGCCACCCTGCGAGCACAGAACTGGGAACAGTTCGCAGACCCACGGCGAACCACGTATCGCGCATACACCCAGGTGCAAGACGGCCGCGAAGACGTTATCGACGGGCTCCTTCGGGAGATCGACGACACCGGCTACGACCGCCGGCTCGACGTCGACTGGCTGCGCTTTCTGGACCGCTGGTACTTCCCGCTTCGTTATCCGGTGCACGGTTTACAAATGCTGGCCGCCTATGTCGCCCAGATGGCGCCTGCCTCCCGCATCACCAACTGCGCAGCTTTCCAGGCTGCAGACGAGATGCGCCGCGTCCAGCGCATCGCCTACCGCACTGCGCAAGTCAACGGAGGCCCGGTCGACGCGGCGACGTTACGGCGACAACAGACTGCGTGGGAGGATGCGCCTGCGCTCCAGCCACTTCGCGAGCTCATCGAAACCGCGCTGATCACCTACGACTGGGATGAGGCTTTTGTCGTGACGAACGCGGTCATCAAGCCTCGAATTGATCGCCTGGTGAATCAAGAAATCGCGGGCTCCCTGGCAACGGCCAACGGCGATCCCATCCTGAACAGCATTCACTTCTCGCTCGACGAAGATGCCCGTTGGCATCGCGCGTGGACGGCCACACTACTGCGCCACCTGATCAGCGACACGCCTTCGAACGCCGACGCGGTCTCCGCATGGCTAGATAAGTGGCAGCCGCTGGCGTCCGATGCGCTCCACGCTGTCGCCGGCATCCTCGCCGACGCACCGGTGACGATGGATCCGACCAAAGCGGCAGCGCGCATCAGCGACGAAGTGTCGCGAGAAACCGCTGCGCTCTTGGCGACGCGAGCGTGATTGCGACGGATCACGTGGGCCCGTTTTGGTCTGCTTGACTTAATAAGTGACGGGAGGAGCTGAATCAGGAAGCGAGAGTGACGTAGAAGAGCAACAACGCAGGTCGCTCTCGTGTGCGGTGCGACGACTTCCCGCTGGCATAACTATTATCCGGACGACAGGTGACCTGAATAGAGAAACCAGCTCGCAGCTGTCCCTGCTCGTAGCCGGCGAATTGCTACGAGAGCCCGCACAATTGGTGCTCGAGCTCGCGAACCTGACGTCTGTCGATAAGGCCGCCGTCGACGCCTTGGTCTCCGCCTCGGCGCTGGCCGGAGAACCCGACATCTCATTCTGCTTGGTGGCATCGCACGCCGGTTAACGGTTTGACGAGCGAAGCGAAGGGGCCTCGCCAAACACTTGATGGTACTGCTGAGCGAATCGGCCGAGGTGCACAAAGCCCCAGCGGCCGACCACCGCAGTAACGGCCGCCGAAGACCGGATTTGCGACGCACGCCTGGCCTTGTGATGTGAGCTCACCTGCCAGGGTGACAACAAGCGCCGAAATCCGGCTCACCAGAACGAAGTACCGACACTCGGCGTTCGGCACGATGTCAAGAGTCGAAACCCGAGGAGAAACAATGAAATACGACGAAATCATTGCGCGAGTAGCGGAGCGTACCGGCCTTTTTGAAGGTGAGGCGGCGGCGTTGACACGCGCGACCTTGGCCACCCTCGCCGAGCGTATCGGCGGCGCCGAGGCCCGCGACCTGGCGACACGACTGCCTGGACCACTGCAAGACGCCTTGCTCCCGACGAAAGAACAGGCCGAAACTTTCGGCTTCGATGAATTCGTCAACCGGGTGGCTGAACGCTCCCCCCGACGTGACCCCATCGCGTCTAGAAGTGCCGTGGATGCGGTGCTGGCGACGCTCCGTGAGGCGGCGACGCCCGGTGAGTTCGATGACGTACTGAGCCAGCTACCCCGAGACTTTCACCGGTTGGATGCGCGGTGAACCAGCCGCCGCCGGGATGCTGTTGCAACGTAATATGCTGTTGGCCTTAGCTTTTCGTTGCAATACGTGGCGACTATCTACCTCCGCGATGCGATTTAGAGCCCTTCGGCATGGCCTTCACGGCTTTGCCCAGAGAAGGCGATCGCCTCCTCACTATCGCGTCATTGGGGCTCGATTGCCGAGATCGCCTTCTCTTTGACGCGAACCTTGGAGGGCCACGGTACGTCGTTGCGCGGACAGTTCACGGATCCGGATTAAGGAAGCGCCAAATTTGCGTGGCGGCATGCAGGTGAAGCAATTATCGATATTACGGGGTCGAAGCTCCTCAAGTCCGCGGTCGGCTATGAGCGCGCGAGGGGCTCTTAGAAAAATTGCGGAAAGCCGTTCGGCACATCGCAGCTCGAGTGGGCAAGCTGTCGACCAATCTCCCGATACAGAGCAGCGGGATCAGGATGACGGTCGGCGAGTAAAAGCACCAGGCTCCCCTGGCGGCCTAGCCAACGGTCCAGGAACCGCCCGATGCCGGCCAAGAAAATTTCGTTAAGGCTCACAAACAGCGTCGCCGTCCTGTCACAGCGGGACGAATACCGCTCGACAAATTTGCTCCGGCGGGAGCAGGAAATACACGTCAACAACGGCGAAGCTTGCATCGAGCGGAAAGATTCCCGACTACACACATTGCCGAGCGGAGTCCGACATGGCCGAATGCCTGCAAGGTTTGAGAATCGCGATGCTCGCAGCGGATGGCGTCGGCCAGGTCGAATTGGAGGCATCCGGCGAGGCGGTGCGGCAAGCAGGGGCACAGACACAGTTGTTGTCGCTCCGAACCGGTCACATCGAATCGCTCGATAGCGACCTCGGGCCGGGCCGCACGTACACCGTCGACCAAACGGTGGCCCAAGCCACGGTCGACGAGTACGAGGCGTTGCTGCTGCTGCCCGGGACGGTGAAATCTGATCGGCTTTCCAGCGACGATCGGGTGGTCTCCCTCGTGCGTGACTTCATCACTTCAGGGAAGCCGGTCGGGATCGTCTGCTACGGGGCGTGGACTCTGCTTGAAGCAGGAGTGGCCCGGGGTCAAAGTCTCCCATTGTCTGGGACCATGCGGGCCCACCGATCGACAGGCGCCTCCGTATTAAGGGGCGAGCCGGTCTCGCCACGTGAACAGCGCGCGTTCTATAGCACCATCGCCAAGGAATTCGCGCGCATTACCCGCCAGCCTGCCCGCCCGGCAGCCGAAGAGAGCGGGCACGCATGGGCCCAGCTGGCTGTGTTACCGCCGCGGCCAGGTTGCGAGAAGTACAGCGCGGCAAAGAAAGTGGCTGGCCAATAAACGGCGTCGACGATAGTGTCCGAGCGATGTCGGCGAATCACTCTGCGATCTAGACGCTCGTGCCGTTTCGGTGGGCCGGCTCGTGGTGAGTCGGTTCGCCCCAGCGATGAACAAGCCGGAGTCCAGGTCGAACAAGTCCAGCACCCGCCCGATGGTGTGGTTGACGATATCGTCGAGGTGGCCGGCCGATCGTAAAATGCTGGTACCGGCGGAAAAACGATGGCTCCCGCCTCCGTTGCCGCGAGCATGTTCCGCAGATGAACTGTTGTGAGCGGACTTTCACGCACAAGTAGGATCGGGTTATCAGAACACCAGCTGAAATAGCGTGAACACCCGATCCCAATGCTCAGTCGACGGGTTGGACACCTTCGGGTCCACCACGCGGAACGAACGGGCCAGCGCGATACTCAACCCGCCGAACAACTCTGGCAGCAGCTGCTCGGTGTCCTCAGCGAACGTAACGTCGCCAGGTGGTCGCCGCACCGCCTGCCGCAGCAGCTCACGGATCTCCTCTGCCTCCTCCAGCTTGTCGAATTCCCGCATTCGCTCCTGGACGCCCTTGGTGATCGGAAGGTCCTGCGGCACAACCACGTCACGCCCGTTCCACTTGGCCGAGTTGCGCCCCGCGATAGCAATGTCGTCGATCTGCTCGTCGACGAACTCCCGGAAGCGACGGACGTCGTTCTTGTCGATCTTGATGCTTGCGACCGAACGAAAGAACCGTTCGAACGCCGTAATACCCGAGGGATGGGTCATTGAATACCTCCGCTCCAAATATTCATATCGGCCCAGCAGTACTGGTTGGGGTGGCCCCGCACTTCGCTGGCTAGGGCCGCTTCGGGATCGAAGCGGCGCACCGGCCGACCAATTCCGGTCTTGCTCCCTTCGGGGCCACACCAGCCATATGTGCCGACGCGGGCCGTCTACATGGGAACCTTCGCACCCCGACGCCGCGGTGGACACGGTCCTGTCAGTCCCAAACCCGACGCGCGCACTTGCCCCCACAGGCCGAAAGAGTGCCCTAAGTCCTGCGTTGACGCGTAAATGTCCCGCGATGGCGTCGGCCCTCGGCATTTCGATGGCGGCAGAATCCCGTACCAATAGCGACTGCATCTGACGCCTTGAGCAACCGGGTCACCCGCAACGCCGCAACGGGCGTCAGAGCTTGTTGGCGACAACGTCGAGATTGCTGATGTCGGGTGCCGAGGCGAATAGCTCGTCGGCTTTCGCCCCCCGGTTGCCGGTATTTCGCCGCTACGGGCGCGTTAGCTTAGCTCGGACGATGGGCACCGCGACGGGCCAGCTGATACATGGATGGCTACACCTTTGTGGCGCCGGTGACTGCAAGGATGGTACTTGCGACGAGCTCGGGATCGTCAATCGTCGGAGTGTGCGGGAGGCCGGGCAGGATGGTGAATGTCGCGCGGGGCAGGCGGTCTCGGGCGATAGCCCCGCAGAGTTCGACTGGCAGAATCCTGTCCTTTTCGGACCAGGCGATGGTGATTGGGCACGGCAGAGGGTCCATCGGTGCGACCTGTTCGTCAGGGTTGTTGAAGATGTCGTGAATGATGGTGCATTCAAAGTTCTCTTCATTGATTTCGATGATCCGCTTGTAGCTGAGTCGATCTCCGTGCAGCGTCAAATCGGTCAACCCACGCCGGCGCATCCCCGGCGATTTCATGAGAAGCGGGGTGATGGGACGCATCACGCGGCCTAACGCCAACTGCCGTCGCACCTTCTTCAGGGCCCGCACCCGCAGATCGTTCGACCACAATCCACCCGGTGAAAATGCACAGACGGATCCAGCCCGGCCACGTCGCGCCAATTCGAGCGCTATGAATCCACCCATCGAATGGCCCGCTAGATGTGGCCGATCTAGTCCGCGTTCATCGAGGTAGCGTTCGGACTCATCGATGACATCCCAGATCGTGACGGGTCGCCGCTGCACAACTGGCCCTCCACGATGACCGAGCGCTGACGGTGTGTATACGTCGTGGTGGGCGGATAGCAGCGGCGCAATGTCCCGCCATTGATCGCCAGACCAGGACCCGCCATGCAGGAGTACAAGAGGCGACCGTTCCGACGTCACCAGCGAAGTTTCGCACAGCTTCAGCCCCTTGAGCGGTCTAAAAGCTCCTGAACAGGTCTTCTTGAGTGGGGCGGGCCGGGCTCGAAGCGACCAACAGGTTATGAGTCGGCCAGAGCGTGTCCGCCGACATCCGCGAGCGTTCGGAAAAGCTTGTCTAACCAGCACTTTCAAGCCATGGACGTTCGTCGGTGTTCGTGAGCGTCTGGCATTGGTTGTGACGACGTCGTGACACCGACCGTCTGCTGTTGGCCCAGACTTCACCCGAATGCATGTTTCTGAAATGCGTCAACTGGCAACGCAACCAGCAAGTGCCCGCGACCGCGAGTGACTTCACCTGCGGATTGCGGCGCGACACTGAAACGGACAACAACGTCTCAAGGAGTTCCGCCGCCATGTCCATCCGAGTTGCAATCGTTTTTGGGGCCGCACTCATCGCCACCGCGGCGCCTGCCCACGCCGACGCAAACTCGTACCTCGCCTATATCCACAACACCGGGATCAACACCGCAGGAAAGCCGGACTCGTGGCTGCTCGACAATGGGCAGCACGCATGCGAGCTTCTACGGACCGGGACGACGGTCGACCAGATCAGTGAGGGACCGTCGAACGCCGACAAACGCGGGCTGACTATCGCCGCGCAGCACGAGCTGTGCCCGGAGACATTGCACTGAGCTGACTTGCTACTGGCTTCGTGTCGGTGGTTCGGGTACAACGACGCCATGGCCAAGCGCGCGAGGCCACCGGTCGAAGCTGGCGGCGTTGCGGGACGAACTCGGCCACATCCAAGTTCAGAAGCTGTCGAAAGCTGATCTCGACGATCTGGTGGGCCGGATGTGGCGCGGTGAAGTCAAGGGCCGCGACAACACGCCAAGACAGGGCGCCAGGGATGACGTCAAGCACCGGAAACGCCTGACCAGGCTCTCTACAGTGGGGCGGGCGGGGCTCGAACCCGCGACCAACGGATTATGAGTCCGCGGCTCTAACCAACTGAGCTACCGCCCCGGATCCGATCAGCTGCGAACATCGCCTCCGGCGTCGTGGTCTTGCACGGCCCTGACATTAGCGCCCGCACAAATTCGCCCGTGACTGTGCCATGCAAATGCACGCCGCGAAGGGCCATCGTTCCGACAACCCTTCGAAAACTTTCAGCCCACGGGATGAGTCCGCGGCCTTGCATCCGTTCTGGCAGTCAGGGAGCTACGGCAATCCACCTGCTCCCCGGAGATAACCCAGTTTGGACGGCTGTTCTCAGCCGCACGATCAAGGAAGGCTCATCATGAGAATCGTCGTCATTGGAGGAACCGGCCTGATTGGGTCAAAAGTGGTGCAGGCCTTGACCGCACAAGGTCATGATGCCGTCGCCGCAGCTCCGTCGACGGGTGTGAACGCGGTGACCGGCGAGGGCTTGTCCGACGTGCTCGTCGGCGCGTCAGTGGTCGCCGACGTCTCGAACTCGCCGTCGTTCGACGACGCCCCGTCGATGGAATTCTTCACCAAGTCAACGACGAACATGCTGGCCGCCGAGGCCGACGCCGGCGTCAAACACCACGTCGCGCTGTCGGTCGTCGGCACCGATTTCCTTGCCGCACAGAGCGGCTACTTCCTCGCCAAGCAGACGCAGGAAGACCTCATCAGCGCGGGACCGATTCCTTACACGATCCTGCACGCAACGCAGTTCTTCGAGTTCCTTAGCTTCATTGCCGACTCCGCGACCGAGGGGAACACGGTGCGTCTGCCGTCGGCTCTCTGTCAGCCGATGGCTGCAGTCGACGTCGCCGAAGCCGTTGCCGTAGCAGCGGTCGGTGACCCGGTGAACGGCATCAGCGAGATAGGCGGACCGCACGCGTATCCGCTTCCCGATCTCATCCGCATCGCGCTGACCGCCCACGGGGATCCTCGCGAAGTAGTCGCCGATCCTGCTGCGAAGTATTGGGGCGTCGCAATCGAAGAACGCACCCTCGTTCCCGATGACGGCGCGAAACTGTCCACCACCAGGTTCGAGGACTGGGTTCTCGAGACGGCGGCCAAGGCGTAGCCGAACCCTTACGGCGCCAAGCCAATTGAGCAACGTAGAAGAGACGGCGTTGGTGGACATCTACGAGGCAGTAACAAGCCGACGCGCCGTTCGCGGATTCACCGACCAGCCCATACCGAAAGAGGTGCTGGAGCGGGTGCTGTCGGCCGCGGCTTGGGCGCCGTCGGGATCCAACCTCCAGCCCTGGCACATCTACGTTTTGACCGGTGCGCCACTGGTGCAGCTCAAACTGCTCGCCATACATCGAGTAGGAGCAGGCGATCCCTGGGACGAGCGGGAGTTCGAGATGTACCCGCGCGAATTGAAGTCCCCTTACAGCGAGCGCCGAGCCGCATTCGCCAAGCAGCGTTACGGCGCACTTGGCATTGCGCGCGAGGACTTGGAGGCCCGTCAACGAGCCGCCATCGCCAACTGGGACTGCTTCGGCGCGCCCGCCGCGCTGTTTTGCTACATCGACCGCGACATGGGCCTGCCGCAATGGGCGGACCTCGGCATGTACCTGCAGACCGTGATGCTGCTGCTGCGCGCCGAGGGCTTGCACAGTTGCCCCCAGATGGCGTGGTCGCAAACTCGCAAGTCCGTCGCGGAGGTCGTCTCACCCCCGGACGGGCGCATCCTCTTCTGTGGCATGTCGATCGGGTACGAAGACGTATCCGTCAGTTACGCCCGCACCGGCCGCGCACCGCTCGAGGAGACCGTCACATTCGTGGGCGGTTAGGACAGAAATTGCAGATACGGAGGGGCCCGGACGCGCGACTGCGTAGACCTCGCTGAGAGAGCTCACTACCATCAGGTCCGGACCAGCCATCAGTCCCGACATCAAACCGGCTGAGGTCCACTGGAACCAGACGCGGTGGAGAGTATGTCGAGCCAGGGCCGGGGGCAACGTCTGCGCGGTCGCACGGCCGAATGCGAGACGCTGCGCGGGGTGGTCTCGACAGTCCAAGCAGGTAGCCATCAGGTTTTGGTTCTCCGCGGCGAAGCTGGCGTCGGAAAGACCGCCTTGCTCGGCTACGTGTCAGAGCAGGCGTCCGAATTTCGCTGTGTCCAGGTGGCGGGTGTGCAGTCGGACATGGAGCTCGCATTCGCCGGCCTCCAGCAGCTGTGCGCACCGCTGATGGATCGATTCGACGAGTTGCCGCCGCCGCAGCGCGAAGCCCTGAATGTCGCCTTTGGCCGCGGAGTCGGAGCGACGCCCGACCGCTTCCTGGTCGGGCTGGCGGTGCTGAGCTTGATGGCCGCCGCTACCAGCGACCAACCCCTGCTCTGCATCATCGATGACGCGCAGTGGCTCGACCAGGTGTCGCTGCAGACGCTCTCGTTCGTCGCGCGGCGCCTGTTGGCCGAGCCAGTCGCACTGGTCTTCGCGGCCCGCGACGGCGGCGCGCAGGCGTTGGCCGGGCTGCCCGAGCTCGCGATCAACGGGCTATCTGGCGGCGAAGCCCGCGACCTGTTGAGCTCCGTCATACCCGGGCGGATCGATGAGCGGGTGCGCGACCGCATCGTCGCTGAGACGCGGGGCATTCCGCTGGCGCTGCTCGAGGTGCCGCGAAACCACTCCGCGGTCGATCTGGCCGGCGGTTTCGGGAATCTGGCTGTGCACCGCTCGGCGGGACAGCTGGAGGAAAGCTTCGTGCACCGCATCGCGTCGCTTCCCGTCGACACCCAACGGTTGCTCCTTGTCGCCGCCGCCGAGCCAGTTGGCGACGCCGCGTTGTTTCTGCGCGCGGCGGCCAATTTGGGCATCCCGGTCGACGCACTGGCACCGGCAGAAGCCGCCGGGGTGATCGAGTTTGGTCCGCGCATGCGCTTTCACCACCCGCTGCTGCGCTCAGCCGCCTACCGCGCCGCAGACCTGGCTGACCGCAGAGCAATACATCGGGCATTGGCCGACGCGACGGATCCACGCTCGGACCCCGACCGTCGAGCATGGCACGCCGCCTATGCCACGGCGGGACCCGACGATGCGGTCGCCGCGGAGCTGGAAACCTCAGCCGGCCGCGCCCAGAGCAGAGGCGGCATCGCCGCGGCGGCAGCTTTTTTGGAGCGCGCGACCGCCTTGACTCTGGACCCGGCCCGGCGCGTTTCCAGGGCAATCGCCGCGGCGCAGGCCAAGGGAGATGCGGCAGCGCCCCAGGCTGCACACGACCTACTCGCAATCGCCGAACTAGGCGTGCTGTCCAACCTCCAACGCGGCCAAGTGGCTCGTTTACGCGCTCAGATGGACTTTGCCCGCAACCGCGGGGGTGATAGCAGCGCCCCTCAGCTTGCCGGGCCCGCGTCGCAACTTCTCGACGCCGCCAAGCGGCTGGAAAACCTTGATGACGATCTAGCCCGCGAGACCTACCTCGAGGCGCTCGCCGCAGCCATGTACGCCGGTCGATCCGGTGAGCCCGACGCACTGGCGAATGCGGCCGAGGCTGCCCGCGCAGCGGTTGGCCCGGCATCAGAACTGCATCAGCCGATCGACTTGCTGTTGAGCGGCATGGCCGACCGAATCGCTGGCGACGTGAGCAGCGGCCGCGCTGTGCTGCGATCAACGCTTCAGGACATCTGCGCCCAGACGAATAGCCAGATACTGCACTGGATGTCGCTGGCCTTCCCAGTTGTGCAGGAGACCGCCGCCGCCGAACTCTGGGACGACGCGATCTACCGTCAACTGGCCACCGACATCGTCCGGCACGCTCGTGACGCCGGTGCACTGGCCATAATTCCGCGAGCACTCGCCTACCAGGCGAGAGCTCATCTTCTGGCGGGCGAATTCGCCACGGCGGCAAGAATTATCGAAGAAGCAGCCTCGATCACTGCGGCCACGGGCTACGCGCCACTCAAATACGACGCGTTGCTATTGACTGCCTGGCGCGGGATCCCGGCCGACGCGGTCGGCTTGATCGAGGCAGCGACCGCAGAGGGAAGCACCAGAGGCGAGGGCCGACTGCTCGGCCTGGCCGGGTTCGTCACCGCCGTGCTCTACAACGGACTCGGCCGATACGAACAGGCATTCATCGCCGCTCGCGAGGCATGTGAACACGAGGATCTTGGCTTCTACGGGTGGTGCTTGATCGAACTGATCGAAGCTGCGGTGCACACGGGCGAGCGGGCAACGGCCGCGGCCGCCATACGTCAGCTCGAAGAACGCGCAGGCGCCAGCGCAACCGACTGGGGACTAGGGGTT
>Ga0209113_1000152_pt1 | contig 13464 bp, 9 predicted proteins | sample TexAe_RefH0_O1_FD_187951 | JGI IMG/M metagenome (GOLD analysis project Ga0209113, IMG submission 187951) | Forest soil microbial communities from Davy Crockett National Forest, Groveton, Texas, USA - Texas A ecozone_RefH0_O1 (SPAdes) (version 2) | ecosystem: Environmental > Terrestrial > Soil >... | reverse complement strand
ATCTGCGCGTTGGTCTGGTCGCGGATGAATTCTTGGTCGTCCTCGGGGATGCCGAGCAGCATGCTGATGACCTTCATGGGCATCTGCGCGCCGAGGTCGGCGACGAAGTCGATGTGTCCCGTTCCGATCAGCGGATCCAGCGACTGCGCGCAGAAGTCGCGGATCTGCGACTCCAGCGCCGCGATCTTGCGCGGGGTGAACATCCGGGCCAGCAGCTTGCGGTGAATGTCGTGGATCGGCGGGTCTTCCATGATGAGCAGGCCGGGCGGGATGTCGAGGTTAGCCTTGATCAACTCGAGGATGATGCCGCGCGCCGAACTGAATGTGCCGTGATCGACGAGTCCCTTGTCCACATCGGCGAACCGGCTCAGCGCATAGAAATCGTGCTGAGTGTTGTAGTACAGCGGCGCCTCTTCGCGTAACCGCGCGAATGTCGGATATGGGTCGGCGTTGACGTCGACATCGTAGGGGTCGTAGTGGACGTCCTGGACGTCCAAGTCGGTGCTGATCGTCACGAAATCTTGCCTTTCGCCACAACTTCGGCGATCCGGATGGGCCGCATGCCGGATCGTTGTCGCCAGTGTGTCAGCGTCCGAGGCGGTTCGGGCGATTTGTACCTTTCGCTTAACGCCAACCGCGCTCGCGCGCTTACCCGCGACGGGCTAACTCTATTGCCGTAGAGAATCATATGGGCCCTTATTGGGCAAGAGCTGACGACCTATTTCGAACGCGGTTCTAACGCCGTGCCGCCCTGGGTGAGTCGCCCCCGCTGGTCGCTGCGCAGGACGCCGGTGACGATGGCCGACAGGACGCCGTCGAGCTGCTCGGGGCTGTCGATGATCCGGTCGCCGTGAGCGAGTCGCAGAAGGAGGCCGTTGATGAAGGTCAGGGTGATGTTGGTCAGGTCATCGACGACGGCGGGATCCAGCTCGGCCCCGTGCGGCAGGAGTTGGACACAGATGTCGTGGTGCAGCTTGGTGAAGGCCTGGGTGGCGCGCTCCAATATTGCCGCCATTGCCGGATCGCGGGTCGCCTGCATGGTCAGCTCATAACGCGCTTTCGTGCGCGTCAGCTGCGGTTCTTCCCCGGTTTGGATGACCACCTTGGCCAGCGTGGACGCCGACGCCCCGGCTTCGATGCCCGCGCTGTCGGCAACCGCCTGCAGCGTCGCCAAGTCGAGTTCGACCATGCGCTCGGCGACCGCGTGCAGCAACGCCGAGCGGGTGCGGAAGTAGAACGAGGTGGTGCCATCGGGGACACCGGCGCGGCCGTCGACCTTCAGATGGCTCAGGCCCTTTGCGCCGTCGTCGGCGAGCAGCTGTATCGCCGCGTCGCATAGTTCACGGCGGCGTTGGTCGGGATTGGGCTTGCGTCGGTTTGGTATCCCGGCAGTGTAGCGGCGGTTCACCCGCGATTTGGATGTCAAAGCAGATCCTGGCGACGAGCTCGGCTTTCGTTCGCGTCCACGCTACTCTATATTCGTAGTGTCAGCAGAGAATTGTGCAATACCGTCGAACGGACAACACGTGGCCGCTCCCGCCAGCCCGCTCCAGCAACTGCATCGTCCGATTCCACTCCCGCGCGCATCGTCGCCGCGCTCGGACCTCGACGATTTCGGCCGCTACCGATTTCAGGTGGTAGCTGCCAGCATCGCCGACGCGGTGATGTCGATTGGTGGCCTGATCTTCGACCGGGCGATGGCGGGGTGGGATGTCAGGGTCGTGGTCGATGGCGGTTCTGACCGTGACATTGACGACCGGCCGATCCGGATCCTGGGCGGCAGAGTCGCCAAACGGTTGGAGAGTCGTGTCGGGCCGCGCGCCCGGCCGCACATGTTTGCGGTCGCCACCGACGTGATGGTCAAAAGCGAAGCCGTCCGACGGCAGGTACTTGCCGCGGGCAACGGTAAAGAGGCCGAGGTGCTGCTCTGGGGCCGCCACCACCCGACCAATCTGAACAGCAGGTTCGTCGCCGCCCGGCACCGGCCGAGTGCGGCTGCCCACGTGTTCAAATCGCAGGCACTGGCCGCTGGCGGCGCGCTGGTCAGCCGGCATGCCGACGAGGGCTTCTATTCGTTGGCCTGAGCGTCACGCGGGCTTACGCGCGGTGACGAACTGCAAGAAGCGCTGGATCTGCTGCTCGATGTTGACCAGGCCCGACGAGGCGAACAGGTCGATGAACGCCCCGCGATCGAACATGCGCAGCCCGATCGCCTTGGTGACCGCGTGCGTCGCGTATCGGACCGGCGGTATCGGATGTGCGTGGCTGGTCAGAATCGCCAGCCGGCCGCCGGGCCGCAGGACCCGCACCATTTCGTGGGCCACCTGAAACGGCTCCGGCATCAGATAGAGCGCACCGAAACAGCAGACGGCGTCGAAGGTTTCATCCCCAAACGGCAGTGTTCCCGCGTCACCGCGGACGTAGCAGGTACGCGGCCCGCTGTTGTCCAGCACGGCGCGGGTCAGCATCGGCACGGAGATGTCGAATCCGACCGCGAGGCTGTCCGCCGGCAGCTGTTGCGCCAGCTTCCCGGTGAAATTGCCCGGGCCACAAGCGATATCAAGCAACCTGTGGGTGCCTGACAAATCCAGGGCGTCAGCCGCGCGGCGTTGCTCGCTGCCCGTGGTGACACCGCTGGCGACATAAAACGCCACCGGTCGCCACAGCCGTTCGTACACCGTGGCGACCAGCGGGCTGTTCATCGCCTGCTGCGCCACCGTCGGGGTTTCGCTGGCGACCGACTCGCCGAGTACGTCGAGGAAGCCGTGCCGCAGGCTCGCCTCGCGATCGAGCAAATGACGCGTCGTCTCCAGCGGATTCTCGGCGCTGCCCATCCTATGAGTCTGCCGGGGCAGATGTCCTTGCTGCAACACGCTCAAAGCCCCTAGCCTTGGCATTATCTCGGAGACGGCGACAGGGGCGGCATGGTGACCGAACTGACCGCGCTGCGCGCCGATGAACTCACCGCACTGGACATCTTCAAGGGGTGTCCCGCCGAGGACTTGATGCCGCTGGCGGCCAGCCTGCAGCCGCTACAGGCCGCTGCAGGTCAGCTCCTGATGAAGCAGGGCGAGCAGGCGGTGTCTTTCCTGCTCATCGCATCGGGCACGGCCGAGATCAAGCACGTCGCCGATGACGACGTGGTGACCGTTGAACACGTGTCGGCCGGCGCGATCGTCGGCGAGATCGCGCTGCTGCGCGATATCCCGCGGACGGCGACGGTGACCACCACCGAGCTGCTGACCGGTTGGATCGGGGACAGCGACGCGTTCGCGCGACTGGTGCACATTCCCGGGATCATGAGCCGGTTGGTGCGTACCGTGCGACAGCGGCTGGCGGCCTTTCTCACGCCGATTCCGGTCCGCATTCGCGACGGCACCGAACTGCTATTGCGTCCGGTGCTGCCCGGCGACAGTGAGCGGACGTTGCAGGGCCACGTCTGGTTCTCCAGCGAGACGTTGTATCGACGATTCATGTCGGCGCGGGTGCCCAGCCCGGCGCTGATGGACTATCTGGCCGAGGTCGATTACGTCGATCACTTCGTCTGGGTGATGACCGATCAGGACGGCAATCCGGTGGCCGACGCACGCTTCGTGCGCGACGACCACCATCCGGAGGTGGCCGAGGTCGCGTTCACCGTCGCGGACGCCTATCAAGGTCGCGGGATCGGATCCTTTTTGATCGACGCCCTCTCCGTTGCGGCCCGCGTCGCCGGAATCGAGAAGTTCTCCGGCCGCATGCTCGCCGACAACGTGGCGATGCGCACGATCATGGACCACTACGGCGCGTTCTGGGAGCGCGACGACATCGGAGTGGTCACCACCGTCGTCGACGTGCCCGATCTGGACGATCTCTCGTTGAGTCGCGACATGGTCGCTGAAATCAAACACGCTGCGCGTCAAGTGATTCGGGCCGTCAGTTAGCATGCGGTTGTGGGCAGCCGCGATCGTCGTCCCGCTGCTCTCCGCGTGCGCCCACCCGAGCCAACACGCGCCGGCGCCCTCGGGCGGCGCGGCGGCACGCCACGTCGATCCGGCGAACATCAGGCGGGTGCGGCGTGACATACCGCCCGGCTACGAGGTGACCACGGTGACGGATGTGACTGCCCCGCCGGGCATTTGGGGTCTCGGCGGCGCCGGTGTCGCGACCCCGCCGCGCTGCGCTGCACTGGCCGACCCGGCCGGCGGTCACGGGCAATCCCCGCAAGGCATTTCGGGATCCGGTCCCGGCGGCACCGTGTACGCGGTGGTGCTCGCAGCGCCTACCGGTCCGTTGGTGCTGGATCAGTCCCTGGTCGCCCAGTGCCGGCAGTGGAGCATGACCGGGCGGCGTGCCAGCGCGCGTGTCCATCTGGTCGATGCGCCCCGTATCGATGGCGCTGAAACCTTGGGCATGGCCGCCGAAATCGTGACATCGGTCGAAGGCGGCAATGAAATCGGTTCGCGGGCAAGCACCTTCACCGCCTATTTGGGCAACTACTATGCGTTCACCACGCTGGTCAGTGACCCCGGCTCGCCAGCTGCCGCGCTGACACCCCAGTTCGCGTCCGACTTGCTGGTGAAAACGGTATCTGCCTTACGCGGCTGAGGGCGGTGCGTTAGATTGGCGCGAATGATGCGGATTGCGGTAGCCATCGGAAGTGTCTGCCTGTTGGCGGCCTGCTCCCATCCCTCTGAGGCGCCGCCCGCAGCCGATATCACGAAGATCGCGCAGGTGAAGTCCGACTTCGGGCCCGGCTACAAGGTCAAGGAGACGGCGAAAAGCGGCATCGACCCCAAGGTGCTTTCGACGCACAAGCTTCCGCCGGGTCTGACCTTCGATCCGCCCGATTGCGCGTCGTTCGTGGTCGGCGAGGACATGCCGGCCGGCCTGCAGGGAAACATGGCCGCGGTGGCCGCCGAAGGGGCTGGCGGCCGTTTCATCACGATCGCCATGCAGACGTCTCAACCTGTGCCCTTCAAGGAGCCCGGGCACAACTGCAGGAAGGTGGCATTTCAGGGCGGTCGGGTGCGCGGTCTGATCGAGGTCGTCGACGTGCCGCAGATCGACGGAGCGCAGACCCTTGGCGTGCACCGGGTGTTGCAGACCGTGGTGCAGGGCAAGCCGCGTAGCGGCGAGCTGTACAACTACTCTGCACATTTCGGCGACTATCAGGTGATCGTCACCGCGAACCCAGTCGTGGTGCAGGGCCAGCCCGCCAAGCCCGTTGACACCAAGCAGGCCCGCGATCTGCTCGTCAAATCGGTCGCCGCGATCCGCAGCTGAGGTCTACCGGACATCCCTCGGCCGGAACTGAATGCTGATCCGCGTCCCGGTACTCGCCGATGTCTTCGGTACCGAGTGCTCCCAGGTTCGCTGACATGAGCCACCCATCACCAACAGATCGCCGTGCGCCTGCGGCAACCGCAACGACGGCCCGCCTCCGCGGGGCCGCAGTGCGAAGGTGCGGGTGGTGCCGAGGCTGACGATCGCCACCATGGTGTCCTGGGTGCTGCTGCGGCCGATCGTGTCGCCGTGCCACGCCACGCTGTCGGATCCGTCGCGATACCAGCACAGGCCGATTGTGGTGAACGGCTCGCCGAGTTCCCCGGCGTAGATGTCGTTGAGCCGCCGCCGAATCCGGGCCAGCTGTGGATGCGGTGCATCCTCGACGGTGAGGTCGTGGAAGCTCACCAGGCGCGGCACATCCAGCACCCGGTCATACATCTGGCGGCGCTCGGCGCGCCACGGAATCGCCTCCAGCAGTTCGCCGACCAATTCGTCGGCAGCGGTCAACCATCCTGAGCGGATATCGATCCAGGCTCCGCTACCCAGCGATCGGCGCTCGTTGCACTCGAACAACGACTCCTGAACCGTGATCGCCACGGCCGCGATTCTATCGCACAATTGTTCGATCTACAGGCGGACGGCTCCGGGTCCTTGCGCGCTGAGCACGTCATCGGGATTGAACAGCGCACAAGCGCGCAGGCTCAGGCAGCCGCAGCCGATGCACTCGGCGAGGTTGTCCCGTAGCCGCTGCAGATGCACGATCCGATCATCGAGGTCGGAGCGCCAACCGGCGGACAGCCGCGCCCAGTCGCGACTGTTCGGCACCCGGCCGGCGGGCAGCGTGGCGAGCGCGTCGCGAACGCGGGCCAGCGGAATGCCGAGCCGCTGAGACATTTTGATGAACGCGACCCGCCGCAGGGTGTCGCGGCTGTAGCGGCGTTGGTTTCCCGACGTCCGCCTGCTGGTGATCAGCCCCTGCCGCTCATAGAAATGCAGGGCCGAGATCGCCACGCCGGCCCGACTGGCGAGCTCACCGGGGAGCAACTCCTGGGCGTCCACAACCTCAACGATACTTCGGGTAGGGCTCCGCGTTGACCTGGTCGTCGCGCGCCGCTAGGTCACCGACACGCCCGGGGTAGGGCACCAAACCATAACGATGCGGCGACCAACCTGTCGTCGCGGCGCGGATCCTGTCACTGTCGTGGGTGTGACAATTGATGTTGACGACGGTATTGCACAAGCCGCCGAGCTATATACGGACAAACGGCCCTACCGCTGTGCGCGGGGGCACTGGCTGCTGCCGGGACACATGATCGTCAGAGTCGTGCCATGCGGTTGCAGACGAGGTCGACACACCTCGTGGGAATGCGAATGCGGCGACATGACCTACGCGCCGGCGCTCAAAGAGGCGTGCACCCTGTCATAGGCCGTTCTCGACGCGAAATGGCTAACGCCAACTGGGTAGCCAGATCTCCATGTTCCAGGTGTTCTGGGAGATCGGCTGACCGGTGAGCACCGGGAACAGCCACGCGAAGTTCGTCAAAACCAGTGCGACATAACAGGAAACGGCGATGAGCCCCAGCGTGCGACGCTCGGCGCCCTGCCCGGGTTTGTAGAGGATGTCGCCGAGGATCAACGCAATCGCCATCGCCAAAAACGGCGACATGGTGGCCGCATAGAAAAAGTACATCTGGCGGTCGATGTCGGCGAACCACGGAAGCCAGCCTGCGCAATAGCCGACCAGTACGGCGGCGTAGCGCCAGTCGCGACGCACTATCATCCGCCAGCAGGCGTAGAAGAGCACCGGCACCGAAATCCACCACATCGCCGGCGTGCCAACCAACATCACCGCTTTGACACACGATTGCGCGCCGCAGCCGGGAACGTTCTGTTGATCGATGGCGTAGAGCACTGGGCGCAGCGACATCGGCCACGCCCAGGGCTTGGATTCCCACGGATGGTAGTTGCCCGCCGCATTCGTCAGACCGGCGTGGAATTCATAGGCCTTGGCGGTGTAATGCCAGAGCGAGCGGATCGCATCGGGCAGTGGGAAATTCGTCTGCGACCCGATCGACTGGCCGACCTCGTGTCGGTCGATGGCAGTCTCGGACGCGAACCACGGCGCGTAACTGGCCAGATACACCCCGAATGGAATGAGCAACAGCGCGTAGGCCGTTGGGATCAGATCGCGACGGATGACTCCCAGCCACGGTCGCAGCACCCGATACTGCCGGCGCGCCGCCACGTCGAACGCCAGCGACATCATCCCGAAGAAGGCCACGAAATACAGCCCGGACCACTTGGTCCCACAAGCTAATCCGAGCAGGATCCCGGCGCCGAACCGCCACCACCGCACACCCAGCCGCGGTCCCCACACCGTCTCGGCGATGCGGCCTTCGGCGAACGCGACATGCATGCGCTCACGCACCTGGTCCCGGTCGACGATCAGCGCGCCGAACGCGGCGAGCACCAGGAACGCCAGGAAACCGTCGAGCAGCGCGGTGCGTGCCACCACGAAGCTGACCCCATCGGCGATCAGCAGCATTCCGGCGATCGCGCCGACCAGTGTCGAACGGCTGATGCGACGCACGATCCGGACGACCAGCGCCACCATCAGGACGCCGAGGAAGGCGCCGGTGAAGCGCCAGCCCAGGCCGTTGTAACCGAAGATGGCCTCGCCGATCGCGATCAGCTCCTTGCCGACCGGCGGATGGACGACGAGGCCGTAGCCGGGGTTGTCCTCCACCCCGTGGTTGTGCAGCATCTGCCAGGCCTGCGGCGCGTAGTGCTTCTCGTCAAAAATCGGCGTGCCGGCGTCGGTGGGCGACCCCAGGTTCACCATTCTGGTCACGGCCGCCAGCGCGGTGACGACGCCGGTCACCACCCAGCCCTCGAGCCGGTCGACGGGGCCGAAGTCGGGCGCCGGTTCCAGCGGTCCCGGGCTGATCACCGGCACTGCGTCCTCGTCGGCGACGAGTTCATCGGGCGCGGTCAGAGTCATCGCGTCGATCGTAAGCTGTGGGCCACGGCATCCCGGTAAACAGCCTGTCGTGGAGGCCGGCCAGGGTCGGCGGGATTTGGCGTCGAGTTTTACTGGATCTTGACCGCGTGTTGAATCGCCTCACCGACGATCAATGACATGAGTACGCTTCAAGCCGTGGAGCTGGGGGTTTTGGGACCTCTCCAGGTTCGGCGGGACGGCGCGCCGGTGATGATTCCGGGCGCTAAGCCGCGCGCCATCCTCACCATGCTCGGCCTGCACGGCGGTTCGGTCGTGTCGGCCGACACTCTGATTGAGCTGCTCTGGGGCGATGATCCCCCCCGCACCGCCGCGAAGGCCTTGCAGACCCACATCTCCTTGTTACGACGCACCTTGGGCGACGGCTTTGTTTTGACGGCGGGAACGGGTTGGACTCTGGCCGAGAGCGGGGTTGATGCCGCGCGTTATAAATCGGCCGCTCGCCTTGGACGCGATGCCGCTGCCGCCGGAGACACCAGCCAAGCGGTGTCCCGCTTCGAAGAGGCGCTCGCCCTCTGGCGCGGAATTCCCGAATTGCCCGACGGTCGGCGGGGGACGTCGGAAAAGACTCGATGGATCGAGGGTCATGCCGCGCTGGTGGAGGACCGGGCCGACGCACTGCTGGTGACGGGCCGGGCCGCGGAGATCGTCGGCGAGCTCGAGGCCGCGGTGGCCGATGCGCCGCTACGCGAAAGGCGTTGGGGTCAGTTGATGCTCGCGCTCTACCGCGCCGGCCGACAGGGTGACGCCCTCGGCGCGTATCAACGGGCACGGGCGCTGCTCGCCGACGAGCTGGGCGTCGACCCGGGACCGGATCTTCGCCGACTCGAGGCGGCGATCGTCGGACAGGACACTGCGCTCGAAATCCCCGCTGCACAGGATCTTCCGTCGGTGACGCGCACAGTGACCTTCCTGCTGACCGACATCGAGGGATCCACGGCTGCCTGGGAGGCCGACGCCGATGCCATGGCGGTGGCGCTTGCGCGTCATGACGAGCTCGTTGAACAGGTCGTCACGTCCCGCGGCGGTCGGCTGATCAAAACACGCGGCGAGGGCGATGCCACCTTCTCGGTCTTCGAGCGGGCCTCGGCGGCTGCAGCCGCCGCAATCGAGCTGCAAGACGGAATCTTCCACGAACCGTGGAACCTCCAAGACCCAATGCGAATCCGCGTTGCACTGCATACCGGCGAAGTCGAACTGCGCGACGGCGACTACTTCGGCCGTGCGGTCAACCGCGCTGCACGCCTGCGGTCGCTGGCGATAGGCGGCCAGATCCTGTGCTCTGGTGCGATCGCCGAGCTCGTCGTTGACTCGCTGCCCGACGACGTCGTGCTCGCCGACCTAGGAATGCGGCAGCTCCGCAACCTAGCCCGCCCCGAGCACGTATTTGAGCTGCGGATGGAAACTGCGAGTGATCTGCCCCAGACACGGGTCGATGATGAGCCCCTTGAGCGGCCCGGGCTCCCCGCGGTGCTGACCGCCCCCGGGCCGTTCGTGGGGCGCGGCCGTGAGCTCGAAGGGCTGGTGTCGGGCTGGCAGACCGCGCTGGCGGGCGGCACACATGCGGTGCTGATTGCCGGCGAACCAGGAGTAGGCAAGACACGCTTGGCCGGCGAGTGGTCCCGGCAGGCTCATCAGTTAGAAGCGATCGTGCTCTACGGCCGCTGCGACGAAGATCTCGGCGCGCCCTACCAGCCCTTTGCCGAGGCGCTACGTTCGCTCGTGCCATGCCTCGGCACCAGCCGGCTCCGCGGGATGCGCGGCGTCGAAGCGTTGCTTACCTTGATTCCCGGGCTGACCGAAATTCTTCCCGACCTGGCCGCGCCGACCCGTGCCGACCCGGAAACCGAACGCTACGCACTGTTCGACGCCGTCGTCGCACTGTTGGAAGTCGCCTCCGCCGGTGCGCCCGTCGTGCTGATCCTCGACGACCTGCACTGGGCGGCCAAGCCCACGCTGCTCTTGTTGCGGCATCTGCTGCGCTTCGGCGATCGCGCGCGGGTGCAGATCGTCGGCACCTACCGCAGCACGGACCTCGACCGTTCCCATCCCTTGGCGGCGATGCTCGCCGACCTGCACCGCGGTGCTGGTTCTGGCACCGCCAACCGCATTCACCTCAGCGGCCTGGGCGAAGAGGACGTGACCGCATATGTGACCGAGGCCGGTTACCACGACGAAGAACTCGCCCGAGCGTTGGCGTCGGTCACCGGGGGCAACCCGTTCTTCCTCATCGAGGCGCTGCGCCATGTGGACGAGACCGGCGGCGTGTGGGATCCGACCACCTTGCCACAAGGTGTCCGGGAAACCGTGAGCCGCCGCCTTTCACGACTTACGGCGGAGACGAACACAGCCCTAGCCGCGGCCGCGGTCGTCGGTAGCCGGTTCGCTCTGGACCTCGTGGAGAAGGTGGTCGAGGAGGATCTGGTTGACGCGTTCGACGAGGCGTGCAAGGCGGGCATCGTCATCGAAGAGCCGGGCGGCCGTTACCGGTTCAACCACGCCATCGTCCGACAGTCGCTGCTCGCCGAGCTGCCGTCGGTGCGGCGCCTGCGGCTGCACCAGCGCATCGCGACGAAGCTGGAGAACGAGCCCGGCGCCGACGACGAGCTGCTCGCTGAACTGGCTCACCATTACTTCGAATGTGCTTGGGCGGGAAACGCGGCCAAGGCTGTCGAGTACTGCCGGCGTGCCGCCGACCAGGCGGTAGCTCGCCTCGCCTACGAAGGCGCCGCCGACCTCTACGGCCAGGCCTTGCACGCGCTGGACGAAATAGACGACGAGCTGCCTGACCGGGACGATCAGGTCGGCGAGCTATTAGTGGCGCGCTGCGAGGCGCTGCTGGCTGCCGGTGATGTGGCTTCGGCAGCAGGCGCGGTCTCCAAATTGCAGGAAGCGACGGTCAATTCGCCGCGGCTTGCGGCGTGGGCGACGTGTTTCGATGGCCAGCTGTCGATGCTGATCCATCCCGAGCGACTCGACGAGGTTGAAACCGCTTTAGGCTTGGCCGCCCAAAAACTAGCCGAATTAGACGACGCCGCAGGCGAAGCCAACGCCCATACTGTTCGCGCCGCATGCCTCGCCCGCCTCGGCAGAATCGGCGACGGCGAAATCGCTCTGGACGACGCCCTCACGGCGGCCCGTCGTGCGCGAGATCACCGCCGGGTCAATGCGGTGCTGGCCGGCGCCCCACTTGCCGCGCTGTGGGGACCGAACCCGGTCCCACGCGCGGGCGGGCGGTGTCTTGATGTGGTGCGGCTCTTGCGAATCACGACCGATTCGCCGGCGGTCGAAGCGACATCGACGCGGTGCCAGGCCGTGTTGGAGGCCTTCCGCGGCCGCGATGCGGCAGCCCGCCGAATGATCGACTCAGCGCGGCGCACGGTCACCGAACTCGGCCTGCGCCATGCCCGTCTGGAAGTCGAGCAGTTTGCCGGCATCGTCGAGCTGATCGCCGATGACCCGACTGCCGCAGAGCCGCACTTCCGTCAGGCCTACAACGGCTTTCGCCGCATGGGTCTCGACGCCGACACCGCGGAGACTGCCGCGCTGTTGGGTCGCACATGTCTCGCGCTCGACCGAGACACCGAGGCCGACGAATTGTGTTTGGAGAGTGAGCGACTCGCGGGCCACGCTTTGAAGGCTTCTATCGCTTGGCGGACTCTGCGGGCGCGGTTGCTTTCGCGCGGTCACGAACACGGCGAGGCGCGGCGGATCGCCGAGGCCGCTGTTGCCCTGGCCGAGCGCACCGACGCACTGGTCGATCACGGCGATTCCTGTCTGACGCTGGCAACGGTCTTGGGCGCTGCCGGCGATGGACCGGGTGCGCGGGCCGCCGCCGAACGGGCCGTCGATCTGTATGAGCGGAAAGGGGCTGCGGCACTTGCGGAGAGAGCGCGTCGGGTAGTCGGCGAGCCGCATCCGCCGTCGGCCCCTGTACCACCCGAACCGCCGCAGGTTGTCGAACTCGACAACGCATGCATACGCGCTGGCAAGCGCCTGGCGGCTGCGATTAATCGCGAAGCCTGGGACGAATTCGAGCAACTATATGCGCCCGCGGTGTTCAGCGAGAGTCACCGGAAGGTCATTGGCTTCACACACGCTGCCGGCGCGATCGTCCAACCGGAAAACTGGGCACGTGAGATCAGCCGCGTTCTAGGAGCGAGCGGCGTCCACCTCACCGCGCACGATATCGCCGTGCGAGGCGAGCGCCTGGCTCTCGCTCGATTGTTGGTGGGCACTGCCGATGCGAGCCCTGGGGCGCCGCAGGATGAATTTCTCCAGATATACGGCATCGACGAAGAGGGTCGAATCTCCCTGCAGATATTTTTCGACCTCGAAGACATTGACGCCGCGATCGCCGAACTCGACGCCGCGCATGCCCGATTCGAGGACGAGGCGCGCTCGCAGGTGCAACGGCTCGAAAACGCGGCCAGCCAATCAGCCGACCGCTACATGGCGCACTTCGCAGCCCGCGACTGGGATGCGCTCGCGAAGGTACTGGCCGACGACGTCTGTGTCGACGATCGCCGGCGGGGGGTAAACGCCGGGATCAAACACGGTCGGGATGCCGAGATCGCAAACCTGCGCGCGGCCGCCGGCGTCGGGATCACCTACTTCACGTATGTCGTCATCGCAGCCCGTGGAGAGCGCCTCATCCTCGCGCGCGTCTCGGGCGAGACCGGGGAGTTCCTCAACGAGGTGCTGGGCGTCATCGAAATCAACTCTCACAATCAGATCGCGGCGATCGTCATTTTCGAGCTCGACGATTTCGATTCGGCCATCGCCGAGCTCGATGCCCGATACTTCGCGGGCGAAGCGGCAGCCCACGCACACACGTGGTCGGTGGTCACGGGAACCTACGCCTCGGTCAGCCGACGAGAGTTGCCCGCGCTGGCGCCCGACTGCGTGACCATCGACCATCGCCGGGTGACTGCGTTCGCGCCTGGCGAGATGACCGCATATATCCGTGCCGGGTGGGAAATCGACCAGACCATCCGCGCCTACGTCGAGGTTGTCCACCGGCTGAGCGATTTCGGAGCGGTTTGCACCTATGCGGCGCACGCTATTTCGCGCGAGGGCTTCGACGGCGCCTTTCGGGGGGTCAACCTCGCGACGGTGAGCGGCGACATGGTTAACCGCAGTGAGCTATTCGACGAGGCGGACCTTGAGGTCGCACT
>Ga0209113_1000151_pt1 | contig 13474 bp, 12 predicted proteins | sample TexAe_RefH0_O1_FD_187951 | JGI IMG/M metagenome (GOLD analysis project Ga0209113, IMG submission 187951) | Forest soil microbial communities from Davy Crockett National Forest, Groveton, Texas, USA - Texas A ecozone_RefH0_O1 (SPAdes) (version 2) | ecosystem: Environmental > Terrestrial > Soil >... | reverse complement strand
CAATCTTCGCTGATTGGCAAGCTGCGCCTGCTGTACGAGCAGGCGTTCGGTGTGGGCCTCAAAGACAATGTGGCACAGGCCTACCGGTATGTGATGCAGCACTGGCGGCCCGGCGATGCGATCTACATCTTCGGCTTCAGTCGCGGTGCTTACACCGCGCGCGCGTTGGCCGGCATGTTGCTGCGGCCGGGGTTGATGCGGCCCGGATCGGAGAACCTGCTGCCCTATGCGGTCGAAAAGTATGCTCTCAACCGGGATTTCACCCAGAGCGAGTTCGATAACTGGGCCGAGTTCGCCCGCGCGTTCTGCTGGCGCACCGAGAACGAGCCGCTGTTTGCCACCATTCGGCAGAACAGTCCGAATCAGGTGTGGCACTATGCGGTGCCGGTGGCCTACCTCGGCCTGTGGGACACCGTGAAGGCGGCCGGCTTCCTCCGGCTGGGAGCTCTGCGCTGGCCCTACACCAGGTCGCTGTGCAACGTCGCACGCATCCGGCATGCTGTCTCGATCGACGAACAACGCAGTCCCTACCGGGAATACCTCGTCGAACGCCACCCACTCGGGCTGCAGGAGCGCTGGTTCGCCGGCGTGCACGCCGATGTCGGCGGTACGTTCCCCGACCACCGGCTCGCCACGATCGCGCTGAAGTGGGTCACCGACGGCGTCGTCGGTGAATTGGCCATCAATAAGGAGGCTTATCAGCAGGACTGCACGGTGGCCGACGATTTCGCCGACGCGCCGATCCACAACAACGGGAAGCTCTGGTACCTGGTCGGTCGTCGAAAGCGACCGATGGGACCCGACGCGCTGGTACATCCCAGCGTCCTGATTCGCCGTCGCGACAACCCGGGCTACCTACCGAATTTGACCGCCGAACAAATACAACAGAGCGCCGACCCGACCGACTGGACCAACCCCGCGTTGTAGAGGAGAAATCGCCATGGCACTGGATTCGCTGACCGAGCTGGACAAGTACAAAGCCGCGCCGTTTCCGCCCGGCTATCCCGACGCCACCCGAAGCTTTTACAGTCCCGTGGACAAGGTGCACGAGGCGCTCAAGGACCTGTTGACCTCCGCCGAGAAAAGCATCGTGGTGGCGATGTACGGCTACGACGATCCCGAGCTGAATGAGGTCCTGCGGTCGGCGCTGGAGAACGACGAGATCTACGTGCAGATGAGCCTCGACTCGACGCAGGCGAAAGGGAAGGCCGAGCAGCCGCTGCTCGATCCCTGGCTCAATCAGAAGACCGGCAACAGCATCGCGATCGGCCACAGCGAGAAGTCGGCGATCATGCACCTGAAGATGGTCATCATCGACGGCGTCGACGTCATCACCGGATCGACCAACTGGTCGACCGGCGGGGAGACCAAGCAGGACAACCAACTTACCGTGATCCGCGACCCCTACGTCTGTGCGGAAGCCCGCTCCCGCATCGACATCATCCACGACAACATGCTCAAGCAGATGGCCGCCAAACTCATCAAAGCCAAGTAGCTAGCGCTCCCGGCGAGAGGCGTACGGCCAGGGCTGATTTCGCTCGGGGACAGCTTCCGCCCGCGCCTGCTTGAGTTGCGTTCGCAGATGCTGGCGAAGCTCGTGCAGATCCGGATCGGTCCACCGGTTGTCCGCCTCGATCGGATCGGCGGTGAGGTCGTAGAGCTCCCACTGGTCGTCAAGCGGGCTCATCCGATACGCCTCGCCGCCAAGCCCGTTCGCCGCCAGATGGCGGAACCCGGGCTCAGTCCAGGTAGCGGGATCGTCGAACGTACGCACCAGCTTCCACAGGTGATCGCCGACGCGGATCACCAAGCCCTCGAAGTTCGACCCGACGTGGGCAGGCACTCGGATACGCAGCGGCCCTTGCGGATTCGACGTCCGCCGCAACCGGCGGGCTACCGCCGACGCGCCGCTGTCGCCCTCGAGCATGTTGTCGCGGGTCATGATGTAGATCGGACGCTCGTCGTCGGCCGGACCGCCGTCCACGACCGGCATCAGGTTCTGGCCCGGCAGCGGATGCACTTCGGAGAACGACTCGGCCAGGCTGTCGGCCGCCACATCGACGTCGACACCCGCGGCAGCCAGCAGTGTCGGCAGCAGGTCGACATGCGACGTCGGGGCCGTCACCTCCCGCGAGGATGTGGCACCGTCACCGATCCGCGCGATCACGAACGGCACCCGGGTGGCCTCGTCGTACAGGTTGAACCACTTCTGGTGTAGCCCGCCGTGCGCTCCGAGCAGGTCGCCGTGATCGGAGGTGCGCACCAGCACCGCATGGTCCGAGCCGCCCTCGGTGACCGCGCGACGCACCCGGTCGATCGGCCCGTCGACCTCGGCGTGCAGTCGGTAGTACAGGTCGCGGTAGCGCTGCGCGTTGCCGCGATAGGCCTGGTCGATCACCGGCGGCGGACCGTAGCCGGAGGCGTAGGCCTCCCGGAACGCGATCTGCGCGGCGGGCTTGCTGGCCAAATCCTCGTCGGCGGTGGGCGCCGGGGGCACGTGCGGCGGATCCAGCGGCGAGGCCTTGATCGGGCTGCGGCGCACCCAACCCGGAAACAGCACGATGTCGTGCGGGTTGACGAAGCTGGCGACCAACAAGAACGGACGCAGCGCGGCCGCATCGCCGGCGCGACGGCGGGTGTAACGGTCGATCAGCCAGGTGACGACGCGGTCGGCGACCAACGGGTCGCGGCGGATGCCCGCGTTACCCGGCAGCGCGCCATGCGGCTCCGGTCCGACCCACCCCGAAAAGCCAAACGGGCCAAGAGGATCGGCGTCGAGATAGCGCTTTACCGCGGCGTGGTCGACGCTACCGCTGGCGTCGTTGGTCGCCAGCACGCTCCCGTCGGCGTCGTGGATGTCGGCGTGCGAGATGTGCCATTTACCGTCGTAGTGAGTGTCGTAGCCCGCGGCACGAAACCAATTGCCCATGGTGGGCACTTCGCCGGGCCGCAGCCAGCGCATGCGCGAATCGTCGGGCATCTTGCCGAGGCCGTCGGTCTGCGTGACGCCATGCAGATCGGGGTAATGGCCAGTGAAAATCGTTGGGCGACTTGGCGCGCAGGCCAGCGAGCCGGTGTAGTGCCGGGTAAAGCTGACGCCGTGCTCGTCGAACCACTTGCGGCCGTGCAGAGTCCGGCCCCGCCAGGCGAGCACCTCGGGTGACTCGTACGGCGGGATCGCGCGTTCCTCATCGGTCATCAGGATGACGATGTCGGGCTGAGTAGTCACGAGTTTTCCAATCGGTTGGCAAGACCGACGAGCATGATGTCGGACTGTCGGACTTGAGCGCGACACAGCGCTCGCTCGGCAAGCTTGCGTACTGGGCCAGAACCGATTTCGACGGTGCTGGTCAGCGTCACGACAGTGCCGCCATAGGCTACCGGCCGCAGGCTCCATCGGTTGTTGAACCGGCGCACGTGGCTGGGCAAGCCCTCGACGTCGTAGGCGAGCGCGCGTGCGGTGTCGAACTCGGTGATCGTCTCCACCAGGGCGTTGCGGCCGATCTGGACTCGTCGCGTGGTGCCGAGCGGCTCGCTGCGCTGATTGAGGATGCACGAGTGGTCGATGTTGTCCGCCCACGAACTGATCGAGCCGAAGTCGGCGAGTACATCCCAGACGGACTGCGGGTCGGCTGCGATCCTCCGGCTGCGGTCAATGTCGGCCACCGCCTCACCGTACGCGGGAGCGGCGGCGAATCTGGCCGAAACTTCCGGCCTCGATGGCCAGCGACGCTAGGGTTCTGCAGAACCTGAAGAAAGTTGCCAACGACGCTGCGGAGGGGACATGGCGACGTACAAGACGGTGGTGGTCGGCACCGACGGCTCGGAGTCGTCACTGCGCGCGGTCGACCGGGCCGGCACGATTGCGGCTGAGTCCAAGGCCAAGCTGATCATCGCGACGGGCTACCTACCGGAGAAAGACGATCTACGCGCGGCCGATGCCCTCGGTAGTGAGGGCTACAAGGTCTCCGGAGCCGCGCCGGTCTACGCGATGTTGCACGACGCACGCGATCGCGCACGGGCGGCGGGGGCGACCGACATCGAGGATCGTCCGGTCAAGGGCGGTCCCGTTCACGCGCTGGTGGATCTTGCCGAGGAAGTAGGCGCCGATCTGCTGGTGGTCGGCAATGTCGGACTCGACACCGGGGCCGCGATCATCGGCCGGGTGTTCTCGATACCCGGAGCCGTCGCCACTCGCGCCAAGATCGACGTGCTGATCGCGCACACCAGCGGCTGACCATACGGCTCGCAGCCGATACTCAGATCCGTTCGGTAAGTGTGGGCACATGAAGATCATTGCTTTCGAGGAGCACTACACGCTCCCGGCGATCGCAGACGCGCACCCCAACAGCCCCCGGAAGCTTTTCGACGCGAGCAGGGGCGGAAGCGGTTGGCCCCCGCCGGGCATTGAAGACCTGGGGGAGGGGCGCATCGCCGCGATGGATGCGGCCGGTATCGATGTGCAGATCCTCTCCAACGTCCCCGGCGTCGAGGCCGTCGAGGTACCGCAGGCCGTCGAGCTGGCCAGGCAGGCCAACGACGCGGTAGTCGCCGCGGCCACCGAGTATCCCGGCCGCTTTCTCGGTTTTGCCACTCTGCCGATGCGCGACCCCGACGCTGCTGTAGCCGAATTGGAGCGCACGGTGCGCGATCACGGCTTCGTCGGTGCGCTGATCAACGGCCACGTCGACGGCCGCTATCTCGATGACGAGTTCTTCTGGCCGGTGTTCGAATCCGCTGAAGCGCTGGACGTTCCGATCTATCTGCATCCCACGGTCCCGCCGCGGCCGGTGATCGATGCGTATTACCTGGGCTTGGCGCCGGGGGTGTCGGCCAAGTTGGCCGTTGCGGGGCTCGGCTGGCACATCGACACCGGAATCCATTGCGTCAGACTCATTCTCGGCGGCGTCTTCGATCGCTTTCCCAAGCTGCAGGTGATCGTCGGCCATCACTTCGAGGCGCTGAGTTGGATGGCGTGGCGGACGGATTACTCATTTCCGCCGGAGGAGAGCGGTCTCAAGCGGACCATCAAGGAATACCTGCGGGAGAACTTCTACGGCGGCATCCTGGCCGGCGAATTCGCCGGGATGCAACCCGGTGCGACCGATCCGAGTTGGAGCTTGTCGTTCAACGCCTATCAGGCGATGGCAAACGTGATCGGCGTCGACCGGATCGTGTTCACCGCCGACTACCCGTTCGCCAACATGGAAGCCGGCCGGAAATTCCTGGAGCAGATGCCGATCCCGCCGGCGGACAAGGAGAAGATCGCACACTCCAACGCCGAGCGTCTACTTCGGCTCAAATGACCGGCTGGATTTGCCGGTTTGTGTTCGGCGAGAGGGGTTTCGGACTTATCGTCGTGTCATGACGATCGAAAGCGTTCGCACCAGCACGCTGACACGCAGCCAGACCGTGTTCATGGTCACGGCGTTGGTGTTATCGGTCGTCTCGTTCATGCTCAACGCGACCATGCTGTCGCCGGCGATCCGCGACATCAATACGCACCTTGGGGCAGGCGCATTCGGGCCGATTTCGAGTTACTTCTATCTGTCCGGCGCGATCGCCAACGTGGTGCTGATCCGGTGGAGCGACTACCTCGGTCGCAAGCGCGTCCTGGTCGGTGTCCTGATCCTGCTGTGCATCGGAACGGTGTTGTGCGTCGTCAGCACATCGCTGCCGGTGGTGGTGGCGGGCCGGATCATGCAGGGCACCTCCAACATCAGTTTCGGCCTGTCCTACCTGATCATGCGGGAACGCCTGACTCCGGCCGTGTTCGGCGTCTGCTGCGGGGTGATCTCGGCGGTCAACGGCGGGGTGGCCGGCACCGATGCACTGCTCGCCGGATACCTGGTCGACCACTTCGGCTATCGCTCGATCTTCGTCCTGACACTGGTAGTCGGTGTTATCGCGGTCCTACTCGGCTGGAAGGCCTTGCCCGCAGACGATTCCGGACGATTGGCGTCGGGCCGGATGGACTGGGCGGGTGCCGCCCTGATCGCGGTGACGGTTGCGGGGATCGTTCTGTTTCTCGGCAACGGTGGACACCTCGGCTGGTCGTCGCCGTTCGTCCTCGGCTGCATCGTTGCGGCCACCGTCGCGTTCGTGGCATTCGTCCTCGTCGAAAGGCGTTCTGCGGAGCCACTTGTGCACATCGACGACTTACGCTCCCGCTACGCCTGGCCGTTGATCGCGGTGACCATCCTGTCCTTCGCGTCCTTCATGGTCGTGCTGAGCTTCATCATGCCGTCGATCGCCGAGAATCGAACGGTCGGCTTCAACGCCAGCGGCGTGACGACGGCGTTGCTGTTCATCACGCCGGCCGCGCTGGTTCAACTGATCGTCGCGCCGTTGATCGGGCGGCTCGCGGTGCGGATCGGCTTTGTGACGGTGTTGCGGGCGGGGATCGTCGCCGCGGTGTCCCTCGTGGCTCTGCTCGCGGTCTTCGCGCTCGACCGGAACATGGCCGTCCTGCTCATGATCGGATTCGGTGCGGCGATGGGCGTGACGTTGACGCCGCTGGCCGCGCTGGGCGTGATTCAGGCCCCTGAGGACGAACCCGGCTCGCTGCCCGGGATCTGCAACGCGGCGTTCGGTATCGGCGGATCGCTCGGATTCACCTGGGCCGGAACGATCGTCGGCGAGGGGACGAAAGCGTCCTATCACACGGCCTTGTGGGTCGCGGTGGTGATCGGCATTGCCGCGTTCGCGACCAGCCTGATCCTCAAGCCTCGAACGGCTGAGTCCGGTCTGAGCAACTAATTGCAAGCAGCGCGACGGCGGGCGTTCGTGTCGATGTAACTGATGGTTACCTCCTGATGGCCCATCCTGGGGCCATGGGCATCGCGACGGTCGCCCCCGGTGCGATCGAGATAGCGTTTTCAGGACGATTCGGTTTTGGCATCTATCGCTGGGCTTACCTGCCGTTCCACGTGCCGACAGGTGTGCAGCGCATTCGGGTTTCCACCTCTCATCAGAGCTTCTCGTTCGCCGGAGTCGCTCGAAACGTGCTGGATCTAGGCATCTTTGGTCCCGCCGGCCACGACCTGGGCAATGCCGCGGGATTCCGGGGCTGGTCGGGCGGAGCGCGCGACCACTTCGAGATCTCCAGTACGTATGCCACCCCAGGCTATTTGGCCGGCCCGATCGAGCCGGGTCCGTGGGCGGTGGCGCTCGGACCGGTGGTCCTGAGCCCGTGGGGGATGGCGTGGGAGGCGCACGTCACCATGGAACGCGGACCATCCGCGAGTCGGTCGCCGGAAAGCCAAGCCGTGCAGCAGATCCCCACCCCGTCGGCGACCGGCGCGCGCTGGTATCGCGGGGATCTGCACCTGCATACCATTCACTCTGACGGCGAGCGCCATCCCGCGGAACTCGCGTCGGTTGCACGCACCAGCGGCCTGGACTTCATCGTGTCCACCGAACACAACACCAACTCGGCCAACCGGGCGTGGCCCGCGTGCTACACACCCGGTCTGCTGGTGATCCCTGGCGAGGAGGTCACCACCCGCCACGGGCACTGGCTTGCCGTCGGCCTGCCGCCGCGCGCCTGGATCGACTGGCGGTACGGGCCAAGCGACGGGGTGTTTCCGCGCTTCGCCGCCGAGGTTCGCGATGCGGGCGGATTGGTGGTCGCCGCACATCCGTCCGTGCCGCTACCGGGGGCGGCGTGGGAGTTCGGCTTCGACGACGTTGATGCGCTCGAGGTGTGGAACGGCCGCTGGAATCTCGACGATGAATTCTCGCTGCGCACCTGGCAGCGGCTGTTGCGGCAGGGACGACACATCACCGCCGTCGGCGGCAGCGATTCGCATGGCGAACACCAGCAGGTCGGCTTGCCCCAGACCGTCGTGCACGCGGGGGAACTCTCGACGCCCGCGATCATCGATGGATTACGCAGCGGGCGTTCGTATCTCGCGCGATCATCTGATGTAGCACTGGACCTGACGGCGTCCTGTCCAAGCGGTGTGGCCGGTCCAGGGCAGACGTTGCACGTAAGCGCCGACGGGCGGGTGACGGTGACCGCGGTGCTCAGCGGTGCCGCCGGCACCGACATCGCGTTGATTACCGCGGAGGGCCCGGTGCGACGGGCGACGGTCGGATCGGATCGCGCCCGCGTGCAGTGGGAACTGGATGCCGCTTCGGCGCGCTTCGCGCGACTGGAGATCCGCGAAGCGCAGCGGCGTCCGCTCGGCGCGATGGTCGCCCTGACGAATCCCATCTGGCTCGCGTGATATCGCATGTGGTGTGAAACCCAATTAGTGCCCAATGGTTCAGAAACCCACGCCCACCGGCAATGCTGGTACCCATGACGCGCAACGAGATTACCGAGCAGATTGTCGTCGCCCGACTGGCCAAGGGCCTGACCTGGCAGGAGTTGGCCGATGCCATCGACCGACCGGTCGTCTGGACCACGTCGGCGCTGCTCGGCCAGCACCCCATTCCGGCTGAACTCGGCAAGGTGCTGGTCGAGATGCTTGGCCTCGACCAGTCGGCGATCCCGCTACTGGCGGCGGTGCCCATACGCGCCGCGCAACCCACCGCGGTGCCCACCGACCCGACCATCTACCGCTTCTACGAGGCCCTGCAGGTCTACGGTCCGGCGCTCAAAGAGCTCATCCACGAGCAGTTCGGCGACGGCATCATGAGCGCGATCAACTTCAGCGTCGACCTGCAGAAGAAACCGCATCCGTCCGGCGACCGTGTCGTGGTGACGTTCGACGGAAAATTCCTTGCTTACGACTGGGTTTCAGCCCAGTCGTAAGGAAATCGTTAATAAACGCGCGCAGCGGGCCGCGCACGCTTAGCTTTTGCTAGATGCGCGGTCCATACTTCGAGGCTGATTGGCGACGGGAGCAACTTCGGACCAACCTATGGCTCGTCCCGGTGCTCCAGACGCTTGGGATAGTCGTGGTGTTCGGCATCACCTACACCATCGATCGCATGGCTTATGACGGATGGATCCACTTCCCATCGTGGGTGCTTAACGGCAGCGCCGATTCGGCTCGAGTTGTATTGGCCACGGTCGCCGCGGCGATCATCACCGTGGTCGGCATCGTCTTCTCGATCACCATCGTTGCGCTGACGCTGGCCTCAACGCAGTTCGGGCCGCGGATGCTGCGCAACTTCGTGCGCGATCCGGGAACTCAAGTTTCGTTGGGAACATTTGTCGCCTCGTTTTGCTACGCGATGGTCGCGTTGGTTTCGGTGGGCGGCGGCCCGCACGGCGACTTCGTTCCGCATTTGTCGATCACGGTGACGTTCGTGCTGACGTTGGCTGACGTGGCAGTGTTGATCTTCTTCCTCAATCACATCGCTTCGATGATCCAGCTCCCGGTGGTAATCGCGCGCATTGCGGCAACATTGGACAAAGAGATTGCGGCGCTGGATGTCGGTGGCGACTTCGGGGTCGGTGCGGCCCGCGGCCCGTCGCACGAGGAATTGTGTGCACGGTTGGAGGAGTCCGGTGCTCCGATCCGCACACCGCGCAGCGGCTATCTGCAGGTCGTCCGGCATGACTCGCTACTGAAGACCGCTACCAATGCCGACGCGGTCATTCAGTTACCCTACCGCCCTGGGCATTTCGTGGTCGCAGGTCAGGTAATCGCCCGGGTGTGGCCGCCCGAGGCTGCTGACTCTGTGGCAGTCAGGCTTGCGCTGGGCCACATCACGGGTGCCTATCGCACACTCCCACAGGATATTTCGTTTGGATTCGATCAACTGGTCGAGATCGCATTACGGGCATTATCGCCCGCAGTCAACGACACGTTCACCGGGATGACCTGCGTCGACTGGATCGCCGATGGCTTGTGCCGAATTTCCACTTCATGGCGCCCACAGCGGATCCGGCGCGACGCTGAAGGCAACATACGCGTCATCGCCTACCAGCCCGATTTCGAGCGGCTGGTGGAGCGCACGTTCGATACCATCCGCCAGGCCGCAGTTGGCATGCCCGCCATCATGATCCGGCAACTCGAAGCGCTGGCGAAGATCATCGAACAAACGCCTGACCGTGCACACCAAACCCCGTTGATCCGCCAAGCCGAGGCGATCCAGCGGTCCAGCCTGGCCACGGTCGCCGATCCATCAGACCGCCACGACGTCACGCAGCGCTACGAGGCGGTCCTCGCGCTGGTCACGCCCGTCGCGGCAGCACCGGAGGAGCTTCGTCTGGCCTAGCGGCTACAGTGCGCAGAGTGACTACCGAACTCAAGGCGGACCTCGTCCTCTCGGGCGGCGGCGTCAAGGGCATCGGATTGTCCGGCGCCGCCGTCGCCCTGCTGGAAGCCGGATATGCGATCCAGCGGGTGTCCGGCACGTCAGCCGGCTCGGTGGTCGGCGCCATTCTGGCCGCCGGCGCCGACCAACTGACCCCCGATGAGGTCGAGCAACTGACCATGACGTTGCCCTACAAAAAATTCCTCGACCCGACGCACATCACCGGCATCCCGCTGCTCGGCCCGGCGTGGGGGGTACTGAGTGAAACCGGGATCTACAAAGGCGATTTCGCTCACGACTGGATTCGCACCGAGCTGGCCAACCTCGGTGTGCGGACTTTCGGGGACCTGGCCATTGACGCCCCGCACCTGCCGCCGGAACAGCGCTACCGGCTGGTCGTCACGGTGTCCGACGTGACCACCGGGCAGCTGGTGCGGCTGCCGTGGGACTACCACCGGCTGTACGGCCTGGACCCCGACGAACAACAGGTAGCCGACGCGGTTCGCGCGTCGATGTCGATCCCATTCTTCTTTCGGGCCGCCAAGTTGACCAGCACCGCCGGCCTGACGTCGACGCTGGTCGACGGCGGCATGCTGTCGAACTTCCCGATCGACTCCTTCGACCGGCGTGACGGCAAACCGCCACGCTGGCCCACCTTCGGCGTCACGTTGCTGCCCAACCTTCCGCAGGGCAACGACAAGGTGATTCCGGCTCTGGCGCCGGTCAATTGGCTTTTTGGCGGCCCGCCGCTGATCGAAGCGCTGATCACCACGATGATCGTCGGGCGCGACCAGGCCTACCTGAATCAACCATGGGTCGACTCGCGGGCGATTCGCGTCGACTCGTCAAAAGTCGGATTTCTCGACTTCAACATCGGCACCAAGCAGATGCAAGAGCTCTACCAGAGCGGCCACGATGCGGCCGAAGCGTTCCTGAAATCGTGGGACTGGAACGAGTACCTCGAGCGTTTCCGGCGCCCCGGAACCTAGACTTCGAATTCGGCTGCCATATTGTCGATTCCGGCGCGAATCTCGGCCAGCGCCTCGGCCCGGGTCCGCAGCTTCGTGCCGACATGCGCGTGCTGCTTGAGCGTCGCGAATTCGCGTGCGGCTTCCTCGGCGCGGCTGAGCACCATATCTGGCATGACAATTTCGTCCAGCCAACCGGCGGCCACCGCGGTCTCACCGAAGAACGTCTTCGCCAGGCCGGCCGCCTGCTGGAAGGCCGCCCGCGTGAGTCGCAGCTTCATCACTGCCAGGGCCGAGTACGGAATCGTCATACCGATCGCGACCTCGTTGGCCTGAATGTTGAAGCCGGGAGCTGCAATTCGGTGATCACCGCTGGCCAGCAGGAAAGCGCCCATCGCAATGGCGTGGCCGGTGCAGGCCATCACCACCGGTTTGGGGTAGGACAGCAACCGATGCGAAAGCTCGAAGCCGCCCTTGAGCATGTCGATTGCGGGCTGGACCTCACCCGACGTCAGGACCTTCAGATCGAACCCGCCGCTGAAAACCCGGTGGTTTCCGGCGATCACGACGGCGCCGACATCGTCGCGGTCGGCGTGATCGAGCGCGTCGTTGAGGGCCTGCTGCATCGTTGGGCCGAGAACGTTGACTTTGCCGTCGTCCATCGTGATGAACGCGATGGAATCATCGAGGCGATAACTGACCGGACCGTCGCTCATGGAGTTGATTGAATCAGACCGGAAATTAGCCCGGACGCTTAGACCCGCTCGCCGCGATGCTTGCCGAGTTCCTCTTCGGCGTTACCCCAGCGCAAGCTGACGTCAGTTGGCGGCGCCTCGATCTGCCGGGTGCGCCAGCGGTCCTTGGTTTCGTCGACCGCGCGGTTGATGCGCTCGATCTCGGAGCGGAACACGTCGGCGCGAGTTTCCTTGGCGGCGTAGTGGAAATAGGTCAGCAGGCTGCGCAACAGTTCTAGCTTCTGCTTCTCCCGCTTGGCCAGGTCGTGGTTCGTCATCAACTCGATGCGCTGAACCGGCGGCAACGACGCCCAGTCGAGCACCACCTTGGTCTCCAGGGCACGCCGGCTGGGGCGCCAGAATTTCCAGCCGCGGGGAATCTCGACGCGGTCGTAGTAGGTCACCGTGCCCGGGAAGCGCGATTCGATGCCTTCACCGAGCTCGGTGCGGTCGAGCGCCGAATCCCACACCGTGCGCCATTCCTGGCCGGGTGCCAGCGTCGGCAACTGGCGGGGGAGTTGCAGTTCGACGACGTCGGCATAGCCATCGGTGGCATTTTCGTATTCGGCGACGGTCGGTGGGTGCGGAAACGTGAATGAGACGTCGTAGGCCGGGGTCTTTCCGAAATTCCGGACGACTAGTTCAATTACATGCCAGTCCGCGGCATGCGGCTCCATGAACATCCCGACATGCGGACGGATTTCATCGGATGCCAGTCGGCGATTGCGACGTATTTGCGCATTCGCGTAGATCAGGGCGATGACGGCGAGGCCGAGTAAGGCCCATACAGCCCACGCCAACCAGGTACCGGATCCTGCCCCCGCCACCTGGTGCCACCGATCGTGGATCCATTCCATCGAAGCACCCATCCTCCGCTTATATCACAGCAATTAAAGGCACGAAAATTCGCTGGAGGACCCGTTGGAGAACAACTATCCACCCATCAGTGTTCGCCACTGTTCGAGATTAGCGACACGGTAAACGTAGTTAGAGCGTTTGACCTCTGATAGTGAGGCACTCGGTTCGAGCGAATACCAGTGTCCGGGAAATACCGTCGGATCGCCAGGCAGTTGAGCAAGCTTCTGCAGGCTGCGAAAGATCTCGTCGGAATCCCCGCCGGGAAAGTCGGTGCGCCCGCATCCTTCCAAAAACAGCGTGTCACCGGCGACCAGCCGGCCGTCGAGCAGAAAGCATTGGCTGCCCGGAGTGTGACCCGGAGTGTGCAGCAGTTCGATGTCAATGGCGCCGACGCTGACCTTGTCGCCGTGCTCATGCGAGGTGAGATCGCTCATCGGAATTCCGGTGATCCGCGAAACGTACTGCGCCTCTTGAGAATTGACGTGAACCGGAACGCTGACCCGCTCGAGCAGCTCGGCCAGCCCCTTAAGCTCGAAGCCCATCATCGAGCCGCCGACATGGTCAGGGTGGTGGTGAGTGACCAGCACGCCGGAAAGATGCAGGCCATCGGCCTCGAGCACGTCGACCAGATCGCCGGCTGCGTAGGCGGGATCGACGACCACGCAGTCGCCGGTCTGCCGGTCACCGATGATCAGCTGG
>Ga0209113_1000149_pt1 | contig 13536 bp, 12 predicted proteins | sample TexAe_RefH0_O1_FD_187951 | JGI IMG/M metagenome (GOLD analysis project Ga0209113, IMG submission 187951) | Forest soil microbial communities from Davy Crockett National Forest, Groveton, Texas, USA - Texas A ecozone_RefH0_O1 (SPAdes) (version 2) | ecosystem: Environmental > Terrestrial > Soil >... | reverse complement strand
ACTGACGGTCGTAATCCTCTGGTCGGCCGCTCATCACACAGTCGACCAGTAGTTCGGCGGCCCCGAACGCCAAGCCGAGACCCTCGCCGGTGAGCGCATCGACATAGCCCGCTGCGTCGCCTACAAGTAGGACCCGTCCGGCGGTGCGGCTCGAGACGTTCTGCCGCAACGGTCCGGCCGCGCGGTCGGGTTCGTGCGGATGGCCCTCGATCCGATCGCGCAGGGCCGGAAATTCCTCGAGGTGGCGATCGAATCCGCCGCGCCCGGAGCTGAGCAGCGCGATGCCCACGCAATCGTCAGCAACAGGTGTCACGTATGCCTCGGCACCCGGCGCCCAGTGCACTTCGACGTAGTCCGACCACGGCGCGATCTGCACATGCCGGCGGATGCCCCAGCGGCGCGGTCCGGGACTGGTTTGCTCCAAGCCCAGCGAGCGGCGGATCGGCGAATGCAACCCGTCTGCCGCGGCGAGGTAACGGGCCCGCCAGCGTCCGGCGCGAACGCTGTCGACGTCCTGATCGATCTCACGGATCTCGTCTTGGACGATGTCAACGCCGGCCTCGACTGCGGCGTCGAGAAGCGCGCCGTGCAGTACGGTCCTGCGCACACCGCGCCCGGTACCGCGCTTGAAATTCGCCTCGATGTGCCGGGCACCGTCCCGGTAGCTGATACCCCGGATCGGTTTGCCGAGCGGGTGGACCGCGAGACCCTGCAGATGGCGCAAGGTGTGCGGCATCAGGCCTTCACCACACGCCTTGTCGATCGATCCCCGGCGGCGCTCGGCGACAACCACCTGGAGTCCCGCCCGAGCACCGTGGATCGCAGTAGCCAGACCGGCCGGCCCGCCGCCGACGACCAGAAGATCGATCATGTCAGGCTCGCCAGTGCGGCGTTTTCGACCCTGACCCGGGTGCTCAGCAGCCATGCGTTGAGGATCGAGAAAGCCAGCGCGGTAATCCATGCCGAGTGCACCAATGGCAGCGCTACACCTTCGGCGATCACCGCGACGTAGTTCGGATGAGGTATCAACCGGTAGGGGCCGCCGGTCACGCGGCTCGCGCCCGGAATGACGATGACGCGGGTGTTCCACTGATAGTCCAGAGTTGTGATGCACCACCAGCGCAGTGCCTGCGCGGCCAGCACCACCACGAACATCGACCAGCCCAACGCGGGTATGAAGCTGCGGTGCAGCACAATCGGCTCGACCAGGCAGCCCACTAGCAGGCTGATGTGCAAGGCCACCATCGCCGGATAGTGTCCGGCCCCGAGTTCCACGCCGCCGTGCGTCAAGCTGGCGGCGCGGTTACGTTCGGCAACCCGCACTTCGATCAGTCGCTCGACGGCGACCGCGACGACCAACAACGCGTACCAAGTCATCGCAGTCTCACCGCCAGCGCAGCATGACGAGCTCGGAGCAGAAGCCGGGGCCCATTGCGAGCAGCATTCCCGGGCTGCCACTCGGCGGCTGCTTGGCGATCGTGTCACGCAGGACGTGCAGCACCGACGACGACGAGAGGTTACCGACTTCACTCAACGACCGCCACGTCAATTCCAGTGCGTCGGAGGGCAATCCGAGCGATGAGACGATCGCCTCGATGACCCTGGGACCACCCGGGTGGCTGACCCATGCGCCAATGTCCGGGATCTCAAGCCCGTACGCAGCCAGCAGGCCGGCTACGTCGTCGGACAAGTACTGCTCGACGACGCTGGCGACGTCTGGGGAAAGGATGAGACCGAAACCGGTCGAACCGATATTCCATCCCATCGTGTCCTGCGAGTCCGGGTACAGGTGACTGCGCGAACCGAGCACTTCGGGTCCACGGGCGCCGATCTGCTCGGCGCGACGGGCACCGACCGCAACGACCGCCGCGGCCCCGTCGCCGAACAGCGATGTACCGACAAGGGAAGCCAACGACGGGGTGGTCGCGGGGAAGGTGAGAGAGCACAGCTCCACCGACAGCAGCACCGCGACGTCATCGGGCGCGCCGCGCAGATAATCGTTGAGCCGGCCCACTCCGGCGGCACCGGCGACGCAGCCAAGACCGAACATCGGCACCCGTCGTACATCGGGGCGAAGTCCCAGGCGCGTCGCGATACGGGCTTCGATCGAAGGCACTGCGAGACCGGTGACGGTCGTCGACATCACCACGTCGACATCCTGCGGACGCAGCCCCGCCTCGTCGAGCGCCGCGGAGATCGCCGCGCAGCCGAGCTCGACCGCGTTTTCAATCCAGACGTCGTTGGCCTTGCCGAAGTCGGTCAGCGAGGCGTACTCCTCGAGCGGCAGCACCAGGTAACGACCGTTGACTTTGGAACTCGCGTGAAACTTACGGAGCAGATCCCCGTGCTCCCTGAATGCGGGAAGTCCGGCCAGCATGTCGGTGATTTCATGTTGCGCATAGTGATGTTCTGGCAGGACGCCCTGCACACCCGCTATGACACTGCCGGCCTTATGGGCCTGAAACTCATTGCCGCTCTTGGGCTTTCTCATCTGACTCACCTGTCCTGGACGACGTTGGTTGCCGGCACCGTTGCCGCTGCTGAAATTTGTGACCGACTGCCAGTGGGTCTATCTGCTACTACGTCTCTCGGCTGACAGACGTTCAATAGGGCCACCCGCTTTTTCGATCTCAACAACCGATGACTTTTGTCAACAGTTGGTGACTTGAACATACGCGCGGCGGCGGACCTAGTCAACGGCTGATGACATAAAGTGGTGAACGATGACAAAACGACCGCGCAACGCCGCCCAGACCAGGGCGGACATCCTGGCTTGCGCGCGCCGCAGGTTCGCCGCGGACGGCTACGACCGCACCACCCTTCGCGCGATCGCGGGAGACGTGGGCGTGGACGCGGCGATGGTCACCCGGTATTTCGGCAGCAAGCAGGACCTGTTCGCCACCGCCACCGAATTCACCATCGAGCTTCCCGATCTAACCGATGCGGATCCTGACGACATCGCCGACATGCTGTTGCCGCGCTACTTCGCGGTGTGGGAAGAGGACCACTCGTTCATGGCCTTGCTGCAGGCGGCGATGACCAGCCGCGTGGCCGCCGACAAACTCAACGAGACCCTCGCTGTTCACGTCGCGCCGACGCTGAAGGCCGCCACCCCCGACTATGACCAGCAGCGGATCGCGTTGACGGACGCATTCGTGATCGGGCTGGCCGCGACGCGGTCGGTGCTGGGCAACGTCCCGGCCGCAGACCTCACCCGCGAAGAGCTTCGGCTGTGGGCGGCACCGGTGTTTCGGCAGCTTCTCGTCGGCCCGGCGCCGTCATGAGTGTCACTCGGCCCCGCAACGCTGCGCAGACACGCGCCGACATCCTGTCCGCGGCGCGCCGCCGCTTCGGAGCCGAAGGCTACGAGCGGACGACCCTGCGGGCCGTGGCCTCCGATGTCGGTGTGGACGCGGCATTGGTGATCCGGTATTTCGGCAGCAAACAGGACTTGTTCGCGGCGGCAGCGGACTTCGAGATCGACCTTCCCGATCTGTCGAATGTCGATCCCGACGAGGTCGCCGGCATCTTGCTGCCCCGCTTCTTCGCGGTGTGGGAAGAGGACGAAACATTCTTGGCGCTGTTGCGGGCCGCGATGACCAGCCCGCTCGCGGCCGAGACCCTACGCCGAGTTTTTGCCGAGCAGGTGGCGCCCAAACTGATCACCGCCACCCCCGACCATCCCGTGCAGCGGATCGGCCTGATGGGCGCGTTCGTGATCGGGCTCGCGATCACGCGATACGTGCTGGTGAATCCACCGGTGGCCGGCCTCAGTCGCGAGGAACTCAGCCGCTGGGCCGCCCCGGTGATCACACAGCTGCTGGTCGGGCCCGCGCCGACCTGATCTCGCCGCGTAAATGGCAAGCGAGAAACGAGACTGTTAGTCTCGTAGGGGATCGGCCTTGAGGGGGCAACTGCATCGCTGAAGGGGGTGGCGCGTGGCCAATGCTGTGACTCACCCAGGCCAAGACAGCGACTTCGCTCTCGCCGGCTTGTCAGAGCGGGCCCGGCTGTGGCTGCTTACGGTGGCGTGCTTCGGCGTGCTGCTGGTCATCTCCTCGATGGTGGCGCTGAACACCGCGCTTCCTGACATAGCGATCGCGACGTCGGCCACCCAGACTCAGCTCACCTGGGTCGTGGACAGCTATACCTTGGTCCTCGCCTGTCTCCTATTGCCGGCCGGCGCGCTGGGTGATCGCTACGGCAGACGGGGCGCGATGCTGGTCGGGCTGGCCGTATTCGCGGGGGCGTCTCTGGTACCGGCGGTGCTGTCCGATCCATTGATCGTCATCGTCTCCCGCGGGGTTGCCGGCGCGGGCGCGGCGTTGATCATGCCCGCCACGCTGTCGTTGATCACTGCCGCTTACCCGAAAGAGGAGCGGAACAAGGCCGTCGGCATCTGGGCCGGTGTCGCCGGATCGGGCGCCGTCATCGGCATGCTCGGATCCGGTGGCCTGCTGAATTTCTGGTCGTGGCATTCCATCTTCTGGGCCTTCGCGGGTGCGGCCCTGACCATCTTCATCTTGGCGTTGACGATTGCGAGTTCGCGAGATGCCGACGCCAAGCCACTGGACTGGCGCGGCGCGCTGGTTATCGGCGGCGGCGTGGCGACGCTCGTGTTCGGCATTCTCGAGGCGCCGGCGCGTGGATGGACCGACCCGCTGGTGGTTACCAGCATCGGCGTCGGGCTACTGCTGGGCCTGGCTTTCGGCTTTGTCGAGGTGCGGCAGCGTTATCCGCTGTTGGATGTGCGGCTGTTCGCGGTTCCCGCGTTCGCCACCGGCGCGGCCACCATCACCGTGTTCTTTCTGTCGATGTTCGGCTACATGTTCCTGCTCATGCAGTACATGCAGTTGATCCTCGGCTACAGCCCCAATAAGACGGCGCTTGCGCTCAGTCCGCTCCTGGGTCCGATGTTGGTGCTGTCTGTGCTGTCGTTCTGGTATCTGCCCCGACTCGGTCTGCGCGCGGTGGTGTTCAGCGGACTCCTGCTGATCGCGGCAGGGTCGCTCTGCATGCTTGGCATCAAAGTGGGATCGCCCTATTGGCGAGCAGCGTGGCCGATGTTGGTGATGAGCACCGGTATCGGATTGTGCACCGCGCCGACGACGTCGGTGATCATGACGACCGCGCCCGACGAGAAGCAGGGGGTGGCCTCGGCGGTCAACGACGCCAGCCGGGAAATCGGTGCCGCGCTCGGCATCGCGCTCGCCGGGTCGATGCTGGCCGCGCGGTATGCGAAGACGTTGGCGCCCAACCTGATTGGATTCCCGAGGTCGGTGGGGGACGCCGCGAGCACGTCGCTGGGCCAGGCGCTGGAGGTCGCGCGACGGCTGGGACCGGCGGGTGCCCGGCTGTCGGAAGTCAGCAAGACGGCGTTCATCGACGCCATGCATTCTTCGCTGCTGGTGCTCGGCGTGCTGGTAGCCGTCAGTGCCGTCCTGATAGGACTGTGGGCACCGGGGCGTGACGACCAACAGCTACGGCCCGTGCGCGAATTGCTGGCGCGGCGTCGCTCTAAGTAGGCGGCGCCGTCCGGCGGTCGTAGCGAGGATCGGTGTGGTCACGGCGCGACTGCCAGTACTGTGAGGCATCGTCGCCAGGGATGGTGACGTCGGGCACGACCCTGCGGTAGGTGAGCTTCCAGGCATCTCCGAACCGCTGAAAGTAGTCGATGTAGCGGCCGTACCCGGCGGTCACCTGGTCACCGATCAGCGCATGCATGACGAAAAACGTTTCGCCCCAACCCTCGTCGCCGCGGATGTCAAAGACTGACTGTCCGAGCAGGTGGTGCATGGTCAGCTGTTCCGCGCGCCCATCGGGTGCACATATCATCTCGGCGAACTCCGAACCGGATCCTTTGAAGCCGCCGTGGTCGTCGTATGACTGCGGCGCGTAGCAGTCGACGATCGCCGCCTTGTCGGCGCGATCGACGGCCGCCGACAGCGTCGCCACCAGTTCGGTCAGCGCGGACTTGTCGATCCAGGTCTGTATCTCCTCGGTGGTCATGAGGCGGCGGTGAATTCGAGATGCAGCTCCTGCAGTCCGCGGATGATGTACAGCGGCACATAGCGGAATCGTCGATCACCGGCCGGGCCGTGATGGCCTTCATCAATTCTGATGTTGCGCAGCCGGTCCAGCATGCGTTCGATGGTGACGCGGCCCTCGATCCGGGCCAGTGGGCCACCGGGACAACTGTGCACTCCGCGAGCGAATGCGACGTTCTGGCGAGCGTTCGGACGGTCGATCCGCAACTCCGCCGGACACTCGAAGTGCGCGGGGTCGCGATTGGCCGCACCAGGCAGCAGCATCATGGTGGTGCCCGCCGGGATCTCGACTCCCGCGAGTGTGGTTGTCTTACGCGCTAATCGGAAGTCGCTCTTGATGGGGCTCTCCAGCCGCAGCATCTCTTCGACGAAGTTCGGTATGCGATCGCGGTTGGTGCGCAGCGATTGCTGGAGATCAGCGTCCTCGGCCAGTGCCCGCAGCGCACTGGACAGCAGGCGCGCGGTGGTCTCGTGGCCGGCGATGAACAGGAACGTGGCAATGCGCACCAGATCAGTCACCTCGGGCAGCGTCCCGTCGGCGAAGCGTTGGGTCGCCATCTCGGTCAGGACGTCGTGGGCGGGCTGCTCGCGGCGATCGCTGATATAGGCGGTGAACCACTTGTCAAGATAGGCAAGGGGATTCATGTTGACCGTGCCGTCTTCATCCTGCCAGGCCGCGTCGGGCGGTGTGTTACCGGCCAGCAGATCGCGAAACATCGCGTGGTCGCGTTCGGGCACGCCCAGCAGATCAGCGATCACCAGGAACGGAAATGCCCCGCCGTACGCGGAGGCGAACTCACAACGCCCGTCAGCGATGAATTCGTCGATCAACTGGTCGGCAAGTCGCCACATGAACTGCTCGTTCTCCTTGAGCCGCTTCGGCGTGAAGAGTCCGGTCAGTAGCGCCCGGTGCGCGGTGTGGCGGGGCGGATCGAACGAGACGAGGTGTTCGCTCATCGGAAAGCGGTCGCGGTGTACCTCGACCAGGTCGGAGATGTCGTCGCTGCGTACCTCGAACGGGAGCGGGAAAGGGCCCAACGACGAGTTGACCGAAGAGTATGTCGCGTTGTCGCGATACACCTCGGTCAGTTCGTCGTACCCGGTGACTGCGAACACGCCGTTGCGCGGTACCGGGGCGACCGGGCATTGCGCCCGCAGATGCTCGTAGAAGGGATACGGGTCGGCGACCAGTCGGGGATCGCTGAAGAAGTCGACGTCGCCGTAATCGGTCGCGCCCGAAGGGTTTGCAGACGGCATGGCGCGACGCTAACATCGCTTACAACTCAAGTAAAGGGTGTAAATGACCGCTAGTGCCGAGGCCGGGGATCCCATGCGCGAGCGCATCCTGCGGGCCGCGTTCAAAGTTCTCAGCCGGCACGGCTACGGCAAGTTCAACCTGTCCGATGTCGCGGCGCAGGCCGGCATTTCACGCCCGACGCTGTACAAATCCTTCAGGTCAAAGGACGAATTGCTATCAGCATTCAGCCAATTCGAACTTCAGCTGCTGCGTCAGGACATGGACCGCGCGACGCAGGGCCGCAGCGGCCGCGACCGAATCGACGCACTGCTGGATTTCTTGGCGGCCTTTTACACCTCCTATCAGATGCGCGGTCTCATCGAGATCGAACCCAGCCTGGTGCTCGAGCAGATGGCCACCTCGCTGCCGCTGCTGGTCGACCTGGTAGCGCCCGTGCTGGCGGGACAGGTGTCCGACCCACAGGCCGTGGCGCAGGCACTGGTGCGACTTTCGGTGTGCCACTACCTCATCCCCGGCTACGACGACGACCGCATGCTGGATCAGCTGCGCGCCGTGGCGGGCGTACGGTAGGCGGCCATGGCTCGGGTAGCGGACAAGGTGGTGCTGGTCACCGGTGGCGCGCGGGGAATGGGTGCGGCGCATGCCGAAGCGCTGGTAGCTGAGGGCGCGCGTGTGGTGATCGGCGACATCCTGGACGACGCCGGCCGGTCGGTCGCCGAAAAGCTCGGCGATGCGGCTATTTTCGTGCACCTTGACGTGGCGGATCCGGCGCTGTGGGACCAGGCGCTCGCGGCCACTCTGGAACGTTTCGGCCGGCTCGATGCGCTGGTGAACAATGCGGGGATAGTCAAAGTCGGGCCGCTGCGGGGTTCGTCATTGTCGGATTGGCAGCGGGTCATGGACGTCAACCTCACCGGCGCGTATCTGGGTATGCGCGCGGTCGTTGAGCCGATGATTGCCGCCGGCGGCGGCTCTATCGTCAACGTGTCGTCCGTCGAAGGGCTAGCCGGAAGCGCCAACCTGCACTCCTACGTCGCCGCCAAGTTCGGATTGCGCGGAATCACCAAATCTGCCGCAGTAGAGCTGGCGCGCTACAACATTCGGGTTAACTCGATCCACCCGGGCTTGGTTCATACGCCGTTGAGCGAAGGTGTGACGAAGGAGTTCATGGCGCCCATTCCGATGCGTCGCGGGGCGTCGCCGGCCGAGATCGCGAACTTTGTGCTGTTCCTCGTCAGCGACGAGTCCTCTTACGCAACAGCATCGGAGTTCGTTGTCGACGGTGGCCTGACGGGATACGTGCCGACCAAGATCTAGCCGCCGGTGGCGGCGGTTGACTGGCGAAGAGCTGGTAGCCGGACTGGGCCATTGCGATCAGGCTGATTTACACAGCTGTCTTTCAGGGAAGTGCTAGCTACGCTCCAAATCTCACGGCCGGTGAGAACAATCAGCGCGTCAGGCAGTCCATGGCCGGTCACCGGCAACCCCAGATTCCAGCACTAGGAGGCGACAATGACGGAGCCCGCGCCCCCGGCCAAGCGCCGCGGCAAACTGCCGCGTTCCGTATCGCGGCTCAATATCCTCGGGATCGTCGCGATCATCGTCGCAGGCGGCCTGCTCGCCTTTCATAATCTGCACCGCGACAACTCGCCGAATCAGATCCTCAATGTCTCCTACGACCCGACCCGCGAGCTGTACGCGGCGATCGACAAGACGTTCGTCGACGAGTTCCGGAAGAAGACCGGCGTCACGGTGGAAATCAAGCAGTCGCATGGCGGTTCGGGCCGGCAGGCTTCCGAGGTCATCAAGGGCCATGAGAAGGCCGGCGTCGTTTCGCTGGCATTGCCCAGTGACGTCGACGCGCTGCGGAAGCGCGGACTGATCGCGGGCGATTGGCAGAGCCGACTGCCAAACCATTCGGTCCCTTACACCTCGACGATCGTGTTCGTCGTCGAGAAAGACAATCCGCTGGGCATCCACGACTGGCCGGATCTGATCAAAGACGGCGTCGACATTATCAATCCCAATCCCCGCACCTCGGGCAACGGAAAGCTCACCGTTCTCGCGGCCTGGGGTTCGGTGACAACGCGCGGCGGCAGCGAGCAGGAGGCCAGCGACTTCGTCAGGGCGTTGTTGAGCCACGTCAAGGTCGCTGACAGCGGAGCACGCGGCGCCGCCACCACCTTTTCTGTCGAGAAAATCGGCGACGTCCACCTGACCTGGGAGAACGAAGCCCTGCGGGAAGTGGCGGAGAACAAAGACCAATTCGAAATCGTTTATCCTCCGGTCAGCATCCTCGCCGAACCGGCGGTCACCTGGGTCGACGCAAATCTCAAGGACAAGAAGCTGGCGTCCTACGCCAAGTCTTACCTCGAGTACCTCTACACCGACCCGGCACAGGAAACCGTCGCCCAGTACGGCTACCGGCCGATCAAGCCCGAGATCTTGGCCAAGCATGCGGATCGGCTGCCGCCCATCAATCTGTTCCCCGTCACTGCGATCGCCAAGAGTTGGTACGACGCGCAGGAGAAGTTCTTCGGCACTAACGGCATCTACGACGTGGTCTCCTCGGCTCCGGCCAGAGTCGCGTCGGCACACCCACGGCGAAAGACGAAGACGCCATGAGCATTGCGGAGCGCATCAAAAGCCTGAACTACGACGGGGACAAAGCACGTCGTGACCTGATAGCGGGCCTCACGGTCGCGGCGGTGTCGCTGCCGCAGGGCATCACCTACGCGTTGGTGGCCGGCGTCGACCCCAAATTCGGTGTCTACTCGGCGATCGTGGTGACCTTCGTCGCGTCGATTTTCCAGTCGTCGTCGCATCTGGTCAACGGCCCGACCAGTGCCATATCCCTGTTGGTGTTCAGCTCATTGGCGTTCATCGACCCGGAGAACCGGACGGTCCTGTTCGAGGCGCTGTTCCTGCTGGGCGTTCTGGTTGGCACCTTCCAGATTTTGATTGCGGTGTTCAGGCTCGGTGATCTGACGCGATACATCTCTGAATCCGTCATCCTTGGCTTTCTGCTGTCCGCGGCCGTTCTGATCGCGCTGGGTCAGCTCGGCAATGCCCTGGGAGTGAAAGACCAAGGCAACGGCCGGCAATCGGTGCTGAAACGGACTTACCTCACCCTGTTCCATGGCGAGGCCTTCAACTACCGCGCGTTGATCATCAGCGTCGCGACCATCGTCCTCGCCGTCGTGCTGCGGCGCTTGGTGAAACGCTTCGGGCTGCCACAGCTGGACCTGCTGGCAACGCTGATCTTTGCGGCCCTGATTGCGTATCTGGCCGGATGGGCGACTGAGGATCACACCGGCAACACTGCGATCAAGCTGACCGCGAAGATCCCGCAGAGCCTGCCGCACCCGCACATCCCGTCCGTACAACTCAACGAAGTGACCCAGTTGGCGCCGGGTGCATTGGCCATCGCGTTCATCGGACTGCTCGAGGCGCTGTCGATCGCCAAGGCCATCGCCTACCAGAGCGGGCAGAAGATCGACTACAACCGGCAGATCATCGCCGAAGGCCTGGCGAACCTCACCGGTGGCTTCTTCCAGGCCGTGCCGGGCTCGGGTTCGGTGACGCGCTCGCCGATCAACTACCAGGCCGGCGCGGCGACCCGGTTCTCCGGCGTGATTGCTTCCATCGGTGTCGCGATCATCGTGCTGTTGTTCGCGCCGCTACTGCACTACATGCCCCGGGCCGCGCTGGCCGGCCTGTTGCTGATCACTGCCGCGCGACTGATCGACATCAAGCGGTTGAGCTACGCGATCAAGGCGTCCCGCTATGACGCGGGGCTGGTGATCATCACCGCGCTCGTCGGCGTATTCGTCGACTTGGACACCGCGGTGCTGCTTGGTGTCGCGCTGTCGATCCTGCTGTTCGTGCCACGCGCGGCCAAGCTCAAGGCCAGGGAGTTGGTGGTCGCCCCCGAACGAGTGGTCCGCGAGCGGGTTCCGGGTGACCCGGCCGATCCGTCGACTGTCATCTATGACTTCGAGGGCGAACTGTTCTTCGGCGCCGCACCCGATCTCGAGCAGTATCTGGAAGCGCTGGGCGAGCGGATCAAGCACGACGACATCAAATACCTCGTGCTGCGGCTCAAGCGGGTACGCCACCCGGATGCCGTCGTCATCCAGCGAATCGAGAAATTCGTTCGGGAGGAAACCGACCGCGGCGTCACGGTTTTGCTGGCGGGCGTGCAGCCGGACCTCTGGAAGCTGCTGACGAACGTCGGGTTCGACAAGTGGTTCCCGTCCGAGCGGGTGTTCCCCGAAGAAGACGAGGAATTCTCTGCCACGCTGAAGGCCGTCCGTTACGCTCACGCGCTGCGCGGCTTCGATGAATCAGGCGAGCAGGTTCCGGCGGAAGCCGTCCCGACCAATGGGGACGCCAAGCACTACTACTACCTGGTCTGAACGCGGCCCAGTCAGCAGACGTATTCTCGCCCAATGGCATTGGACGAGACGCACGAACCGGGAGTAAACGGCCGCCGATACGTCATTGTCGGGTCAGGAGCGATCGGCGGCACGGTGGGCGGAGCACTCGCTCGGGCCGGCATCGCCACCGTGCTGGTCGCCCGGGGACGCCACGCCGAGACGCTGGCGACCACAGGCTTGACGCTGAGGACACCCGACGGCATCTTCCACACGCCGGTCACCGCGGTGACCGGCGCCGAGCATCTGCGGTTGACCTCCTATGACGTGCTGGTGTTCGCCACCAAGACCCAGCAACTGGACGCGGCGCTGCAGCAGTGGGTCGATCAGCCGGTCCACGGGCCCGATGGAATCATCGGTAGCGCCGGCGACCTGCTGCCGGCGTTGACCGCGCTCAACGGCGTTGTCGCCGAGGAGAAAGCGCTGCGCTATTTCCGGCGGGTGTTCGGTGTTTGCGTCTGGTTGCCTGCCGTGCACCTCGAACCCGGTGAAGTGATCGCGCGGTCATGGCCGGTGGTCGGACAGTTTCATATCGGACGCTGGCCGGCGCCGCTGCGCACGCGAGCCGATGACGAATTCCTACAGCAATTGGCCCGGACGTGGAGCGCCGCGGGCATCCGGGTGAACGCCGTCGACGACGTCGCACCCTGGAAATACAACAAGCTGCTGAGTAATCTCGGCAACGCGGTGGGCGCATTGTCGGAGGTGGACGCCGACGTCAGCGACGTGACGGCAGCACTGCGCACTGAGGCCGAGCAGGTATTACGTTCCGCCGGAATCGAATTCACCTCTTTTGAGGTATCCACCGCGGCCCGAGTCGACGGACCGATGCCACGGCCGGTACCCGGCTCAGATACCGGCGCAAGCAATTCCACCTGGCAGTCGCTGAGCCGCAACACCGGCAACGTCGAAACCGACTACTTCAACGGCGAGATTGTCCGGATCGCCCACCAGCACGGCATCGCCGCGCCGCTCAACGCCGCCTTGGCGCGCGCGTCGCGCGAAGCGGTGCGCAATCAGCTTGGGCCGAGCCGCTTTTCGGCGGCGCAACTCTCAGAACTGCTGGGCACCGCGGGACGGTGACGCGCTAGAAGAAGAATCCGGCGTGTGGTGCCTCATGTACCGCGAACAGCCGCTCGGCCGCGGCGAGCACTGACGGATTCTCGGCGTGCGCCAGCCCGGCGACGGCCAGACTGCGCCATGTCGCGCCGCCGAGCAACACGGCGGCCAGGCCGGCCACGCTAACGCGCAGTTGCGGGCGCCGGTCTGTTTGTTCGGCGCCGTCTCCGGTGACAGCCACGCTGATCGAATTGTCGGGCAGCAGTGGGTCGTCGACGGCGACGACGATATCCTCGTCGCCCTGGTATCGCCTTGCAGACAACGCCTTCTCGACATCGATGACACGTAACCACGTCTCGTCGTGAGTGGCGGCCACCCGCGCGGCGCGCCGGTCGAGCAGCAGCCATGGCAGCGGATCGTCGACCGGCAGCATCCAAAACACCACGCGATCAATGAGGTCGAGCCCGAGAAGAAATCGCAACAGCCCGAGGTAGGTGGTGGTGTCGGGTGCGAAGAAGTCTTCCACCGCGATGGTGCGCTGATCGCTGACGAACCATTTGTCGGTGTCGATCGGGCGGTAACGAGCGAACCCGGTTTCAGAGCCCGGTTCACCGTGCACTGCGACATACGAAGGCGGCGGCGATGATTCAGACCGGAGTCGTACACCGTGCCACCACACATCCGGGCGGTCGATGGTTCCCGGACGTGACGGCCGGTTCTGGTTGTAGATCCGGGG
>Ga0209113_1000148_pt1 | contig 13538 bp, 14 predicted proteins | sample TexAe_RefH0_O1_FD_187951 | JGI IMG/M metagenome (GOLD analysis project Ga0209113, IMG submission 187951) | Forest soil microbial communities from Davy Crockett National Forest, Groveton, Texas, USA - Texas A ecozone_RefH0_O1 (SPAdes) (version 2) | ecosystem: Environmental > Terrestrial > Soil >... | reverse complement strand
CGACACCTACGACCGGCTGGGCCTCGACGCGATCGCCCAGGTGAATCTCGGTGTGCGGGCACACCGCAACCGGCCGCTGGCCGAGCTGGGTCCGATGAGCCGTCAAGTCGTCGCCACGCTGCTGTCCCGCTGCGGCATCCCCGACTCCGGCGTTGGCTTGACGCAGTTCTTCGTCGACGGCGATGGATACGCGCCGCGCACCTCGGCGGTGTCGCTGGCCGACCGGCCGCCGATGAACGCCGTTCGACCGCGCCGGCCGTAGGACTTGCACGACGGCGTCGGACCGATAAGGCAATATCGGTGCCGTGGCGTTGGTGTTGCTCTACGTGGTGGTCTTGGTCCTGGTAGCGATCGTGCTGTTCGGGGTGGCCAGTCTGCTGTTCGGCCGCGGCGAGCCGCTGCCACCGCTGCCGCGGGGGACGACGCCGACGGTCCTGCCGGCGTCCGGCGTCACCGGCGCCGACGTCGACTCGGTCAAGTTCACTCAGACCCTGCGCGGCTACAAGACCAGCGAGGTGGACTGGGTACTGGACCGGCTCGGCCAGGAACTCGACCAACTGCGTGGCCAGCTGTCCTCGGTGCATGCCGTTGCCGCCGCCGAGGTGGAAGCCGATGACGAGCGACACGGCACCGACGTCGACGACGAGCAGGAGCAGACATGACCGCGCCCGACGACGGCCTGGTCCGCTGCGACTGGGCGGTTGGGCGGCCCGACAGCCCGGACTTCGAGCTGTACCGCGACTACCACGACAAGGAGTGGGGCCAGCCACTGCGTGGGCGGGTGCCGCTGTTTGAACGGATGAGTCTGGAGGCCTTCCAAAGCGGCCTGTCTTGGCTGATCATCTTGCGCAAACGGGAGAACTTCCGGCAGGCCTTCGCCGGCTTCGACATCGAGAAGGTCGCCCGATTCACCGATGCCGACGTGGCCCGCCTGATGGCCGACCAGGGCATCGTCCGCAACCGCGCCAAGATCGAGGCGACCATCGCCAATGCGCGGGCCACCGTCGACACTGGGGTCGACCTCTCAGAGCTGCTCTGGTCGTTCGCACCGGCGAAGCGACCGCGGCCCGTGACCATTGCCGACGTCCCCGCTACCACGCCGGAATCCACCGCCATGGCGCGCGAATTGAAGCGCCGCGGGTTCCGCTTCGTCGGTCCCACGACCGCGTACGCGCTGATGCAAGCGACCGGGATGGTCGACGATCACCTGCGAGCGTGCTGGGTGCCTTCCACCGCCGCGTGAAACGCCGAGCCGGAGGTCATGTACACCTACCCGGGCCGATAGGGAACAATGGAGGGGTGAATGTGCAGTTGACGGGCCAGCTCGAATCTGGAGGGAGCGCTCGATGGCGGCGATGAAGCCCCGGACCGGTGACGGTCCACTGGAAGCGACGAAGGAGGGGCGCGGCATCGTGATGCGGGTACCGCTGGAGGGCGGTGGTCGACTAGTCGTCGAGCTGACACCCGATGAAGCCGCTGCACTGGGCGACGAGCTCAAGGGCGTCACCAGCTAAACCCGCCGCTACGCGCACACCTTCTGGTAGATCTCCAGCGTCTGCTGCGCGATCTGCGCCCAGGAGAACTCCGCGATGCAACGCTGCCGCCCCGCTCGGCCATAGCGCTCCGCCTTCTCCGGGTCGGCGATCAGTGCGTTGACCGCTGTGGCGATTCTGGCCTGGTAACCAGCCGCGTCGTCGGCGTCGTAGTGCACCAGCGAGCCGGTCACCCCGTCGTCGACCACCTCGGGTATGCCGCCCACGTCCGACGCCACCACAGCGGTGCCGCAGGCCATCGCCTCGAGGTTAACGATCCCCAGCGGCTCGTACACCGAAGGGCACACGAAAACATTTGCCGCCGATAGTATTTCGCGGATCTTGCCGATGGGCAGCATTTCCCGCACCCAGAACACGCCGGTGCGTGAGTCGGAGAGTTCGGCCACCCCGGCACTCACCTCGGCGGCGATTTCCGGTGTATCGGGGGCTCCGGCGCACAGCACCAACTGCACCTCAGGATCGAAATCGTGTGCGGCGGCCAACAGGTGCGCGACGCCCTTCTGGCGGGTGATCCGCCCGACGAATGCGACGATGGGCCGGGCGCGGTCGACGCCGATGTCGGTCAGGACCGACTCGCCCGGCGACGATTCCAGCGCGTCGGCCGGATACCAGACGTCGGTGTCAATCCCGTTGCGCACGACATGCACCCGGTTGGGATCGACCGTCGGATAGACCCGCAGCACGTCTTCGCGCATGCCGGAGCTGACCGCGATCACCGCGTCGGCGGCGTTCACCGCGGTCTGCTCCACCCATGACGAGATCCGGTAGCCGCCACCGAGTTGCTCGGCCTTCCACGGCCGCAACGGCTCCAGCGAATGTGCGGTCAGCACATGGGGGACGCCGTAGAGCAACGACGCCAAGTGTCCGGCCATCCCGGCGTACCACGTGTGGCTGTGGACGACGTCGGCCTCCGCGGCCGCATTCGCCATCACCAGATCGGTCGACAGGGTCGAGAGCGCCGGGTTGGCGCCGCGCAATTGTGCGTCGGGTTGGTACGCGAACGCCTCCGGGCGCGGCGCCCCTTGGCAGTGCACGTCAACCTGGCACAGCTTGCGCAGTTGTGCGACGAGCTCGGTCACGTGTACCCCGGCTCCGCCATAGACCTCCGGCGGGTACTCCCGAGTCATCATCGCCACGCGCATACCCGGCACCGTAGTAGTCGCACTCGGACCGTGCAGCCTCGGCCACCCTGTTAGGAGAAGTCATCCAATTTTGTTGATGGACAGTCCGTCAGCGTGGGTACTCAGGTGTTTGATCTGGCAGGGGTTCGCGATGGCCGTTAGGTTTGATGCATGAGGGAAGCGCCACAAGTGCTGGGCATTGTCCTGGCCGGCGGTGAGGGCAAGCGGTTGTATCCATTGACCGCCGACCGCGCCAAGCCAGCGGTTCCCTTCGGCGGTGCCTATCGGCTGATCGACTTCGTGCTGTCCAATCTGGTCAACGCCCGCTATTTGAGGATCTGCGTACTCACGCAGTACAAGTCGCATTCATTGGACCGCCACATTTCGCAGAACTGGCGACTGTCCGGTCTGGCCGGTGAATACATCACCCCGGTCCCCGCCCAGCAGCGGCTCGGCCCGCGGTGGTACACCGGCTCTGCGGACGCGATCTACCAGTCGCTCAACCTGATCTACGACGAGGATCCGGAATACATCGTGGTTTTCGGCGCCGACCACGTCTACCGGATGGATCCCGAGCAGATGCTGCGCTTCCACGTCGAGAGCGGCGCGGGGGCCACGGTCGCGGGGATCCGGGTGCCCCGTGCCGAAGCAAGTGCGTTCGGCTGCATCGACGCCGACGAATCCGGCCGCATCCGCAGCTTCGTCGAGAAGCCGGGCGATCCGCCGGGTACGCCCGACGACCCGGACGCCACGTTCGTGTCGATGGGCAACTACATCTTCACCACCAAGGTCCTGATCGACGCGATTCGCGCCGACGCCGACGAAGACCACTCCGATCACGACATGGGCGGCGACATCATTCCGCGGCTGGTTGCTGACGGGATGGCCGCCGTCTACGACTTCAGGGACAACGACGTGCCCGGTGCCACCGAACGCGACCGGGGATACTGGCGCGATGTCGGGACGCTGGACGCGTTCTACGACGCGCACATGGATCTGGTCTCGGTGCACCCCGTTTTCAACCTCTACAACAAGCGCTGGCCCATCCTCGGTGCGTCGGAGAACCTGGCGCCGGCCAAGTTCGTCAACGGTGGTTCCGCGCAGGAATCGGTGGTGGGTGCGGGCAGCATCATCTCCGCGGCGTCGGTGCGGAATTCGGTGCTCTCGTCCAACGTCGTTGTCGACGACGGCGCCATCGTGGAGGGCAGCGTGATCATGCCGGGTGTGCGGGTTGGCCGCGGCGCGGTGGTTCGTCACGCGATCCTGGACAAGAACGTCGTCGTCGGACCCGGCGAGATGGTCGGGGTGGATCTGGAGAGGGATCGCGAACGCTTCGCGATCAGCGCCGGCGGCGTGGTCGCCGTGGGCAAGGGCGTCTGGATCTGACGTTCACCACACGTAGGGCAGCAGCCGATAGTGCACCTTCTGCTCGTACTCGCGGTAGCCGCTGAGTTCGTGGGTCAGCAGCTTTTCTTCGTCGCGGATGCGTAGTACGAGAACGAGTATGCCGGGGATCAGCAGGAAGAATCCCCAGTACGAGCCGAGCGCCAGCGGGATACCGAGCATCAGCACCACGTTGCCGGTGTACATCGGATGGCGCACCAGCCCGTACAACCCGGTCGAGACGAGCTGCTGGCCCGCTTCGACCCGGACATTGGCCGCCGCGTAACTGTTTTGGATGATGACCAGCATCGCCAGGCAAAGCCCGATCGCGACCAGCACGTCGCCGATCACCGACAGTGTCGCCGGCATCTGCGACCAGCCGAAACGATGGTCGAGACCGCCGACCACAAACGAGGCCGGGAATGCGATGAAGATGATGGTGATGAGAATCCGCTGCAGCGGCCGGGTTTCGGCGGTCGGCCCGACCTGCATGCGCCGCTCGAGTGCAGCCGGATTCGTCCGCATCAGATACACGGTCGGGATCCAGGTGGACAATGCGAACACCGCGAGAAACGCCCAGCCCTGCCAGTAGTGGGTCGTCCCGGCCGGCCAGAACAACAGCAGTGCGAACGCCACCAAGCCCAGAATGGCCGAGAGTGAGCCTTTGATAACAGTATTCATGGCAGCCTCCTCAAGCCTGCACATCGCGGCGGCGGAAGGCCGCCAATCCCAGAGCGATCAGTGCGACGTCGATCGCCGACAACCACAGCAACGGAACCAGCGTGAAGGCGCCGGCGCTGACAAGCGGGATGTGCGCGAACGGCTCCAGGTCGAGCACCCACTGCGGGAAACCGGACAGCGAACCGATCAGATACAGCGCGACGAATCCGACCAGCACACCCCAAGCGACCGGGCTGAAACGCGGTGCCAGCCCGAACAGTGCGACGGCCACCGCCGCCGGCAGCCACACCGCCGGCAGCTGAACCAGGGCGGTGCCCACGACCATCGACAGCTTGCCGCCGACGTCGTGGGCGGCGATTCCATAGCTGAGGCCGGCGACCGCACCGGCGATCACGATCGCGGCCGCCGAGCCGATCAGTGCTATCACGAGATGACTAGTCAGCCAACGGCTTCGGCTAACCGATCCACTCAGCACCGTCTCGGCCCGTTGACCGGCCTCTTCCTGGTGCAGCCGCAGCGTCAGCGATACGGCGAACGCGGCCGCCATCATGCCCAGCATGCAGAACGCGGCCGCGACGAAGGCCTGCTCCAAGGCGCTGGTGCCGCCCATGCGCACGATGATGTCTCGTGCCGTATCGCCGCCCAGCTCGTCACCGATGCCGTGGATGATGCTGCCGATCAGCAACCCGTACAGGCACAGCCCGACGGTCCACAGCACCAGCGCTCCACGATCCAGCCGCCAGGCCAGTCCGAAAGCGTTGCGCAGCAACGGTGCTGCCGTGCCCGGGCCCGGCCGTTCGGCGATCAAGCCCGCCCCGACGTCACGACGCGCGAGCAGCTGGTAGGCCAGCGCGGTGAGCAAGAGCGTCGTCGCCAGATGCAACAGCAGCACCCACCACCGGTCACCGGCGTAGGGGCGAACCTGCAACGACCAGCCAAGCGGCGAGAGCCACGACAACACAGGTGAGCCGGCGTCGCCGACGGCGCGCAGCGTGAACGCGGTGGCCAGCACCGCGAACGCTGCACCGCGCGCGAAACGTGCGCTCGCCGAAAGTTGGGCCGCCACGGCGGCGACGGCGGTGAACACCAGACCCGAGCAAGCCAGTGCCGCACCGAAAGCCAGCGACCCGCGTGCCGGGACGCTGGTGCTTAGCAGGCCGGCCGCGCCGAGCGCGCCGGTGGTCAGCGAGGCTCCGAATGACAGCAGCAGGGCCGCGGTCAGGCTGGCGTACCGGCCCACCGCTGTCGAGTCGACCAGCTCGGCGCGGCCGGTTTCTTCGTCGGCACGGGTGTGTCGGATGACGGTGAGAATGACCGCCACGGCGATCAGCAGATGGAACATGCCGGCTTTCCAGATGCCGGTCGCGCCAAGGCTGTCGTTGTAGATCTTTCCGTAAAGCGCCCGTTGTGCGGGGCTGGCCATGATCGTGGCGGCGAAGCCGGCGCGGGCCGCCTCGTCCGGGTAGACCTTCTCGATGCCGCCGATGTAGACGGTGGCCAGTGGCGTCGACAGCAGTAATACCCAGAGCGGCAAGACGATCCGGTCGCGTCGCAGGTAGAGCCGTAGCATGCCGAGCGTGCCGGTGAATGCCGAACCATGTTGTGGGGTTTCGTGCGCCGGATGCTGCGGTCGTTCCAACGTGGTGGTCATGAGCGCGCTCCTTGATCGCTCAGCTGCCGCTGACCGTCGGCGCCGTAGTGGCGCATGAAGAGCTCTTCCAGCGTGGGCGGCTGGCTGACCAAGCTGCGCACGCCGGTGTCGCCGAGTACCCGAATGAGTTCGCCGAGGCCTTCGCTGTCGACGTGGGCGTGCAGTGTGGTCCCTTCGTAGCTGATGTCCTCGACGCCGCGGATGCGGGTGAGATCGCCGGGGTCGTTCAGCAAGTCGGCCGTGATCGTCGTGCGGCTGAGGTGCCGCATCGATTCCAGCGTTCCGCTCTCGACGGTCTTGCCGGCGCGGATGATCGTCACCCGCTCGCAGAGCGCCTCGGTCTCGGCCAGGATGTGACTTGACAGCAGGACCGTCGCGCCGCGGTCGCGTGCTTCGGCAACGCACTGCTGAAAGATGTTCTCCATCAACGGGTCCAGGCCGCTGCTGGGCTCGTCGAGGAGCAACAGCCGGGCCCGCGACGAGAACGCGGAGATCAGCGAGACCTTCTGCCGGTTGCCTTTGGAGTAGGTGCGGGCCTTCTTGTGCGGGTCGAGTTCGAAGCGCTCGACCAGCTCGGCACGTCGCTTTTCGTCGATGCCGCCGCGCATGCGGGCCAGCAGGTCGATCGTCTCGCCGCCGGTCAGGTTCGGCCACAGCGTGACATCGCCGGGAACATAGGCGATGTGGCGGTGCAGGTCGACCGCGTCGGCCCACGGGTCACCGCCGAGTAGGCGCGCCGTGCCCGAGTCGGCCTTCACCACGCCCAGCAGTACCCGGATGGTCGTCGACTTTCCGGCCCCGTTGGGTCCGAGGAAGCCGTGCACCTCGCCCTCCCGCACCGTCAGCTTTAGGCCATCGAGGGCCCGGACGGCACCGAAAGTCTTTGTCAGATCCCGGATTTCGATAGGCGTGTGATTGCTCTTAACTGGCATCAGATTCTCCTTGTTCGGCTTGAGCGAGAAATGCCTCGTACATATGGCTGTCGGTCATCAGCCCGTTGGTGTAGAGCTCGAGGGAGGGCAGCACCATGTCCTGGGCGTAGTCGCGGAGCACTGCCCGCAGATCCGTTGGGGTCTCGTGCATCTGGATGTACAGCAGGAAGCCGCCGCCGCCGGTGATCGCCAGAAACTTGGCCCGGGCCGCGGGATCCCGGCTGGGTTTGAGGATGCCGGAGTTGACGCCTTCGTCCAGGTAAGTCGCGGCGTTGTCCATCATCGTGCGCCAGAACGTCCTCGCGAGGTCGCCGCCGGCCTGCATGCTGCGCACCAGGTAGGCCATCAACGGTGCGTATTCCTCGATCTCGGCCATCGCGGCGAACCAGGTTGCCGGGTCGCTGGAGTTCATCGCCTCGGACTTGCTGCTGCGGATCTCCTCTGCGACATAGTCGTCGCAGGCCTTACGCAGACCGTCTTTGGAACCGAAGTGGTGGATGACGAGTGCAGCGCTCACGCCCGCCGCTTCGGCGATCGAGCGCAGCCCGACGCTGAAGCCCTGCTCGCCGAACCGCTCGATCGCCGCGTCGCGGATCCGGGCCACGGCGGTGAGATCGTCGGCTGAACGCATGTTTAAAACACTAAACACCCGTTCAGTCGGACGTCAAGTGGATAGCCCGTCACGAATCCGTAAAGAGCGTGAAGTCAGTCGCGAACGGCGGCCAGCAGGCCGTCGCCGAGCGGCACCAGGGCCGGGGTGAGCAGTTCGTTCTCGGCGATGAGCCGCGCCGCCTCGCGCACCGCGGCGACCTCTGCGTCGTTGGCGGCCGGATCGCCGGCCCGGCCACCGGCCGCCGCGCCGTGCACGACGATCACGCCGCCGGAGCGCAGCAGCCGCACGCCTTCGACCACGTAGTCCGGCTGGTCGAGCGGGTCGGCGTCAATGAACACCAGGTCATAGGAGTCGTCGGCCAGCCGGGTCAGCACTTCCTGGGCCCGCCCGCTGATCAGCCGGGTCCGCGACGGGCCGATGCTGGCGTCGGAGAAGGCCTCCTTGGCGATCCGCTGGTGTTCAGGCTCGATGTCGATGGTGGTCAGCACGCCGTCGTCGCTCATCCCCGACAGCAACCACAGGCTGCTGACACCGGCGCCGGTGCCGACCTCGACGACGGCCTTTCCGCCGCTGAGTTTGGTCAGCAGGCTCAGCAGCGCTCCGACCGCCGGCGTCACCGCGCCGGCGCCGATGTCGACGGCACGCTCGCGGGCGGCCAGCAGCACCGAATCCTCGGAGATCGAACCCTCGGCATGGGCCGAAAGCGAGTCGGCCCGACTCGTCGTCGCCGGCTGGCCTGGCGTGCTATCGGTCGTGGCCATGGCGTGAGCGTAAGTCCAACCCGTGCCGCGTGCGATCAGGCGCGCCCGTCACCGGCGCCGCGACACGCTCAACGAATCGGTGTGATCTAAACGTAATGTGACCGATATGGCCAGCTCAACGAGGGTATCGGCGCCATTCTCAGTGAAAGCTCAGTGCGATCACATACCGCACACACGCCGATAGACGACGGTATCTCCCATGGAGCGTGGAGGCCGCTGGTCCGGGAATACATCCCGCCATCTTCGCGTTGCCCGCGGTGATGAATTGCCGAGCATCAACGGTAATCTGAGCCCGGAGGAATTGAACATAACCACACTTCTGAGCCCGTCCAGCATGTCGCACCCCGAGCAGTACCGCGACGCCGACTGGGTCGAGCCCGCCGAGGAGCCCTACGGCACCGCGGTCTTCGACGCGACCGGAGACAAGACGGCCATGCCGTCCTGGGATGAGCTGGTGCGTCAGCACGCCGACCGGGTCTACCGACTGGCTTATCGCCTCTCCGGCAACCAGCATGATGCCGAAGACCTGACCCAAGAGACCTTTATCCGGGTTTTCCGGTCGGTGCAGAACTATCAGCCGGGGACCTTCGAGGGCTGGTTGCACCGCATCACCACCAACCTCTTCCTGGACATGGTGCGTCGTCGCGGCCGGGTCCGGATGGAAGCGCTGCCCGAAGACTACGACCGGGTGCCGGCCGACGAGCCCAACCCCGAAGAGATCTACCACGACGCCCACCTGGGCCCTGACCTGCAGGCGGCGCTGGATTCGCTGCCGCCGGAGTTTCGCGCGGCAGTGGTCCTGTGTGACATCGAGGGACTGTCCTACGAGGAGATCGGCGCCACGCTCGGCGTGAAGCTCGGGACCGTCCGCAGCCGGATCCACCGTGGACGCCAGGCGCTGCGGGACTATCTGGCGGCGCACTCGGACAGCGCCGTCGCCGCTGAGGGCTGAGACACAACCCACCTGATCGGTGAGTTCATTGGTGTTCGGCATCGGTTGGCGCGCTACATTCGAGGTAGTGCCGCGAAAACACCACGTGATGCCGAGAGGAGTTGGTGATGGTCGAGCGGGGACATGTCTTCCGCCGAGCGTTCTCCTGGCTCCCCGCCCAATTCGCCTCGCAAAACGATGCGCCGGTCGGTGCTCCACGGCAATTCGGCTCCACCGAGCATCTGTCGATCGAGGCCATTTCAGCTTTTGTCGACGGTGAGCTGCGAATGAACGCTCACCTGCGCGCGGCGCATCACATCTCGCTATGCCCGGAATGCGCCGCCGAAGTCGACGGTCACCGTCACGCCCGCGAGGCGCTGCGCGACTCGCACCCGATCAGAGTCCCGAGCACGCTGCTCGGATTGCTGTCGCAGATTCCGCACTGCCCGCCCGACGACGATGCGAGCGCCCAACAGGGCGGCCATTGGGAGACTCCCCGCGGACGGGGCAGCGCCGACCCGCCCCGCCCGCGTGGCAGCGCCGGCCCACCGCCGGAACGCGGTAGGCCGCGCACGATGCGCGATCGATTTGCCGACGGTAGCGGGCGCGACCACCCAGAGCCTCGGTAGGGTGGACACCAGTTTGGCCAAGCCGGTGCGCGGCGCCGTGCTCGACTTCATAGCGCGCGTTTGCTAAGCGCTCGGAAGAGGATGACGTGAGCTCCGATCAAGACAACAACGGTGCCCCTCGGCTGGCGCCGCGACCTGTATCCCGTCCGCCGGTTGACGCCGCATCGCGTCAGGCCTTCAGTCGTCCCGACGGCGTGCAGGGGTCCTTCGTCGCCGAACGCGTCCGGCCGACGAAGTATCGCGACTCCGGGGAGTTCACCCCGCATGACGAACCCGCCGACCCGGTCCTTACCGAGGCCTTCGGTCGTCCATTCCCCGGGGCCGATTCGCTGCAGCGCCACCCCACCGACGCGGGCGCGCTCGAGGACAGCAAGAAGAAGGATGAATTCGAAGACCCCGAGGATCCGTGGCGCGATCCCGGTGCGGCCGCGGCTCTTGGTGACCCGGCGGTAGCGCGCACCAGCGCCCACGGGCCTGACGGCGCGCAAGGCCGGCTCGGTGTGCGTGACGTGTTGTTCGGCGGACGGGTGTCGTACCTGGCGCTGTCGGTGCTTGCCGTGCTGGCGTTGCTGATCGGCTTGGTCGGCGGCGTGGTGGGACGCAAGACCGCGGAGGTCGTCGAGGCGTTCACTACCTCCAAGGTGAACCTATCCACCAACGGCAACAGCGAGTCACCGGCCGGTCGGTTCGCCAAAGTGGCTGCCGCGGTTGCCGATTCGGTGGTCACTATCCAGTCGGTCAGCGATCAAGAGGGCATGCAGGGATCCGGCTTCGTGGTCGACGGCCGCGGCTACATCGTCACCAACAACCACGTCATCTCAGAAGCGGCCAACAACCCGAGCCAGTTCAAGACCACCGTGGTGTTCAACGACGGCAAGGAAGTGCCGGCCAACCTGGTCGGTCGCGACCCGAGGACCGACTTGGCTGTGCTCAAGGTGGACAACGTCAACAACCTGTCGGTCGCCAAGCTCGGTGACTCCGACAAGGTCCGCGTCGGCGACGAGGTGCTGGCCGCCGGTGCGCCGCTGGGTCTGCGAAGCACCGTCACGCACGGCATCATCAGCGCGCTGCACCGCCCAATCCCGTTGTCGGGGGAGGGCTCTGACACCGACACCGTGATCGACGCGATACAGACCGACGCCTCGATCAACCATGGAAACTCCGGTGGTCCGCTGATCGATATGGACTCGCACGTGATCGGCATCAACACCGCCGGCAAGTCGCTGTCCGACAGCGCCAGCGGGCTGGGTTTCGCGATCCCGGTCAACGAGGCGAAAGTCGTTGCGCAGGCGCTGATCAAGGACGGCAAGATCGTGCACCCGACACTGGGTCTGAGCGCGCGGTCGGTGAGCAACGCGATCGCCCAGGGCGCACAGGTCGCCAACGTCAAGGCCGGCGGCCCTGCCGAAAAGGGCGGCATCCTGGAGAACGACGTGGTGGTCAAGGTCGGCAATCGCGGCGTGGCCGACGCTGACGAGTTCGTGGTCGCGGTGCGGCAATTGACCGTCGGGCAGCCCGCGCCGGTCGAGGTGGTCCGCGACGGTCGTCACGTCACGCTCACAGTGACCCCTGGGCCGGACGGCGGCTAATGTTCGCCAACGTCGGCTGGGGCGAAATCCTGGTCCTCATGGTGGTCGGGCTGGTGGTCCTGGGCCCTGAGCGGTTGCCCGGTGCGATCCGGTGGACGTCCTCCGCCTTGCGTCAAGCCCGCGACTACCTCAGCGGAATGACGACGCAACTGCGTGAGGACATGGGCCCCGAGTTCGACGATCTGCGCGAGCCGCTGTCCGAGCTGAACAAGCTGCGCGGCATGACGCCGCGGGCGGCGCTGACCAAGCACCTGTTGGACGGCGACGACTCGCTGTTCACCGGCAATTTCGATCAGCCGAGAATCAGCACACCGGAAAAGTTTGTGGCTCAGCCGCTTACACCGGCGGAGCAGACCGTCGCCGGGCCGGCGCCATTCGACACCGACGCCACCTGAGCTGCGGCCCGCGATGGGCGCGACATTTAACCAGCTGCGACGACTCGCTACATGCAGTCGCAGAGATTTCGGTCTCGAAGGTCAAACGCGACGGCGCTCAGTGTCGACTGGTATCCAGTCCCAGTGACATGCCGGCCAATCCGCGTCGCCGCGCCGACAGGGTGTCCGCGACGCTGCGTAGCTCTTTGCCGACCGGGGAGTCTGGGGCGCTGAGCACCACCGGAAGCCCGGCGTCGCCGGCCGCAACCAGCGCAGGGTCCAACGGGATCTGACCGAGCAGCGGCACGTCCACACCCATTGCGCGGGTTAGCCGTTCGGCCACCTGGGCGCCGCCGCCTTCGCCGAACACCTGCATGGTCGAGCCGTCCGGCAGTAGCAGCCCGGACATGTTCTCCACCACACCGACGACGCGCTGGCGGGTCTGCAGCGCGATGCTGCCGGCGCGTTCGGCGACCTCGGCCGCGGCCAGCTGAGGCGTTGTCACCACGATGATTTCGGCGTTCGGGATCAGCTGAGCGATCGAGATCGCGATGTCGCCGGTACCCGGTGGCAGGTCGAGCAGCAGCACGTCCAAGTCGCCCCAGAACACGTCAGCCAGAAACTGTTGCAAAGCCCGGTGCAGCATCGGCCCACGCCACACGACGGGCGTGTTGCCCTCGGTGAATTGGGCGATGGAGATGACCTTCACCTCGTGCGCGATCGGCGGCAGGATCATCGACTCCACCTGGGTGGGCCGGTCGGTGGTGCCCATCATGCGCGGGATCGAGTGGCCGTGGATGTCGGCGTCGAGCACCCCGACTGACACCCCGCGCGCGGCCATCGCCGCGGCCAGGTTGACTGTCACCGTCGACTTACCCACGCCGCCCTTGCCGGAGGCGACGGCGTACACCCGGGTCAGCGATCCGGACTGGGCGAACGGGATGACGGGCTCGCGGGAGTCACCACGCAACTGCTTGCGCAGTTCGGTGCGCTGCTCGTCGTTCATCACGTCCAGGCTGACCTTCACGGCACCGGTACCCGGCACGTCGGCGACGGCCTGGCGCACGCGATCGCTGATTTCGGTCTTCTTCGGGCATGCGGAGGTGGTCAGATAGATCTCGACGTGCACATCGCCGTCAGGACCTACCTCGATACCTTTGACCATTCCGAGCTCGGTGATGGGGCGGCGCAGTTCGGGATCGATAACCTTGGCCAGCGCGGCGCGAACGTCTGCAGTCGGATCGGACATCATCGCCGAGTGTAGTGCTGTGACGACGCGGCCCGGGACGGCCCGGTCAGGCGGGGGGAGCCGACTGCGGG
>Ga0209113_1000147_pt1 | contig 13542 bp, 12 predicted proteins | sample TexAe_RefH0_O1_FD_187951 | JGI IMG/M metagenome (GOLD analysis project Ga0209113, IMG submission 187951) | Forest soil microbial communities from Davy Crockett National Forest, Groveton, Texas, USA - Texas A ecozone_RefH0_O1 (SPAdes) (version 2) | ecosystem: Environmental > Terrestrial > Soil >... | reverse complement strand
GCGTCGTGGGGGTCGTTGGCCAATGCGCCGCCGGCGAACAGGTGGTACACGGCTTCGACGCTATAGCTGTTGTCTTTCAGCAGGTTTGAGAATTGCGGGTCGAGCAGCTGGCTGTCCAGAATGCTCAGCCGGGTCACCGCGAGGTCGGTCCAGTACTTCTGCAGGTCGGTCAGGGGGGCGCCGTAGAATGTGACGTTGTGCACCGACAGGCGCTCGTGGGTCACTGCTACCCTCGGTTTTCGATCTCGACGCCGAATCGCTCACGGAACGGCCGGAATTCCTCATGTAATGCGTCGAGGTCCTCGCCGATGTCGATGAGCAGCTGGGCGGAGTAGCGGAACTTGCCGTGCCGGTCGCCGCGGTTGTCGGTCAGGTAGGACCGCATCGCCGACTCAGCCCGCGCTGTCAGCTTGCGACCGCCGAATGCGTAGTACCGCCGTACAATCGCGACCTGATCGCCGATGAAGTCGGTGTAGCGGACGTGCAGGATCCGCGGATCGTCGACCATCGGGTTGCTCATCGTGTTGGCGATGCTGGCGCGAGTCAGCTCGAGGTGCAGCTTGGCCTCGGCGTGCAGATCGACCGGACCGAACATGCCTTCGGCGATGTCGGCCATCATCATCGTGCGCGACGCGGCTACCTGCACCGGGTCGCGGTGCAGCCAGACCAGCCTCGCGTCGGGGTACGTCGCGAACATCTCTTTGAGCCGGAAACCGTGAAAGCCTTTGAGTACCCAGTACTTTCGCGGGCGGCCATATTGCAGTTGCTGCAGCATGGCTTTGTGTAGCCAGTACTGTGCCGTGGCGTCGGTGGCCAGTCCACCGACCAGCGATTGCATCGGGACGCGCCACCACGCGGTCGGCGTCATCACCCGGAAATCGAACGCCCAAGTGCGTTCGTCTTCAGGCAGGCCCTCGCCGAGCATGTCGTTGTAGGGGTGGCTGTGCAGCCACTTGGGCATCTTGGCGTTAATTTCGCGCCAGTCGTCGTCGGCCCGTGCGCGTCGCGCGTCGTCCGACCCGGCCAGACCGGGTGGTGGCGACGGGTACATCACTTCCCAGAACCGCAGCGCCCGGGCGTCCGGATCGACGGACATCAACGCGTGCATCAGCGTTGTGCCCGAACGTGGTTCGCCGGTCACGAACATCGGCGCATCGATCACTTCGTCGGCGACGGGGTAGCGATTGCGGTCTTCGATGAATTCCAGCCGCGAGGTCAGCAGCCAGCGGCACACTTGGGCCGCCGCGGCGATTCCCGCGGCGTCCATGCCGAGGCTGTTGAGGTGATCGACGGCTACGGCGAATCGCTCCGCCAAGGTGGGGTCGGCGTAGTCGGTCAGGCCGGTGTCCGCTGTCGCGGAGGCCAGTAACTCGTCGGCGTCCAGTCCCGCGGTCATCGGAGGTCTCCGCACAATTGGAGCAGTTCGTCCTCGGCTGCACGAACATTGGCGGCTGAGGCCGCCGCGTAACCGAGGCCGGCCATCGCGCCGTAGTCGAGGATCTTGGGTACGCGTAAGCCCGCATCGACAAACGTCTTGATGATCTTGGCGACCTCCTTCGGCGTGCCATGTGGGACCACGGCGAGCAGCATCTCCGGTCGTGCCCCGGCCAGGAATTCGACGATCCGTTCGCGGGTGAGGATCGCGGGGTCGATGTCCTGGAACCCGCGCCAGTGGGCTCCCATTGGATGCTCGAAACCGAAGCCGGACAACGTCTCTGCGGACACCTGGAGTAGAAAGGCTTTCACCAGCGGCGCCTCCAGAATCTCGGCGAGCGCGGCGTCGTCTTGGCCGATCAAGCAGACCTGGATGAAACACGGCGTGATCGCCATCGGATCGCGGCCCGCGTGCTCGGCCGATGTCCTTACCGCCGAGAGCATCTCGGCGTAGTGCTCCGGCGTCCACGCGCCCGCTGGCCACCAGCCATCGGCATACCGGCCGGCGATATCGAGCATCCGCGGGCCGCTCGCCCCGATCCAGATCGGCGGCAGCCGGTCCTGGTATGGCTCGGTGTCGAGCCGGGCGTGATGCAGCCGGTAGAACTGTCCGTCGAAGTCGACCGGACCGTGGCTCTCCCAGAGCAGGCGGATCAACCGCAGCGCTTCCTCGAAGCGGGCGACGGGGCGGGCGAAGTCGAACCCGTACGGCAGGGTGTTCTCACTTTCGCCGCTGCCGAGACCGAGGATGAACCGGCCGCGAGCGACGTGGTCGATGGTCAGCGCGGTCTGGGCCAGCATCGCGGGGTGGCGGCGAACGGTGTCGACGACCGCGGAGACCAGCGGCACATTCTTCGTCAGCGCCGCGGCTGCGGCGGCCACCGCCAGGCCGTCGAGATGGCGATGCGGCGACGGCGACGCGGTTGCCAGGTCGGTGAATTCAGGCGTCCAGATCGAATCGGGCCAGAAGCTGACCATATGGTCGGGCAGCCAGATCGAGTGGTAGCGGCCGCCGTCCAGCTCGTCGAGCCGCGACAAGTCCAGGGGCAGGGTGGTTCGCAGGAATGCCGCGGGCTGAACCTTCATCGAGACATGATGCTAAGCACCTGCACAGCGCGGTGTCGACGAAATCGCTCAGAGGCGGGCACATCGGCACATCCCCGAGAAACGAAAGTGCGGTGAGATCGCGCACCCGCGACCTCACCGCACTTTCGTAACAGAAGGATTTAACCCTCGATGATGAACTCTTCAAGCTGCGTGCGCGCGACGTCGTCGGGCAGCTGCTGCGGCGGGCTCTTCATCAGGTACGCCGACGCCGGGATCACCGGGCCGCCGATGCCGCGGTCCTTGGCGATCTTCGCCGCACGCACCGCGTCGATGATGACGCCGGCCGAGTTCGGCGAGTCCCACACCTCGAGCTTGTACTCCAGGTTCAGCGGCACGTCACCGAACGCGCGGCCCTCGAGACGGACGTAGGCCCACTTGCGGTCGTCCAGCCAGCCGACGTGGTCGGACGGGCCGATGTGCACGTCCTTGGTCTTGAACTCGCGCTGCAGGTTCGATGTGACCGCCTGAGTCTTGGAGATCTTCTTGGACTCCAGCCGCTCGCGCTCGAGCATGTTGAGGAAGTCCATGTTGCCGCCGACGTTGAGCTGCATGGTGCGGTCGAGCTGCACGCCGCGGTCCTCGAACAGCTTGGCCATCACGCGGTGCGTGATCGTCGCACCGACCTGGCTCTTGATGTCGTCACCGACGATCGGCACGCCGGCGTCGGTGAACTTCTTGGCCCACACCGGGTCCGACGCGATGAACACCGGCAGCGCGTTGACGAACGCCACACCGGCGTCGATCGCGCACTGCGCGTAGAACTTGTCGGCCTCCTCGGAGCCCACCGGCAGGTAGGACACCAGCACGTCGACCTTGGCGTCGCGCAGCGCCTTGACCACGTCGACGGCCTCGGTGTCGGAGATCTCGATGGTCTCGGCGTAGTACTTGCCGATGCCGTCGAGCGTCGGGCCGCGCTGCACGGTGACGTTGGTCGGCGGCACGTCGGCGATCTTGATGGTGTTGTTCTCCGACGCGAAGATGGCCTCGGACAGGTCGAAGCCGACCTTCTTGGCGTCCACGTCGAACGCGGCGACGAACTTCACGTCGCGGACGTGGTACTGGCCGAACTTCACGTGCATCAGGCCGGGAACGGCGCTGTTCTCGTCGGCGTCGTAGTAGTACTGGACGCCCTGTACCAGCGAGGACGCGCAGTTGCCGACGCCGACAATAGCGACTCGGACCTCGGTCGACGCCTGCGGCGCGTTCTGCTCACTCATACGGAGTTCTCCTTGACTCTCATATTGGGGATTACTCGGCTCTAGGCCTGCTCTGCGCTGCGTTGCGCAACACGTTCGGCCGCGATCAGCTCGTTGAGCCAGTTGACTTCGCGCTCGCTGGACTCCAGCCCGAGTTGATGCAGCTGGCGGGTGTAGCGGTCCAGGGAGTTGCTGGCCCGCGCAATTGCTTCACGCAGGCCTTCCCGACGTTCTTCGACCTGGCGGCGGCGACCCTCCAGGATGCGCATCCGCGCTGCGGCCGGCGTGCGGTTGAAAAATGCCAAGTGCACGCCGAACCCGTCGTCGGTGTAGTTGTGCGGGCCGGTGTCAGCCACCAGTTCGCTGAAGCGCTGCCTGCCCGCGTCGGTCATCTCGTACACGCGCCGAGCCCGACGCACCGGCGTGCCGGTCGGAGCCGCGTTCTCGGCGATCAGCCCGTCGGACTGCATCCGCCGCAGTGCGGGGTACAGCGATCCGTAGGAGAATGCCCGGAAGGCTCCGAGCAGACCCGTAAGCCGTTTGCGCAGCTCGTAGCCGTGCATGGGCGACTCGAGCAAGAGTCCCAGGATGGCGAGCTCTAGCACCGAGTCACCTCCTTTGCTCCATGGAATGCGACGCTGTTATGTCGCGAAACAGTCTCGCGCAATAGTATCGGCCCGATATATTCGGCGCCACTCCGGGCGGTCAGCTGAAGTTCCCGTTCTGTTCAGCGGTTGGTAGCCGCGCAGTCAGGCCACCACGCCGGCGAGCCGGTCGAGTTGCAATCAGCCTGGTTGCAAGCCTGTTCATGACGCGGTTCGCGCGGCATAACCAAACAACGTGTCAATTCATCTGCATTGGTTTCTTCCGACGTACGGCGACTCGCGCGATCTGATCGCCGGAGGGCACGGCAGCACGATGCGTGGCGACCGGCCGGCCGACCTCAAGTACCTCATCCAGCTCGCCCAGGCCGCCGAGATCAACGGCTTCGAGGCAGTGCTGACCCCGACCGGCTTGTGGTGCGAGGACGCCTGGCTGACCACCGCGATGCTGATCGGCAGCACCGAGTCGCTGAAGTACCTGGTGGCGTTCCGCCCGGGCCTGATCAGCCCGACGCTGGCCGCTCAGATGGCGACCACCTTTCAGTGGCAGTCGCAAGGTCGGCTGATGCTCAACGTGGTCACCGGCGGCGAGAGCACCGAGCAGCGGGCGTTCGGCGACTTCCTGGAGAAGCAGGACCGCTACGCGCGATGCGGAGAGTTCCTCGACATCGTCCGCCGGCTGTGGACCGCCGATTCCCCGGTGACCGTGGCCGGCGAACACCTGCGCGTCGAGCAAGCCTCCCTGGCGCGACGGCCCGATCCGCTGCCACCCGTTTTCTTCGGTGGCTCGTCGCCGGAGGCCGGCCAGGTCGCGGCCCAATACGCCGACACTTATCTGACCTGGGGCGAGCCGCCGGAGCAGGTCAAAGAAAAGCTGGACTGGATCCGCGGCCTGGCCACCGCACAGGGCAGACAACTGAGCTACGGCCTTCGGGTGCACGTCATCTCCCGCGACACCAGCGAGCAGGCCTGGGCCGAGGCGGAGCGGTTGCTGAATGCGCTCAACCCGGAGACCGTGGCCGCAGCGCAGCAGTCGCTCGCCCGTTCGGAATCGGTGGGCCAGCGCCGGATGCGCCAATTGCACGGCGGTGGGCAGGATTACACGGCCGGGGCCGATGCCCGACAGCTGGAGATCTACCCCAACCTGTGGTCGGGCGTCGGTCTGGTGCGCGGCGGCGCGGGCACTGCCCTGGTCGGCTCGCACACCGAGGTCGCCGATCGCATCGCCGAATACGCCGAGCTGGGGCTGGACCACTTCATCCTGTCCGGATATCCCCACCTCGAGGAGGCCTACATCTTCGGCGAGGGCGTGCGGCCGATCCTCGCGGAGCGGGGTCTGCTGGGTGAGGCGGCATCGGTGGTTGCGCCGAGCGAGCCGGTGAGGTCGGCGTTCTTGCCGAACGTCGGCGAGGTCAGCGCTTCCTAGCCAGGAAACGTAACCGACCTACCTCTCGGCATCGGTGCCGCGGACGTACTCTGGTCTTCGTGCGATTGCAGCGACAGGTAGTGGATTACGCGCTTCGGCGCCGATCACTGCTGGCCGAGGTCTACTCCGGCCGGACCGGTGTCTCCGAGGTGTGTGACGCGAACCCCTACCTGCTGCGCGCGGCCAAGTTCCACGGCAAGGTGAGCTCGGTCATGTGCCCGATCTGCCGCAAAGAGCAACTGACGCTGGTCTCGTGGGTATTCGGCGACCACCTCGGCGCGGTGTCCGGGTCTGCGCGGACCGCCGAAGAACTGGTCTTGCTAGCCTCGCGGTTCGAAGAGTTCTCCGTACACGTGGTGGAGGTATGCCGAACCTGCAGTTGGAATCACTTGGTCAAGTCGTATGTGCTGGGCGCGACACGCACGGCTCGTCCGCCGCGGAAGCCGCGCAGCACCCGGACGGCGCGCGACGGCGCCCGCACGGCCAGTGAATAACGAAGGGCAGCAAGACCAGTCGGCCGCTGACAACCCGATCGGGTCAGGGGCTGATGGCGGGTCGAAGCAGCCGCGACGACGACCCACGCCACCTCCCGACGACCGGCTGACCACGATCCTTCCTCCGGTCAAGGACGACGCGCCGAACCGCTTCCGGGATCCCATCGCCGACGTGAAGGCCGCACTCGACGGTCGCCCCTCGTCGCGGTCCGCGGATTCGCGCGACTCGCTCGACATGGCTTCGGCCGCACTCGACAGCAAGACGTCACGGCGTCAGGAGAAGCCCGCTGGTGGCTCGGGTGGGCCGCCGGCAGGTGGACCACCGGGCGGCCGTCCGCCCGGCCCGCCTGGCCCGCCGGGGCGGAAGCCTCCGCTGCCGGGCTGGGCTCAGCGAGCCGACTGGGACTGGCTGCACCACATCAACTGGACGTGGGTCCGTCGCGGGCTCTACGTCAGCGCCGTGGTGATCCTGCTGCTGCCGATCGTCACGTTCGCGATGGCCTACTTCATCGTCGACATTCCCAAGCCCGGCGACATCCGCACCAACCAGGTGTCGACGATTCTGGCCAGCGACGGTTCCGAGCTGGCGAAAATCGTTCCCCCCGAAGGTAACCGGGTGGACGTCAACATCGACCAGGTGCCGGTGAACGTCCGCCAGGCGGTGATCGCGGCCGAGGACCGCAACTTCTACTCCAACCCGGGCTTCTCGTTCACCGGGTTCGCGCGCGCCTTCAAGAACAACATCTTCGGCGGTGACACGCAGGGCGGTTCGACGATCACCCAGCAGTACGTCAAGAACGCGTTGGTGGGAGCCCAGCGCGCCGGCGTCGGCGGCCTGATCCGCAAAGCCAAGGAACTCGTCATCGCCACCAAGATGTCGGGGGAGTGGTCCAAAGACGAGGTGCTGCAGGCCTATCTGAACATCATCTACTTCGGCCGGGGCGCCTACGGAATCTCCGCGGCGTCGCGGGCCTACTTCGACAAACCCGTCGAGCAACTCACCGTCGCCGACGGCGCACTGCTGGCCGCGCTGATCCAGCGCCCGTCGACGCTGGACCCCGCGCTGAACCTCGAGGGCGCCAAGGCCCGGTGGAATTGGGTGCTCGACGGGATGGTCGACATCAAGGCGTTGTCGCCGACCGACCGTGCGGCACAGCAATTTCCGCCGACCGTGCCACCCGAGCAGGCTCGCGCGAAAGACCAGACCACCGGCCCCAACGGGCTGATCCAGCGACAGGTCACCAAAGAACTGCTCGAGCTGTTCAACATCGACGAGCAGACGCTGAACACCCAGGGGCTGCAGGTCACCACCACGATCGACCCGCAGGCGCAGAAGGCCGCCGAGAACGCCGTCTCGAAATACCTCGAGGGGCAGAGCCCCGACATGCGGACCGCGGTCGTTTCGATCGATCCGCACAACGGCGCGGTGAAGGCGTACTACGGCGGCTCGGATGCCAACGGGTTCGACTTCGCCCAGGCCGGTCTGCAGACCGGGTCGTCGTTCAAGGTGTTCGCGTTGATCGCCGCGCTGGAGCAGGGGATCGGACTGGGCTACCAGGTGGACAGCTCACCGCTGACAGTCAACGGCATCAAGATCACCAACGTGGAGGGCGAGGGCTGCGGGGTCTGCAATATCGCCGAAGCGCTCAAGCGTTCGTTGAACACCTCCTACTACCGGCTGATGCTCAAGCTGAAGAACGGTCCGGAGGACGTGGCGGCCGCTGCACACCAGGCGGGCATCGCAACCAGCTTCCCGGGTGTCCAGCACACCCTGTCCGAGGACGGCAAGGGTGGTCCGCCCAACAACGGAATTGTGTTGGGCCAGTACCAGACCCGCGCGTTCGACATGGCCTCGGCCTACGCGACGCTGGCCGACTCCGGCATCTATCACCGGCCGCACTTCGTGCAGAAGGTGGTCAACGCCGACGGGAAGGTGCTGTTCGACGCGACCAACTCGGACAACACCGGTGAGCAGCGGATCCCCAAGGACGTCGCCGACAACGTCACGTCGGCGATGCAGCCGATCGCGGGGTACTCGCGCGGACACAATCTGGCCGGCGGCCGGCCGTCGGCGGCCAAGACCGGCACCACCCAGCTGGGTGACACCGACGCCGACAAGGACGCCTGGATGGTCGGCTACACCCCGTCACTGTCGACGGCGGTGTGGATCGGCACCGTGCGCGGGGATGTGCCGCTGGTGAGCAAGGGGGGCGGGGCCATCTACGGGTCGGGCCTGCCGTCGGATATCTGGAAGTCGACGATGGACGGCGCGCTCAAAGGCACCACCAACGAGTCCTTCCCCAAGCCCACCGAGATCGGCGGCTCCGCCGGTGTGCCCGCCGCGCCGCCACCGCCGCCGCAGGCGCCGCAGATGACGGTCATTCAGCCCACGATGGAAATCGCGCCGGGCATCACGATTCCGATCGGGCCGCCGACCACGGTGCCCGTCGGACCGGCGGCTCCGCCGGCACCGCAGCCGGGAGCGCCCGAGCCGGGACCGTCGCCCCCGCCGTGACCCTCGCCGAGACGGATCGCGCCGAGATCTCGCCGCGGCGGTTGGCCAGGGATCTGCGCTCCGCCGATGACCGTGATTGCCCCAGCCGCACCGACTTTCTGGGCGCAGCGCTGTCGAATGTCATCGGTGGTCCGGTGGGCCGGCACGCGATCATCGGTCGCGCCGCCGTTCTGACGCCGCTGCGAGTGATGTTTCTGATCGCGCTGGTGTTTCTGGCGCTCGGCTGGTCGACGAAAGCGCCGTGTCTGCAGACCATCGGGACCGGACCAGGCGATCAGCGGGTCGCCAATTGGCAGAATCAGCGGGCCTATTACGAGTTGTGCTACTCCGACACGGTGCCGCTCTACGGAGCGGAGTTGTTGAGCGAGGGCCGTTTTCCGTACAAGTCGAGCTGGATCGAAAAGGACGGCGCCGGCAAGCCCCAAACCCGTTACGACGGTCAGCCGGCGGTGCGCTACATGGAGTACCCCGTCCTGACCGGGGTGTACCAGTACGTGTCGATGTCGTTGGCCAAGACGTACACCACCTTCAGCAAGTTGATTCCGTTACCGGTGGTCGCCGAGGTGGTGGTGTTCTTCGACGTCGCCGCACTCGGGTTGGCGTTGGCGTGGCTGGCGACGCTGTGGGCTGCCGCAGGGCTGGCCGGCCGACGGATCTGGGACGCCGCGCTGGTGGGTGCGTCGCCGCTGGTGATCTTTCAGATCTTCACCAACTTCGACGCGCTGGCAACGGCTTTGGCGGTGGGCGGGCTGCTGGCATGGGCGCGACGGCGACCGGTGCTCGCCGGGTTGTTGATCGGTCTGGGTGCCGCGGCCAAGCTGTATCCGGTGCTGCTGCTGGGCCCGCTGCTGGTGCTGGGCATCCGGACCGGGCGGCTTCGCGAGGCGGCCCGTACCGCAGCTGTGACTGTGCTGACCTGGTTGCTGGTCAACCTGCCGGTGATGGTGCTCTTTCCGCGGGGCTGGTCGGAGTTCTTCCGGCTGAACGCCCGCCGTGGCGAAGACATGGATTCGCTGTACAGCGTCGTCAAGTCGTTCACCGGCTGGCAGGGTTTCGACACCGACCTCGGCTTCTGGCAGCCGCCGGAGCATCTGAACGAGGTCGTGCTGGCTCTGTTCGTGTTGTGTTGTCTCGCAATCGGTTACATAGCCCTGACCGCCCCGCGGCGGCCGCGAGTTGCGCAGCTGGCGCTGCTGGTGGTGGCGGCGTTCCTGTTGACCAACAAGGTGTGGAGCCCGCAGTTCTCGCTGTGGCTGGTGCCGCTGGCGGTGCTGGCGTTGCCGCATCGCCGGATCCTGTTGGCGTGGATGACGATTGACGCACTGGTCTGGGTGCCGCGGATGTACTACCTCTACAGCGTGCCCGATCGTGGGCTGCCGCAGCAGTGGTTCACCGCGACGGTGGTGCTGCGTGACGTCGCGGTGCTGGCGCTGTGCGCGCTGGTGGTCCGGCAGATCTACCGGCCCGACGAAGATCTGGTGCGCTGGGGTGGCCGGGTGGACGATCCGGCGGGCGGGGTGTTCGATCGCGCCGCCGACGCGCCGCCGGGCTGGCTGCCGCCGGTGCTGCGTCCGCCCGGGCTACGGCAGACGGCCCCAAACAGCGCCGTGCCAGCGCACGATTTCGCGAGCTCAGCCACCTTCCGGTAGCCTGTGACGGTTGCCGACGCAGGCGACCCTCCTGCCACGGAGAAATGAGCCGTGGCCGCACACGACCATAGGAGGTGATGAGGTTCCCATGCGTCCATACGAATTAATGGTCATCCTCGACCCCACTCTCGACGAGCGCACCGTAGCTCCGTCGCTGGAGACTTTCCTCAACGTTGTCCGCAAAGACGGCGGCACGGTGGAGAAGGTCGACATCTGGGGCAAGCGCCGGCTGGCCTACGAGATCCTCAAGCATGCCGAGGGCATCTATGCGGTGATCGATCTGAAAGCCGCTCCCGCCACGGTGTCCGAGCTCGACCGTCAGCTCAGCCTGAACGAGTCGGTGCTACGCACCAAGGTGATGCGCACCGACAAGCACTAGTCAGCAGGAGCCTGTGGGCGAATGACCGCGACGCGTCGTAGTCGTTGCGTAGGCTCTCTGCGACAGCATGCTCGTGACCACCAACCGCCGATGCACGGCGGAGCCAGGAGGACATTGTGGCTGGTGACACCGTCATCACAGTCATCGGAAACCTGACCGCGGACCCCGAACTGCGGTTCACGCCGTCGGGCGCGGCCGTCGCGAACTTCACCGTCGCGTCGACGCCTCGGATGTTCGACCGCCAGACCAACGAGTGGAAGGACGGCGAAGCGCTGTTCCTCCGCTGCAATATCTGGCGGGAGGCTGCCGAGAACGTAGCGGAGAGCCTGACCCGCGGCTCGCGCGTGATCGTGAGCGGACGGCTCAAGCAGCGTTCGTTCGAGACCCGCGAGGGCGAGAAGCGCACCGTGGTCGAGCTCGAGGTCGACGAGATCGGCCCGAGCCTGAAGTACGCCACAGCCAAGGTGAACAAGGCCAGCCGCAGCGGCGGTGGCGGCGGTGGTTTCGGTGGCGGCGGCGGCTCCCGCCAGCCGGCTGCTCAGAGTGGCGGCGGCAGCGCGGCAAGCGAAGACCCGTGGGGCAGCGCCCCGGCATCGGGGTCGTTCGCCGGCGGCGACGACGAGCCCCCCTTCTAACAACTTTTCAACGACAGAACGAAAGAGACTCAAGATGGCGAAGTCCACCAAGCGGCGCCCGGCGCCGGAAAAGCCGATCAAGGCACGCAAGTGCGTGTTCTGCTCCAAAAAGGGCCAGGACATCGATTACAAGGACACCCAGTTGCTGCGTACGTACATCAGCGAGCGCGGCAAGATCCGTGCCCGTCGCGTCACCGGCAACTGCGTCCAGCACCAGCGCGACGTTGCGATCGCGGTCAAGAACGCCCGCGAGGTGGCGTTGCTGCCCTTCACCTCCTCGACGCGGTAACCGCGCCACGTAGAACGGAATCAGCGAAACAATGAAGCTCATTTTGACCGCCGACGTCGACCACCTCGGTGGCGTCGGCGACACCGTCGAGGTCAAAGACGGCTACGGCCGCAACTTCCTGCTTCCGCGTGGGCTGGCGATCGTCGCGTCGCGCGGCGCCCAGAAGCAAGCGGACGACATCCGTCGTGCCCGCGAGACCAAGCAGGTCCGCGACCTCGAGCACGCCAACGAAATCAAAGCCGCGATCGAGGGCCTTGGCGCCGTTGCGCTGCCCGTGAAGACCGCCGGTGACTCGGGCAAGTTGTTCGGTTCGGTGACCGCCGGCGCCGTTGTCACGGCGATCCGCAAGGCCGGCGGACCCAACCTCGACAAGCGCGTCGTCCGGTTGCCCAAGGGCCACATCAAGGCGATCGGCAGCCACCCGATCACGCTGCACGTGCACCCCGACGTCGACGTGAAAGTGGCACTCGACGTCGTCGCAGACGCCTAACGGTCTATACCTAGATACCCCCCGGTGGCAGCGAAACGGCTGCCCCGGGGGGTATTGCTATGTGCATAGCGAACTCATAGTCCTCGGCTACCCATAGCGAACGTTACCGTCCGTTAACGCTGGTAATCATTGGGTGAAACACAACACGCCCGAAGTGGCAACCCGTCACGACACGCCGAAGAGATTCCCATCCACACAAAGCATGCGGGTGTGTGGTGCCCTTATCTGCAGTGATGTCGCAACGGCGCATATTGCTCCACAAGTTCTCCACACCCCCTCAACACGGGCGCAGACGGATATGCACACACGATGCACAGGTCTATGAACAACCTCGTTTGGCGTCCTTGCCAGCAACCTTTAACGTCGACCCGTCGCAAGGTGATGCTGGCGTTCGAGAACCGACTACACAACTCGCGGTGGGAGTCCCGCCGATCGTGGGTCACGTCGGTCACGAGGGCGGAGGCCGTCGATGCGCCCGGCTGGGGGGACCCCGAATTTCGGGGTGAGTCGGGCGGTCGGGCTGAGTCGAGCGGTGTCGGTGGCGTGACCTAACGTCTAGCCACCGATGTCGAATGTGCGTTCGAACGTTGGGTGGGAGGAGGCGGGGAGTCTATGGCGGTCGTTGACGACTTAGGACGCCCGGGCACGGATGCGCCAAGCGAAGACTATGGGCGTCAGCCCCCGCAAGACCTCGCGGCCGAGCAGTCAGTACTGGGCGGCATGTTGCTCAGCAAGGACGCGATCGCCGATGTGCTGGAAAAGCTGCGGCCCGGCGACTTCTATCGACCCGCACACCAGAACGTCTACGACGCCATCCTGGATCTGTATGGACGCGGGGAGCCGGCCGACGCGGTGACGGTGGCGGCCGAGTTGGACCGCCGCGGGCTGCTGCGCAGGATCGGTGGCGCGCCCTACCTGCACACGTTGATCTCGACAGTGCCGACCGCTGCCAACGCCGGCTACTACGCGGGGATCGTCGCGGAGAAGGCGCTTTTGCGCCGGCTGGTGGAAGCGGGCACCCGGGTGGTGCAGTACGGCTACGCCGGTGCCGAGGGAGCCGATGTGGCCGAGGTCGTCGATCGGGCGCAGGCCGAGATGTATGAGGTCACCGAGCGACGGCTGTCCGAAGACTTCGTTCCACTGGAAGACCTGCTGCAGCCGACGATGGATGAGATCGACGCCATCGCCTCCAACGGCGGCCTGGCGCGCGGGGTCCCGACCGGGTTCACCGAACTCGACGAGGTGACCAATGGCCTGCACCCGGGCCAGATGATCATCGTCGCGGCCCGACCTGGGGTGGGGAAGGCGCTGGCGTTGGGCACACCG
>Ga0209113_1000146_pt1 | contig 13550 bp, 15 predicted proteins | sample TexAe_RefH0_O1_FD_187951 | JGI IMG/M metagenome (GOLD analysis project Ga0209113, IMG submission 187951) | Forest soil microbial communities from Davy Crockett National Forest, Groveton, Texas, USA - Texas A ecozone_RefH0_O1 (SPAdes) (version 2) | ecosystem: Environmental > Terrestrial > Soil >... | reverse complement strand
GGCGCCACCACCGCCGCACCGGCAGCGGCACCCGCGCCACCGGCTCCGCCCGCGCCAGCAGCTCCTCCCGCGCCACCCGCTCCGCCCGCGCCACCCGCTCCGCCCGCGCCACCCGCTCCGCCCGCGGCGGCGGCACCCGCGCAGCCGCCGGCCGCGCCAGCACCACAAGCCGCACCCGCGGCCGAACCCGCCCCGGCGGCCGGTTCGAGCAGCGCTCCGTACGTCACTCCCCTGGTGCGAAAGCTGGCTGCGGAGAACAACATTGATCTCAGCGCGCTGAACGGAACCGGCGTGGGGGGACGCATCCGCAAGCAGGATGTGTTGTCCGCCGCTCAGCAGAAGGAAGAAGCGGCCAAGGCGCCGGCACCAGCGGCCGCGGCCCCCGCACAGGCCCCGGCTGCGCCGAAACCCAGCGCACCCACACCGGCGCCCGCGCTGGCACATCTGCGCGGAACCACGCAGAAGGCCAGCCGGATCCGACAGATCACGGCGAAGAAGACCCGCGAGTCGCTGCAGGCCACCGCGCAGCTCACCCAGATCCATGAGGCCGACATGACCCGGATCGTCGCGCTGCGGGAAAAGGCCAAGGCCGGGTTCGCTGAACGCGAGGGCGTGAACCTGACCTTCCTGCCGTTCATCGCACGCGCCGTGATCGATGCGCTCAAAGCGCATCCGAACGTCAATGCCAGCTACAACGAGGACACCAAGGAGATCACCTACTACGACGCCGAGCATCTCGGCTTCGCGGTAGACACCGAGCAGGGGCTGCTTTCGCCCGTCATCCACAACGCCGGCGACCTGTCGCTGGCTGGGTTGGCGCGCGCAATCGCCGACATCGCCGCCCGCGCCCGCTCGGGTGATCTGCGGCCCGACGAACTGTCCGGCGGAACTTTCACCATCACCAACATCGGCAGTCAGGGCGCGCTGATGGACACCCCAATCCTGGTGCCGCCGCAGGCCGCGATGCTGGGCACCGGGGCGATCGTCAAACGGCCGCGCGTCGTCGTCGACGAAACCGGCAACGAATCGATCGGCGTGCGGTCAGTCTGCTACCTCCCGCTGACCTACGACCACCGACTGATCGACGGCGCTGATGCCGGGCGATTCGTCACCTCCATCAGGCATCGGCTCGAAGAAGGCGCGTTCGAGGCCGATCTGGGACTCTAGGAGGGCTTGAATCGTGACCGCTACCGTCGCGATCGCAGGCTCGTCCGGCCTGATCGGGTCGGCTCTGGTCACGGCGCTGCGCACCGCAGACCACCGCGTGCTACGGATCGTGCGTCGAGCACCCGCGAACGCCAATGAGCTGCACTGGGATCCGGACGGCGGCGAATTCGACACTGGCGCGTTGCAGAGCGTCGACGCCGTGGTCAACCTGTGCGGCATCAACATCGGACAGCGACGCTGGTCGGGGGCGTTCAAGCAGAACCTGCGCGACAGCCGCATCACCCCGACCGAAGTGCTGGCCACCGCCGTCGCCGACGCGGGCGTCAGCGTGCTGGTCAACGCTAGCGCGGTCGGCTATTACGGCGACACGAAGGACCGTGTGGTCGACGAAACCTCCTCGCCGGGAACAGGTTTCCTGGCGCAGCTGTGCGAGGACTGGGAGGCGGTCACCGCGCCGGCCCGCAACGCCGGCACGCGCGTGGTGCTGGCCCGAACCGGCGTGGTGCTGGCCGCGTCCGGCGGCGCGCTTCGCCAGTTACGGCCGCTGTTCTCGGTGGGCCTCGGCGCCCGCCTGGGCAACGGGCGCCAGTACATGTCGTGGATCAGCCTCGAGGATCAGGTGCGGGCCCTGCAATTCGCCATTGAGGACGACCGGCTGTCCGGGCCGGTGAACCTGACCGGGCCGGCGCCGGTCACCAACGCCGAATTCACCGCAGCACTGGGCCGGGCGGTCAACCGGTCCACCCCGCTGATGGTCCCGGGTTTCGCGGTGCGGGCTGCGCTGGGCGAATTCGCCGAGGAGACACTGTTGAGCGGGCAACGCGCGATCCCGGCTGCGCTGGAGCGGGCCGGCTTCGAGTTCGAGCACAAGACCGTCGGCGAAGCGCTGCGCTACGCGACCGCGACGCGCGATGTCGCCTAGCGGCTGTCAGGTTGTCACCAGGTTCGAGTTGTAGCCTCTCCGCCGTGAGTTCGATCCGCTCGAGCACGGCCCCGATCGACATCCGCCAGATGGAGATCGTGGACTACCGCGTCGCCTGGCAGCTGCAGCAGGAGCTGGCCCAGGCGCGCGCCGCCGGCGGCACCGACAAGTTGCTCCTGCTCGAACACCCGTCGGTTTACACGGCCGGCCGGCGCACGGCGGCGCACGAGCGGCCGAACGACGGCACACCCGTCGTCGACACCGATCGCGGCGGCAAGATCACCTGGCACGGGCCGGGGCAGCTGGTCGGCTACCCCATCATCGGGCTGACCGAGCCGCTCGATGTGGTCAATTACGTTCGCCGCATCGAGGAATCGCTGATCAAGGTGTGCACCGATGTCGGTCTGCAGGTGGGCCGCATCGACGGCCGCTCCGGAGTGTGGGTGCCGGCCGGCGCGGGCCGACCGGCACGCAAAGTCGCTGCCATCGGTGTGCGGGTGGCGCGGGCGACGACGCTGCACGGGTTCGCGCTCAACTGCGACTGCGACCTCGGCGCGTTCGAGACGATCGTCCCGTGCGGCATCAGCGACGCCGGCGTGACATCGATCTCCGCCGAACTGAGCCACCGGGTCGGGGTCGACGATGTCCGGTCGTCGGTCGCTGAGGCGGTCTGCGACGCCCTGGATGGCCGGCTGGCAGTTGACCCGCAGCACAGCGCCGCCCGCGTAGCATCGACGCCGTGACCGTTGCCCCCGAAGGTCGGAAACTCCTGCGTCTGGAAGTGCGCAACGCGGAAACCCCGATCGAGCGCAAGCCCGCGTGGATCAGGACCCGGCTGCGGATGGGCCCGGAATACACCGAGCTGAAGAAGCTGGTCCGCCGCGAAGGCCTGCACACCGTGTGCGAGGAAGCCGGCTGCCCCAACATCTACGAGTGCTGGGAAGACCGCGAGGCCACCTTCCTGATCGGCGGCGAGGTGTGCAGCCGCCGCTGCGACTTCTGCCAGATCGACACCGGCAAGCCCGCGCCGCTCGACCGCGACGAACCGCGCCGGGTCGCCGAGAGCGTGCAGGCCATGAGCCTGCGGTACTCGACCGTCACCGGTGTGGCCCGCGACGACCTGCCCGACGGCGGCGCCTGGCTGTACGCGCAGACCGTGCGGGCCATCAAAGAGCTCAACCCGTCCACCGGTGTCGAGCTGTTGATCCCCGACTTCAACGGCGACGCAGACCAGCTTCGGCAGGTTTTCGAGTCCCGCCCCGAGGTGCTGGCCCACAACCTCGAGACCGTGCCGCGGATCTTCAAGCGCATTCGTCCGGCCTTCTCCTACCAGCGCAGCCTCGACGTACTCACCGCGGCAAGGGATTTCGGGCTGGTCACCAAAAGCAACCTCATCCTCGGGATGGGCGAGACGCCAGAGGAGGTGCGTGCGGCGCTGACTGACCTGCACGGGGCCGGATGCGACATCGTCACCATCACCCAATACCTGCGCCCGTCCGCGCGGCACCATCCCGTCGAGCGCTGGGTCCACCCCGATGAATTCGCAGAGTTCGCGCAGTACGCCGAGCACCTGGGATTCGCCGGAGTGCTGGCCGGTCCGCTGGTGCGTTCGTCGTACCGGGCCGGACGGCTCTACCAGCAGGCCAGTCAGCAGCGGCACGAGACGCCCACCACGCAGCCGGGCTGAGCCCGGCTTTCAGTATTCTTGGCGATTATGGCCAAACCCCGCGATGCCAAGGCGAACAAGGCCGCCCGAGCCGAGGCGAAAGCCACGCGCAAGGCGGCCGCTAAAGAGCGCCGTAGCCAGCTCTGGCAGGCGTTCAACATTCAGCGTCAAGAGGACAAGCGACTGCTGCCCTACATGATCGGCGCGTTCGTGCTGATTGTGGGCACCGCCGTCGCGATCGGGGTGTTGTCTGGCGGATTTGCCCTGATCTCGATGCCTGCACTCGGTGTTGTACTGGGCGCGTTGGTGGCGTTCATCATCTTCGGCCGGCGCGCGCAGCGATCGGTGTACAGCAAGGCCGACGGTCAGACCGGGGCCGCCGCCTGGGCGCTGGACAACCTGCGCGGCAAATGGCGCGTCACCCACGGGGTCGCGGCCACCGGACATTTCGACGCCGTTCACCGGGTGCTCGGCCGTCCCGGCGTCATCCTGGTCGGCGAGGGATCCGCGACCCGGGTCAAGCCGCTGCTTGCCCAGGAGAAGAAGCGCACCGCGCGACTGGTCGGCGACGTCCCGATCTACGACATCGTCGTCGGCAACGGCGACGGCGAGGTTCCGCTGGCCAAGCTGGAGCGCCACCTCACCAAGCTGCCGGCCAACATCACCGTCAAGCAGATGGATTCGCTGGAGTCACGGCTGAGCGCACTGGGTTCGCGGGCCGGGACCGCCGCGATGCCCAAGGGTCCGATCCCCGGCAATGCCAAGATGCGCGGCGTCCAGCGCACCGTGCGCCGGCGGTAGTCAGCGCCGTACGACGGCGGTGCCGGTCACGCGGTCCTGGATCCCCCGCCCGTCGACGTCGACGAACAACGCCGGTATGACGAACGCGATCAGCACACCGCGCGCCGTGGCCCGGCCCACTCCGACGTGCATCCGCTCGTCGACGGATGCCACCCGCAGGCCCAGCGCCAGCTGGCCCGGAGTGAACTCGAACAAGCGAACGGCCACGATTCCGAGCACCAGCCAGATCACCAGGACCACCGTCGACAGCATGCGCAACGGGATCAGTCCGAGCGTCATCCCGAGGGCGGCCAAACCGTATGCAAGTAACCAGTCGACCAGCAGCGCCACCAATCGGCGCCCCATGCGGGCCAACGAACCCGGACCGTGTTCGGGCAGACCGAGCGGCTGGCCCGGATAACCCTGAGGCTCTCCCGATCCAACGGGTTCCCGACCTGATGGTGGGGGGCGGTTGCTGCGGGTCATCACCCCACAATAAGGTCAGTTCTGGCCAGACCCGGGGACAGCACGTGGTGCCACGTAACGTCGACGTAACACGGGGTTTGACTCAGGCGGCACCGCGTCCATAGCGTCTGACCGGGCAACCCGTTTACGCCCGCGTAACGGGGTGCTCATCAGCGACCACAGTGTTTCGAAGCTCGCAGCAAAGGAGAGCGCTTCGGTGTCCGAAAATACGGCCGACGACATTTTCAAACTGGCCAAGGACGAGCATGTCGAATTCGTCGACGTGCGGTTCTGTGACCTGCCAGGCATCATGCAGCACTTCACAATTCCGATTTCGTTCTTCGACGAGAGCGTGTTCGAGGACGGGCTGGCCTTCGACGGTTCGTCGATTCGAGGGTTCCAGTCAATCCACGAGTCCGACATGCTGCTCCTCCCCGACCCCGACACGGCGCAAATCGACCTGTTCACCCAAGCCAGGACACTGAACCTCAACTTCTTCGTGCACGACCCGTTCACCCTCGAGCCGTACTCGCGCGACCCGCGCAACGTCGCTCGCAAGGCGGAGAACTACTTGGTCAGCACCGGCATTGCGGACACCGCTTACTTCGGCGCCGAGGCCGAGTTCTACATCTTCGACTCGGTGAGCTTCGACTCGCGCACCAACGGCTCCTTCTATGAGGTGGACGCGATCTCCGGGTGGTGGAACACGGGCGAGCCGACCGAGAACGACGGCAGCCCGAACCGCGGGTACAAGGTGCGCCCCAAGGGCGGTTACTTCCCCGTCGCTCCCGTCGACCACTACGTCGACCTGCGCGCCAGGATGCTGCAGAACCTGATCAAGGCCGGCTTCAGCCTGGAAAAGGGCCACCACGAGGTGGGCACCGGCGGCCAGGCCGAGATCAACTACAAATTCAATACGCTGCTGCACGCGGCCGACGACATGCAGCTGTACAAGTACATCGTCAAGAACACGGCGTGGCAGGAAGGCAAGACCGTCACCTTCATGCCCAAGCCGCTGTTCGGCGACAACGGCTCGGGTATGCACACCCACCAGTCGTTGTGGAAAGACGGCAGCCCGTTGATGTACGACGAGACGGGTTACGCGGGCCTGTCCGACACCGCGCGCCACTACATCGGCGGCTTGTTGCACCACGCGCCGTCGCTGCTGGCCTTCACCAACCCGACGGTGAACTCCTACAAGCGTCTGGTCCCCGGCTTCGAGGCTCCGATCAACCTGGTTTACAGCCAGCGCAACCGGTCGGCGTGTGTGCGTATCCCGATCACTGGCACCAACCCGAAGGCCAAGCGGTTGGAGTTCCGTTGCCCCGACTCGTCGGGCAACCCGTACCTGGCGTTCGCGGCCATGTTGATGGCCGGCCTGGACGGCATCAAGAAGAAGATCGAGCCGCAGACGCCGGTCGACAAGGACCTCTACGAGCTGCCGCCGGAAGAGGCTGCGAACATCCCGCAGGCCCCGACCCAGCTGTCCGCGGTGATCGACCGCTTGGAAGAGGACCACGAATACCTCACCGAGGGAGGCGTTTTCACGTCCGACCTGATCGAGACGTGGATCAACTTCAAGCGCGACAACGAGATCCTGCCGGTTCAGATCCGGCCGCACCCGTACGAGTTCGCGCTCTACTACGACGTGTGATCCGCTTAGCCCTTTGAACTGCGGCTTAGCTAGATAGCGCTACCTTCGGAGCGCAACCGGACCGCAGTGTGTGGTGCGCGGCGGTCGGCGATAACCTTGCCGACCGCTGTGCGGGTTACTTTATACGCGTGCGTCCATCGTCGTTGTTGTTGCGGGCCAACTGATTTCAGCTGGTGCTATAAGCCCAATAGTCATACGAGCCGGGCACTGGGCACAGGTCGTTGTAGGCGGAAAGCACGAATTGACCCGCTTGCGCGTCGGTCAGGTGATAGTCGCGCACGAGGCCCGCGGCCACCTGAGTACCCGCGGCGTGCTGATTCCACAATTGCCAGCACGCGTTGTAGCCGTCGCCCAGCATCGCCGGATCCGTTCCGGTGATGCCCGCCGACCGTACGGCGGCCAAGAAGTCCTGGGGTGTGCCAGGTTGCGATGGCTGGTTGGCGCCGGCTGTCGTGACCGGGTCGGCTCCGGCCGACGCGGCCAGGCCTATGGATATGACGGCTCCAGCGACACCGACGAGGAGTTTTCCGATCACAAGAGGTCCCCTGTTCACTTTTCGTTCACCTTAACAATACCCATGATTCATATCATGGACATCTGAACTTAAGGCTGCCTGTGTGCTCGATGGGGTCTTCCTGTTCGTTACGCGTGCGGGTTCGCAAACGGCGAAATGCCTCTTCACCAGCACATCCACAGCGCAAACAGGGGATTTCAGTCACGGCACCGTTGACGGGGCCCGGGCATTCGTATCGGCTGCTCCGGGCGTGTCGCCGCCAGAAGAGGCGCACAACATGCGCTGCCGGTTATGACTCGACGGGTTTAGCGGCGAGAAAAGTTAACGCGCGAAGATCAACCCTGAGATGTGCCCAAATGCCAGCACGTGAATGCCTCGGAGGGGCGGTGCGCATCTCCGAGGCATGGCGAAACGATCGAGGAAGCTAGAGGAACGTCGCGCTCTGCTGCGACGTATAAGTCTCGCTCCATGAGCCGCGGGCGCTCAGCCCGAGCGTCCGCGCCTCATGTGTTTTATCTCGTTGCGGTTCGTCCGCAACGGATTCGAATGGGGCTCAGCAGTGGGGAGCCCAGCACCGCTGGTTGGGGCAATAAACCGCACGCGCGATGTTCACCATGGCTCCGACGTCGTGCACATGGATGTTGTCCGGGTCCAGATTGGCGTGAACGTTATTGGCAATCTGTTGCGGCGTCCAACCCCACCCGAGGTCGTCACAGACGAGCAAAGCCGTCCCGATGAGCGCCTGCTCGTGCCCCGGCGGCCACGTCAGGCCGGCGCCGCGCAGTTGATTGAGGTAGTCGTCAGCGACGGGATCGGCCTTCGCTTTCGCGGGGCTGCTGACCAGCGCAGCGGCGGCGATCAGCGGGAGGGTGAATCCGGCAAGCCAGCGAGTTAGGGCCATGTGATGCGCTTCCTTCATGATCGGCAGTGATGGTGACGTAAGTGTGCGGTAAACACATGACAAATTAGCGAAACTTGGGCAAATGATTCGGGTGACATACCGATCTTTTATCTAGTTCGTACTACCACGTATTTGATATTGTCTGACCGGTGACGTCCAGCAACCACCATCTCGACCATCTGCGAGATGCGTTGGCGCAGATGTCTTTTACGTTGATGGCGGTGCTCACAGAAGTCGCGGCCGAGCATGACCTGTCACTCACTCAACTGCGGGTGCTGGGCATCTTGCGGGACCGCGAGCCGACGATGGCCGATCTGGCGACCTTCACCGGACTGGAGCGCTCCACCATGAGCGGGCTGATCGACCGCGCCGCACAGCGCGGCCTGGTTACCAAGACCGCCGATCCGCACGACGGCCGATCAGTACGAGTGACACTCACCGAGTCGGCTCGCAGACTGGTGCCGGTGATCACTGCGGCCGTCGGTGACCGAATCACGCCATTGACTGACCAGTTGAGCGCGGCCGAGCAGAAGCGGCTCACCGCGCTGTTGACCAAAGCGCTGGGTCACTGACGCACGCGCTTGACCCGGCATCGCCAGCGATGCTAAGCAGGTGCTCAGCATTCGGCGTGAATGGCATGGAAGGGATCAGATGGCGCTGCAGGAACTCTTGGACGACCTTCGCAAGCGACCCGGCTCAGGTGATGTCATTTCAGTCATCGATCCCGCGACCGAGGAAACGATCACGGAATTCACCGATTGCGGCGCAGCAGGGGTCGAGGAGGCCGTCGCACGGGCGAAGGCGTCCTTCGAGTCCGGTGTATGGTCCCAGCTGCCGGGCCGCGAGCGGGCCAAGATCATGTGGCGGATCGCGGACCTGATCGACGCGCACGCTGACGAGTTCGCCCAACTGGATTCGCTGAACACCGGCATGCCGCTGATGCAGGCGACGTTGCAGATGTCCACGTGCTCGGAGTTCTTCCGCTACTACGCCGGTTGGTGTTCGAAGATCAACGGCGTCGCCTACGACGTGAAGACCGATGGCATCGCGAGCGACTCCTATGTCGATATGCACGCCTACACACTGAAAGAGCCCTACGGCGTGGTCGGGCTGATCTTCCCGTGGAACGGACCGATCTTCAACGCCAGCGCCAAGCTCGCACCGGCGTTGGCCGCCGGCTGCAGTGTGCTCGTCAAACCCGCTGAGGAGACACCGCTTTCAGCTCTTCTGCTCGACGGGCTGATCCACGAAGCCGGTGTGCCCGAGGGTGTCGCCAACCTGCTGACCGGCTACGGTCACACCGCGGGTGCGGCGATCACCGCGCATCCCGACGTCCAGAAGGTCGCCTTCACCGGCTCGACGGAAGTCGGCAAGGAGATCGTGCGGGCGTCCGCCGACAACCTGAAGAAGGTCACGCTCGAACTCGGCGGCAAGTCGCCTGTGCTGATCTTCGACGACGCCGACATGAGCAAGGCCCTCCTGATGGCATCGCTGGGCATCTTCGTGCACTCTGGCCAGGGCTGCGTCTGCGGATCGCGGATCTTCGCCCAGCGTGGCGTGTACGACCAAGTGGTGGAAGGCATCTCGATGATGGCCAACACCTTCAAGCTCGGCGCTCCCAGCGAGGAGGGTTGCGTCAGCGGCCCGCTCATCAGCCAGAAGCAGCTGACCCGGGTGATGGGCTTCATCGACGAAGGCAAAAGGGACGGCGTCGAAGTGGTCACCGGCGGCTACCGGCTGGACCGTAAGGGCTACTTCGTCCACCCGACGGTGCTCACCAACGTCGATACCAGCATGCGGCTGTATCAGCAGGAGATCTTCGGGCCCGTTGTCACGATCCTGCCGTTCGACGACGAGGACGAAGCCGTGGCCTTGGCGAACGACACCACCTACGGCCTGGCCGCCACCGCTTGGACGCAGGATGTCGGCCGGGCCCACCGGATGCTCAAGCGCCTGCACGCCGGCAGCGTCCAAGTGAACTGCCAGTTGGTCTTTGACCACGACGTGCCCTTCGGTGGCCACAAGCAGTCCGGCTGGGGCCACGAGTTCGGCAAAGAGGGCATCGACATGTACATGAAGACCAAGTCGGCCTGGATTCAGCTCTAGGCACTATCGTCTGCGCATGGCGCAAAATCTCGAAGCGCGGCTGAACTCGTATTGGCCGACGGCCTTGTCAGTGTTTCGGGTGATGTTCGGGTTGCTGTTTCTCAGCCACGGCCTGTCCGGGCTCATCGGCTGGCCGGCGGCGGGTCATGTCGCGCCGGTAGGTCAATGGCCCGACTACTACGCCGGCTGGATCGAAGCTGTCACCGGTGCGCTGATCACCCTCGGCCTGTTCACCCGGCCTGCCGCCTTCCTGGCTTCAGGGGAAATGGCGTTCGCATACTTCACCGTCCATCTGCCGCATGGCTTTTTCCCGATCAACAACCACGGCGAGGACGCCGTGATGTTCTGCTTCGCTTTCCTGTTGCTGATCTTCGCCGGCGGTGGTCCCTACGCGTTGGACGCGCACCGAAGTCGGTGGCCCATGCGCCGGGGCCTGTCGAGCCGCCGAAGTCGATTGCGGCGCTGAGCTTTATCGTACCGTCGCGAAGAACGCCCGAACGTCGTCGACGAACAACTCCGGCTGCTCGAAGGCGGCGAAGTGCCCGCCGCGTGGCATCGTCGTCCAGTGCGTGACGTTGTAGGCGGCCTCGCACCAGCTCCGCGGGGTACGCAGGATTTCCTTCGGAAACGCGGCGACTCCAGTGGGCAGCTCGACACGGCCATCGGTGACAAACCTGTTGAAGCTCTCCCAGTACAGGCGGGCTGAGGATGCGCCGCTGCCAGTGACCCAATACAGCATCACGTTGTCGAGCAATTCGTCTTTGGTGAGCACATTCTCGGGATGCCCGTCGCACTGCGACCACGCCCAGAACTTCTCGACGACCCACGCCAGCTGCCCCACCGGCGAGTCGACCAGTCCATAGCCGAGCGTCTGCGGCCTGGTGGACTGCTGTTTGGAATAGCCGGTGCCCCACTTCCGATGCTCCACGTACGCGGCCAGCGCCTGCTGGTCGTCCTCGCTGACTTCACCGGAGCCGGCGACCGGCTTGGCGATCGGCATGTTCAAGTGGATCCCCACGCAATGACCGCCGTTGCGGCCGATCTGCGTCGTCACCGCCGCACCCCAGTCACCACCCTGCGCGCCGTAGCGGTCGTAGCCGAGCCGGCCGACCAGCGTCTCCCAGACCTCGGCGATCTTCTCGACGCCCCAGCCGGTGCCGGTGGGCTTGCCGGAAAAACCGTAGCCCGGCAGCGACGGGCAGATCACGTGGAAGGCATCCTGCGCGCGGCCCGACGGCGGGTTGACCAGCGGCTCGATCACCTTGTGGAACTCCACCACCGAACCGGGCCAGCCGTGGGTGATCACCAGGGGCAGCGCGTCGTCGTGCGGCGACCGCTGATGGATGAAATGGATGTCCAGCCCGTCGATTTCGGTGACGTACTGGTCGAAGCGGTTCAGCGCGGCTTCCCGCGAACGCCAGTCGTAGCCATTGGCCCAGTAGTCGGCCAGCTCGCGGGTGTAGCTCAGCGGGATGCCCTGGCTCCAGTCGTCGACGGTCTCCGCCTCCGGCCATCGGGTGCGCGCCAGGCGCTCCTTGAGGTCGTCCAGAACGGCGGCGGGGACGTCGATGCGATACGGCCTGATTTCCGGCATGGCTCTCATCATGCAGGCAGCGACGATCGCCGGCTGTCACCAGGTCCGGGGTGATACCTCCGACACCAGGTCACAGGATGTGCCGCGGCGACCTGCCCATGTAGTAGCCGGTCGGGAACGACATCTCGATCACCCGGAGTTGATCGTGAGCTTTCGACTCGAGCTCGAGGACAACGCAGCTCTCGTCGAAAGATTTCGACTCCAGGACGATGTAGTGCTGACCGCCGCCATGGACGTCGGTAATCGGGTCACCTGACCGCAGTGCCTCCACGGGCACCAGCTCGGGATTTCCGTGTAGCTCCACCCCCGTCACGTTAGGGCATTCACGGACGAGTGGGAACGCTTTTTCGTCCACCGACTCCGATCACCCGTCGAGAGCGAGGTCCTTGCGGAATCGCTTCATCCCGTCGACCTTCTCGGCGAGCGTGGCATCCGCCCCGGAATAGAACATCCACGGCATCGTGATGATGCCGGTGATGCCGGCGTCCTCGGCACGCTGGTAATGGGCGATGGTGAATGCATCGGTCAGCGGCGTAAGAACAGTGAAATCGTCCATCGTCAAACCATTTTCGGCTCGCAGTTCACGCAACCTGGCCACCGACGCGATAGCGTGATCGGTGTTGATCAGGTCGCCGATCCAACCGTCGTAGCGCGCGGCGCGGCGCAACGCGATTTCACTGAGCCCGCCGACGTAGATCGGTATCCGCGGCGGCGTCGGCTGCATCTCCAGCTTCGGGGTTTGATAGAACTCGCCGTCAAATTCCGTCCAGTCCGGCGACCACAGCGTCCGCATCAGGTCGAGCATCTCGTCGGTGCGTCTGCCCCGTGCGGAGAAGCGTTGCTCCATCAGGTCGAACTCTTCTTCACACCAGCCGACCCCGACGCCGAGCTCGATGCGCCCGTCGGCGAGATATGCCGCGGTGCCAATGGCTTTGGCCGCCGAATAGGGATTCCGCATGGCCGGGATGTAGACCGTGGTGACGAACCGCAGCCGCGTGGTGACCTGCGCGAGCGCGCCGGCGAGCACCCAGGGGTCGGGCCATTCAGTGAACGCTTGCCAGCGCCGCTGCCCGTCCTTGGTGTAGGGATACGGGGTTTTCAACGTCTCCAGATTGACGATGTGGTCGGGGATACCGATGCCGTCATAACCGAGGTCGTCGGCGGCCTTGGCGATCTCGACGATCTCGCGGGTATTGAGAAATGCGCTGCTGACGTAGAACTTCATTCGGCATCCCGCGCCCACGATGGCTTGATGAAGATTCCTTCGGCCTCGACGGTGATTCCCTCGGCGTCGGAAAGATGGCCGGAGACAAAGGATTTGATGCCTTCGGTGCGCTCCACCCCGGCTTCGGCGCGAAGCCTGCCCAGCGGCGTGCCCCGCACGAATCGCAGGGTGAGCGTCCCGGTGAACAGCGGTTTGGTCAGGCCCTGACTGGCGGCTTCGCCGAGTACGTGGTCGAGCACTAGCGCGCACACGCCACCGTGCACCAGCCCTGGCGGCCCCTCGTATGCCCCGCCAAGGGTGAACTCACTCCAACACTGGGTGTTGTCGTCGTTGTGCTGGATGACGAGCGGCGGCGCGATCGGGTTGCGCAGGCCGATCACCGCGTTGGTCCAGACGATGGGCCGATTTCCCACCGCGTGACGCACCACCTTCGTTTCATCGCGCTGTCTGCTACGCAGCGCGTCCGTGGCGGCCTGGATCGCGGCTCTCGCGGCGTCGATGGCATCCTGGTCGGCCTCGGTGCGGATGGTGGCGTCGATGAGTTCGCGCACTTCTT
>Ga0209113_1000145_pt1 | contig 13591 bp, 14 predicted proteins | sample TexAe_RefH0_O1_FD_187951 | JGI IMG/M metagenome (GOLD analysis project Ga0209113, IMG submission 187951) | Forest soil microbial communities from Davy Crockett National Forest, Groveton, Texas, USA - Texas A ecozone_RefH0_O1 (SPAdes) (version 2) | ecosystem: Environmental > Terrestrial > Soil >... | reverse complement strand
TTGGTGTTGTCCTACCGCGCGATGGCGGGCACCCATGAGAACAACACCACCTCGATGCTGGCCCGCGACCAGGCCGAAGGCGCCAAGTGGGGCGGCTAGAGACCGCAGTCGCTACGGCGTAAGCACGATCGAGCCGACCGTTTGACGGCCCTCCAGGTCGCGGTGCGCCTGAGCGGCCTCGGCTAGCGGGTAGCTTCGGCTCACCGTGACGCTCAGCGATCCGTCGGCGATCGCGGCGAACAGTTCGCCTGAGCGCCAAGCGAATTCCTCGCCGGTGCGGGTGAAGTGAACCAACGTCGGCCGGGTCAGGTAGACCGATCCGGCCGCGTTGAGCCGCTGAGGGTCGACGGGTGGCACCGGTCCGCTGGATGCGCCGAACAGTGCCAGGGTTCCCCGCACCGCGAGGCTGGCCAGGCTGGCGTCGAACGTGCTTGCCCCGACGCCGTCGAACACCGCTGCCACGCCGACCCCGCCGGTCAGTTCGCGGATCCGTTTGCCGAATTCGGCCGCATCGTCGCCGGGGTAGTCCAGCACGTCGGTGGCACCGGCCTGCCGCGACAGCTCGGCCTTCGCCGGGGTCGACACCGTCGTGATCACCCGGACGCCCAGGTTCGTCGCCCACTGCGTCAAGATCAGCCCCACCCCGCCGGCTCCAGCATGGACCAGCACCGCGTCGCCGGACTGCACGGGATACACCGAGGTGATCAGATAATGCGCCGTCATGCCCTTCAGCAGAGCTGAGGCGGCCACGTCCAGTCCGACTTCTGAAGGCACGTGTGCGACCAATTGCGCTGGCGCGGTGCTGAATTCGGCGTACGAACCGGACGCTGCCGCGGTCACCACCCGGTCGCCGTCACTCAGCCGTGTCACGCCGTCGCCGACGGCGGCCACGGTTCCGGCCACTTCGGTGCCCAGCACGAACGGCAGATCGCGAGGGTAAGTCCCGGAACGGAAATAGGTTTCGATGAAATTCACGCCGATCGCTTCGGCCTTGATCAGGACCTCACCCGGCCCCGGCGACGGTTGCGGCCGCTCGACATAGCTCAGAACTTCCGGACCGCCGATTTCTGCGACTTCGATTGCCTGCATGGTGACTATCATCCGCATGCATGGAGTCCGCATGAAGTTGGCCCGGCCCGACATTCGCCATCCCCGGATTGTGCTGGCCGGTTCGGCGGACGGCGACGATGCCGGCCTGGTGGCTGCACTGCGCACGCGCGGTCTGCATGCGCACTGGTTGCCCTGGGACGACCCACGCACACTCGACGCCGATCTGGTGATCCTGCGGGACGGCAGCGATCACGCCGAGTTTTTGGCGTGGACGAAGCGGGTGCGTAATCTGCTGAACGCTCCTGACGTCGTCGCCTGGAACACCGGTCGGCGCCACCTGCGTGACCTTGGCCGCGCCGGAGTGCCCGTGCTGCGGGGCCGCCGCCCGTCAGACTCCGCGGTTCGCACCGCGCTGGTTTTCATCGGCGGCATCCAGTCCCACGCATTCGTCGAGAATTTGCCGATCGAAGCCGATTTCGAATTGTGGGACCTCGGACAGGCTGCCCTGCAGGCAACCGTCGACCACCTCGGTGTCGATCTCGAGGAACTGCTGTATGCCCGCGCGGAGGTCATCGAAGAATCCGGTGATGCCGAGCTGGCAGAGCTGAATCTGGTTGCCCCGTCCTTGGGTTGGCGACTACTCGACGACGACGCCCGCGACGACGCGCAGCGTCAGTTCGCCTTGTGCGTCGAGTCAGCCCTGGACCGGTTGGGGCTCGGCCCGCTCTCGCATCGAGGCCCATAAGGCCGCGGTCGCCGCCGTGCATATCGCCGCCCCCGCGACGTGGACGGCGACCAGCGCCGCCGGAACGCCGGTGAAGAACTGCACGGTCCCGACCGCTGCCTGACCTACGACCGCCATCAGCAGGACGCCCAGCCGCAACAGGACCGGCCGCGGCGCATGCACCGCGAGCAGCCCGAAGCCCAGCCCGACCAGCAGGGCGAGATACGCGATCAGCAGCGACGAGTGCGCGTGCACCAACGTGGTGATCTCGATCCGCAGCCGCGGCACGGTCCGACGCGGGCTGGTATCCCCGGCGTGCGGTCCCGCGGCCGTGACCAGCGTGCCGGCCACCAGCACGGCGGCCAGCGTGAGTGCGCTGAGCAGAGTGAGTGCGCGTAGCGGCTTGACCACTTGGTAACTGATCACCCCGTCGTCAGGCTCGCCGACCTTGACGAACAGCAGCACCGAGAGCCACACCATCGTCATCGAGGTGAGCAGGTGAATGGCCACCGTCCACCACAACAGCCCGGTGCGGACGGTGACCCCGCCGATCACTGCCTGCACGACCGTCGAAGCCGGCATCAACCAGGCGTAGAGCAGCACTTCGGCTCGGCGGTGGGCCCGGTAAACCACCAACACGGCCAGCGCCGCGGTGAGCACAACGGCGAAGGTGATCATCCGGTTGCCGAATTCGACGGCCTGGTGGATGCGAGGCACCTCGGAAACCGCGACCGGGGTGAAGCTGCCCGGAAAGCATTGCGGCCAGGTCGGGCAGCCCAGTCCGGAGGCGGTGACGCGGACGATCGCGCCGGTGACGGCAATGCCACCCTGGGTCAGGATCACCGCCGCCGCGACGATCCGCTGCGCCCGCATGCTGGGCTCGGGAAGCAGGTCCACCAACCGCCGCAATGCTCGCCCGACAGCCATCGCCCGATCGTAGGGCAATGAAAACTACGTCCCGTAGTAGGGCGGGGTCGGGTGGACTGTCGCCGCGAGCGTGAGGCCAGCTTCACGCTGGCCGTCGAACGTGAAGCCAACGTCACGCTCGGCCGCGGCGGGTCAGGTGAAGCGGAACCAGCGCAACGCGGCCAGTCCGGCCAGCGTGCCCCACGCAACAAGCACCAGCACACCGAACCAGTCCACCGACAGGCTCAACGCGCGGGACAGCGCCTCGGTCAGTGCCCCCGCCGGGGTGAGCCGTGCCGCCCATCTGACGGCCGAACCGACCAGCCCGGATTCGATGGTCAGCGCACCGAGTCCGGCGAAGACAAACCACAACAGGTTGGCCACCGCCAGCACGATCTCAGCGCGCAGGGTGCCGCCAAGCAGCAAACCCAGCGCCGCGAAAACCGCGGTCCCCAGCGCAATGACCGCCGCGCCCAACGCCAGACCCGCCGGAGGCGGCCGCCAACCGAGGGCAAAACCGATGGCGCCCAGGATGATTGATTGCAGGAACACGACGGTGACGACCGCCGCCGATTTGCCCGCGATGATGCCCCACACCGGCAGTGCTGTTGCGCCCAGCCGTTTCAGCGCGCCGTAGCGCCGGTCGAAGGCGACCGCGATGGCCTGGCCGGTGAACGCGGTCGAGATCACCGCCAGCGCCATGATCGCCGGAACGAAGGTGGCGGCCCGGTTGTCGCCGAACGACCCGAGCGGCAGCAACGTCAAACCGATGAGCAGCGTGATCGGGATGAACATGGTGAGCAGCAGTTGCTCGCCGTTACGCAGCAATAGTTTCAGCTCGAGACCGAACTGCGCGGCCAGCATCTTGGGTACCGCGGCGGGTCGCGGGTCGGGCGTGAACGTGCCTGCGGGGAAATGGTTTTCGGTCATGAGCGCAACTCCCGGCCGGTCAACTCCAGGAACACGTCTTCCAGGCTGCGCTGCTCCACCCGCAGGTCGGTCGCCAGCACGTTGATCTGCGCGCACCATGCCGTCACGGTGGCCAGCACCTGCGGGTCGATCGGGCCTTCCACCAGATACTCGCCCGGCATCGCTTCGGAAACCTGGTAGTCCTCGGGCAGCGCCGACACCAGCAGCGTCAAGTCGAGTCGCGGCGGCGCGCTGAATCGCAGCTGGCCTTTGGCGCCGCTGTGGGTCAACTCGGCCGGCGTTCCGGCGGCCACCGTCACACCGTGGTCGATGATGACCAGCCGGTCGGCGAGCTCCTCGGCTTCCTTGAGCTGGTGGGTGGTCAACACCACTGTCACGCCGTCGCGGCGCAGCGCATCGATCAACTCCCACACCAGGATTCGGGCCTGGGCGTCCATGCCGGCGGTGGGCTCGTCGAGGAAGACCAATTCGGGCCGGCCAACCAGCGCGCAGGCCAGCGCGAGCCGCTGCTGCTGCCCGCCGGAGAGCCGTCGGTAGGTGGTGCGGGCCGCGTCGGTCAGACCCAACGTGTTCAGCAGCCACGCCGGATCCAGGGGGTCGGCGGCGTACGAGGCCACCAGGTTGAGCATCTCGCCGGCCCGGGCCGCGGGATAGCCGCCGCCGCCCTGCAACATCACGCCGATCCGTGCTCGCAACCGGGCATTGTCGGCGATCGGGTCCAATCCGAGGACTTCGATGATGCCGGCATCGGGGCGGACGAACCCCTCGCACATTTCCACGGTCGTCGTCTTGCCGGCACCGTTCGGGCCGATCAGCGCCAGCACCTCGGCGGCATGCACGTCGAGATCGAGGTGAGAAACGGCGGTTGTCGCGCTTGCGCCCGAGCCGTACTGCTTGCACACCCCGCGCAACCGCACGTGGATGTCTGAAGCAGGGCTCACGACGATTGAGCGTAAGCGCCGGGCAGCGGAGCGGGCTGCGGGGTCTGGCCGGTCGGGACGGGATCATCGCCCGCCTCCTCGGGCCCGGGTCCCTCCTCGGGCAGCGGCCGCCACGGCAATCGGTCGTAGGTCACCGCGATGAGCAGCAGCACGATGATTGTGCTGGCTACGGTGGCGTCCACGATCTGGAACAGCGCAAACCGGTCGCCGTTGGCTGTCGGGCCGAAGATGCCGACGACGATTGTCACGATGATCACTGCCATCCGGAAGCCCGGCCGGGTGGCCCAGGCCGCCAACGGGATGATGGCCCACAGCAGATACCAGGGCTGCACCACCGGAAACAGCAACACGGTGCCGCCCAGCGCGACGCCGAGTCCACCGACCGGATGCAGACGGCCACGCAGCACGGCGATCAGCAGCCAGGCGACCATCACCCCGATGATCAACACGCCGATGCCACGGGTCAGCGACAGTACCGCGGTGGTGTGATCACCCAGGCCCAGCAGAATCCCCACCTGCCCGGTGCCCAGCGCGATCAGCGTCGGCGGCGACATCCAACTGCGCACCACGTTGGCGGTGCCCAGCGTGTAGATCCATCCGAACCCGAGCCGGCTGGCCGAGCCGACCGCGGCCATCACGGCCAGCGACAATCCCGCCATCAGGCTGCTGGCCAGCAGGAACGACTTGAGAGTGCCGCCGTAGCGCTGCGCTAACGCCATCGTGACGAAGCCCAGCGCCAGCAGCGAGGGCAACTTGATCTGCGAGGACAGCACGATCAAGATCGCCCCGGCCAGCAGCATGCCCAGCGGCGCCCAATCCGCTCGGTGTCCACTGGCCCGCGGCCATGGTCGCGGCCACAGCGGGCGCGCGGAGTCGATACCGCGCAGTGCGAACTCGGTGCCGGTCAGCATCAGCCCGAGCATCGGCGCCTCGTTGTGGATGCCGGCGACCAGATGCATGATCAGCAGCGGGTTGGCCGCCCCCAGCCACAGCGCGCTGACCTCGGCGACGCCGCAGCGGCGAGCCAGTCGCGGTGTCGCCCAGACGATCAGGCCGACTCCGAGCAGCACCACCAGCCGATGGCAGAGCACCGCGGCGACGATGTTTTCGCCGGTCAACGCCGAGATACCCCGGCCTATCCACAAGAACAGCGGCCCGTAAGGCGCCGGTGTCTCCCGCCACAGGCTGGGCACCGACAACGTGAAGACGTGCCCGAGGCCCAGGCCGGTCGCCGGGCCCACCCGGTACGGGTCGAGTCCCAGCCGGCAGATCTGACTCTGCGCCAGGTAGGAGTAGACGTCCTTGCTGAACATCGGTGGGGCGATCAGCAGCGGCAGCACCCACAGCAGCAGCGTGCGATCCAGCTCACCGCGAGACATTCGCCGCTTGCCCAGCGCGAACCGGCCCAGCATCAGCCACGCCAGGGCCATCATCACGGCCCCAGTCGTCGTCATCGTCAGCGACACCGTCTGGATCCGCGACGGAAGGTTGAGCAGCCGGACGCCGAACGTCGGGTCTTGGACTACCGGCCGGGCCCCGGCTCCAAGCGCCCCGATCGCCATCAGCACCGTGCCGGTCGCGCCGAAAACCCGGGTGCGACGAAGCGCGATCTCCTCGCGGTCGTTCAGTGGCTGGCCAACAGCCTTTTCGTCGCCGTGCAGGCTGGCGATCGACGAACTCAGCGAGTGGTGGCGGTCTGCCATCACAGCAGCGTAACCGGCGCCGGGGCAGGGCCGAACGCGTCAGGTGTGACCAGCGCAACGTCGGCAGAGGGTAGCCTTGCTGGACCCGATGCTGGAATTGCGTCACACTGGTGTTGTGAAATTCCCGCAGTCCGTTCAAGGTGCCGAAGCAGCAGCCGCTGCTGCGACCCATGACGGCCAGACACGCAGCGCCGTCGTGCGGTTGCTGCTGGAGTCCGGGTCCATCACCGCCGGCCAGATCGGTGAACGCCTGGGTCTGTCGGCGGCCGGGGTGCGACGCCACCTCGACGCATTGATCGACATGGGCGAGGCCGAGTCGGTTCCGGCCGCGCCGTGGCAGCAAGCCGGCCGCGGCCGACCGGCCAAGCGGTACCGGTTGACCTCGACCGGCCGCGCGAAGCTGGACCACAGTTACGACGATCTGGCGTCCGCCGCGATGCGCCAGCTTCGTGAGATCGGCGGCGAAGAGGCGGTCCGCAGCTTTGCCCGTCAGCGCATCGACGCGATCCTGTCCGGTGTGGAGGCGGCCGATTCGGATGCCGACGAGGACATCGAAGCCACCGCCGAGCGGATCGCCGGCGCGCTGTCCAAAGCCGGGTACGTCGCGACCACCACCCAGGTGGGCGGTCCGATCCACGGAGTGCAGATCTGTCAGCATCATTGTCCGGTGTCGCACGTCGCCGAGGAGTTCCCGGAATTGTGCGAAACCGAGCAGCAGGCGATGGCCGAGGTACTCGGCAAGCATGTGCAGCGGTTGGCGACGATCGTCAACGGCGACTGCGCCTGCACCACCCATGTCCCGCTCGCCGCTGCTGAAGCCCAACCGTCTGAACTTCGGCGCACAGCCCGTGCCGAAGCCACCACGAGCATCAAAGGAGTGTCGTTATGACTCTCACCCCGGAGGCCGCCAAGACGGCTGTGCCCGCCGCGACGCTGACCCAAGAGGAGACGATCGCCTCGTTGGGCCGTTACGGCTATGGCTGGTCGGACTCCGACGTGGCCGGTGCCAGCGCCCAGCGCGGGCTGTCGGAGGCTGTGGTCCGCGACATCTCGGCCAAGAAGAACGAGCCCGAGTGGATGCTCGAGCACCGCTTGAAGGCGCTGCGGATCTTCGAGCGCAAGCCGATGCCGAACTGGGGTTCCAACCTCGATGGCATCGACTTCGAGAACATCAAATATTTCGTGCGTTCCAGTGAGAAGCAGGCCGCCACCTGGGATGACCTGCCCGAGGACATCCGCAACACCTACGACAAGCTCGGCATCCCGGAGGCAGAGAAGCAGCGCCTGGTCTCCGGTGTTGCGGCGCAGTACGAGTCAGAGGTGGTCTACCACTCGATCCGCGAGGACCTCGAGGCTCAGGGCGTCATCTTCCTGGACACCGACTCCGGGCTGCGTGAGCAACCCGAGCTGTTCCAGAAGTACTTCGGCACGGTGATTCCGGCCGGCGACAACAAGTTCTCGGCGCTGAACTCCGCCGTCTGGAGTGGCGGATCGTTCATCTACGTCCCGCCGGGTGTGCACGTCGACATCCCGCTGCAGGCCTACTTCCGGATCAACACCGAGAACATGGGCCAGTTCGAGCGGACGCTGATCATCGTCGACGAGGGTGCCTACGTGCACTACGTCGAGGGCTGTACGGCGCCGATCTACAAGTCGGACTCGCTGCACTCGGCGGTGGTGGAGATCATCGTCAAGCCCGGCGGCCGTTGCCGCTACACCACCATCCAGAACTGGTCGAACAACGTCTACAACCTGGTCACCAAGCGGGCCCGGGCGGAAGCCGGCGCCACCATGGAATGGGTCGACGGCAACATCGGCTCCAAGGTGACCATGAAGTATCCGGCCGTCTGGATGACCGGCGAGCACGCCAAAGGCGAGGTACTTTCGGTCGCGTTCGCCGGCGAGGGCCAGCACCAGGACACCGGCGCCAAGATGCTGCACCTGGCACCCAACACGTCGAGCAACATCGTCTCCAAGTCGGTCGCCCGCGGCGGCGGTCGCGCGTCCTACCGCGGCCTGGTTCAGGTGAACAAGGGTTCGCACGGTTCCCGGTCCAGCGTGAAATGCGATGCGCTGCTCGTGGATACGATCAGCCGCAGCGACACCTACCCGTACGTCGACATCCGCGAGGACGACGTCACGATGGGCCACGAGGCCACCGTCTCCAAGGTCAGTGCGGATCAGCTCTTCTACCTGATGAGCCGCGGCATGACCGAGGACGAGGCCATGGCGATGGTGGTCCGCGGCTTCGTCGAGCCAATCGCCAAGGAACTGCCGATGGAGTACGCCCTGGAGCTCAACCGGTTGATCGAGTTGCAGATGGAAGGCGCGGTCGGCTAGTGGCGGGATTGACTGAAGCGGTGGAGGGGTCGGCCCTCGCCGCTGCCAACAAGGGCGAGCTGTTCTCCTCGTTCGACGTCAACGCATTCGAGGTTCCCGGCGGCCGCGACGAGATCTGGCGATTCACCCCGCTACGACGTTTACACGGCCTGCACGACGGTTCGGCGCACGCCACCGGAATCGCCAAGATCGCGGTCGGTGAGCAGCCCGGTGTGCAGGTGGAAACCGTGCGTCGCGGCGACGAGCGACTCGGACAGGGCGGCGTCCCCGCCGACCGCGTTGCCGCACAGGCCTTTTCGTCGTTCAACACCGCGACGGTCGTCACCGTCGCCCGCGACACGCAGCTCGCCGAGCCGGTAGAGATCGCGGTCGAAGGGCCCGGTGCGGGCGCGGTGGCGTACGGACACCTGCAGGTACGCCTGGGCGAGCTCGCCGAAGCGGTCGTCGTCGTCGACCATCGCGGCAGCGGAATCTATGCCGACAACCTCGAATTCGTCGTCGACGATGCGGCGCGGCTCACGGTGGTCTGGATCGCCGACTGGGCCGACGACGCGGTGCATGTCAGCGCACACCACGCCCGGCTGGGCAAGGACGCGGTGCTGCGTCATGTCGCGATCACGCTGGGCGGCGAAGTGGTGCGGATGACCGGCAACGTGCGGTTCGGCGCACCCGGCGGCGATGCCGAGCTGCTCGGCTTGTACTTCGCCGACGACGGTCAGCATCTGGAGTCGCGGTTGCTCATCGACCATGCGCAGCCGGACTGCAAATCCAACGTGCTGTACAAGGGTGCGCTGCAAGGGGATCCGGACTCGAGCCGCCCCGACGCGCACACCGTCTGGGTCGGCGACGTGCTGATCCGGGCCGAGGCCACCGGCACCAACACCTTCGAGGTGAACCGCAATCTGGTCCTGACCGACGGCGCCCGCGCCGACTCGGTGCCCAACCTGGAGATCGAGACCGGCGAGATCGTCGGAGCCGGACACGCCAGCGCCACCGGAAGATTCGACGACGAGCAGCTGTTCTACCTACGTTCGCGCGGGATCCCCGAGGAACAGGCCCGCCGGCTGGTGGTGCGCGGGTTCTTCAACGAGATCATCGCGAAGATCGCCGTCCCCGAAATACGCGAACGCCTGACCGCAGCCATCGAACACGAATTGGCCATCACGGAATCGAGAATCACCGCCTCATGACAACTCTGGAAATCAAAGACCTACACGTCAGCGTCGAGAATGCATCCGACGGCGACGAGATCGGCATCCTCAACGGAGTCGACCTGACGGTGCGCTCCGGTGAAACCCATGCGGTGATGGGCCCCAACGGGTCTGGCAAGTCGACCTTGTCCTACGCCATTGCCGGACACCCGAAGTACCGCGTGACCTCGGGATCGATCACGCTCGACGGGCAGAACGTCCTGGACATGAGCGTCGACGAACGCGCACGCGCCGGTCTTTTCCTGGCCATGCAATACCCCGTGGAGGTGCCCGGGGTGTCGATGTCGAACTTCCTGCGTTCGGCCGCTACCGCGGTGCGTGGCGAGGCGCCCAAGCTGCGGCACTGGGTCAAAGAGGTCAAGGCCGCGATGCAGGATCTGGACATCGACCAGGCGTTCGGCGAACGCAGCGTCAACGAAGGCTTTTCCGGTGGTGAGAAGAAGCGCCACGAGATCCTGCAGCTGGGGCTGCTGAAGCCGAAGATCGCGATCCTCGACGAGACCGATTCCGGTCTGGACGTCGACGCGCTGCGGGTGGTCAGCGAAGGCGTCAACCGCTACGCCGAAGCCGAGCACGGCGGCATCCTGCTGATCACGCACTACACCCGGATTCTGCGCTACATCAGCCCGCAGTTCGTGCACGTCTTCGTCGGCGGCCGGATCATTGAATCGGGCGGTCCGGAATTGGCGGACGAGCTCGAAGAAAACGGGTACGTCCGCTTCACGCAGACGGCCGCCTCGGGAGCCTGACATGACGGTCTCGGCCACTCGTCCCGCGGCGCTGGATCTCGCGGCGATCCGGGCCGACTTCCCGATCCTGGCTCGCGTGATGCGGGGCGGAAACCAGTTGGCGTACTTGGATTCCGGGGCGACGTCGCAACGTCCGCTGCAGGTTCTCGACGCCGAACGCGAATTTCTCACCACCTCCTATGGCTCGGTGCACCGCGGCGCGCACCAGTTGATGGAGGAGGCCACCGACGCTTACGAGCAGGGCCGAGCCGACATCGCCGCGTTCGTCGGTGCCGATGCCGATGAGCTGGTATTCACCAAGAACGCCACCGAATCGCTCAACCTGGTGTCGTATGTGCTGGGGGACAACCGCTTCGACCGTGCCGTCGGGCCCGGCGACGTCATCGTCACCACCGAGCTCGAGCACCACGCCAACCTCGTCCCATGGCAGGAACTGGCCCGGCGCACCGGCGCCACGCTGCGCTGGTACGGCGTGACCGACGACGGACGCATCGATCTGGATTCGCTGCAACTCGACGAGAACGTCAAAGTCGTTGCGTTCAGCCATCACTCGAACGTCACCGGTGCGGTGGGCCCGGTCGCCGAGATGGTCGAGCGGGCGAAGGCCGTCGGCGCCCTGACGGTGCTGGATGCTTGCCAGTCGGTGCCGCACCAGCCGATCGACCTGCACGCCCTCGATGTCGACTTCGCCGCATTCTCGGGACACAAGATGCTGGGGCCCAACGGAATCGGTGTGCTCTACGGCCGCAGCGAGCTACTCAACGCGCTGCCACCATTTCTCACCGGCGGCTCGATGATCGAGACGGTCACCATGGCGGCCACCACCTACGCCGCGCCGCCGCAACGGTTCGAGGCCGGCACCCCGATGACGTCGCAGGTCGTCGGGCTGGCCGCGGCGTCGCGCTATCTGCGCAGCATCGGGATGGCAACCGTCGAAGCTCACGAGCGCGAGCTGGTGGCCGCTGCGATCGACGGACTGTCCGGCATCGACGAGGTCCGGATCATCGGGCCGACCGTGCTGGAAAACCGTGGCTCACCGGTGTCTTTCGTGGTCGATGGCGTGCATGCGCACGATGTCGGTCAGGTTCTCGACGACGACGGGGTCGCGGTCCGGGTCGGGCATCACTGCGCGCTGCCATTGCACCGCCGGTTCGACGTCGCGGCCACCGCGCGCGCATCGTTCGCGATCTACAACACCCTCGACGAGGTCGACCGGCTGGTCGCCGGGGTGCGCCGCGCCATCGATTTCTTCGGCAGGGCGTGAGCCGTCATGCGCCTGGAGCAGATGTATCAGGAAGTGATCCTCGATCACTACAAACATCCGCAGCACCGCGGCCTGCGCCAGCCGTTCGCCGCGGAGGTTTATCACAAGAACCCGGTCTGCGGCGACGACGTCACGCTTAGGGTGAGGTTGTCTGACGACGGCGAGACCGTCGCCGACGTGTCCTACGACGGCCAGGGCTGCTCGATCAGCCAAGCCGCCACGTCGGTGCTGACCGAGCAGGTGATCGGGCAAAGCGTCGGGCAGGCGCTGAAGACGGTCACCGCGTTCACCGAGATGGTGTCGTCTCGCGGAAATATCGCCGGTGACGAGGATGTGCTGGGCGACGGTGTCGCGTTCGCGGGCGTCGCGAAGTATCCGGCCCGGGTGAAATGCGCGCTGTTGGGCTGGATGGCGTTTAAGGATGCGCTGGCGCAGGCGAGCGGCGACTTGGAGGAGGTCAAAGGATGAGCGAAATTGCGGCGCCGGACAACGAGCTGCTCGGCGACATCGAGGAGGCGATGCGCGATGTCGTCGACCCCGAACTCGGCATCAACGTCGTCGACCTGGGCCTGGTCTACGGCGTCAACCTCGAAGAAGCGGAGGAGGGCACGGTCGCGCTGATCGATATGACGCTGACATCGCCGGCCTGCCCGCTGACCGACGTCATCGAGGACCAGTCGCGCAACGCGCTGATCGGGGCAGGATTGGTCGATGAGCTGCGGATTAACTGGGTGTGGAATCCACCGTGGGGCCCGGACAAGATCACCGAGGACGGCCGCGACCAACTCCGTGCGCTGGGCTTCACGGTCTGAGCCGACACCTCTAAAAGTCGCGCGAGCCGGGATATGGCCTCAGAATCTAATCACCGGACAGAAAGGTGAATGCGCGATGAAAAGAAAACTGGTGATTGCCGCGGCCTGTTTGGCGACCGCGCTGATGACTGGCGGCATTGCCAAGGCCGACCCGGGGGCGCCTGCGCCCGATCCGAATGGGCCGAAGTGCGACATCTGGAACGGTGGCGACGACGGAACTAAATGGGAACGGGTGCCGTGCGGCTGGGCTTATGGGGAACAGAAGGGCTGGTATCAGCTCCCTCAATGATGACGAAAGCCGGGGGCGCGGTCCGCAACCGGCCCCCGGCTGTCATCGTTTGGCCCGGCCAGTACCTAGATATTCACCCGCTGCAAGGTGTGAATTCGACCCGGCTTGGCTAGCATCGTGGATGTGACGGATGCCAAATCAGCTCACGGAATTACCCCACCGGGAACTAAAGTACCTCCGCACGTTGTCGTAATGTTCGGCGCCACGGGTGATTTGGCGCAGCGAAAGCTCCTGCCAGGTCTGCTCCACCTGTCTTGTTCGAAGCTTGCCCCCGAGATGCGGGTCATCGGAACGTCGCTCGACGAAATCGACAGCGACAACTTCCGCAAGCTGGCTCACAAGGCCTGCAAGGAGTTCGCGCACCACGCCGTCTCCGACGAACTCTTTGACCAGTTCATCGCCAATTTGACCTTTGTCTCACAACAGGCTGGTCCGGAAGCGCTAGCGAGCGCGGTAGCAGAGCAAGTCGAGGTGCTCGGCGGCGAAGCCCATCTGTTGCATTACCTGAGTGTCCCGCCGAAAGCGGTAATGCCGGTGATGGACATGCTGCACAAGGCGGATCTGGCAAAGCATTCTCGGGTCGTCATGGAAAAGCCCTTCGGTGTCGATCTGAAAAGCGCTCGGGCGCTCAATAAGGCGATCCACGAGCGGTTCGACGAAGAACAGATCTTC
>Ga0209113_1000144_pt1 | contig 13600 bp, 14 predicted proteins | sample TexAe_RefH0_O1_FD_187951 | JGI IMG/M metagenome (GOLD analysis project Ga0209113, IMG submission 187951) | Forest soil microbial communities from Davy Crockett National Forest, Groveton, Texas, USA - Texas A ecozone_RefH0_O1 (SPAdes) (version 2) | ecosystem: Environmental > Terrestrial > Soil >... | reverse complement strand
CTGATATTTGCCGGAGGTTCGCTTGCCGGCGATGTAGTAGCGCCACATTGCACGGCTCACCAGCAACCCGATCGTGCCCACCGGTAACGCGACGGCCAAGTACCCACGGGCTAGGAATATCTTCGCCAGCAGATTCACGATCGCAATAATTCCGAACGTCCAAAATGATGCGTTGATGATCCGCCGATATTCCTCGATTCCGCCGCCGATGACACGAATCGACCTGGTGCGCAACATCGCGATCGACGACAGCCACAATGCCGCGAATAAAACGGAAAACAGCGTCAACACCTCGCCGCTGTAAACCGAATCGTGTGGCGAGTCGCCGAATCGGATGTACTGGGCGAGCCCTACCGATGCGCAAACGATAAATGTATCGGTGATTCGCAAACGTCGCGAGTATTGATGCTGCCAGCGCCGCGCAGTGGCAGCTTTGAAGGTCGGCGGAACCGGACGAACCAATTCAATCGGTCGGCCGGTTCGACTGGGGCGGGTCTTTATGCTTGTGACAGTCATGCGGGCCTGGTCTCTCGGTTGTACGTCACCGGTCGTGAATAGTCGGATGCGAGCGCGTCGTGGCTCGTAGTCGCCCTGGCATATCGCTTACCGATTACGGTGGTGCCGTCCGTGGATTCATTTCGTCCGGTCGGCAACTTGCCGATCGTCGCCGTGACGCTCCTCATCGATGCGAGCAGCGGCCAGTTGGCGTCTTTTTCAGAGATCACGCTGACCGCTAATGGCCACTCGATCCCGAATTCTGGTTCGTTCCAACGGAATCCCTGCTCTTCGGTGGCTTCACAGACCTCGCTGACTTGGAAAAGGACCTCTGTGTTGTCAGCAAGAGTTTGAAAGCCGTGCGCAACGTACGCCGGCAGAAACAGAGCGCGGCGATTGTCGGCACTCATCTGAACCATGACGTGCTTGCCGTAGCTAGACGACTCCGGACGTACGTCGACGGCCGCGCCGACGATTGCACCCCGGGTGCAGCGGACCAGCGTGGCCACGGCGTTCGGAGCAACCTGACGGTGGATGCCTCGCAAAGTCCCTCTGGCATAGTTATAGGAAACGCTCGTCTGCGCGACGTTGAAGCGCAGTCCGTGCTCGGCGAATTCGTTGCTGCAGAATATATTTGAGCAGAATCCGCGATCATCGCGGTCCGGTTCGATATCGATGATCGTTACTCCGGCAACGTCAGTGGGCATGTACCTCACTCGTGCCCTCCCTTCGAAAAAAGGCCGCCTCCGAAAAACGTTGGGGCAGGACGGCAAATCAAACCGCCCTCGGTACCGCTGACCAGCGCTCGCATAGTGATGTTCCTTCGTCGCCCGGTACTGGCCTGCGCTAGTTCACCGAGTAATCGGATCCGGAATGCAGCACGGACTTCTCGATGGTGAAAGCTCCGGCATAGCGGGCGCGGCACTGCACTGCCCCGACACGCATGAAGGCGACGAACGCTTCGTCGTCAAACCATCCGCGCCCGGCTGAGGACGGATAGCACTGCGCGGTCGCGGCCGGAGCGCCCACGAGACTCAAACCGTCCATCAGCATATTGGCCAGTATACATACTTTTGGGATGTTGTTAAGGTTTTGCGTGAACCTTTGGTATCGCTGGATCATCGCAAGCTCCCCGGTGCCTCAACCCGCGGATACCGGCCGTTGCACCATGGGCGGGCGGAAGTTGTAGCGGGCAGCCAAGGGCGAACTGACGCCCACCCGCTGCGCTGAAGTCGTCGGCGGAACGGCCATCGGGCTCGTCGGATTGGTTGGCACCACTGGCGTTGTCACGCGCGCTCCGCCAGGCAACGCCGAGGGAACCTGGCTGAATGCCGGCGCCGCGGAGGTCCAGCCCTGGGGCACGGACATTGCTCCGAGCGACGCTGCCCGACCCGTGGTTGCGGTTACCGCTGTACCGCCGAAGCCGGGTGAGCTCAACGCACCTGCTCCTGAACCGACGCCGGTGCTCATCACCGATCCGGACATCTGGAAGCTCTGGGCAATTGTGGCGGTTGCCGGGCCGAACGCATTCATCAGCGAGCCCGCCGAGCCGAGCATGGAGACGCCCGAGGTAGCCATCGTCGCGGACGAGGCAGCGCCGGAGACCAGGCTCGTCCCCGACGCCACTGCGGACGACGACGTCACGGAGGAGAGCGGCGACGTCGAAGTCGTAGACGACGCGATCGTTGATGCGAAACCCGGCAGAGCACCAGGCACCGCCGTGGAGCTCAACGGTGCCACCGTCTGGGCCCCCGTACCGGCCGAGGTACTAGCAGCTTGTGTCACCGCAGCGGCCATCCCGCCAACCCCAGAGGGGTTGGTGGTTTCCAGCGGAGTCGTGAATGGCGTCAGGGCCGATGCTGCCGATGACGCGCCGGCGTAGCCGTACATCGCCGTGGCATCCTGCGCCCACATCTCGACGTAGTGAGCCTCAGTGGCCATGATCGCCGGGGTGTTTTGACCGAAGAAGTTCGTCGCGACCAGCGCGAGCAGCAACGCGCGGTTGGCCGCTATCACCGGCGGCGGCACCGTCATGGCGAACGCAGCCTCGTAGGCGGCGACGGCCGCCGTGGCCTGCGCGGCTGTTAGTTCAGCCTGCGCGGCGGTGGCGGTGATCCATGACACGAAGGTGGCGGCTGCGGTCGCCATCGATAGAGAGGAGGGGCCCAGCCACGACGACGTCAGGTCTGAGACCGTAGATCCGTAGCCGACCGCCGCCAAGTACAGGTCGTCCGCCAATGCGTCCCAGGCCGCTGAGGCAGCTGTCATCGGCCCCGCGCCGGGCCCCGCATACATCAGTCCGGAATTGATTTCCGGCGGAAACATCGCGAAGTCGAGCATCTATGTTCCGCCGCATCTGGTGGCACCGGCACTGCCGGCGTTGTGAGCGACAGCCGACCACGCAGGCCGCGCCGAGGCGCTCCCAGCGCGCCGCGCGAGCCTTGATCTGGTCAGACCGGTAACCCGCATAGTAAGCATATTACATACTATTTGGATGATGCACAGCTCTCTGCAGACTATTAGTCCTGAGAGCTTGCCAGGCTCGGTCTAACACTGTTAACTTGGATTCACCACAAACCGAATGATATCGACTCGGCTCGTGCAGCGGACGTGCCGCGTCGATCGGCCCTTGAAGATCGCTATTGAACTACGCTTGTAAAACAACGCCTCGAGACCTAGGGGCCCGTTGTCAAACTATCGCGGCGGAGCATTACTAGGTGGACCAACCATGACGGAGACAACCGACACCCGGGCGGATACCACCCGCCAGCAGATTCTGCGTGCCGCCGCACGCCAGTTCGCGCGGCTTCCCTACCACCAAGTCGGCCTTGACGACGTGCTTGCCGAGGCCGAATTGACCAAGGGCGCAATGTATTTCCACTTCCGGTCCAAGCATGCGCTGGCGCTGGCCGTCATCGACGACCAGACCACCCGGTCCACCGAAGCGGTCGCCGACCTGCTGGCACGAAAATTCTCCGGGCTCGAGACGCTGATCGATTTCTCCTATCAGCTGGCCGTCGGCGACATGACCGACGACATTTCCCGGGCGGCGTTGCATCTGCTCGAGTCGATCGGCCGGATCGAGGATCTGCAGGCGACGTTGCTCAAAGCATGGACCGACACCCTCGCGCAATCCGTCCAGACCGCCATTGGCGAGGGGGACGTATATGAGGACTGCGACCCGCACGACGTGGGACGTCTGCTGGTGTCGATCTACATGGGACTGCGCCAGGCCAGCAACCTGGACGAACCCGAGCGATTCCTTCGCGACCTCGAGAGCGCCTGGGCCTTGACGCTGCCCGGCTTTGTGCGTCCCGACCGGATCGATTACTTCCGTCAGTTCATCAAACGTCGGACGAACATCGCGGTCGGGAGTACGTCCGCGCTAGTGGGTTCGAGGTGATCACGAGGTCGACCAGCAACCGGTGATTGATGACCCGGCCCGCTGCCCTGTTAGTCTTTTTTGCCAAGTCAGGATTGTTGCGATGGCCATGGTCCGGAAGCTCAGCGCACAACCGGAACTCCGGAGGTAATAGGCGATGGCCCGCCAGGTTCGATCGGAAGCGACGCGGCGAAAGATTCTCGACGCCGCGGTCGAGGTGTTCAACGAGGTCGGATTCGCGGCTGCCGATCGGGGCGCGATCATCGAGCGCACCGGAATGACCAAGGGCGCCTTCTACCATCACTTCGACTCGATGGAGTCGCTGGCGTCAGCAATCATCGAGGACGGCGCTAACCTGGTGGTCGCCGAATTGAGCACGATGTCGGACTCGTTCTCTCCGGCGCTGGAAAATATCCTGCACGGCACGTTCGTCACTGCGGATCTGTTCGCCACCAACACGGTTGTGCGCACCGCCGAGCAGTTGAGTCTCGCGTTCGGCAAATTCAACGAGACGGCCGGCGCGGCCTACACGGCCTGGATCGAGTCGATGACGGCGCAGACGAGCAGGGCTATCGCCGAAGGCGACATCCGATCAGAACTTGACCCGAGAGCGGTCAGCGAAGCGATCATCGGCGCGACGTTCGGCACCCGGATGATCTGCCAGGCGACCACCGACGGCACCGATCTCGTTCGACGACTGACCGAGATATGGGAGCTGCTGTTCCCCGCCATCGTGACCGAGACGTCGCTGGGCTACTACCGTGAATTCCTGGCCCGCGAGGCGCTGCGCCACGTCGAGCACGACGGCTCCTGACTCCAGCAGCGACTAGTGCTCGTTCGCCCAGAGCTCTTCGGTGAGATCCTGGAACGTTGCCAGCGCGATCGCATCATCGGCACGCCGTAGCGCTGACCTGCTCATCAGTGCCCGCACGGTCGAGCCGTCTTTGTGCGCGAGCTCGACGACCATGTTGGCCAGGCCGTCGACAACCGAGAGCACCGATTCCGTTTCCAGCGCGCCATGGAAGATGTCGTGGAACCTCAGCGCCACGACCTCCTCCGCATCACGGCCGACCATGTCGGCGAAGGCCGTGTTGGCGAACACGATGGTGCCGTCCTGCAGGACCGCCAATGTGGGGACCGGGATGCGCTCCAGTAACACCAGCGCCGGCAACTGCGACAGCACTTCCATCGGCGGTCGGCTGGCCGGCGCGGTTCGTCGTCGCTCCACCGCTTGATTATTGTCCATCGCGGTGTGCATTGCCGAATCGGCGACGACAGTCGTGTTTTGCGGCGAGCCTGCGGATAATGACACGCTGGACAGATGGCGGCTTGCCGACATGTACGGCTGTGCCAACCAGCGGCCAGCGGCGAGGAGGTTCGATGACGACGCGCGGCGAATCAGCGGTCCTCGTCCTGGCGGCCGGGGCCGGCACCCGGATGCGCTCGGATACCCCTAAGGTGCTGCACACGTTGGCCGGCCGCAGCATGCTGGCACATTCGCTGCATGCGATCGCCAAGATGGCGCCGCAACACCTGGTGGTGGTCCTCGGCCGTGATCACCAGCGCATCCAAGACGCGATCGGTGAACTGGCCGAAACCCTTGGGCGCCCGATCGACACCGCAACGCAGGACCAGCAGCTCGGCACCGGCCACGCGGTGCTGTGTGGGCTGTCGGCGTTGCCCGACGATTTCCGCGGCGTCGTTGTCGTCACCGCCGGCGACGTCCCGCTGCTCGATGCCGACACGCTGGCCGATCTCGTAGCCAGCCACAATTCGCACGGCGCGGCGGTCACCGTTCTGACCACGACGCTGAGCGATCCGACCGGCTACGGCCGCACGTTGCGCACCCAGGACAATGAGGTGATCGCGATTGTCGAGCAGGCTGACGCGACGCCGTCACAGCGGGAAATCCGCGAAGTCAACGCCGGCGTCTACGCCTTCGATATCGCCGCGCTGCGATCGGCCTTGAGCCGGCTGTCCGCGGACAACGCACAACAGGAGCTGTACCTCACCGACGTCATCGCCATCGTTCGACAGGACGGCCAGGTGGTGCAGGCCAGGCACGTCGACGACAGCTCGCTGGTGGCCGGCGTGAACAACCGGGTGCAGCTTTCCGAACTGGCCGCCGAGCTCAACCGCCGTATCGTCTCCGCCCATCAGCTGGGCGGCGTCACCGTCGTAGACCCGGCGACCACCTGGATCGACATCGACGTGACCATCGGCCGCGACACCGTCATCCAACCCGGGACGCAGCTGCTCGGGAGCACCCGCATCGGCGGGCACTGCACCATCGGCCCGGACACCACGCTGACCGACGTCGCGGTCGGTGACCGCGCATCGGTGGTGCGGACCCACGGCACCGACTCGTCGATCGGTGACGGCGCGGTGGTTGGGCCGTTCACCTACCTCCGGCCCGGCACCGTGCTGGGCGCCGAGGGCAAGCTGGGCGCATTCGTCGAAGCCAAGAACTCCACGATCGGCTCCGGCACCAAAGTGCCGCATCTGACCTACGTCGGTGACGCCGACATCGGCGAGCACAGCAATATCGGCGCTTCCAGCGTCTTCGTCAACTATGACGGCACGTCCAAGCAGCGCACCACGGTCGGCTCGCACGTGCGCACCGGCTCCGACACCATGTTCGTCGCCCCGGTCACCGTCGGCGATGGGGCCTACACGGGAGCCGGCACGGTCGTGCGCGACGACGTTCCGCCCGGTGCGCTGGCGGTGTCCGGTGGCCAGCAGCGCAACATCGAGGGCTGGGTCGTGCGTAAAAGGCCCGGTAGCGCGGCCGCAAAGGCCGCGGAGAAGGCGCGCGCAGCCGATGCCGAGCCACCCCCGACGGAGACAACATGACGGCGAGGGAGCAGCGCAGCAGCGATTCGCTACCTATTATTCAGTGGCGAGCCATGCAGAGGCGCATCATTCACAGGCAATCAATTGGGTAACCATCCGATCCGAATCGGCGAGGGCGACAGATGAGCTACGACTGGACCGATAACCGCAAGAATCTGATGCTGTTCGCCGGCCGCTCGCATCCCGAGCTGGCCGAACAGGTGGCCAAGGAGCTCGACGTACACGTCACCGCTCAGACCGCTCGCGACTTCGCCAACGGCGAGATCTTCGTGCGTTTCGACGAATCGGTCCGCGGCTGCGATGCGTTCGTCCTGCAGTCACACCCAATGCCGGTCAATCAGTGGCTGATGGAACAGCTGATTATGATCGACGCGCTCAAACGCGGAAGCGCCAAGCGGATCACCGCGGTCGTCCCGTTCTACCCGTATGCCCGGCAGGACAAGAAGCACCGCGGGCGCGAGCCGATCTCGGCACGCCTGGTCGCCGACCTGTTCAAGACCGCCGGCGCGGACCGGATCGTCACCGTCGACCTGCACACCGATCAGATCCAGGGCTTCTTCGACGGGCCTGTCGACCACATGCGCGGCCAAAACCTGCTGACCGGCTACATCAAGGACAACTACGCCGGCGCCGACATGGTCGTGGTCTCCCCCGATTCCGGCCGGGTGCGGGTCGCCGAGAAGTGGGCCGACGCGATGGGCGGTGTCCCGCTGGCCTTCATTCACAAGACCCGTGACCCGCGGGTGCCCAACCAGGTGGTGTCCAACCGGGTCGTCGGTGAGGTGGAGGGGCGTACCTGCGTGTTGATCGACGACATGATCGACACCGGTGGCACTATCGCGGGCGCGGTGAAGCTGCTGCGCAACGACGGCGCCAAAGACGTCGTCATCGCGGCCACCCATGGCGTGCTGTCCGACCCGGCCTCTGAGCGGTTGGCCCAGAGCGGCGCCAAGGAAGTGATCGTCACCAACACGCTTCCGATCGGCGAGGAGAAGCGCTTCCCGCAGCTCACCGTGTTGTCGATCGCCCCGCTGCTGGCGACCACCATCCGCGCGGTATTCGAAAACGGTTCGGTCACAGGACTATTCGACGGTGATGCATAGATGGCCAGTGACGCCGTCATTTATCACAACCCCCGTTGCTCGACTTCGCGCAAGACTCTGGAGTTGCTGCGCGACAATGCTATTGAGCCCAAGGTCGTCGAATATCTGAAGACACCGCCGTCTCGTACCGAGTTGGTGAAGATGATTCGCGCCGCCGGTATCGAGGTGCGGGCGGCCGTGCGTAAACGTGAGGCGCTGTACGCCGAGCTCAATCTGGCCGATGCGAGTGACGACCAGTTGCTCGATGCGATGGCTGAACATCCCATTCTTATCGAGCGGCCGTTTGTCGTCACATCGAAAGGCACACGGCTGGCTCGTCCGGTCGACACGGTGCGCGAGATCCTGTGAGCCCACCGGTACGACTCGCCGCGGCGCTGGCAGCCTTGACGGTGGCAGCGGCCGCATGCGGATCGAAAAGTCCTGACTATCAGTCGATTTGGTCGACCACCCCAACGACTACCAGCGCGACGCCGACAGACAAGCCGATCCCGTTCTCGCAGTATCTGGAAAGCAACGGGGTATCCGGTACGCCAGTCGATCCCGACACGCTGACCGACCTGACCGTGTCGATTCCGACGCCGCCGGGCTGGAAGCGGATCAATCGGCCGAACATCCCGACCACCACGAAGTTGATCGCCGGGGCCGACGCCTTTCCCAACGCCATGCTCATCGTGTTCAAGCTGGTTGGGGAATTCGATGCCGCTGAATTGGTCAAGCACGGCAACGACGATGCCCGGCTCGCGGAGAACTTCAAACAGCTCGAATCGTCCAGTGCCGATTTCCACGGCTTCCCGTCGTCGATGATCGAGGGCAGCTACAACCTCGGCGACCAGCGGCTGCACACCATCAATCGGATCGTGATCGCCCACGGACCCGGCGAAGAGGCGGACCGCTACCTCATTCAGCTCGCGGTCACCAGCCTGGCCGACAAGGCCGTCGCCGACGCGGTCAACGTCGAGGCGATCATCCACGGTTTCACCGTCGCCGCCAAGTAACGCCACCGCACTACTGTGTTTTCCATGACCTCGTGGACCGCAGCAGACCTGCCCTCGTTCGCCGGGCGCACCGCCATCGTCACAGGGGCCAACAGCGGTCTCGGCGAGGTGACGGCCCGCGAACTGGCCCGAGTCGGCGCTCAGGTGATCCTGGCCGTGCGCAACACCGGCAAGGGTGAAGCCGCCGCCCGTGAAATGACCGGAGACGTCGAAGTCCGTCAGCTCGACCTGCAGGATCTGGCCTCGGTGCGGCAGTTCGCCGACGGAGTCGACAGCGTCGACGTGCTGGTCAACAACGCCGGCATCATGGCCGTCCCGCACGCCGTCACCGCCGACGGCTTCGAGAGCCAGATCGGCACCAACCACCTCGGCCACTTCGCGCTGACCAACCTATTGCTGCCGAAAGTCACCGAGCGGGTGGTGACGGTGTCGTCGCTGATGCACTGGATGGGGTACATCAGCCTGCGCGACCTGAACTGGACGGCACGGCCCTACTCGGCGTGGCTGGCCTACGGCCAGTCCAAACTCGCCAACCTGCTGTTCACCAGCGAGCTGCAACGGCGGCTCGAGGCGGCGCGCTCGCCGCTGCGGGCGGTGGCCGCCCATCCCGGCTACTCGCACACCAACCTGCAAGGGCAATCCGGGCAGAAGATCAGTGACGCACTGATGGCGGTGGGTAATCGATTGGCCAGCGACGCCGACTTCGGCGCCCGGCAAACGCTGTATGCCATCTCGCAGGACATCCCGGGCAACAGCTTCATCGGCCCGGCGTTCGGAATGTTCGGACGGACCCGGCCGAGCGGGCGCAGCCCGCTGGCCAAACGCCACGCCACCGCCGGTGCGCTCTGGGAGCTGTCCGAGCAGCTCACAGACACCAAATTTCCGCTCTGAGGTGCCGATGCGCTAGCCTGACCAGGCGTCACGGCGAGGGTGGCTTTAACAAGCCGCCGTTATCGACGGGGGCCGACAGTAGTCGCGATCCTGGCCGTGCAACGGAATCTGACACAGGAGCGACACCATGGCTAGATCTGAGAACAAGCTGACCGCGCTAGTGCGGACCCAAACCGGCAAAGGCGCGTCCCGGCGGGCACGGCGCGAAGGCAAGATTCCGGCCGTTCTCTACGGTCACGGCGCCGAGCCACAGCACTTGGAGTTGCCCGGCCATGACTTCGCGGCGGTGCTGCGGCACTCCGGCACCAACGCGGTGCTGACCCTCGACATCGACGGCAAAGAACAGTTCGCGTTGACCAAGGCGCTCGCCATCCACCCGATCCGCCGCAGCATCACCCATGCCGACCTGCTGGTGGTCCGTCGCGGCGAGAAGGTCACCGTCGAGGTCAACGTCGAGGTGGTCGGCGAGGCCGCCTACGGCACCCTGGTGACCCAGGAGACCAGCACGATCGAGATCGAAGCCGACGCGATGTCGATCCCGCAGTCGTTGACCTTGTCGCTCGACGGCGCTGAGCCGGGCACCCAGTTCACCGCCGGCCAGATCGCGCTGCCGGCGGGGGTCACGCTGATCGCCGACCCTGATCTTCTGGTGGTCAACGTCGTGAACGCACCGACCGCCGAGGACCTCGAGAGCGAGGGCGCCGGCGAGGTGGCCGAGGCCGAAGAGCCGGCCGAGGAGGCCGCCGAGGGCGAGGGCGAGGCAGCCGAAGCCGAGTCCGAATCCGAATAGACCGTGGCCGGCCCACAATTGGTGGTGGGTCTGGGCAACCCCGGACCGAACTATGCCCAGACGCGGCACAACCTGGGGTTCATGGTGGCAGACCGGCTCGCGGCTCGGCTGGGCTCGAACTTCAAGGTGCACAAGCGTTCCGGCGCGGAGATCGTGACCGGTCGGCTCGGCGGACGTTCCGTCGTGCTGGCCAAGCCGCGCTGCTACATGAACGAGTCCGGCCGCCAAGTCGGTCCGCTGGCCAAGTTCTACTCGGTGCCCGCCGCTGACGTGCTGGTCATTCACGACGAGCTCGACATCGACTTCGGCCAGATTCGGCTGAAGCTCGGTGGCGGCGAGGGCGGCCACAATGGGCTGCGCTCGGTCGCGAGCGCGCTGGGCACCAAGGACTTTCAGCGGATCCGGATCGGCATCGGCCGACCACCGGGGCGCAAGGATCCGGCGGCGTTCGTGCTGGAGAATTTCACCGCCACCGAACGCTCCGAAGTGCCGACGATCTGCGAGCAGGCGGCAGACGCCACCGAACTGCTGCTCGAGCTGGGTCTAGAGGCAGCGCAGAACCGAGTACACGCCTGGTGAGTCGGCGCGCTTGTCGCCGGTAAACCCGGTCAGACGTAAAGATCTCATCAAGGAAGCGGCGAGCTCGCGTAAAGAAGTCGTGAGTGCGGTTGTCCGCTCAACTTAACTGCTGCTCTGCTGTTCCCATGGACCACTCCAGGGTGGACGCACAAGCCAAGCGTCGAGCGCTTAGGCCGTGGTGCGCCCGAGGCACTTAGGCTTGTATGTGGCCGCGACCACGCTGCCACTTCGAAAAATAATCAAGCCAAGGAACTTTCGCAAAAATCTTACCGATCCACCCGCCGCTCCGGCAGGGGCGATAGCCCTCGCCCGCTTATTGCTATCCAACTGTGCTGTCTAACAACATAATTCGATTCATAGCGAACGGCATTTATTGTGCCCGTTACATAATCGGACCCCTTTCTGAAACATAGCGGCCACACGATCACACCGGAAAAAAACGGCACCGCCTCCGCGGGTGACTCAGAGACGTTGCCAGACAACGTATCCGTCATAGCCGACGACTTCGGAGATGGAGCTAAGAACAATGCTTCAAGAGTTCTTGCACAACTTCCTGCACAACCTCTTCAAGCCGTTGCTGCTGTTCTTCTACTTCGGTTTCCTGATCCGGATGCTCAAGGTGGACTTCGAGTTCCCCTACGTCATCTATCAGGGCCTCACGATGTACCTGCTGGTGGCCATCGGTTGGCACGGCGGCGAAGAACTCGCCGATATCAAGGCTTCGAGCATCGGCCACATTGTGGGATTCATGATCACTGGGTTTGTCTTGAACTTTGTGATCGGCATGCTCGCATACCTGCTGTTGAGCCGCCTGACAAAGCTGCGGCGAGTGGATAAGGCGACCGTCGCCGGCTATTACGGGTCGGACTCGGCAGGCACGTTCGCCACCTGCGTGGCCGTCTTGGCCGGCGTCGGGCTGGCCTTTGACGCCTACATGCCGGTCATGCTGGCCGTCATGGAGATCCCGGGGTGTTTGGTTGCGCTGTATCTGGTGGCGCGGCTGCGGCACCGCGGGATGGACCGAGACGGCAACATGCCCGATGAGCCCGGCTACATCGCGCCCGTGCCGGCGAGTGTCGGTCCCGGCGCGGCAGCCCAGCCCGCTCCCGGACAGCAACTCGACATCGAACCGGACACCGAGGAGCGGGTGCAGTACGCGCTGAGAAGGCGCCGCCGTCCCGCGTGGGCGTCCGGCGAAAAGGGCGGCATCTTCTCACGCCAGCTGCTGCGGGAGGTCTTTCTCAATCCGGGACTGTGTCTGCTTTTCGGCGGCATCGTCATCGGGTTCGTCAGCGGGTTGCAGGGACATAAAGTCACTCACGACGCCGACTCGTTGTTCATCACCGCGTTTCAGGGCGCGCTTTGCCTGTTCTTGCTCGAGATGGGCATGACGGCTGCCAGTAAATTGCGGGACCTTAAGGCTGCTGGCCGCGGGTTCATCTTGTTCGGCCTTCTGGCGCCCAACCTCTTCGCGCCGCTCGGGATCATCGTCGCGCACGCCTATGCCTACCTCACCCATACCAACTTCGGGCCGGGGACCTATGTCCTATTCGCGGTGCTCTGCGGCGCGGCATCGTATATCGCCGTGCCTGCCGTTCAGCGTTTGGCGATCCCCGAAGCGAGTCCGACCCTGCCGCTCGCCGCGTCGCTGGGTTTGACGTTCTCCTACAACGTCACGATCGGGATCCCGCTCTATATCGAGATCTCCCGCGTCGTCGGGCAATGGTTCCCGGTCACGTGACGTCGCCGTAGCTCGACGTCGAGAACCCAACAGCGGCAACGTCGCCGGACACAACTCTTGAAACTGATCGCGTCGCGATCAGCCATGCCACCGGAGGTGAGCATTAATGGATTTCGCATTCCTACCGCCGGAGATCAACTCCGGACGGATGTATACCGGACCTGGAGCCGGGCCGATGCTCGCCGCGGCGGCGGCCTGGGACGACCTGGCAGCCGAATTGAGTTCGACGGCAGCGTCTTACGCATCGACGGTCTCCAGCCTGACTGCCGGGACGTGGCAAGGCCCATCGTCAGAGTCCATGGCTACGGCCGCCGCCACCTTTGTGGAGTGGATGAATACCACTGCAGCACAGGCTGAGCAGACCGGCAACCAGGCCAAGGCTGCCGTCGCGGCATACGAGGCCGCCTTCGCGGCGACAGTGCCGCCGCCCGTGATCGAGGCCAACCGCGCGTTGTTGATGATGCTGATCGCGACGAACATCCTGGGGCAGAACACTCCCGCGATCGCTGCCACGGAAACCCATTACATGGAAATGTGGGCCCAGGACGCCGGCGCGATGTACGGCTACGCCGGGTCTGCAAGCAGCGCGTCGGTGCTGACTCCGTTCACCGAGCCGCCGCAGACAACCAACCCGGCGGGCACCGCGCAGCAGTCAGCCGCGGCCGCGCAGGCCGGCACCTCCGGCGCGTCGAGCATCGGCACGGAGATAACCCAGTTCATCAATTCCCTGCCGACCGCGTTGCAGAATCTGGCCAACGGGCTCCTGGAGTC
>Ga0209113_1000142_pt1 | contig 13757 bp, 12 predicted proteins | sample TexAe_RefH0_O1_FD_187951 | JGI IMG/M metagenome (GOLD analysis project Ga0209113, IMG submission 187951) | Forest soil microbial communities from Davy Crockett National Forest, Groveton, Texas, USA - Texas A ecozone_RefH0_O1 (SPAdes) (version 2) | ecosystem: Environmental > Terrestrial > Soil >... | reverse complement strand
CGGCCGCGGCGGTGGCGGCCAGGGCCTGCAGCGCTTCGCGCCCCTCAACAGCTGGCCGGACAACGGCAACCTGGACAAGGCGCGGCGGCTGCTGTGGCCGGTCAAGAAGAAGTACGGCAACAAGATCTCGTGGGCCGACCTGCTGCTGCTGGCCGGCAACGTCGCGCTGGAGTCCATGGGCTTCCAGACCTTCGGCTTCGCCTTCGGTCGCGAAGACGTGTGGGAGCCCGAGGAAATCCTCTTCGGTGAAGAGGGTGAGTGGCTGGGCACCGACAAGCGTTACACCGGTAAGCGGGATCTCGCAGAGCCGTACGGTGCGACCACCATGGGACTGATCTACGTCAATCCCGAAGGCCCCGAAGGCAAGCCGGATCCGGTCGCCGCGGCCCACGACATCCGTGAGACATTCGGCCGGATGGCGATGAACGACGAGGAAACCGCCGCGCTCATCGTCGGCGGCCACAGTTTCGGGAAGACCCACGGCGCCGGAGACGCCGACTTGGTCGGTCCTGAGCCGGAAGCAGCCCCGATCGAGCAGCAGGGGTTGGGCTGGAAGAGCTCCTACGGCAGCGGCAAGGCCGAGGACGCCATCACCAGCGGCTTGGAGGTGGTATGGACCTCGACGCCGACGCAGTGGGGTAACGGGTACCTGCAGAACCTGTACGGCTACGAGTGGGAGCTGACCAAGAGCCCCGCCGGTGCGTGGCAGTTCACCACCAAGGACGGCGCGGGTGCGGGCACCATCCCCGATCCGTTCGGCGGGCCGGGTCGCACCCCGACCATGCTGGTGACCGACATCTCGCTGCGGGAGGACCCGATCTACCGCGAGATCACCCAGCGCTGGCTGGATCACCCCGAGGAGCTGTCCGAGGCTTTCGCCAAGGCGTGGTACAAGCTGCTGCACCGCGACATGGGGCCGGTGTCACGGTTCCTGGGACCGTGGATTCCCGAGGTCCAGCTGTGGCAGGACCCCGTTCCCGCGGTTGACCATCCGCTGGTCGACGATAAGGACGTCGCGGCTCTGAAGAAGAAGGCGCTCGAGTCCGGCCTGTCGGTGCCGCAACTGATCAAGACGGCGTGGTCGGCGGCGGCGAGCTATCGCAACACCGACAAGCGCGGTGGTGCCAACGGTGGACGGCTTCGCCTTGAGCCGCAGAAGAATTGGGAGGCCAACGAGCCGTCCGAGCTGAGTAAGACGCTGGCGGCGCTGGAAAAGATCCAGCACGAATTCAACGACTCCGCGTCCGGCGGGAAGAAGATCTCGTTGGCCGACTTGATCGTGCTGGCCGGGTCTGCGGCGGTCGAGAAGGCGGCCAAAGACGCCGGATACGAGATCGAGGTGCACTTCGCGCCGGGTCGTACCGACGCCTCGCAGGAGAACACCGATGTGGAGTCGTTCGCGGTGCTCGAGCCGCGGGCTGACGGATTCCGCAATTATGCGCGGGCCGGCGAGAAGGCGCCGCTAGAGCATCTGCTGCTGGAGCGGGCTTACCAGCTGGGTGTCTACGGTCCGGAGCTCACCGCGCTCATCGGTGGTCTGCGGGTTCTCGGTGCCAACCACGGCGGCAGCAAGCACGGCGTGTTCACCGACAGGACGGGTGTGTTGACGAACGACTTCTTCGTCAACCTGCTCGATATGAACACTGAGTGGAAGGCGGCGGAGTCGGCGGAGAACGTCTACGAGGGCCACGATCGGTCCTCGGGCGCGCTGAAGTGGACCGCGACCGCGAATGACCTTGTGTTCGGGTCGAACTCGGTGCTGCGCGCGATAGCCGAGGTGTACGCGCAGGACGACAACAAGGGGAAGTTCGTGGAGGACTTCGTCGCTGCGTGGGTCAAGGTGATGAACAACGATCGGTTCGACCTCAAGTAACTACCGACAGCGCGACACTGCACCCCGCGGGCACACGCCTGCGGGGTGCAGTGCGTCAGCGCCGAGGGTCGATCAGGTCGCGGAACCGCGCCGCAGGACAGATGCCCGCGCCCGCGGCTCGCGCCCGGTCGGCGAGCGTGACGTCCGACGTCACGACGTTGATCTCCTGAGGGTTTTTGTCGGCGCAAACGACCCGGATGATCTCGTCATCCGCTGAATTCGCAGTCGTTTTCGGCGCGTGGCGTATCCGGATCGCGGCTGAGTGAATCGGCGGCGACGTCGGGCCTTCGAAAACCACGGTGACCTGATGGCCATCCGGGGACGCCCATCGCTCAAGCTGTTCGACAAGCCGGACTCTTGCTCCGTGACGGTCTTTCCACCAGCCATCCGGTCGCGTCCCGATGACGTTCATGGCATCGACGATCCAGCGCACAAAGCCGACGGTACTGCTCTACTGCGGTGGCAGTATGAATGCGTGGATTTGCAGGCGCGTAACAACGTGAGGATTGCCGGAGCCGTAAACGGTCCGACGATCATGCTCGCTCATGGCTTCGGGTGTGATCAGAATCTGTGGCGACTGGTTGAAGCGCGACTTGCGGCGAGCTTCCGGCTGGTTCTGTTCGATCACGTCGGCTGCGGCGCCTCGGATCCCGCGGCATGGGACCCCGAACGGTACAAGGCGCTGCAAGGGTATGCCGACGATATCCTCGGCATCGTTCGTGAGTTGGATCTGCGCGACGTGACATATGTCGGCCACTCGGTAGCCGCCATGATGGGAGTGCTTGCGGTCGCGACCGATCCGAGCCGCTTCGCCAGGTTGGTCCTGCTTACTCCCTCACCGTGCTACATCGACAGTGAGGACTATCGCGGCGGCTTTTCCCGCGCCGACATCGACGAATTATTGGACTCACTCGAGAGCAACTACCTTGGTTGGTCGCGAGCGATGGCGCCGGTGATTATGGGAGCCCCGGATCAACCCGACCTTTCCGACGAGCTCACTGATAGCTTCTGTCGCACCGACCCGGCATGCGCGCGGGTTTTCGCACGCACCACTTTCCTGTCCGACAATCGCGGTGATCTTGCCCGAGTATCGATTCCCACTCTGGTGATCGAGTGCGCACACGATACGTTGGCGCCGCGCGAGGTTGGTGCCTATGTCCAGCAACGAATCGACGGCAGTCAGCTGGTCACGCTCGACGCCGTTGGCCATTGCCCCCAGCTCAGCGCTCCGGACATCACCGCGCAGGCGATCGCTGAGTTCGCCGGGGCGCCGTGACACCGGAGCCGGACGGCGCATTACCTGACGGCCTCAGCGCTGAGGACCTGTACGAGAACGCGCCGTGCGGCTACATAGTGGCTAGGCCCGACCGGGGCATCGTCAGCGTGAACGCCACCCTTTTGGCGTGGCTCGGGCACGAGCGAAAAACGTTGATCGACAAACCTTTTACCGACTTGTTGGCCGTAGGTAGCCGCATACACTACGAAACTCATTTTGCGCCAATGCTGCAAATGCACGGTGAGCTCACCGGCATTACCGTGGATTTGGTCACCGCCGAGGGCACACGGCTTCCCGCGTTCCTCACCGCTAACGTCAAATACGATGTCGACGGCCGACCGCTTCTGCTGCGCATCGCGATTCACGATGCAGGCGATCGGCGCTCGTACGAGCGCGAACTCCTCGATGAGCGACGACGGGTGGAACAGGAACGTGCGCGGGTTCAGGTCTTCGCACGGACTCTGCAACGGTCGTTGCTGCCGCCCTCGATTTCACCCCCCGACGGCTTGGATGCGTCTGCGCACTACCACCCCGCCTCCGCGGACGATGTCGGTGGAGATTTCTACGACTTGTTCTCGCTCACGCATGACAAGTGGGCTTTCTTCATCGGTGATGTGAGCGGCAAAGGCGCCGGCGCCGCCGCGGTGACTTCACTGACCCGCTATACCTTGAGGGCGGCGGCGGCCTTCGACGCCGACCCTGTCGCGGTCTTGGAGAACCTGCACGCTGTGCTGAGCCAGGAGTTTCGCGATACCGTAAACCAATTTGCCACAGTCATTTTCGGCATTCTCACGCCACTCGACGGCGAGTTCGGTATCGAGCTCGCCAGCGCGGGGCACCTTCCTCCATTAGTGCTCGGTGCGGACGGCGGAGCGCGTTACGTGGACACAATCGGTGGCCAGCCCGTCGGCATCCCCATGGAGCCGAAATTCGCTGCTGTCCGGATTCGGCTCACACCGGGCGACACGCTGGTTCTCTACACGGATGGGTTGACCGAGGCGCGAACAGGCGACGGCGCGGAGCGCTACGACTATTCCGGAGCATTGCTGGAATTCGCTGCCGCCCACGCGCCGACTACCGCGTCGGGGATTGTCGCAGCGATCCAGTCGCTACTGGACGGCTTCGGCTCAGGCGTGGAGGACGATGTCGCGGTGTTGGCGCTGGGCGTACCTGTAAAGATGTAGCCAGTCCCGCCGAGGTCCCCCTAGTGAGGTTTCCGCCGATGAAAGTTGTTCTGGCCGCGTATGGGAGTCGGGGTGATGTCGAGCCGTGCGCCGTCGTCGGTCGCGAGTTGCGGCGCCGAGGCCACGACGTGCGCATAGCGGTTCCGCCCAACATGGTCGCGTTCGCCGAGTCGGTCGGTCTCGATGCGATGGCCTATGGGCCCGACTCCGAGGCGCAGCTGAACACGGCGGCGGATTTTTTCGTCGCCAACATGAAAAACCCCTACGCCGCGCTGCCCGAGGTCATGGAGCGTGTCACCAAGGTTTGGGTGGACAAGGGCACGGCGCTCGCATCGCTCGCTGAAGACGCGGACCTGCTTGTGACGGGCATGAACGAGCAGCGGCTCGCCGCGAACATCGCTGAACATGAAGGTGTTCCGTTGGTTGCGCTGCACTCCTTTCCGTCGCGGTTTCAGCCGTCCGGAGAGCTCAACTCCTGGCTGGTCAAGGCGTCCGAGGAACCGCTGCGTCGGGCGCTGGGCCTGCCCGAGGGGCCCGAGCCCGCGCCGGCGCTGATGGAGATCCAGGCCTACGACGAACGGTGCTTGCCGGGCCAGCCTGACGAATGGGCCGAACCGGGCAAGCCGTTCGTCGGCGCGCTCACCCTGGAGGCGCCGACCGATGCCGACGATGAGGTGTTGTCGTGGATTGGCGAGGGAACTGCGCCCGTTTATTTCGGCATGGGCAGTACGCCGATTTCTCCGCCCGCCGAGATCGTCGAGATGATCGTGGCGGCGTGCGCGCAACTGAACCAGCGGTTGCTGATCTGTACCGGGCCCAACGACATGTCCGAATTCGATCACTACGACCACGTCAAGTTTGTCGACGCGGTCGGTCACGCCGCGATCCTTCCCCGCTGCCAGGCGGCCGTTCACCACGGCGGCGCGGGCACCACCGCAGCGGTGATGCGCGCCGGTGTGCCGTCGCTGATTTTGTGGCTCTGGCTCGATCAGCCGGTGTGGGCAGCCGGTGTACAGCAGCTCAAGATTGGTACCGGACAACGATTCTCGGATGTCAACCAGCAATCGCTGACCGCCGGGTTGAGGTCGATCCTCACCCTGGACTACCTCGATCGGGCTGGCAAGATTGCCGAACAAATGATATCGCCGCACGAAAGCGCTTCCAGTGCTGTTGATTTCGTGGAATCCGCTGCCGGCGGGGACTAGATCACCGGCCGAGGTCCCATTGACCGAAGTCGGGGGCGAGTACCTCGTCGACGTCGATGTTGATGCCACCGAGAAGCGGGCCGGGATTCGACGGGGTGTTGACCACCTCTTGGTACAACACTGCGGTGGCGTCGCGTTGTCCGTGAGACCAGGACTTGGTCTGCCAGGCCCATTTGTGCCCGGCTGTGCTGGAGCGCCCGAGGACGCCGTCGTTGTTCGCCCACTGGCAAGCCTGAAAATGTCCGTAGATCCCGGTTCGCGCAGTGCCCAATACCGAATTGATACCGCGAAACCAGTTGACGGCCAGACCGTTCCAGGTGTCGACGTTGATGTCGTCGTCGACGCTGAAGAAGATCGGGGCGGAGTCGCTGCCTCCGGCGGCGGAGTGGAGTCGCAACGCGGTGTGGGCGTCCGCTACCCCACCGTCGAACCCGCGGGTGTAATCCGAAGGCGCGGTTCCGTTCGGTTTGCCGTATTGGAAGTTGCTGACGATATGCAATCCCGCGGCGCGCAGCGCGTCTGCGTACTCGCGGGTGATGGGCTTGGCCTCGAAGTTCGCGCCCGGTCTGGACTCGGACACGTAGTTCACTACCCCGGCATAGCCGGCCGATTTGATTTCGTTCGGCGCGATTCGGCGCTCGGCGAAGTCGATCAGCCTGATGTTGTCAGCAAATGCTTTGCGGTCCTGGAGCATCGAGCCCAACGGTCCCAGGGTCAGCGCCACCGCCGCCGCGCCGCGTTTAACGAGTTCGCGTCTCGAAACTGCCCGCTGTTCGAATGAGTCGGCCATGATCCAGCTCAACGGCTAAGGAGGGCCGTGGCACTCCAGGGTCTTCTGCCGGGGTGGCGCGGATTCGGCTGCGGGCCCCACATCGCCGGCCACATGAAGATCGGCAACCTGCGAAATCGCTTGGCAGCTGCCATCAGATACTCGGATTCGAGGACCCGCCAGCCGAGGTCCTCGAAATAGGCCAGCCCGTTTTCGGGCGCGAAGATGAACGGGGCATTCTCGAACATGCCGGCCATCTTCTTGTTCATCACCCGCTTCAGGCCAGGGCCGGCAAAGTCAAACATCCACCAACCGACCTCGGGCCGGTTGAGCGCATCCGAAAGTGCTGTGACATCAAAGTCTTCCAGGTACATGAGCAAGCCTTCGGTCAAAACCAGCGCTTTGGTGGCACCGTCAAGAGCCTGATCGAAGAACGCGTTGCGGGCCACCGGGTCGGCGAGGTCGACCGCCGACCGGGTCAATTCGCACCGCGGCGTCTGGTCGGCGAGGAGTTGCATCTTCTCCGCAAGTATCTCCGGAAGGTCTGCCTCGATCCATTGAAAGTCAGACGGAAGGTTCAGTCGGTACGGCCGGGTGTCCAAGCCGGCCGCCAGGTTGAGCACCCGGTCGCAGCCGTTGGCGATCGCTTCGGCGATGGCGTCGTCGATGATCTTGGTGCGCGCGACGAGCCACCAGCCGCTGCGGCTCGTCATCGGAGTGTTGGCGACGATCGCGCGGCCTTGCTCGCCCGCGAGACGCTCGGCCAGTGGGTCGCTGAACAGCGCATCGGCCCGTGTTGACTCGGTTGCCCGGTACAGCGCCGTCCACCGGGCCGTATCCGAGACGTGGGTGATCAAATGCCCGGCGTTCGACATACGTTGCTGTATAGCACTCGGGCGCTGGTGGAACACCGATGGGTCGTGTACAAGGGTCTGATGGAGGATCCGACCGTCAGGTCGTTCAGTCCGTCCACGTTGGGCGAGGCGGTGGTCAGGCGGTTGTATCGCCGGGCCGTGGTGACGACGCAGATCACGGTGCCCGCCGTTCCCAGCATGATCGACGAGTACCTCAAGATGTGCGACAACGTCTTTGCCGTCGCGGGCGTCCAGTACAGCGCCGACGAAGCTGCCCAACTCAAGACGGTGCTGGAGGCCGAGTTGGCCAAGGCCTACACGGCGTCCTCCCGTTCGAACATCGTGATCTCGTTTCACGCGCCGTTCGGTATCTCGATGAATTATCGGGTCACAAGCGAATCCGTGACACTCGGAGGCGCCTACGACGGCTGGCTCAGCACTCGCGAGGGACCGCTATTCGGTACTGAGCCGGACGCCCGGGTCTGGGCGCTGTCCGGCGAAGTGGCCGACCCCCAGGCTCATCCCGTTCTCGATGTCGGTGCGGGAACGGGTCGCAATGCGTTGGCTCTGGCGCGTCGTGGCCATCCGGTGGATGCGGTCGAGATGAGTCCGAAGTTCGCCGACATCATTCGTGCGGAGGCCAACGGCGAATCGCTTGAGGTCCGTGTCATGGATGGCGATGTCTTCGAGACGATGGACGGTGTTCGCCGCGACTATCGGCTGATCATTCTTGCCGAGGTGGTCCCCGACTTCCGCAGCACCGGTGAGTTACGCGGAATATTCGAACTCGCCTCCGATTGTTTGGCTCCCGGTGGCCGGCTGGTTTTCAATGCCTTCCTCGCGCATGAGGGCTACATCCCCGATGATGCGACGCGTGAACTCGGGCAACAGTGCAACACGATGATTTTCACCCGTGACGAACTCAAGGCTGCGTCGTCTCAGCTGCCCGTTGAGCTCGTCGCCGATGACTCGGCTTACGAGTACGAGAAGGCCCATCTGCCCGACGGCGCCTGGCCACCCACGGAGTGGTTCGAGGGCTGGGCCAGCGGCCTCGACCTGTTCGACGTCGAGCGTGAGGAATCACCAATCGAGTTGCGCTGGCTGGTGTATCAGAAAACGTGAGGGATAGTCATGGCTGATGCAATCCAATTCGTCGACGCGAACGGACTGAAGTTCGCCTATCTCGAAGAAGGAACCGGGCCGTTGGTCCTGATGCTGCACGGATTCCCCGACACCGCGCACACCTGGGATCACCTGCGCTCCCGCATCGCAGCCAAGGGATACCGGGCGGTAAGCCCTTTTATGCGGGGGTACCACCCCACCGCGATACCGGATCGCGACGCCGACCAAGAAACGCTGGCGCGCGACCCTCTTGCGCTGATTGATGCGCTCGGCGCCAGTGAGGCCATCGTCATCGGACACGACTGGGGAGCGGCGGCCGCATACGGCGCGGCGGCGCTGGGCCCTGAACGGGTGAAGAAGCTGTTCGTCCTCGGCATCCCGCATCCGGCTACGCTCAAGCCGACGCTGAAACAGCTTTGGGGGGCAAGGCATTTCGCGGTATACAAACTACCTGGGGCACCAAAACGCTTCGCGCGTAATGACTTCGCGGCGCTTCCCAAGATCTGCCGTCGATGGTCGCCGGCTTGGCGGCCTGACCCGAGCGAATTCGGCCCGGTGCGGGCGAGCTTTTCGAACGCCGCGAGCTTGAACGCGGCATTCGGCTACTACCGAAAGCTTTCGCCGATACCCAGCGCGTCGCTGAAGGCACGAATTACCGTGCCTACGGTCGTGTTTGCCGGACTCGGTGATCCGATCGCCAAGCCTGCCGACTATCGCGGCGCCGCGCGGATGTTCGCCGGTGACTACATCGTCGAAGAAGTCGACGGCGGGCATTTCATGCACCGGGAACACCCCGGCACATTTGCGGAGCGCCTGCTCGCTCACTTGTGATCCGGCCGAACCGCGATTTGGCCGGCTGCCGTGTGTGGCTGATATCGTGCAGGGCCTATGCCCGAAATGGATCGTCGCACCATGATGTTGATGACGGGCTTCGGCGTGCTGGCAGCCGCGGCTCCTCTCCCCCAGGCCCAGGCCTACCCACGCCCACCAGCAGCGCCGCAGGGCGGATACATCTTCCAAGACGAATTCGATGGTCCCGCCGGGTCAGCGCCTGATGGGGCGAAATGGGCAGTGGCCAAAGCGCGCGAGGTGATCAAAGACCCAACGCACTGGGAGTTGCCCGAGAACATCGGTCAATATCGCGACGATCGCCGCAACGTCTTTGTCGATGGCAAGTCGAACCTGGTGCTCAAGGCCGCGAAAGATGGCCCCACGTTCTACAGCGGCAAGATCCAGAGCCTCTGGCGAGGCGGCGTCGGCCACACCTGGGAAGCGCGGATCAAGCTCGATTGCCTCACCGCCGGCAGCTGGCCCGCCTACTGGCTGGGAAATGAGGACCAGGGCGAGATCGATGTCGTCGAGTGGTACGGCAACGGCAGCTGGCCGTCGGCCACCACCGTTCACGCGAAAGCCAACGGCGGCGAATGGAAGACCCACAACATCGCGGTGGACAGCGGCTGGCACACCTGGCGATGCCAATGGGACGCAGCCGGCATTCGCTTCTGGAAAGACTGGGTCGACGGCGCACAACCCTATTTCGACGTCCCGGCGGACTCGCTACCCGATTGGCCGTTCAACGGCCCCGGCTACACCGTCTACCCGGTGTTCAACCTCGCGGTGGCCGGCTCAGGCGGCGGCGACCCCGGCCCGGGCAGCTATCCATCACAGATGCTGGTCGACTGGATCCGGGTCTGGTAGGGCGCAAACAAAAGGTGAGCCTGCGCAAGCGCAGGCTCACCCCGTTACCGCGACACGCGGTTAGTAGCCGTTACAGCTGCCGGCGACCTGGTTGATCAGCGGGAAATACTGCGCAGCCCCGGGAAAGCCCTGCGCCTGCTGTGCCATCGCCTCGCGCTGCGGCGGCGGCGAAGCCAGGAATTGCTGCAGCCAGCCCTGTGCCATGTGCGAGTTCTGGAACTTCGCCGCAGCGGCCGGCGACGTCGCATTCAACGCCGCAACCACCTGTGGATAACTGCAGGTCGTGTTGATCGCCGCACCCATATCCGGGTCTGCGGACGCGATCCCCGCGCCAGCGAGCACCGACAACGCCACACCCCCGGCTACGGCAGCCAGTTTGCTCAACGAACGCGTGACCATATGTGGGACACCTTCCAAATAATAAAGCGTCGAACCTCGACGCCGAGAACACGAGTTTACCGGAAGGATCCGGTGCCCGGCCTTGCCGAAGATCGCGCCACCTAGGCCGACGCGTCCCGCGCTCAGCCCCGCAACACCGGGTCACAGGTACTTTTCGGGTATGGCTGAGAGCCCGGTCCGCAACCCGGCAGTGGACTTCTACCGCGTGTCGGGGGTAGTTCTCATCGTGCTGGGCCACTGGATGGCCGGAGCGGTGACCTACCGCGACGGAGTCTTCGGTCGACAGAATCCGCTCGTCGATCAACCCTGGACACAGTGGCTCACGTGGCCCTTCCAAGCCGTTCCCGCCTTCTTCCTGGTCGCCGGTTACGCCGCTGCGGTCTCGTGGAGCCATCGATGCGCCACCGAGGGGATGTCGCGCCAGACCTGGGTGCGTCACCGACTCGCTCGTGTGCTCGGGCCTTCGGCGGTGTACGTGGCGCTGGTGTCGGTCGTCGTCGCTGCTTTTGCCGCATCTGGGGCGGCCGGGTCGACCCTGGAATATGCGGGCTGGGCGGTGGCCATGCACCTATGGTTCCTCGCCGTCTATCTGGTACTGGTCTTGCTCACGCCGATTGCGATTGCGGCACAACGCCGTTGGGGACTTTTGATCCCTGCGTTGCTGGCGGTGGGCGTCGCGGCCGTCGACGTTGCCTCGCTGGCCGGTCACGTGCCGTATCTGGGCTGGCTGAACTATCTGCTGTGCTGGGCGGCGCTCTACCAACTCGGAATCGATTGGCAGAAAGGGTCTTTGGTGGGGTTGCGACCGGTAATGCTTGCCGCCGGATCGGCCTGCGCGCTCTGGCTGTTGATCTGGCTGGGCCCCTACCCGGTCAGCATGATCGGCGTTCCGGGCCAGGCCGTGCAGAATACCGAGCCGCCGTCGGTGGCGATGCTGGCGTTCGGCTGTGCGCAGGCTGGGCTGGCGATCAGCATCGCGCCTGGGGTCAACCGCGCGCTGCGGGCCGCTTCGGTTCAGCGAGTGTTGTCGCGAGCCAACAGCAATGTGATGGCCTTGTATCTGTGGCACATGATTCCCGTGGTGATCGTGGCGATCATCGGCTATCCGGCCGGACTGCTGCCACAGCCGGCCGAGGGCCACGCAGCATGGTGGCTGGCCCGATTGGAATGGGTGATCATTCTCAGCCTGGTAACCGCGGTCGAACTGGCACTCCTGTGGTGGGGCCGGCGATTATTCGCCGCGCCGCTGCCCGCGCTCAACGTGCGGGGCGGTCGCTGGGCTGAGCCGCTCATGTTGGCCGGCGCCTCGATGGCTGCATACGGGTTGGCGTTCTTCGCCGCGGAAGGCTTCGCGCCCGATGGCCATTTCCCCCGGCTGACCACAGCGATCTTCGTCGTCGGCGTGCTCCTGGTGGCCGTGTGCCCGCGGGATCGCACCTGCGCCTAGGCACACCTCATACGGCAGCCGGCAGGGTTAGGACGAGGCGTCCAGCGCGGCCAGAGCTGCATCGTAATTCGGCTCTTGGGCGATCTCCGGAACCAGCTCCTCGTAGGCGACATTGCCGTCGGCGCCGATCACCACGACCGCGCGGGCAAGGAGGCCGGCGAAGGGACCGTCGGCGATAGTGACGCCGTAGTCCTCACCGAAGCTGTCCCGGAACGCCGACGCGCTCTGCACGTTCTCGATGCCTTCGGCACCGCAGAAGCGTGCTTGAGCGAACGGCAGGTCCTTGGACACGCACAGCACAGACACGCCGCCCGCGGCGGCGCGCTCGTTGAAGGTGCGCACGCTGGTCGCGCACACGGGCGTGTCCACCGATGGAAAGATGTTCAGCAATACGGGCTTGCCGTGCAACTGCTCACTGGTGACCGGGGCAAGATCGGATCCGACCAGCGTGAAAGCTGGGGCCGAAGCTCCGACAGCGGGCAAGTCGCCCACGGTGTTGATCGGGTTTCCACGCATAGTTATCTGTGCCATGCGCACAGTCTGCCAAGGCCGGAAGGGCAGCGTGGGGTCGGGGTTGGGTCAACCCGAGAGATGCGGATCGACAGATGTCGGACCGGTAGTTCCGCGGGTTGCCAAGCCGTCTCTTAGTGCCCTCTATATATTGACTAGCGTGCCTGAGATCAATCGACGGAACATCATGATCACAATGGGGCTGGGCGCACTGGGGGCCGCGATGTCTCTCCCGGAAGCTTGGGCTCATCCATCTCCCCCTACGGCGCCGGCGGACGCCGCGCCCGGGAGCTACATTTTCCACGACGAGTTCGACGGACCGGCAGGCCAAGGCCCCGATCTAGCGAAGTGGACGCCGCAGACCTGGCAGGACGACGTGTTCCCGCCGGTCGATGGGATATATCGCGCCGAAAACGTTTTCCTCGATGGAAATTCCAACCTCGTCCTGAAGGCCAGCCACGAAGACGATCAATACTTCAGCGGCAAGTTGCGCGGCAATTGGCGTGGCGGAATAGGTACCACCTGGGAAGCGCGGATCAAACTCGACTGTTTGTTCCCCGGCCTGTGGCCGTCGTTCTGGACGGTCAACGAGGATCCGCAGCCGGACGGCGAGGTCGACCTCTTCGAGTGGTACGGCAACGGCCAATGGGCCCCGGGTACCACGGTCCACGCGGCATCCAACGGGAAAACCTGGGAAGGGAAGTCGATTCCCGGAATGGTGGACGGCGCGTGGCACACCTGGCGCATGCGTTGGGATGAGGACGGCTTCAAATTTTGGCGGGACTACGTAGACGGAGCCAAGCCCTACTTCAGCGTTCCGCCGAAGCCGATCCACGTTTTCGGCGCACCGCCTGAAGACAAGCGGTGGCCGTTCGGTAAGCCCGGCTACTGGCTTTCGCCCATGTTCACGCTCGCGGTCGGTGGCGTCGGAGCCGGCGATCCCGCCGCGGGGACGTTCCCATCCCAAATGCTGGTCGACTACATCCGCGTCTGGTAGCAGTTCACCGCACGGCCTTGATCACCTGAACCAGGTTGAACTGCCACCGCTCAACAAGGCGAAAGCCTCGATCGTGCGGAACCGCGAACGCCGGGGTCACTCCGTAACGGGGCCCGGGCGGGAGCGCGGAACCCTGCTCGTGGGCGGGCATCGCGTTGTCAGCTTGGGTGATAATCCACACGACGCGACACTGGCTGAGTGGTTTCGCCACAACCTCTGGGATGAGGTTGGTATCGAAGACGTCGTTGCGGTCGGTTGCTCTCCGCCAGAGGGTCAGGTCGATCAGTTTCCGGTACGCGTCCGGGCGTGCCGCCATCAGTGGGCGCATCGGTGCGGGCATGAACGTCACCGTGTCGTTGACCAGTAAGCAATCGCCGGGCGCTGCCGTGGCCGCGATCAGATCCGCGACTTGGCTGTAGTCCA
>Ga0209113_1000141_pt1 | contig 13825 bp, 10 predicted proteins | sample TexAe_RefH0_O1_FD_187951 | JGI IMG/M metagenome (GOLD analysis project Ga0209113, IMG submission 187951) | Forest soil microbial communities from Davy Crockett National Forest, Groveton, Texas, USA - Texas A ecozone_RefH0_O1 (SPAdes) (version 2) | ecosystem: Environmental > Terrestrial > Soil >... | reverse complement strand
GCCCTGCACCTTGCGGCCGGCCTCGCGCAGCATCATCTCCCGGCGTGCGACCTCGCCGCGCAGCGTGTCGGCGAACCGGTCGGCCAGCGACTTCTTCTCGGCCATGTTCGAGATCACCGCGACGACCTGAGGGAAGTTGCGGAAGATGTCGGCACCGGCCTCACCCTTGAAGTCCGCATAGATGACGATCAGCCGATCGGCAGAGTGAGTCGTCAACAGCGACAACAGAATCGACATCAGCGTCTGGGACTTGCCGGAACCGGTCATACCGATCATCAAGCCGTGCGGGCCCATGCCGCCTTCGGCTTCGTCTTTGAGGTCGAACATCAGCGGCTCACCCGTGGCAGTGACACCGATCGGAACCCGCAACTCATCGTCGCGGTGCCGCCGTGCCCACATCGTCGGGACGTCAAGCCGCGACGCGTCCGGAATCCCCAGCAGCGTCGTGAACGTGGCGCCCCGGGTGGCTGTCGACTGCAGGCCACTGTGTGTCGGGTTGGAGTCCCACCGGGACAGTCGGCGCGCGAGGTGAATGGTGTCGTCGACGCCGAGTTGGTCGGCGGTGTCGATGTAGCGCTGCCATCCGCCGGTCTGCCAGCGGTCGATCGCGCCATCGGCGATTCGCAGGATCGGGCGCTCGGGATCGGAATACTGTTCCCGATGCGGTGTGGTGGTCGAACGGTGGATGACGGTCACTCCGGCCCGGCCGAGGGCCAGCGGCGAAGCCTTGAGATCGAAGTCCGGGTCGTCGACGATGATCAGCAAGTGCCGCAACGCATCTGCCGGTCCGCCGGTGAACGCGGGGCGGTCGGAGAACGCGGGTCCAAGCAGTGCGATCAGCTCATCGGGCTTGGTGGACAGGTAGCGGGCCGGGCCGACGCCGTCGACTTCGGCCGGGATGTCCACGTGCGGCAACCACTTCAGCCATGACCACTCCGGCGACTCGAGATCCGACGTAGCGACCGCGACGCCGAGAACCGTCGGGTCGTGCCACGTCACCGCCTGAGCCACCCAGGACCGCACCGCCGCACGCACCTCGTCGGGGTCGCCGAGCACGGTGACGCGCGAAAGCTTGGTCAGATCGAGTCCGGTCGGCACGTCGCGAACTGTGCGCTGAGTGTCCAGCAGACTCCGTAATGCGCTGTGCGACACCGGTTCGAGGTCGACCTCATCGGCTGTGTCGTTGACCCGCAGCGCGGTGTCCAATGTCGCCGAGTGCACACCGGCACGCACAACCAGGAAGTCGCCGTCCTGAGGATCGCGTTCCCACTGCCGTCGCGACCCGGGTATGGCGGCCAGATCCGCGGGTTCCGGATGCGACCATTCGGCGGCGGCGCGCTGCGCGGCGGCCTGGCCCCGGATGTTGTCCCGAACCACCGACAGGTAGCGCAGGTAGTCGGCACGCTCAGCGTCGACCTCCTCGGTGCGCGACTTGTTATCGCCGCCACGGAAAAACGCGGTGGCAGCCAGCAGCAGCACAAAGGGGAAGAACAGCGTTTGCGGCGAGATGAGCCGCATCCCGGTGGCGACCATCGCGACGATCATCCCGACGATCAACAGCACGATCACGACCGGCAGCGCCCGGCGCAGCAACGACGGCGGAATCACCCGCGGCAGTTCCGGTGGCGCCTCGATATTGATACTGCCCTTACGGGTCACCGGTGACGGTAGCCGGCGCCGTGCCTCGAAAATTAAGCGGCTCATCGGTTTTGCCCTTCGGCTTCAGCGCGACCGGGTCGCGAGTCGGGGGCTAGACCATCGTGGGCGAGCAGCGCGTCAGCTCGCGACAGTGTTGGTCCAGGTGCGTACAACGACAGGATCGACCACGGAATCGGAGTCGCCGGCTGACTCAGCCCAAGAGCCTCAGCGGTTTTCGCGTTTCCCGTGACGCCACCCTGGGCGGCTTCATTGTCGATGCCATAACGGACGCCGGTGTCGGAGATCCAGAACAGCGATCCGGCAGCTGGTGACGCCGAATTCTGTCCGACGGTCTGGGCGAAATAGCCGGTGCCCGGTGCCATCGCGACCCGCCGCGCCGTGCCGCCGGCACCAGCACCAACCAGGTCCTCGGTGTGCACCACGTCCGGAATCGGCAGCACCGAACCGGCCAGCAACGTCAGCGTATTCGTGCTTGCACCGGCCGACTTACTCCAGTGCGCACAGGTGATCGGATCGTGCGTCGCGTCGAGCAGACTGATCCGCTGCTCCGGGTAGCGGCCGGTATCCAGCTGCCGCGACACCGGGAGCTTGGCGATCTTGTCGGCACCCAGCCGTGGCGGCTGGTCGAGGCCGTAGGAGTTGGCGTTGCGCAAGACGGCGGCCAACACCGGGGAGATCTGCTGCAGGCCGTCGGGCAGCACCGCGTAATAGATCAGCCCGTTGACCGAATTGCTCTCCAGGCCATGGGACTCGACGACCGCACCGACTGGCGCGGGCACCGGAAACCTGGCGGGACTGCCGGCGTCGGGGATAACGGGGGCGGCCAGCGGCGGAGACTCGGGGATCGCATTGAACAACCCGCCGGCGATAGGCCGCGGCGTCGGGATGTCGGTGCCCAGGCCCAGTGCGCTGGTCACGGCGTGGTCGGCGAGGTCGATCCGGCTGCGCCGGCCGTCCCACAGCAGCCAGGCACTGGTGGGGTTGCTGACCAGCACCGCCTTGCCGGCTGGTACTGCCGCCGCCCGGGCACCGGCGCTGTCGGGAGTTCCGGCTATCACCGTGACACCAGCGGCAGTCCCGGCGGCGGAATCGCACACCGTCCAGTCGGCGTCCTTGCGGGTGTTCTGCACCATCCGCTCGGGCGCGCCGGGGATACCGATCAGGTTGCCAAGGGGAAACTTGTCCAGCTCAGTGCTTTTCACCATGGTGGGGTTTGCCGACTTGCCCGCGATCAGCCGGGCCGATGCCAGGTTCAGCACCGGATGCAGTTGGTCGCCCACCCGCACGTACAGCGCGGCGGTGGACCGGTCGGCCAGAATCGGGTTGTTGGCCGCCGACCCGTTCGGCCGAATCAGCGAGAAGACAAAGCATCCCACCAGCGCGGTGATCAGCACGACGACGCCCATCAGTACCGCGCGGGTCTGGCTGCGCAGCGGGTCGACGAGCATCCGCGTGTCATGCAGGGCAACACCAGAAGCGATGCGGCGCATGACAAATCGCCAGCCGGTCACCTGATGGCGGGTGACGAAGCCGCGCCGGTAGACGACCTTCTCAGGGTTGTCGTTGACCGGTGTGCGCGAGGCGAAGGAGCGCCGGTCGTCGGGTGACTCGGGGTTGGTCATGCCGGCATCTCCAGCCGCAGGCCTTCCAGCAGCGGCGGCACGGTGTTGGCAAGATCGGCGGCGGTGATCGTCATGAGCTCCTCGTCGGTGAATTCACCGGTTTTGGCGTGTTCGGAGTGGTCCAACCGGAATTCGCGTTCCTCCTCCGACTTTTCGACGACGTTACGGACGAATCGACCGTTACCCGCGATATCGAGGCCGCGGCGTTCGACGCCGGCCGAATCGGCCTTTGTCGTGCTGGCCAGGTGGGCGAAGAGCGCTTCCAGATCGTTGAGCGCCGGCTGTTCGAACGCGCTGTCGCGTCGAGTGGCCATGAAGTTGGCGATCTCGATCAGTTCCGCCGGCTGGTAGGACGGGAAGTCGATGGTGCGGGTGAACCGTGATCGCAGACCCTGGTTGGTGTCCAGGAACCGATCCAGGTCGGCGCGGTAACCGGCGATGATGACCACCAACCGGTCACGGTCGTTTTCCATCCGGGCCAACAAGGTGTCGATGGCCACCAGGCCGAAGTCGTTCTTGGCGCCGGTGGCAACCAAGGCGTACGCCTCGTCGAGGAACAGCACACCGTCCAGCGCGCTATCGATGATCGCGTTGGTCTTGGCCTCGGTCTCACCGATGTGCTGCCCGATCAAGTCGGCGCGGTGGACCTCCTTGATGTTTTCTTTCTTCAAAAGGCCAAGGCCGCAATAGATTTTCGCGACGACACGCGCGATCGTGGTCTTGCCGGTTCCGGGAGGCCCGGTGAACACCAGATGATGGGTGCGCTGGGCCACTTCCAGCCCACGATCCTTGCGCACCAGCTCCATCGCCACCGCGCTCTTGAGCCGTGCGACCTGATCTTTGACCTTCTCCAGGCCGATGAACTCATCGAGCTCACGCTCGGCCTCGGACAACAACACCGCCTTGCGCTCTTGCGCTCCCGGGTCGACGAAATCGCCAGGCTTGGGTTCGGTGGCCGGGTCCCACGGGTCGATGCGCGCGGCGATGCGGTCGGCGGTGGTAGGCACGATCCCGAAGCTGGAATCTGTGAGCGCCTCTTCGACTTGAGCGTTTTCCGGGTTGGCGGCATACAGGTCCTGCAACACCTCGCGCGCGGTGTCCTCGTCGCCGTCGGCGCGCAGCGACAACGCCCTGGCCAACGCCCCGTCGACGGCGGCGACGGCCACCGGACCGTCTGGATCCTCGAGGTAGGACAGCGCGGCAGCAAACATGCCCAGCCGCGCCAACGAAATACCCAGCGCCACCTTCACGGCGTGCGCGAAGTGCTCGTCGAGATCGGGATCGTTCACGATCGGGGACAGCAGTTTGACCACGTCAGACCAGCGCTCAGCGCGGTAGTGGACGATCGAACCAACCCAGCGGGCCTCCCGCGAGCTCGGTCGACGCCGGGTGACATCGCTGACCAGTTGATACGCGGCAGCAAAACGCCCGTCACCGGCCAGCGCCGCGGCGTAGGCAAGATGGAAATCGTCGGGTTCGGTGGCGCGGAACTTCAGGTACAGACCAGTGTCGTACAGGAAGCCCAATGCATCCGGCGCCAATTCCACGTGGCGTTGCAACACTCCTGCCGTCGCTACATTGTGCGAAATCGCTTCCAGCACAGGCAGAGACAGATCGCCGGCGGCGGCCAGCCCGACCCATGCGTCGGCCTGATCGTGGGCGATGCGGACCAGGCCGGTGAACCCGGAGCGGGCGGCGGCCAGGTCTGCGGGGCGCTTGCGGTCATAGATAGTCAGCCCGAGCGCGCGGCAGCAGGTCGCGAATCGACTCGTTACGTCATCGTCCACCCTGACAGTTGTCGGCCGGGTGGCGACACTGCCGGTGTCAGCGATTTCCACGCCTCAGTCTCCCCTTCGGACGTAGTGTTGCCTAAGCTAACTTCGGGCGAAGTTAGCATTGCATAAGCTAGGTGTCGAGACGCACGTATTCGCTGGATGCGTGGCCTCGCTCACTCGGCTGCGAAAGCTCAAGCGCTGCAGGTCAGTCCACCTGAAGGCCGCCCCGGAACGTCTTTTGGGCGCGACGAGACTGTTAGGCCTCCCCGCTTGGTAGCGCAGTGGCTTAATGAAAATGGATGTCATTAGCGAAGAACTGTACGGCATCGGGATCTCACTTTTTGACGGCCCTGACCAAAGTGTTCCGGGCGATCATCGGTCCGGCCTCGATATCCGGTCCGGGCACCGGGCGGCCCACGTCGCGGAGGTACTCCGCCAGCGGCGTCGCGACCGCGGTCCAGCCGTGTTCGTCGAACCATTGTTGGGCCGGGTCGTGCTGCTCGTTGTAGATCAGTTGGAAGAACAACCGGTCGTCGCCCTCGGCCCGAGCCGCGCGCTCTCCCGCGACGGCAGCGTCGAACGCTTCGTCAGGCAGCGCCGCGCTCTCTTCTACCGCGACATGACTTCCCGAACTGGCCAGCGCGTCGATCCCGGTGAACAGCTGCTCCCGCGCGGCGACGGGCAGATAGATCAGTAGACCTTCGACGATCCACGCCGACGGCTTCGTAGGATCGAAACCGCTGTCCCGCAACGCCTGCGGCCAATCCTCACGGAGGTCGATGGCGACCTCACGGCGTTCGGCGTGGGGCGTCGCTCCCTGCTCGCTCAGCACCTCGCGCTTGAAATCGAGAACCTGTGGACGGTCCAGCTCGAAGATCGTCGTCGCGTCGGGCCAGGACAACCGGTAGGCGCGAGAGTCCAGACCGGCGGCCACGATCACCACCTGCCGGACACCGGCGTCTGCGGCTCGCCGGAAGTAGTCGTCGAAATATCTGGTACGTGCGCCCTGGAAGTTGACGAAATGCTGGCCCCAGTCGGCCGATTTCAACGCATGTTCGGGCAGCTTGCCGTCGAGTACGGCAGCCGAGGGTCCACCCACCGTCCGGCAGAACGCCTCGGCAAATGAGTCGAGTGCCAACGGGTCAGGCTTCTGCGCCTCCAATGCGCGGGCGGTAGCGACAAGTAACGCAGTCGCGCCGACAGTCGTCGTGATGTCCCAGTTATCGTCGTCAGTACGCACGCCAACCGACCCTACGCGCGCCGAACACCGCGCTTACGTCGTCCGATCCAGCCACGACGGCATTCAATACGACGTTGTGTCGTAGAACAAGACCCCGTCCCGGTAGGGGGTATTCGGCGTTACACCAACGGGCGGCCGGCTTTGATCCGTCGATCCACATCGCGCAGCAGCAGGTTGAACGGAAACTGCCGGACAAACCGCGGCATCGCGTTGTTCACCGTACGCAGCACAGCGATCAGCCGGTCGAAGCGCCGCTGTGTGGCGGCATCCCACGAGAAGCGCATCTCGTCCCGAAATCGTTGTGGCAGAAAGCCTGCGGTGAGCAGCAGACCGAGCTTTTCCGGTTGCCGTCGCACGAACTCGGGGAGACGCAGGGCTTGTATCCGGCCGACGGCGATCGGGTACAGGTAGTTGCGAACGGAGTCGTCGATGTGGACCTTCTCGAGTTGCTCGTTCCAGTAGCGGTCGAACGCGGCCCGGTCGGCCGGCCACATCTCCGGCGGCACCTGCAGCGTGGAGCCGAGCACGACCGCTTCTTGATAGTGACGATCGGCGTCCCGATCGTCCATCTCGCCGATGAACATCCGATAGAAGTCGACCCCGCCCTTGTAAAGGCAAGCCGCCACCCACAATTGCAGGTCGGGGTCGAAAGCGTTGTATTGCACCGGGCTGTCCGGAGTCGAGTAGACCTGGGCGTGCGCACGGTCCACCGCTCGCCGAAACGCCGCCTTCTGAGTGTCGGTACCCGCCATCGCGACGGCGAGATAGGTGAACGTGGTGCGGGCCCGCTTGATCGGATGCAGGTCGACGCGGCCGCTCTCGACGCGGCTCTCCATCACGCCGTACCCGACACCGGGCCGCGCCAGCTGCATGATCACGTTCGCCGGGCCCAGTAGCAGGGCCATTCCCATCAACGTGTCACCGAGTTGCGGCGTCCGCCGCGGTCGACGCCCGGCGACCGGTGGCTCGCTCACCGCACGCTCGACATGCCTGATCGGTTCGCTGACCGTCATCGCTCACCTGCTCGCTAATTGTGAGAACGCTTGTTTCCTGATATTGCAGGCCGCAGGTACCGGTGTCAAGATGGCACTCATGGCGACTGCCCCGAGGACCACCGCACGGCCCTACGGCGGCGTCGATGCCGCCGATCGCCTGGCAACCCGCCGGGCCAGGCTGTTAGAGGCCGGGCTCGATCTGCTCGGCGGCGACGATGCCGCGGAATTGACCGTGCGCGGGGTCTGCCGACGGGCCGGTCTGGCGGCACGCTACTTCTACGAAAGCTTTGCGGACAAAGACGAATTGATTGGTGCGGTGTTCGACTCGGTGATCGCCGAGCTGGCCTTCACGACTCAGGCCGCCGTAGACGCCGCACCGCCGGAGCAGCAGACCCGCGCCGGCATGACCAACATCGTCCGCACGATCGGTGGCGACCGGCGAGTGGGGCGCCTGTTGTTCAGCGCGCAGTTGGCCAACACCGTGCTGGCCCGGAAACGGGTCGAATCCAACGCGCTGTTCGCGATGCTTTCGGGCCGTCATGCCGGAAACACGCTGCAGGTTCCGCAGAACGACCGGATCACGGCTGCCGCACATTTCGTGGTCGGCGGGGTGGCGCAAAGTATCAGCGCCTGGCTGGCCGGCGACGTACGGCTCGAGCCAGATCAGCTGGTCGACCAGCTCACATCACTTATCAACGAGTTGGGCAACCCGAGTCTGTATCGCGATTGATGCCCTAGTGGGTGGCGGGGATGCGGCGATCGGCGGACGTCTTGGGCACGGTCTGAACGTCGTTCGTGGTGAATTCCTTGATCCAGCAAGCGAACTCGAGCGTTATTCCGTCGGGGTCCTGGAAGTAGAACGACCGCACGTAGACACCGGGATGCAGTGCGGCCGCGACCTGCCGCTCGCTCTCGTCATGGTTGAGCACCGGGCCCACCCGCACGCCCTTGTCCTTCAGTCGCTGCCGATAGGCGTCGAACTTTTCGGCCGGCACGTGGAACGCCAGGTGGTTCATGGTGCTCACCGCGCTGGTGATCTCGCCGATACCCGGAATGGCGGCCGGCGACGACAGGCCCGGCACTCGGTCGGGCGCGTCGGCGAACCAAAAAAACGCGACGCAGTCGCCGTTGCCGGCGTCGAAGAAGAAGTGCTGCCCGGCACCCCCGGGCAGGTCCAGCGATTTGATCAACGGCATACCGAGCACGTTGCTGTAGAAGTCCACCGTGCGGGCCATGTCCGAGCACACCAGCGCGACATGGTTGATGCCGCCGAGTTCGAATTCGGAATTGCGGTTGTGCGGCTTGATCATCCCCGGGCTCCCGTCCGTCCGCGTGGCGCTTGGCTGGTTCCGTGGCGGAGATCCGAATCTGAACCTAACATCAGATTCAGGTCAATTCCAGAGCAGCGCCGTTCCCGGGATCGAGGGGATCCCAGTCACGACGAAGGGGGCCCGTCGGTGTCTACCGTGTCCGACTCGTCCAGCAGTCGTGCGCCGCTACCGACCAACCGCGGCCGTCAAACGCAGGTTGCCATCGACGCGGCGGCCCGGACTGTCATTGCCCGCAAAGGCATCCTGGCCACCACCATCGCCGACATCGCCGCCGAGGCCGGCCGGTCGACGGCGTCGTTCTACAACTACTACGACTCCAAGGAGGCGATGGTCCGCGAGTGGGCACTGCGGTTCCGCGCCGAGTTCGGCGAGCGGTCCAAGCCGGTTATCCGGCACGGGCTGTCGACGCGGGAGCGAGCCCACCAGGCCGCAGCGGCGTACTGGCACGCCTACAAACATCGGTTGCCAGAGATGATCAGCATCTCGCAGCTGGCGATGGTCAACGACGACTTCGCCAAATACTGGGGTGACATCTGCGATATTTCAACGTCTTTCATCACCGAGATGGTGCGACGTGCCCAGGCCGACGGATATTGCGCGGGCGACGACCCGCAGCTGATCGCCGTCGCGATCGTCGCGATGCTGAACCAGTTCTGCTATCTGCAACTGGCCGGACCGGCGTCGCGCCAGGACGACAGACCCGACGACGAGGCCTGCATCGCCACGTTGACGAATATCTTCTACCGAGCCATCTACTGCGAGGAGGAACGCTGACGTGGGTCGCACCGCCGGCACGCCCGGGGTTATTCGAGAATTCATCGGGCTGCCGTCGCCGACCGGCCGGCGCGCCGGCGCGGGCGGGCACCCGTGCCAAGGGTTGTATTACCGCGGCGTCGGGCGCAAACCGAAGGTCGCGGTGATCGCGGCCCACTATCAGATCGACTTCTCCGAGCACTATCTCGCCGACTACCTGGCGACCCGTGGGATCGGATTTCTCGGCTGGAACACCCGGTTCCGCGGGTTCGAGAGCAGCTTCTTGCTCGACCATGCGCTGGTCGATATCGGCGTCGGGGTTCGCTGGCTACGCGAGACACAAGCCGTGGAAACGATTGTCCTGCTGGGTAATTCCGGAGGCGGGTCGCTGATGGCCGCATACCAGGCGCAGGCGGCCGACCCGCACGTGACGCCAATGGCAGGTATGCGACCGGCGGCCGGTCTTACCGACCTGCTGCCAGCCGACGGATACGTGGCCAGCGCCGCACACCCGGGCCGCCCGGACGTGCTGACCGCGTGGATGGACGGCGCCGTCGTCGACGAGAACGATCCCGTCGCCACCGACTCCGACCTGGATCTTTTCGACCCGCACAACGGCCCGCCGTATTCGCCGGAATTCCTGGCCCGGTATCGCTCAGCGCAGGTTGCGCGTAACCACAGCATCACCGATTGGGTCGAGACAGAGCTGAAACGTGTTCGCGCCGTCGGGTTTACCGACCGCCCGTTCACCGTGATGCGGACGTGGGCCGATCCGCGGATGGTTGATCCGACGATTGAGCCGACCAACCGTCAGCCGAATACCTGCTACGCCGGACCGCCGGTCAAGGCCAACCGGTCCGCGCACGGCATCGCGGCGGCCTGCACGTTGCGCAGCTGGCTGGCGATGTGGAGTCTGCGAACGGCGCAGACCAGGGCCGAGCCGCACCTGGCCCGGATCACCTGCCCCGCCCTGGTGATCAACGCCGAGGCCGATACCGGTGTGTTCCCGTCGGATGCTCAGCGCATCTACGACGCACTGGCCAGCACCGACAAGTCCCAGTGCGCGATCAACACCGATCACTACTTCACCACACCGGGTGCGCGCAGCGAGCAGGCTGACACCATCGCCAAATGGATTGCCAAGCGGTGGCGTTAAGGGTCCTCGCCCACTTCGTTCCCGGCCCGAAGGTGCTGGATTTCCTTGCGCCGGAATCTGATTGGCTTGACATCCGCTGGTGTGCCGATGACGACTCCGCCGAGGCGCACGAGGCCTTCCACCGGGAAATAGCCGAGGCCGACGTGATTTGGCATGTGCTGCGGCCACTTTCCGCGGCCGATTTGTCCCGGGGGGCTCGCCTGCGGCTGGTGCACAAGTTCGGCGCCGGGGTCAATACCATCGACGTCGACGCCGCCACCGAACGCGGTGTCGCCGTTGCCAACATGCCCGGCGCCAACGCGCCGTCGGTAGCCGAGGGAACGGTGCTGTTGATGCTGGCGGCCTTGCGCCGCCTCCCGGTGCTGGATCAGGCGACTCGCGACGGCCGCGGCTGGCCGTCCGACCCGCAACTCGGCGAGACGGTCCGCGACATCGGAGCGTGCACGGTTGGGCTGGTCGGCTACGGCAACATCGCGAAACAGGTCGCGGGCATCGTCGCCGCGATGGGTGCCACGGTGCTGCACACCAGCACCGGCGACGACGGGCTGCCCGGCTGGCGACCGCTGCCGGAGCTACTGAGCGCCAGCGACATCGTCTCGCTGCACCTGCCATTGACGGCAGACACCGACGGACTGCTGGGCGCAGCCGCGCTGGCTCGGATGAAACCCAGTGCGGTGCTGGTCAATACGTCACGCGGCCCGATCGTCGACGAAAACGCCCTGGTCGATGCGCTTCGTGACGGCCGGTTGGCCGCGGCCGGTCTCGATGTCTTCGGCATCGAGCCCGTAGCGCCGGACAATCCGCTGCTGAGCCTGGACAACGTCGTCCTCACCCCGCACGTCACCTGGTACACCGTCGACACCATGCGGCGTTATCTGGTCGAAGCCGTCGCCAACTGCCGCCGGCTGCGGGACGGCCAGCGGCTGGCCCATGTAGTCAACCAACCCACCGGTTATTAGATTGGGGGTCGAGCTGCCATAGGCCCCGGGCAACCCGAAGGAAGGCGACCAATGCCGATCGCAATCAACCCCGAGCATCAAGACCTGGCCGATTCGGTGCGATCTTTGGTGGCGCGAGTAGCGCCGTCGGAGGTCTTGCACGCCGCGCTGGAGACGCCGATCGACAACCCTCCGCCGTACTGGCGGGCCGCAGCCGACCAGGGCCTGCAGGGCGTCCATTTGGCCGAATCCGTTGGCGGTCAGGGTTTCGGCATCCTCGAGCTCGCTGTCGTGCTCGCCGAGTTCGGCTACGGCGCGGTGCCCGGCCCGTTCGTGCAGTCGGCGATCGCCAGTGCGCTGATCTCGGCACACGACCCGGACGCCAAGGCCCTCCCCGACCTGGCCTCCGGTGCGGCCATCGCCGCGTACGCCCTGGACGCCGGCCTGACCGCGACGCGACAGGGCGACGCGCTGGTGATCCGCGGGGAAATCCGCGCGGTGCCGGCCGCCGCCGAAGCGTCGCTGCTGGTGTTGCCGGTGGCGATCGACAGCGGCGAAGAGTGGGTGGTGCTGCGCGCCGACCAGCTCGAGATCGAACCGGTCGCGAGCGTGGACCCGCTGCGACCGATCGCGCATGTGCGCGCCAACGCCATCGAGGTTGCAGACGACGTTGTGTTGAGCAACCTCAGCGTCGTGGTCGCGAAGGCGCTGATTTCCACGCTGCTGTCGGCGGAAGCGGTCGGCGTCGCGCGGTGGGCCACCGACACGGCCTCGGACTACGCCAAGATCCGCGAGCAGTTCGGCCGGCCGATCGGTCAGTTCCAAGCCGTCAAGCACAAGTGTGCCGAGATGATCGCCGACACCGAACGCGCCACGGCCGCCGTCTGGGATGCGGCGCGCGCCGTCGATGAATCCCGCGAAAACAACTGGGACACCAAAGGTTCCGCGGTCGAGTTCGCCGCGGCGGTAGCGGCGACGCTGGCGCCGGCGGCCGCTCAGCGTTGCACCCAGGACTGCATTCAGGTGCACGGCGGTATCGGATTCACCTGGGAGCACGACGCAGGCGTCTACTACCGTCGCGCGCTGGTTCTGGCCGCCGCTTTCGGCCGCAGATCCGAGTACCCGCAGCGGGTTGTCGACACCGCCACCACCACGGGTATGCGCACGCTCGATATCGATCTCGACCCCGACACCGAGAAGCTGCGCGATGAGATCCGCGAGGAGGTCGCGGCGCTCAAGGGAATAGCGCGCGAGGAGCGCAACACCGCGATCGCCGAGGGCGGGTGGGTGCTGCCCTATCTGCCCACCCCGTGGGGACGCGACGCCGGGCCCGTCGAGCAGATCATCATCGCCCAGGAGTTCAGCAGCGGGCGGGTCAGACGGCCACCGATCGGCATCGCGGCCTGGATCGTGCCGTCGATCGTGGCGTTTGGCACCGACGAGCAGAAGCAGCGCTTCCTGCCGCCGACATTCCGTGGCGAAATGATCTGGTGCCAGCTGTTTTCCGAGCCCGGCGCCGGATCCGACCTGGCCGGCCTGACCACCAAAGCCACCAAGGTCGACGGCGGCTGGCGCATCACCGGACAAAAGATCTGGACCACCGCAGCGCAGTTCTCTCAGTGGGGCGCGCTGCTGGCCAGAACGGACCCGAGCGCACCGAAGCACAACGGCATCACCTACTTCCTGCTGGACATGCGCAGCGATGGCGTCGAGGTGAAGCCGTTGCGTGAGCTCACCGGCGGCGCGATGTTCAACACCGTGTTCATCGACGACGTGTTCGTGCCCGACGAATTGGTGCTCGGCGAGGTCAACCGCGGCTGGGAGGTCAGCCGCAACACGCTGACCGCCGAACGCGTCTCGATCGGCAACAGCGAGGCACCGTTCCTGGCCAGCCTCGACCAGTTCGTCGAGTTCATCCGCGACGGGCAATTCGACCAAATCGGGCAGAACCGCGCCGGACAACTGATCGCCGAGGGCCACGCCGCCAAGGTGCTCAACATGCGCTCGACGCTGCTGACATTGGCCGGCGGAGACGCGATGCCGTCGGCGGCCATCTCCAAGCTGCTGTCGATGCGTACCGGACAGGGCTACGCCGAATTCGGGTTGTCGTCCTTCGGGTCTGACGGCGCGATCGGCGACCCCGAGCAGCTCCCGGGCAAGTGGGCGGAGTACGTGCTGGCCAGCCGGGCGACCACCATCTACGGCGGCACGTCCGAAGTGCAGCTCAACATCATCGCCGAACGGCTGCTGGGGCTGCCCCGCGATCCGTAGGCCCGCAGACCAAAAAGTTCACGCCGACCTGACGGAGCTCAGATCGGCGTGAACTTTTATTACCGGCGCCGGCTGGCCCCCTCTT
>Ga0209113_1000140_pt1 | contig 13910 bp, 12 predicted proteins | sample TexAe_RefH0_O1_FD_187951 | JGI IMG/M metagenome (GOLD analysis project Ga0209113, IMG submission 187951) | Forest soil microbial communities from Davy Crockett National Forest, Groveton, Texas, USA - Texas A ecozone_RefH0_O1 (SPAdes) (version 2) | ecosystem: Environmental > Terrestrial > Soil >... | reverse complement strand
CGCTGGGTGACCGTGGTGTAACTTCGATGAGCACGTCTTCTGGGGCTATGGCGCAGTTGGTAGCGCACCACACTGGCAGTGTGGGGGTCAGGGGTTCGAATCCCCTTAGCTCCACTCAGAAACCGCAGGGCAAAGCCCGCCCTACATCGATTCCAAAACGCGAGCTGCACCTCGATGCGTTTCGGGTCGGCCACCTGCACGTTAGATCGCGGTGGTTTTGAGGTGGGCGTGCCGCAGCAGTGTTTGCGCCGTGCACGAGACGCCGGCGGCGGGCTTGAACTTTCCTTTGCTCCCGACAGATGTGGGGCTCAATCATGGCCATCGACTTCTCAGTTTTGTCTCAGAATAGGTTCACGGCGGTTACGCTCCTACAAGCCCACCCACTTCGAGCCGGTATGTACACCGTGGAGGCCCCGCGATGAACCGACGTCGCATCACCCTCACCCTCGGCGCTTTCGCCGGCGGGCTGCTCGCCGCCGCGTTTCTGCCGCTGGCCACCGCCAACGCCGACACCACCGACATCTGGGCGCCCGACACGTCCACCTTCGATCCGACCTCGGCCCCCCAGGGGTATCCGCCGTTCATCGACGTGCTGCAGGGCACTGAAACGTGGTACCTCACTAATCCTCCTGCCGGCTTCCACGAATTCCTTGCGGGTGTTGACACCCAGACAATCATCGGCTCCTTCACCAACGACGACTTCCTCGACACCATGGGCGAAGGCGGGTACGGATCCTTGAGCGATCAGGCTGCTGCTACCGCGGCTCCTGACCTCTACATACACATCGACTTAGCCAATTTCGGGGGCGGGTTCGAAAACGAATGGATGTCAGTGCCCGGCGTCGACGGCGCAGCCGCCACGATCACCGACACATTGATCACCCCGTTCGGCGACTTCACCCTCTAAGGCCGCAGCCCCAGCACAGCGCGGACAACATGGCAGCGCGGATCTCGACGTCGTCGACCGCAAGCGTTCCGTGGTGGCGATCGACAAATGCCCCTTCAGCGCCTGCGCCGGTATCGCGATCCAGATGGGTCGAGTAGGCGGGATCGCACCACGGAATATGGTGTCGCCCTTCCGCCGGCCGGGGTTTTTTGTTTGGTTGCGTCAGCAGCATGGCAAGAAGCCGATCTTGATTGCGCCCAACAGATGGAGCGTTCCTGTCGAGTGATCGACGCTTGGCTGAGACCCCAAAAGCTACCGGCGTTTCGTCCGGATTGTTAGACGAACTGTCCGGCCTAGTATATGCTTTCGTGATTCCGTGATCTGCTCCGCTCTGAACGGCCGTCAATGCCGCAATTGGGCAAGATCACGACGACTAGGCAACAACAGCCGAACTGTCCTAACAAAGCAACGCCATAATTTCACCACCAGAAGCGACGGCCCGCGTGGCCACGCACCGAGCTCCCGGGGGGGCCGCCGTGCCGGACAGCCTAGCTCTCGTCGGTTCGGTCGCCAGCCAACTGCTGGAAGCAACCGCATCAACCGCTGCTCAGGTGAGCGGACAGGTGCTGGCGAGGCTCGTCGAGCAGTTCGATTTGGATTACAGCTTCTTACGCCACAACGACCACGACATCGGGGCCTCCGTGTTGGTCGCGGAGTGGCCACCTAGGTCCAACGTTCCCGACCCGGATCCCCTGGCCGTTGTCCACTTCAGCAGCGCCGACCCCGTACTCGCGCTAGGCGAGCGAGCCAAGAAATCAATCGTGATCAAGCCTGATCAGATGGAGGGTGCTTACCAGCATTGGATCGCGGACCGCGGCCACGCTGCGTCGCCCGCGGTGGCTGTCGCACCACTGGTTGCAAGGCAAGTGACAACCGGGGCGCTGGGCGTCGTCAAATTCGGTGGCAGGAAGTGGAAGCCGGAAGTGATCAGCACGCTCGAGGCAGTCGCGTGCATGTTTGCAGGGGTACAGGCCCGCACCGCCGCTGAACAAAAGCTTCGCTATCTCGCCGATCATGACGATCTGACCGGTTTGGACAATCGTCGCGCGCTTGTTGCGCACCTTGCCGACAGACTCGCAGCGGGACAGCCCGGACCTGTCCCCCTGTTGTATTTCGACCTCGACCGGCTGAAGGCGATCAACGATTGCTTCGGCCATACCGTCGGCGATTGGTTCATCCAGATATTTGCCGAGCGGCTTCGTACGTCCGCCGAAAACCTGGGCATGATCGCTCGGCTGGGCGGGGACGAGTTCGTCGTCGTTCCGGATCGGCCGATGCCAATCGATACCGCGGAATTGTTTGCTGATCAGCTGCTTACGACCCTGCGGGAACGCCTCGCGATAGGCGGTCATGCGATCACCCGCACTGTCAGTATCGGGGTGGCAGTCGGGGTGCCGGGACGTGACGACGGCACCGATTTACTTCATCGTGCCGATGAAGCCGTCATGGCGGCCAAGCGCGCGGGCGGTAACCAGGTCACGGTGGCCCATGATGACATTTCCCTCAAGAGGCTTTTCCGCAAGGACATTGAACTCCATCTTCAGGGCGACATCGACAGCCAAGCGCTGCTGCTCCACTATCTACCCGAGGTCGACTTGCGGAGCGGTGCCATCGTCGCGGCCGAAGCGCTCGTCCGTTTGCGGCACCCGACGAGAGGGCTGCTGCTCCCGGATTCGTTCATCGGTATAGCCGAATCAATGGACCTCGCTGGGGAACTGGGCCGGTGGGTGCTGCGACACGCCTGCGCCGAATTCAGCCTATGGCGGTCACGGGGCGTGGGACAGGTCGCAGTGTTGCGCATCAATGTGTCGCCTCTGGAACTGGCCACCCGCGGTTTCGTCCGCAATGTTGCCGACACCATCGAGGAGTTTGGCATCGACGCCGGCTCACTGTGCCTCGAGATCACCGAGCGCGCAATGGTTCACGACATCGAAAGCACTCAGCGAACCCTCGCGGAGTTGAAGGAACTCGGAGTCCAGATCGCCATCGACGACTTCGGCACCGGCTACGCTGTCTTGTCGCACCTGAAATCACTTCCAATCGATATGCTCAAGATCGACAGAGGATTCGTGCGTGACATAGGCACCAACGCCAATGATCTGGCAATCGTCCGCGCGATCATCGGGCTTGCTGAGGCGTTCGATCTCCAATTAGTTGCCGAGGGGGTCGAAACCCCCGCTGCCGCACGGACCTTGATGCACCATGGATGCCACCGGGCGCAGGGTTTTCTGCTGTCGCGACCGGTCCCGAGCAGCGCGATGGAGTCGTTGCTGACCTCGCATTATCTGCCCATGCCTTTCCTCGCGGACCGGGAGGCTTTGGCGGAGGCAGTTGTCTAGCGCGAAACGATGTTGCGTAGTGCCCGGCAAATTCACCCGATTGGCTGTCGTGTGCGCGATGCTCGTCGCCGAGCGGCCTTGGTGGACAACGCGATAGCGGACCGTGGCGTGCTATTGAGCCTGCCGCGCCACGCGGCGGTGTGACGGCTCATCAGCATCGCAGTCATGGTCTCTCGCATCCGGCGATAGCGTCGAAGAACTGCAGTTCGAGTTCCATCGCCTGGTGGTACAGGACGGCCAGGCGGTCGTGATCACCGCCGTAGCGGTCAAGCAGGCCCTCTACACGTCGGGCAAGGGCCTCGAACTGCGGGCTGGAGTAGGTCATCACCCACTCGCGATAAGGACTGTCGGGTCTTGTCTGAGCGGCCAGCTGCTGGCCGAGGTAGGCGTAGAGCCGCATGCACGGCGTCATCGCCGCCGCGATGTGGCCAACCGGCTCCAGTGCAGCGACCGCCAACAAAAACTTGGTATACGCCGCGGTGGCCGGGTCGGCAGCTTGGTGAAGGTCGACGTCCCAGCGGGCGGCGTAGCCGCGGTGAAGGCGAAGCTCGTCGGCGGCGGCGTCGAGTAGCTCACTGAACGCAATCAGGCTGTCTTGGTCCGGGCTCTTTGCCAAAGCCAACGCGTAGGCGCGAGAGTATGCGTCGAGGAAGGCGGCGTCCTGTCCTACGTAGTAGGCGAACGTAGCTCGGGCCAACTCTCCCGATGCGATGCCCTGGATGAATGTGTGCTCCAGCGCCGCCTCAGCCAAGACCCGGTTCCGGTGCCATAACGAGTCGGCAAGCGAGGCCACGAACTAAGCCTAAGGCTCGGCATGGCCTCGACCACCGAGCGTGTCAACGACCCGAATCGCGGCCGCGCTGGGGGGACGTAGCTAGATCTCAATCCGCGAACCCATGACCACCGTGCGGTCGGGAGGCAGACCGAAGTAGTTGGCGGCGTCGGCGGTGATGTGGGACGTCGCGATGAACAGGTGCTTGCGCCAGTGCGCCATGCTCTTTGCCGCACCCATGGTCAGTTCGATGTCGGATAGAAAGTAGGAAGCGTCGTCGATGTCGATCTGGCCTTCAGTCTGCGACGGGTCCAAAAGACGAAGCACGCTGAGGACATCGGGCGCTTCCATGTACCCGAAGTGCGCGGTGAGATGAACGATTCCGTCATCGCCATAGCCGAGGTCGTCGATTTCCGTTCGCTCGGATTCCGGTACGCGCGGGACCGGCAGGGTGTCGATCGCCATGATGATCACGTGTTCATGGAGCACGTAATTGTGCTCGCAGTTGGCCCGCATCGCCAGGGGAGTGGTCTCTTTTCCGCGGTTGAGGAAAACCGCCGTGCCCTTGGTGCGCGTTAATGGCGGCCGAGCGTGGGCCAGCCGATCGACGAACTCACGAAGCGGTCCCTCAGCTTTCGTGCGTGCTCGGGTGACGATCTCCTGTCCGCGCTGCCACGTGGACAGCACGGTGAACGCAACCACGGCGATGAGCAGCGGCAGCCATGCCCCATGGACCAGTTTCGTCAGGTTCGCCGCGAGGAACAACAGGTCCACCGTCAACAGCGACCCGGCACCGATCGCGATGAGCCACAGCGGCGTATGCCACCTCTTGCGGGCGGTGTAGAAGAACAGCAGCGTGGTGATGGTGATCGTCCCTGTGACCGCCATGCCGTACGCGTAGGCCAGTGCCGCCGAGCTGCGGAAGGCGAACACCAGGATTAGCACCGCGACCATGAGGAGACCGTTGATCCACGGCACATAGATCTGGCCCATCGTCGACTCCGAGGTGTGCGTTATTCGCAATCTCGGCAGATAGCTCAGGTGAGCGGCTGCCGATGCCACCGAATAGGCCCCGGTGATCACCGCCTGAGATGCGATAACCGTTGCGGCGGTTGCCAATAGCACCATGGGCAGCTGTGCCCAGTGTGGCGTGAGCAAAAAGAACGGCGCGCTTGCCGTGGACTCGTCGCCCAGCACCAGCGCGCCTTGGCCGAGATAACTGAGAGTGCATGCCGGCAGCACGACGAATAGCCAGCCCCGGGTGATGGCCTTTCGACCGAAATGGCCCATGTCGGCGTACAGCGCCTCCGCGCCGGTGACCGCGAGCACGACTGCGGCGAGTGCAAAGAACGCAATTCTGGCGTGCTCCAACACGAACGTCGCCGCATAGGTCGGCGACAGCGCCTTGAGGATTTGCGGGTGGCCGAGGATGCCCTTCACGCCGCAGGCGCCGATCGAGACGAACCAGAGGATCATCACCGGACCGAAAAGCCGACCGACGGCGTGCGTTCCGTAGCGTTGAACCGCGAACAGCACCAGACTGATCACCGCGGTGATCGGGACGACCCACTCCGCAAGAGAGGGTTCGACGACCTTGAGGCCCTCGACCGCCGACATCATCGACATCGCGGGGGTGATCATGCTGTCGCCGAAAAACAGCGATGCGCCGAAGATACCCAGCGCGGCCAGCGCGGCGACGGTCCGGTGTCCTCCTCCACCGCCAAAGCGCCGCAGCAGCGTGATAAGTGCCATGATGCCGCCCTCGCCGTCGTTGTCGGCGCGCATCACGAGGGTGACGTAGGTCAGCGTGACGATGATCATTACCGACCAGAAGAGCAGTGACACGACGCCGTAGACGTTGGGGATGTTGAGCGGCACCGGGTGCGGGTCGCTGGGGTTGAAGACAGTCGCGAGGGTGTAGATCGGACTGGTTCCGATGTCGCCGAACACGACGCCGAGCGCGCCGACCATAACGGCCAGGCGAACAGCTTCAGCGCCGCCGGCCGTGCGAGGCGGTGACACAGGTTGTGACGTTGTTTGCACGGTGAGGTCCTCGTTCAGCAGCCGCACCTTGTCATCGAGCGATTGGATGCGGTATGGACGGGTAGCTGCGTAGCGGATAGATCGTAAGCTGGCCATGACCGTCCGCGCCCAGTCACAACTCCAGCGTTCACCAGTTCGTCGACGCGATCACATCCCGGTGCGGTACGAAGCAAGCCGGAGACACGCTTCAACCACGCTTTCGTCAACGCGTCGTCGAGTCGGCCGCGGAAGCGCTGTACTGACCACAGGCAGGCGTCTTTGCTACTGGGGACGTGGGGTGTTGGCAGCGTGGATCATCGACGGGCCTCGTCGGCGTCCAGATAGTCCAGCAGGCGTTGCATGGTGGCGCACATCTGGTCGAAGGACTGCTTGCCGACAACGGTCGACCACTGCGCTTCGATCGTGGCCACACGATCGCCGGCATGGGCCATGGCTCCACGTCCCCGGCCGGTCAGGCAGATGAGCTTGGCCCGTCCGTCGCGGGGGTCTGGCTGCCGCTCAAGGTAACCGAGCTCTTGGAGGTCGTTCACCAGCTCTGAGGTGGCAGCCAGGCTGAGCTGTGCGCGGGCGGCGAGAGCGGTAAGCCGCACGCCACCCATGCCGATCGCTCCGAAGATTTGGAGGTGCGGGTCGCGAATATCGCCGTACCCCGCCGCGGCGGCCGGGGCAGAGAGTTCGCGTCGGAATTCGCGCAGTAGCCGAATGAGCAGCTGACCGATGGCCAGTCGATCGGTGGGCAGATCTCTTGACGTGACCATGTCGATACAGAATACTACGGGTACCGAAGTTTCGGTTTCCGAAGTACTTATGGAGGCGTCATGGTTGCGTACACTTCTTCCGATTCGGCGCTGGTGCCTACCTCCCTGGGGCGGTTGAACGTCGGGCAAGCCGGCGCGGGACCGCCGGCACTCCTGTGGCACAGCCTGTGGGTCGACTCGCGCAGCTGGGGTCCGCTGGTGGATTCCCTTGGTGCGCACCGGCGATTGGTGACCATCGATGGTCCTGGATACGGGCGCAGCGATCCCATTGATCGCGACTTCACCCTCGACGACTGCGCGCGCGCCGCCGCCGAAGTCATCGATCATCTCGGCATCACCGAGCCGGTCGACTGGGTGGGCAACGCGTGGGGTGGCCACGTCGGCATCACCCTGGCCGCCGATCAACCACACCGTCTTCACAGTCTGGTGACGATCGCCGCACCACTGTTGCCGGTCGGCGCTCGGCAACGCTGGACTCAGACCTATCCGCTCGGCGTGCTCTACCGCCTCACCGGCCCAAACCGATTGATCACCAAGGCATTGTTCGAAGCGTTACTCGGTGCCGACGCGATCAAGGCGCACCCCGATCGGGCCGCGGACATGATCCGCGGGTTCACGGAGGTTGATCGGAACTCGATGCTTCGCACGGTCCGGTTCATGCACCGTTGGCACTCGCTGACCGACACCCTGCCCAGGGTCAACGTGCCCACGTTGTTTCTCACCGGCGATCTCGACGATCAACATTGGCGCCCCGCCGACGCCCATGCTGCCGCCGCCACGATGCCCAACGCGCAAGTAGTAGCCCTTACCGGCGCTGGACACGTCGGCCCACTCCTGGTCGACGCCGATCTCATCGCCCGCGCGGTCACCGAATTCTGGAGAACGCTGCGATAGCGTGCACCGGTTTGCAATCAAACACCCACGTGCGCAAGCAGGCGCGCACGCCGCCATGAGTCCGCGATTACTCCGCGGGCGGCCTGCGACGAGGACACGATCGGACTGCCGTCGCTGGGCCGCTCAGAGCTGTGTCGCGTCATCGGCGCCTTCGGTAAGCAGTGTCATGGCTGCACCCCACAGTGCGCCGGCGTTGATCCGATTCGGGTGGCGAACGAGCATGCCGTCATAAAATTCCCGGGCGTGGGCCGACGACGTGAGCAGTTCGCGCGCATCGGTCAGATATTGGCGTGTTTCTTGGATCTGCAACGGGTTGTCAGATGCCTGCGGGTTCTTGTGGCCGGCGACGACGGCGGCGGGACGACGCGCCTCGGCTATGTCAAGCGCGGTAAGCCACTCATCGATGCCTGCCGGGCCGCCAGATTCGGTGAGATAGAGATGCACGCCGTTGTAGACGACGTCGCCGGCGATGAGGAGCTCGACTGCGGGCACGTGCAGCATCGTCGTCGCGTCGGTGTCCGTGTGACCCACTTCAACTGGCAGCAGCGGGACGCCCTCCAGTTCGAAGCCCCGTTCGCCGACCACGTCGACATCGACGTCGCCACTTGGCAACTGGCCTGGAAAGACTCGATCCCAAAACTCCGCACGGAACTCTTTGGTGTTCTGGCCGGCCATGTGTTGCCTGGTGCCTTCGGTCGCTCGCACCGCCACGCCGGGGAACCGGTTCAGCAGCGGAATGGCGCCGAACCAATGGTCGCCGTGGCCGTGGGTGATGTAAATCGCGCGCAACTGACGGCCCGACGCGTCGATCCAGTCGCCGACATCGGCTGCTTGGGCCTTGGTGAGCGGCGGGTCCACGAGCACCGCATCGTGGGATCCCAGGATCAGCGTCGAGGTCATGGGCGACCACATCCGGGTGCTGCCGTCGGGCAGCGGTCCGCGTCCTGATTGCGGGATCTGTTCTGTGACAAAGGATTTATATCGCAATGGTGCGGTCATGCTGACTCCGTGAGAAAGTAATCGGCAGGTATCACACCCGCGAGTCGATCGCGGATCTCAGCTGAGAATCGCAGCACGGCGCCCAGCGGCCGATGGTGGATGGCGGCTTTGACGATCTTGCCGCTCGCATCACGCTCGAGCACTGTGATGCCATCGATCCGTATGCCGCCGAAAGCCGTTGCACGCCACTGCAGGTAGGTTGTCGACGTGTTTTGCGCTTCGGCGGTGAACTCTAGAGATTCATAGATCGAGCTTGCGGCGGCCAGCACGGTTGCCACGCTCTGCTTGCCCTCGACCGGCTTGGCCAGTGTGGTTGCCTCGAACACAATTCCCTCGGCGAACTGCTCGGCGAACTCGCGCTGTGACTGACTTGCGAAACTGTGCCGCCAGCCGTGGGCGGTCTTGCCGCTGGTCACGGAATCCTTGAAATCGAGGATTGTGGCGGCCACGGTGACCGGGTACTCGACATGTAACCAGTGGCCGCCGCGATCGATCACGTGTTCACTAACGTCGGTGAAGCGCCCCGCGACGGCGCCTGCCAATTGCTCCGTTACGAAACCGTCTTTGGCACCGCGAATTACAAGCACGGGGCCCGTGTACTTGCTTGTGGCGGGCGTGCCTTTCACTCCGGCGTTCCACAAGTCGGCGTAGCGGGCGAGTACTTCCGCGGACACCCCGGCTCCGGCCGCGACCAGACGATCAAGCTGTTGGGCCTTCAGTCCCGGTGACAGCGCAGATCTGGCGGTGCGCTGCGCGGCGGGATCGTTGGCGAGGCTGCGAAATGGAGCCAATTCCTCGGCCGGCAGGTCCGTGCCACCGAGCGGAACGGGCGTCAACAGCACCAGGCCGTCGACCCGGTCGGGATGCTCGGCGGCGACGATTTCGGCGATCTGGCTGCCCATGCTCTGGCCGACGACGATCACCGGGGTGTCGATCCCGTTGAGTATCTCGCCGGCCTCGGCGGCGAGGGATTCCAGTGATAGGGCATCCGGATCGCCGATCGTGACGGCACGCGAGCCGAACCCCGGCAAGTCGTAGCTCACGGTGTTCAATTCCCGGTCGAGCGCGGCGATCACTCCGTCCCAGACCGCCGCGTCATCCAGAAACCCATGGATGAACAGCAATGTGGGTGCACCGTCGATGTTGGCCGCCGTGCGGGTGACTGGCGTGTGGTTCGGTGCGGTCATTTCGTCGCCACCTTGGTCGCACCGGATGGTGACCATTCGGCGGTGTCAATGGGGGAGTAGTCGATGGCGTGCCCGTCGAGACGTTCCGCGCGCACCGTTGCCAGCTCGTCGGCGAGGCCGTCCGGCAGCGGAGCGGTAAAGATGTTGTTGACAAGTGTGTACTCAGCGGCGAGTCTGCCGAACGCGCCGAGCGCGCCGACGTCGATGCGTCCGCGGTCCAGGTACAGATCGTCGCGCACATGGATACGTTTGACATCGCCCCATACGACGTGGTCGGGCAACGGTGGCATCGGGATGATGCGGTTGACCACACATTCGAAGGAGATGGGCGCCTCGGCGATCCGTGGCACCCCGATCACCTCCGATGGCGCCTTCGTCAGGCCCAGAGCCTCGAATTCGTCTACCGCGCTGTCGTATTCGAACGCGGACTTGTGCACGGCGTCGGCCTGGCTGATCGAGGCGATGTTCACCACGAATTCGTTGGTGTCGCGGATGTTGACGAATGTGTCTTTGAGCGTGACACCGTCAGAACGCGGTTGCAGGGTGATGGACAACACGGGAGGAAACCTGCCGACCACCGTGAAGAACGACACGGGCGCGATGTTCCCCACCCCGGACGTCGAAGCCGTGCTGACCCAGGCGATCGCGCGAGGCAGCACGCTACCGATGAGAAGTTTGTAGCTCGATGTCGGATCCAGATCTGCGGTGTCGATAATCATGATCGTTCTCCTTTGTCAGACAGTCGAATTCGTCACGACAGCAGCGCTAGGGCGCTGTACCAGACGGGACCGACGTTCAGGCGATCCGGGTAGAGCCGGGTCATGTGATTGAAGAAGTCATCCGGGCTGGGCGTGCCCGCAAGCAGTCGCTGCGCGTCCAACAGGTAGTCGCGAGTCTCGCTGATGGTTTTGGGGTCGTCGGCCAGGTCTTTGTTCTTGTGTCCAGCGACGACGGTGCGGGGATGCAGGGCGGCGACCGTACTCAGGGCCTGCAGCCACGCCTTGATTCCGCCGTGCGCGCTCTCTAGCAGGTACTGGTGTACACCGTTGTAAACGACATCGCCTGCGACAACGAGCCCGATCGACGGCACGTGCAGGACGGTCGTATCGTCAGTGTCGGTGTGGCCGACCTCAATGGGAGTCAAGCGCCGGCCTTCCAACTCAAAGCCGTCAGCGGGAACAGGCTGGTAGACAACAGGACTCGGCGGGATCTGACCGGGAAAATCGATGTCCCACATCTGGGCGCGCCCAGTTGTAGCCTGTTCGTGCATCTTGGCGATGGTTCCTTCGGTGGCGTACGCGATCGCTTCGGGGAATCGCTGCAACAGCACGTCAGTGCCGAACCAGTGATCGCCGTGCCCGTGGGTGGCGTAGACGTGAGTCAGTTTCTTCCCTGAGTTTTCGACCCAGTCCCCTACGCGTTGGATCTGATCGTTAGTAAATGGCGGATCGACGAGGACGGCGTCGTGCTCACCGAAGATGAGCGTCGACGTGACCGGCGACGACACGATGGGGCTGCCGTCTGGAAGTCGTTGGTCGCGGTGGCGACGCAGGCCGTCGTGGACCATCACCTCGTAGCGCAGTTCAGTCATCACAGTTCCCTTCCGTTAGTGGTTTCAGACGGGCGCAAATGTTCGATGAACCAGTCGCGGGCCGCGCCCGCTGCCTGGTCGAACTGATCCAGGTACGGGTCGAAGTGGCCTCCGGCGACGGTGACGAGTTTTTTGGGCTGCAACGCCCGCTCGTATGCGGCCAGTTGGAGGCCGGCGATCGTGATCGTGTCCTTCAGGCCGACGATCATCAACAACGGGGTGGGTGAGATCCGGGAGATCCACGCGCCCGGTTCATACATCCTGGCGGCGCGCGAGGACCGCACGGTCATTACGTTGTCCCACACGCCATCGGGCGCCGGTTGGTTGTAAAAAGCCACGGCGTCGGGGGACCGGTAGGCCGCTGGCGTTGCGGGATCGGAACTGACCACCGCCTGCGTTGCGGGCGGCTCGCCACGATACTGACGCCTGTCGTCGTCGATCAACGACGCCTCCAGGGCGTCTTGTTGATCGGGTGCGACGCGTCGCAAGCTCTGCTCGTAGCCGCTCACGGTCGGAACCTGAGCGACGACGGCGCGAAGCCGCCGGTCTGTCGCACCGAGCACGATCGCGTGCCCACCCGCGTAACTGGATCCCCACAGACCGATCCGCTCGGGATCGACGCTGGGCTGGGCTTCTAGAAACGAGATGGCTCGTCGCCAGTCGGCGATCTGAGTCCACGGATCGATGTCGTAGCGCGGCGTTCCGTCGCTGGCTCCGAAGCCGCGGTGGTCGTGCACCAGCACGACGAAGCCGGCGTCGGCGAAGAAGCGCGCGAAGCGCTCCAGCCCATGCTCCTTTACGCCGGCGAAGCCGTGCGCCATCGTTATGGCCGGAAACGGCCCTACCCCGTCGGGCACAAACAGCCAGCCCCGCAGCACCACGTCACGGTCGGCGACGAACTCGATGTCCTGTCGTTGTGTCATCTCGTTCTCCTGTCCATGCCGCACAACATCCACTGTCGTCGTTGCGCGTCCCAGCAGGGGAAACCTCCTTAACACTGGTGCCAGCAGGAACAGGCTTAGGCTCACTAGGTATGGCGGAGAGCAACGCGCTGGGGGAGTACCTGCGCGCCCGGCGCGCACAGGTCCAACCCGAAGATGTCGGACTGTTAGCTGGTCCGCGGCGGCGAGTTCAGGGCTTGCGGCGCGAGGAGTTGGCCACGCTGGCGGGCATCAGCCTCGAGTACTACCTGCGGCTGGAGCAAGGCCGTGACACGAATCCGTCCCCGCAGATCCTCGATGCACTGGCGCGGGCGCTGCAGCTGGATATCAAGGGCGCCGAGTATCTATATCAACTGGCCAGCGGCGGTCGCGTCGAGCAGCCGGATCTGGAGACGGCGGCCGATGGCCTCGATGAGCTGGTCGACCAGATGCCGATGCCCGCGATGGTCGCCAACAGATACCTGGATGTGCTGGCCGCCAATGCGATCGCCCGCGCACTGTGCCCCGCCTTCGTTCCCGGCCAGAACTCTCTGCGCTGGCGTCTGGTTGAGCCCGCCGCGCGAGAATTCTTCGTCGACTGGGACGAAGCGACCGAAATAGTGGTCAACGGATTGCGGGAAGTCGCCGGGAGCGCGTCTAATGATCCGCGCATGCGCGCCCTCATCGATGAATTCTCAGCCCTGAGTTCGCGATTTCGCGAGCTATGGGCCCGCGCTGATGTCGGGTACCGGACCGGAGTGACCCGCGTACGCCACCCCATCGTGGGTGAAATGCTTTTACATCGCAACAGGCTCAGCGTTCCGCATTCGGGTGGACAGCACCTAATCTTCTTTCGCGCCGAACCTGGAAGCCCATCGGCAAAAGCCTTGGAGGAACTGCGATCCTTATAGCACGTCTTAGATGCACGAATATGAATGCAGGACAACCCGTTTCACACTGGCAGTGTGCGAATTACAGCAGGCCGAGTTCTCGCGCCCGGCTGACCGCCGCGTTGCGGTGTTCAACGTTGAGCTTGCGGTATACGGCGCGCTGGTGGGTCTTCACGGTATTGAGCGAGACGTACAGCCGCTCACCGATCTCACGTCGCGATAAGCGGGTGGTGAGCAGGCGAAGAATCTCAATCTCCTTGGGGCTCAGCTCCTCAACGACCGCGCACCGTTCGTTGCGCGAACTCACCGCGACGCCCGCGCTGAGCTCGCCCGAAGCTGGCAGCGTCGGGGCGATGCCAGCGTCCGTGGCGATCAGATCAGGATTGCGCGCGATGTCACCGGCAGCGATCAGATGATGCAGCGCCTCATCGATGAGGCCCTCGGTCTCGAACCAGGTCGCGGCTCGTCGATGCAAATCGGCGACCAGATCGGGCTCGCTGCGACGCAGCTCGGTGCGCAGCAACTCTCCGAATAATTGGTGATAGCGATACCAGTGACGCGACATGTCTAG
>Ga0209113_1000139_pt1 | contig 14097 bp, 11 predicted proteins | sample TexAe_RefH0_O1_FD_187951 | JGI IMG/M metagenome (GOLD analysis project Ga0209113, IMG submission 187951) | Forest soil microbial communities from Davy Crockett National Forest, Groveton, Texas, USA - Texas A ecozone_RefH0_O1 (SPAdes) (version 2) | ecosystem: Environmental > Terrestrial > Soil >... | reverse complement strand
CCTTGGCGCGCTCCGGCATGTCGTAGACCATCGGGTACCAGATCGCACCGGAGTACTGCAGCAGGTGCACGTCGACGTGACCGAACTCGTTCGTCAGCACGTCGAGATCCACTGGCCGGGCGTCGTTCATGTTGAAGGCGGTTGTGACGCCATCGGAGACCACCAGCGCCGAATCGCCGATCGGGCCGTCGGCGGGCGCGCGCAGCGCGATGATCATGATGTCCAGCTCGCCCTTGGGACCGCTGAGCCGGTGCTTCACCGAATCGGTGGTCTCGAAGAAGCGGTGGAAGCCCAGCAGCTGCAGGGCATTTTTCAGGTCTGGCACCGGATAATCCGGCAGCAGGACGGTGGCGTCCTTGTTGACGTGCTCGGCCAGCAGCTTGGCGTCGAAGTGGTCCTTGTGTAGATGTGAGACGTACAGATAGTCGCAGTCGCCCAGCGCGTCCCAGTCCAGTCGGCTGTTGTCCGGGAACGGGAACCACGATGCGAAGTAGGCCGGGTTGACCCAGGGGTCGCACAGAATGCTGCCGGCCGGAGTATCTATCCGAAAGCCGGCGTGGCCGATGCTTGTGACCTGCACTGACACCCTTCAAGGACTGGTTACGCGACGCTCGTCTGCCGCTCCGAGCTTAGCGGGAGCGCGCTGAAACACCCGACCCGCTAGAGCCACCCAGCGGCGAACACTAGGCTTGATCACCGTGGAACCGGTATACGGAACGGTCATCGCACTCGTCCGGACTGTGTGGCGGGTGCAGGGTTTGCGTTTCACGGTCATCGGGCAGGAGAACATCCCCGCCACCGGCGGCGCCGTCATTGCCATCAACCACACCGGCTACATGGACTTCACCCTGGCTGGGCTACCCGCCTTCCGGGAGCACCGCGCGCGCAAAGTGCGGTTCATGGCCAAACAGGAAGTCTTCGACAGCAAGCTCACCGGACCGATCATGCGGGGCTGCCGGCATATCCCGGTGGACCGGTCCAGCGGCGCCGCGTCCTACGCCGTCGCTGTCGAACGGCTCAGGGCCGGTGAACTCATCGGCGTCTATCCCGAAGCGACGATCAGCCGCAGCTTCGAGATCAAGGAATTCAAGTCCGGCGCCGCCAGGATGGCGATCGAGGCCGATGTCCCGATCATTCCGCACATCGTCTGGGGCGCCCAACGGATCTGGACCAAGGACCATCCCAAGAAGATGTTCCGCCCGAAGGTGCCGATCGTGGTGATGGTCGGTGAGCCGATTCAGCCGACACTGCCCGCGCCCGAGCTGACCACGCTGCTGCACTCCCGGATGCAGCATCTGCTGGAGCGAGCGCAAGACGCATACGGTCCGCATCCTGCCGGCGAGTGGTGGGTTCCGCACCGGCTCGGTGGCAGCGCCCCGACTCTGGCCGAGGCCGCCCAGCTCGATGCTGAGGAGGCCAGCCGCCGCGCGGCCGCCAAGGCGGCTCGTGAGGCGGGACCCGCCTAGCCACGGCCATGGAGCCGGTATTCCGCACGCTCGAGATCACGGCCAAGGCCCTGGTCGCCGCGACCGGCACCAAGATCACCTACCAGCACATCGAGCGCATCCCGTCGACCGGTGGCGCGGTGATCGCGATCAACCACACCAGCTACGTGGACTGGCTCCCTGCTGCGCTTGCGGTGGAGGCACGCGGGCGGCGCATCCGCTACATGATCAAGGCGGAGATGCAGCAGGTGAAGGTGGTCAACTTCCTGATCAAGCACACCAAGACGATCCCGGTCGACCGCCGGTCCGGCGCGGGGGCATACGCCGAAGCCGTCCGCTTGCTGCGGGCCGGTGAGCTGGTCGGCCTGATGCCGGAGGCGACGATCAGCCGCAGCTTCGAGCTCAAGGACTTCAAGACCGGAGCGGCCCGGATGGCGCTGGAAGCGAGAGTTCCGACCATCCCGCTGATCGTCTGGGGTGCGCAGCGGATCTGGACCAAGGACCACCGGCGCAATGTGGGTTACAAGAAGATCCCGGTGATCGTGGCGGCGGGCCGGCCGTTGCCGCCGACCGGTGACGCCGAGCATCTGGACGCCGCTCTGCGGGAGGGAATGACTTCGCTGCTCCACCGTGTTCAACAGGAGTATCCGCATCCAGAGGGCGCTTTTTGGGTGCCGCGGCGGTTGGGCGGCAGCGCACCTACGGTGGCGGAGGCAAAAATTATTGAGGACACTGAAAGGGCTGAGCGCGCCCGCAGGCGGGCAGAGCACAGACCCTGACGCACCGACGGCCGCGGAGAAATCAGCCGAGAAAGGGAGCTACCGGGATGGCAGAGCCGTTTTATCGGTTCGGCGAGTGGGTCGTTCCGCCGGTCGTCGCCATGAACGGGACCAAGTTCACCTTCCGCGGGCTGGAGAACATCCCCGCGCGCGGTGGCGCGCTGCTCGCCCAGAATCACACCAGCTACCTGGACTGGCTCCCGCCGTTGTTCGCCGCCCGCGAGCGCGGCCGACGGATGTACTTCATGATCAAGGCCGAGATGGCCGATGTGAAGGCGGTCAACTACGTCATCAAGCACGCCCGGCTGATTCCGGTGGACCGCCGGCAAGGGCACGACGCCTTCGACACCGCGGTGCAGCGGCTGCGCGAGGGCGAGTTGATCGGGATGCATCCCGAGGCCACCATCAGCCGCAGTTTCGAGTTGCGCGAGTTCAAGACCGGTGCGGCCAGGATGGCTCTGGAGGCGCAGGTGCCGATCGTTCCGCTGATCGTCTGGGGCGCCCACCGCATTTGGCCCAAGGATCACGAAAAGAAGTTGTTCCGCAACAAGGTTCCGATCACCGTCGCCGCCGGTCCCCCGCTGGCCCCGCACGGGACCGCCGAAGAACTCAACGTCACATTGCGCGCGGCGATGAACGACTTGCTGTACCGGGTGCAGGAGGAGTACCCGCACCCGGAAGGCGAGTACTGGGTGCCGCGCCGGCTTGGTGGTAGCGCGCCGACGCGCGAGGACTCCCAGGCGCTCCGATTGAACGAATTGCAGGAACGCCTCGACAGGTTCGGGACCGACGGCGTCACCCGCCCCGGGCAGAGCCAAAGCGGAACGCATTGATCACCTGCTGTGAAAGCAGATCGTCACAGTGACGTTGCCCGCGCTGATCGCCTGCGACGTTGACGGCACCCTGCTCGGCGAAGACGAAAAAGTCACTGCGCGCACCCGTGACGCCGTGCGTGCGGCGATCGATGCGGGCGTGCTGTTCGTGCTGGCCACCGGCCGCCCGCCGCGATGGATCCCGCCGGTGGTCGACGGGCTCGGTTTTGCCCCGGTTGCGGTGTGCGCCAACGGAGGCGTGATCTACGACCCGGAGACCGACCGGGTGCTCTCCGCCAAGACGCTATCCGTGGATGCCCTGTGCGAGCTGGCGGAGATCGCCACCCGGGTCATCCCGGGAGCCGGGCTGGCCGTCGAGCGGGTCGGGGCCAGCGCGCACGACAGCGCCACCCCACAGTTCGTCAGTTCGCCGGGCTACGAGCACGCCTGGCTCAACCCCGACAACACCGAGGTCTCCCTCGACGACCTGCTCAGTGCGCCCGCCGTCAAGCTCTTGGTCCGCAAGGCGGGCGCGCGCAGCGCCGACATGGCTGCCGCGCTCGTCAAGCACGTCGGCGTGCAGGGCGACATCACCTACTCGACCAACAACGGGCTGGTCGAGATCGTGCCGCTCGGTGTCGACAAGGCCAACGGCATCGCCGAAATCGCTGGGCCGCTTGGCATTCCCGAGTCCGACTGGGTCACGTTCGGTGACATGCCCAATGACGTGCCGATGCTCCTGCGCGCCGGCCTCGGAGTGGCGATGGGTAATGCGCACCCCGACGCGCTCGCGGCGGCCGATGAGGTCACCACAACCAACGCCGACGACGGAGTGGCGCGGGTGCTGGAACGCTGGTGGTTGTAGGCGGTCGCTAGGCGGCCGGCGCGACGGGGGAGAACCGCTCGAGCTGAACCGGTGGTCCCGTCGCGGACGGCGGCGGGAGTTCCTCGACAATTCCGTCGATCACCCGGCTGACCCGGCCGCTGAGCCGGTCGAAGTTCAGCGTGCCGTGCTGGAAGTTCTGCTTGACCCATTGCGGCTCTTGGAATTCGGAGCTGGTCGGCAGGCCGAGGGCTCCCCGCTCGTAGCCGAGTGAGGCCCACGCGTCGTAGATGGCTCCGGTGATCGCTTGCGGACCGGTTTCCGGCGACCAGTACATCGCGCCGCGGTCGAAATTGGCGTAGCGGGTGTCGCCCTCGCCGGTCGCTTCCGGCGAGGTGGGTGCGCCCAGGATGCTGCTCGGGCCACCGATCGTCTGCCAACGGTCGTAGATGGCACCGCCTTGTAGCGACAGGGCCAGGTCTTCGGGTCGCGGCGGTCCACTGAAATGTGCTGCGGTTTCCCGGATTTCGTCAAGCAGCCCATAGGCGACGTTGCCGGGGCAGTCGGTGGCGCCGACGTCGCGGTGGCTGAAGATGGTCGGCAGTGTCGCCACGGCATTGACTGGGAAGTTGGTGTTCTCCCCGCCGGCCGACGACAAAGCGACTGTGCCTCTTGGGTTTATGTGGTCCAGGCCGAGCCGCCAGCCGACCAGCCGGCCGAGCGTGTGCAGCTGGATCGGGGTCGGCGCCACGTCGTCGAAGTTGCCGATCATCGCCACCCCCCAGCTGTCCCGGTTGAAGCCGCCGGTGTGGTCACCCTGCACCGGCCCGACCAGCGCGCCGGCCCTGCCCTCGAATACCTGGCCGTACTTGTCGACCAGCGCGTTGTACGCGATGTCGCACCAGCCCAGGATCTGGGTGTGATACGCGTAGATGGACTGGACGATCGCCGCCGAATCCTGCGGCTGGTAGTCGTTGCTCTCGCCGGTGTGGTGCACTACCGCGGCGCGGATCGGTTGGTCGAACGGCCGGTTTCCACAGTGCACCGCTTCGTCGGCGCCCCATTGCGCGCGAGCGATGATGTTCGGCGCCTGGCCCGCCGCGACGATCGCAGTCGGCGGTGACCACTGGGTGTCGGCCGGTGCCTCGGGCGGGGAAATCAGAATAGCCGAGATGTTTTGCGCCAGAGGCTGTTCGGCGGTGGCCGGGATATAACCCAGGCCGGCGGGCGCCGGGGTCCTCGGTGGGACGGTCTGCGGCGCGCCGGCCGGACGGGTGACTGAGATCTGGACCGTCGTGGTCTTGCCGACGAATACGGGATCGGTGCCGCGCGGGCCCGGGGTCGAGCGGTGGTCGCCCGAAGAGAGCAGCGTCTCCGTGTCGTACCACGGGCCCCACGAGCCGTCGAGGTGCCGAGCGCGGATTCGCGCCGAGGTGCCGGTGAGGTCTCCGCCGGTCAGCGCCACCATGGAAAACGGCTTGGGCTGACTGATTTCGCGGACCGTGACGCCGCCGCCAAGTCCGATCAGTGGCTGCTGGGCAAGTTGGGTGTCGCCGCCGTGCCGGGCCGGCTGTTCCCGGTGTCCGCTTGCCGCCCACGGGAGGATGACGACGGTCGCCGCGATGGCGGTGAACAGCATCGTCGGCGGACGACGGCGGGACGGCACGACCCGATGTTACGTATGTGTCTATTGTTGCAAATGATTCGACACGCTACTTAAGTGAACAAAGTGATCTTGGCGCGGCACGGCACCGCAGAGTTTGAGCGGCCCTGGTCAAGCCAGGGGCCCACTTCTGCGGTGCCGTTTCGGGGGGAAATCCGAAGCCGCGGGTGCGATCAGGGGATTGGCGCCGGTACGGGTGGCGGGGGAACCGGAGCGGCCGCACCGTGTGCCGCGTTCTGAAGCTGCGGCAAGATCATGCCCTTGAGCAGGTCGATGGCCTGACCCGCACCCAACTGGTTGGCCGCGCTCATCATGTCGCTGACCAGCCCTCCACTGGGGGCCGGTGCCGCTCCGAGAGACGGGTCGCCCAGGATCGGGTAGGTGCCGCCGGCACCCGGGTCCAATCCGACCGGGTCGCTGATCGGCAGTTCGCTCGGGCTCGACAGGCCACCGGCTCCGGTGGCCGGATCAAAGGCACCCGGGCTGGTCAGCCCAGGTGTCAGACCGGGGCTGGTCAGGCCGGGGGTGGACAGGCCCGGAGTCGTTCCCGACGTCAGACCGGGGGTCAGGCCCGGCGTCGTGAGCCCGGGGGTCGCACCGGGCGTCAGGCCCGGAGTGGTCAGACCCGGAGACGTCAGGCCCGGCGTGGTCAGGCCCGGTGACGTGAGGCCCGGTGACGTCAGGCCCGGCGAGGTCAGCCCGGGGCTGGCCAGATCGGGCGAGCCCAGGCCGGGAGTGCCCAGGCTGCTCGGGCTGGTGGCACCGGTCAGGCTCGGGATCGGCGGCAGGCTGACGCCGAACTGCGACAACCCCTGCGTCAGCGCGCCCATCAGCTCACCGGGAAGGTCGGTCATGGACGCGGCCCGGACAAACTCGTGGTGCACGGGGGCGGGCTTGGCGGTCAGGTCGCAAACAGCGATGTAAGCAAAAGGACTCGCGACCGCCAGAGCGGCGAACGCGCTCGTGGCTGTCGAGAGCCTGCGTCGACGTCGGTTCGGCACGGAAGTCTCCTCAATCTGGAAATGCGGTCAACGTCATGCCCGAGGGCAAGGTGCCTGATAGGTCGTTCTCAGCGCACATGACCGATGGTACGTACGTGATTGATGTGACTAGAGTGACGAGATCCAATCGTGAGCAGATCGCGACGTTCGTCACCAAAATCTGCACTATCGTTACGCGCCACGCCGATGTTCGGGCTTGCTGTCGATGTTTCCGCGCTAAGACCCCCGCGCCGAACGGGCGACGGTCTCGCAGTCCGATACCCTAGGCAACCGATGACTTCTCCTTCCGGTCGCTTTGACCTCTATGTCGTCGGCTCCGGATTTTTCGGTCTGACGATTGCCGAGCGCGTGGCCACTCAGCTCGGCAAGCGGGTGCTCGTGCTCGACAGGCGTCCGCATATCGGCGGAAACGCCTATTCCGAGCCCGAGCCGCAGACCGGCATCGAGGTACACAAGTACGGCGCGCACCTGTTCCACACCTCCAACAAACGGGTGTGGGATTACGTGCGGCAGTTCACCGACTTCACCGGCTACCAGCATCGGGTCTTCGCCATGCACGACGGCCAGGCCTACCAGTTCCCGATGGGCCTGGGTCTGGTGTCGCAATTCTTCGGCCGCTACTTCACGCCCGACGAGGCCAGGTCGCTGATCGCCGAACAAGCCGCCGAGATCAAGAGCGACGACGCGCAGAACTTCGAGGAGAAGGCGATCTCGCTGATCGGCCGCCCGCTGTACGACGCGTTCGTGAAGCACTACACCGCCAAGCAGTGGCAGACCGACCCCAAGGAGCTGCCGGCGGCCAACATCACCCGGCTGCCGGTCCGCTACACCTTCGACAACCGCTACTTCAACGACACCTACGAGGGCCTGCCGGTCAACGGCTACACGGCCTGGCTGCAGAACATGGCGGCCGACGACCGCATCGAGGTCAGGCTGGACACCGACTGGTTCGACGTCCGCGACGAGCTACGCGCCGCCAGCCCGGACGCTCCGGTGGTCTACACCGGTCCGCTGGACCGTTACTTCGACTATGCCGACGGCCACCTGGGCTGGCGCACTTTGGATTTCGAGGTCGACGTGTTGCCAACCGGCGACTTCCAGGGCACCCCGGTGATGAACTACAACGACGCCGATGTGCCCTACACCCGCATCCACGAGTTCCGCCATTTCCACCCGGAGCGGGATTACCCGGCCGACAAGACGGTGATCATGCGGGAGTACTCCCGGTTCGCCGAGCAGGACGACGAGCCGTACTACCCGATCAACACCGAGTCTGACCGCGCGGTGCTGGCCGCGTACCGGAGCCGGGCTGCGAGCGAAACCGCTTCGGCCAAAGTACTTTTCGGTGGACGGCTGGGCACCTACCAGTATCTCGACATGCACATGGCGATCGCCAGCGCATTGAATATGTACGACAACGTCCTGGCGCCGCACCTGCGTGACGGCGCGCCGCTGGACGAGAACAGCAGAGGAAGCACCCGGGGATGAGTAAGACCACGGTCGACGATGAAAACCGTGCCGCGACCCAGCAATCCGGTAAGGCGGTGAGTCTACTGGCGCGCGTCATCCTGCCGCGCCCGGGCGAGCCGCTCGACGTACGCAAGCTGTACCTGGAGGAGTCGGCGACCAATGCCCGGCGCGCGCATGCGACCGACCGCACGTCGCTGCAGATCGCTGCCGAGTCCGAGGTGTCGTTCGCCACGTACTTCAACGCGTTCCCGGCCAGCTACTGGCGGCGGTGGACGACGTGCACGTCGGTGGTGCTGCGTACCGAGCTCACCGGCAAGGGGCGCGTCGACGTCTACCGCACCAAGGCCACCGGAGCCCGGATCTTCGTCGACGGCCACAATTTCGCCGCGACGGGCAGCGTGCCGGAGGTCCTGGAATTCCAGATCAGCCTTGACCCATTCGAGGACGGTGGATGGATCTGGTTCGACATCACCACCGACACCGACGTGGAATTACGCAGCGCCGGCTGGTATTCCGACCAACCCGCGCCAGGTGTCGCGAAAGTCGCGGTCGGGATCCCGACCTTCAACCGGCCCAACGACTGCGTCAACGCGCTGCGTGAACTTACCGCAGATCCCTTGGTGGACAAGGTGATCGGCGCCGTCATCGTGCCCGATCAGGGTACGTCCAAAGTCCGCGACCACCCCGATTTCGCCGCTGTGGCTGAGGCGCTGGGCGATCGGCTGTCGATCCACGACCAGCCCAACCTCGGCGGCTCGGGCGGATACAGCCGGGTGATGTACGAGGCACTGAAAAACACCGACTGCCAACAGATCCTGTTCATGGACGACGACATCGAGCTGCAGTCGGACACCGTTCTGCGGATCTTGGCCATGCACCGCTTCGCCAAGGCGCCGATGCTGGTCGGCGGCCAGATGCTCAACCTGCAGGAGCCGTCGCACCTGCACATCATGGGCGAGATGGTCGACCGGGCGAACTTCATGTGGACCGCGGCGCCGTTCACCGAATACGACCACGACTTCGCCGAATACCCGTTGAGCGACAACAACCCTCGCAGCCAGCTGCTACACCGGCGCATCGACGTGGACTACAACGGCTGGTGGACCTGCATGATCCCGCGCCACGTGGCCGAGGAGCTCGGCCAGCCGTTGCCGCTGTTCATCAAATGGGACGACGCCGATTACGGGCTGCGCGCCGCCGAGCACGGCTATCCGACAGCGACCCTGCCGGGTGCCGCGATCTGGCACATGGCGTGGAGCGACAAAGACGACGCCATCGACTGGCAAGCCTATTTCCACCTGCGTAACCGGCTTGTGGTGGCAGCCATGCACTGGGACGGTGACGTGCGCGGTCTGGTCCGCAGCCACTTCAAGGCGACGCTCAAACACCTTTCCTGCCTTGAGTATTCGACGGTCGCCATCCAGAACAAGGCGATCGACGACTTCCTCGCTGGACCGGAGCACATCTTCTCGATCCTGGAATCCGCTCTGCCAGAGGTACATCGGATGCGCAAGCAGTATCCGGATGCGGTGGTGTTGCCATCGTCTGACGAGTTGCCGCCGCCGTCGCAGCGGAACTACGAGATGAAGCCACCGGTGAATCCGGTGTCCATCGGCTACCGGCTGATCCGTGGTGTGCTGCACCAGCTGAAAGCCGCTGAGCCGGACCATCATCAGCGCCCACAGCTCAACGTGCCGACCCAGGACGCCCGGTGGTTCCGGTTGTCCACCCTGGACGGTGCCACCGTCACCACGGCCGACGGCCGCGGCGCCGTCTACCGGCAGCGTGACCGGGACAAGATGTTCGCACTGTTGTGGCAGTCATTGCGCCGCCAACGGCAGCTGCTGCGTCGCTTCGACGCGATGCGGCGCGCCTACCGCGATGCGCTACCGGTGCTGTCCAGCAAGGAGAAATGGGAGACCGTGCTGTTGCCGGCCCACAACAATGTGTCGGGCAATGGCCGACATCACGGCTGAATCAGCTTCGCCGAGCGGCGAAGTGGCGGTACTCGTCGCCGTCCAGTCGGCGTTGGCGGATCGTCCCGGCGCGCTGGCGGTGGCGCGGGCCATGTCCTATTTCGGTGAGCACAGCCTCGGCTGGCTGGCGGTGTCTGCGATCGGCGCGATCCTGCAGCCGGCCCGGCGCCGCGGCTGGCTGGTGGCCGGAGCGGGGGCGTTCGCCGCGCACGCCGCGGCCGTTGTGATCAAACGGGTGGTGCGTCGCCCTCGGCCGCATCACCCGGCCGTCGCGGTCAACGTCGGCACCCCGAGCAGCCTGAGTTTCCCGTCGGCGCACGCCACCTCGACCACCGCGGCGGCCATCCTGCTGGCCCGGGTCACCGGGCTGCCGCTGCCTGGCATGCTGGTGCCGCCGATGGCGCTCTCCCGGGTGCTGCTCGGCGTGCACTACCCCAGCGATGTCGCCACCGGCGTGGCGGTCGGAGCAGCCGTGGCGGCCGTTGCCGTCCAGGTCGACCGTCGCTGGCCGAAGACAGGTGGAGCCCAACAATGAGTGAGCAGGTTGACGACGAGGTCGCCGGACCGCCGGCCAACCTGATTGTCGGCTTGGTCAAGGCGGTGCGCCCGCGGCAATGGGTGAAGAACATCCTGGTGGCGGCGGCTCCGCTGGCGGCGTTGGGCACCGACGTTCACCACGACTGGACCAAGGTGCTGGTCAAAGTGGCGGTCGCCTTCGTGGTGTTCTGCCTGGCGGCCTCGTCCATCTACCTGGTCAACGACGTCCGCGACGTCGAGGCCGACCGCCAACACCCGACCAAGCGATTCCGCCCGATCGCCGCCGGCATCGTGCCCGAGTGGCTGGCGTACACGCTGGCGACGGTGCTCGGGACGGCGTCGCTGGCGCTGTCCTGGTGGGTCAACCAAAACCTGGCGCTGGTGATGGCCGTCTACATCGGCATGCAGCTGGCCTACTGCTTCGGGCTCAAACATCAAGCGGTGATTGACATTTGCATCGTCTCGTCGGCGTATCTGCTCCGCGCTATCGCCGGCGGGGCAGCCACCGATATCCCGCTGTCCCAATGGTTTTTACTGACGGCCGCATTCGCATCGCTGTTCATGGTGGCCGGCAAGCGTTACGCCGAGCTACAGCTGGCCGAGCGCACCGGCGCCAACATCCGCAAGTCGCTGGAGAGCTATACCAGCACCTACCTGCGGTTCGTCTGGACGATGTCGGCCACCGCGGTGGTGGTCTGCTACGGGCTGTGGGCATTCGAGCGCGACCACGGCAAGGCTGCCTGGTTCGTGGTGTCGATGGTGCCCTTCACGATCGCGATCCTGCGGTACGCCGTGGACGTCGACGGCGGGCTGGCCGGCGAGCCCGAGGACATCGCGCTGCGCGACCGGGTACTGCAGGTGCTGTTCCTGGCCTGGATCGGAACCATCGGTGCCGCAGTCATCCTCGGCTGACGTCGCCTCAGATCCGCCGGCCGCGTCGCGCTGGCCGGTGCTCAAATCGGTAGGCCGGCCTGCTTTCCCGTACGACATCACGGTTCGGGCCAGTCTCTGGGCCAGTGTGGCCGTGGTCGCCGTGCTGTTCGGTTGGGGTGCATGGCAGCGGCGCTGGATCGCCGACGACGGGCTGATCGTGCTGCGTACCGTGCGAAATCTGTTGGCCGGCAACGGCCCGGTGTTCAACCAGGGCGAGCGGGTCGAAGCCAACACCTCGGTGGTGTGGACCTATCTGGTGTACGCCGCCAGCGCTGTGACCCGGCCCCTGCAGTTGGAGTATGTGGCCCTGGCGTTGGCGCTCGGACTGAGCCTGGCCGGCCTGGCGATGCTGATGCTGGGCACCGGCCGGCTGTTCGCTCCCAGCCTGGTGGGCCGGCGCGCGATCATGTTGCCTGCCGGCGCCCTGGTCTACATCGCGGTGCCGCCGGCGCGCGACTTCGCCACGTCCGGCCTGGAAAGCGGCCTGGTGATGGCCTACCTCGGGCTGCTCTGGTGGATGATGGTCTGCTGGTCGCAGGCTAAGCGGTCGCGGCCGCCCGGGCGGGGGTTCATCATCGCGCTGGCCTTCGTGGCCGGCTGCAGTGTGCTGGTGCGCCCCGAGCTTGCTCTGATCGGCGGTGGGGCGCTGATCATGATGCTGATCGCCGTGCAGGACGGTCGGCGCCGGCTGGAGATCGTGGTGGCCGGCGGGCTGTTGCCGGTGGGCTACCAGATTTTCCGAATGGGCTACTACGGCTTGCTGTTTCCCGGGACCGCGCTGGCCAAGGACGCGGGCGGCGACAAGTGGTCGCAGGGCCTGATCTATTTGTCGAATTTCAACGGGCCTTACGCGCTGTGGGTGCCGGCTTTCCTGCTGACCGGGCTGGGCCTGGTCCTCTGGGTATCGGCCCGCAGACAGAAGGGCGGCGATCGAGCCAGCGCATTGCCGACGGCCGGTGGGCCGCTGGCCCGCACCGTGCAGACCCCGGCCGCCGTCGTGGTGTTCATTCTGGTCAGCGGGCTTTTGCAGGCGCTGTACTGGATTCGGCAGGGCGGGGATTTCATGCACGGCCGGGTGCTGCTGGTCCCGCTGCTGTGCCTGCTCGCACCGGTGGCGGTGGTGCCGGTGGTGTTCCCCGAGGGCACCAGGCTGTCCCGCGAGGCGGGCTATTGGTTGGCCGGCGCGGTGAGCGCGCTGTGGATGGCGATCGCGGGCTGGTCGCTGTGGGCCGCCAATTCTCCCGGGATGGGCGCCGACGCCACCCGTGTCACCTACTCGGGGATCGTCGACGAGCGCCGCTTCTACGCGCAGGCAACGGGCCACGCGCACCCGCTGACGGCTGCCGATTACCTGGACTATCCCCGGATGCGCGCGGTGCTGGTGGCGTTGAACAACACCCCGGAGGGCGCGCTGCTACTGCCGTCCGGCAATTACGACCAGTGGGACTTGGTCCCACCCATTCCACCGAAGCAACCGGGCCCGCCACCGGACGGTGCGCCGCCCGCCCCGCCGCCGGCACCCCAAAAGGGTCCGCACACAGTGTTTTTCACCAACCTCGGCATGGTGGGGATGAATGTCGGGCTGGATGTCCGGGTGATCGACCAGATCGGGCTGGCCAACCCGCTCGCGGCGCACACCGCCCGGTTGCAGCACGGCCGGATCGGTCACGACAAGAACCTCTTCCCGGATTGGGTGATCGCCGACGGGCCCTGGGTGAAGTGGTATCCCGGTGTGCCGGCCTACCTCGACGCGAAGTTCGTCGCGCAGGCCGAGGCGGCGCTGCAATGCCAGGGGACCCAGCAGATGCTGGCCTCCGTCCGCGCTCCGATGGGCTTCCACCGGTTCCTGTCGAATCTTGTGCACGCCGTCTCGTACACCCGCTACCGCATCGACCGTGTTCCGCGTTACGAACTCATCAGGTGCGGACTGGCCGTACCGGAGCCGGGCGCTCCCCCCTATACCGGCATGCCCGCCACCGGGCCATAGCACCGCATCGCGGTCGGCAGTACCGCGCAACCGTCAGCCGAGAACAGTTATCGGCAGAAGAATTTTTGTCAGCCATTCGGCCTTGGTCGGGTGAGCGCGTCGCCTGGCCCCCGAATATCCGTCAGCAACCGTCAATATGTATCGTTACCGGCGAACGACCGCTCGTCGGCACATTCACAGCGTGGTGATCCGCAGCCGAATTGAGCGGGTCCGGCCGCAGCGCGAGGCCCGGTTTCGGGCCTACGCCGATGTCAGTCAGGACCGCGAGATGTGGTTGACTACGGAAGCACAGCTGCGCCCGTCCGGCATTGATGCAGCTCCGAATGGCTAGCGGAAATCCGGACACTTAGGCCGGCGCGCTCAGCAACGACGCGAGCCAAGGAGCGGCTCACGAAGAAGCTGGGCAATTAGGGCGATGAAGTCCGACCCACCATGTTGGGCCCGACAAAGAATGAGGAAAGCAAGAATGAGGCTTGTTGACAGGTTTCGCGGTGCGGCAAAAACATTGCCGCGCCGGCTCGCGCTAGGGGCGGCCGCAGCGGCGCTGCTGCCGGGCCTGATCGGCGTCGTGGGCCAGACCGCGGACGCTGGCGCGTTCTCCCACCCGGGTCTGCCCGTTGAGTACCTGCAGGTGCCGTCGGCAGCCATGGGGCGCGACATCAAGGTCCAGT
>Ga0209113_1000138_pt1 | contig 14443 bp, 13 predicted proteins | sample TexAe_RefH0_O1_FD_187951 | JGI IMG/M metagenome (GOLD analysis project Ga0209113, IMG submission 187951) | Forest soil microbial communities from Davy Crockett National Forest, Groveton, Texas, USA - Texas A ecozone_RefH0_O1 (SPAdes) (version 2) | ecosystem: Environmental > Terrestrial > Soil >... | reverse complement strand
CCACCGCCGCTTCAGCCACCTCCACCGCCGCTTCAGCCACCTCCACCGCCACCGCCGCAGCAGCCCGAGCCGGAGTCGCCGCCGGCCTTCCCTCCGCCTGCGCCGAGGCGGGCGGCGGTCACTGCGCGGCTTACCGGTGCGATGCAAAAGCTGCTGCCGCGACGGCCGCAACCCCGGCCGCAGGAGCCCGCACCGACCACTCAGCTGCACCAGCCCGCCGAGGAAAAGGTCCCATCGCCGTCGCCGGAACGGGTGAGCATCACCGGTGCGCTGCAGGCACGTCGGGTGCGGCTGAGCGTCGATGGCGAGCAGGCGCTGGCAGATCTGTCCTTCACCGCGTCACCGGGCACGGTGACCGCAGTCGTCGGGCTTTCAGAAGCGAGCACGTCCGCTCTGGTCGACGTACTCGGCGGCGCGATCCAACCAACCGGCGGCACAGTCGATTTCGACGGCCACGATGTCGCCGCAGATGACGTGCGACCGCATGTCGGACTGGTGCCGCATCACGATCTGCTGCATCCGCAACTGACCCTCGAGCAAGCCTTGCGCTATGCCGCCGAATTGCGTTTGCCACCAAGTACTTCCGCTGATCGCCGCCGCGAGGTGGTGCACTCGGCACTCGAGAAGACGGGGCTGAGCGCGCTACGCACCGTCAAGACGGGCAAGCTGACAGTCGACCAGCGAAAGCGCGCATCGCTGGCGGTGGAATTGCTGACCGAACCGTCGCTGCTGGTTTTCGACGAGCCGACTGCCGACCTCGATTCCGCAGCGGAACAAGAGATGTCGGAAACGCTGCGGCGACTCGCCGATGAGGGGCGTGTCGTCGTGGTGGTGACCACCGCGCCCAGCAACCTCGACGCCTGCGACCGGGTGCTGGTGCTGACGCCAACGGGCATTCCGGTGTTCGCCGACGCACCCTCGCAGATCGGCACGCAGCTGGGTTCGACCGACTGGGCGGTAATCCTCAAGCGTGTCCGCTCCGATCCATACGGCGCACACGACGCGTACCTGGCCCGCCAACAAGATGCACCGGCCGCGGACCCGGAGCCACTGGAGTCCGTCGAGCACCCCGCTCCGCCGCCGCTCCCAAGCCTGTTGCGCCAGAGCATCATCGCCGCCCGACGGCAGGCCTGGTTGACGGTGGCCGATCAGCGCTACTTCATCTTCCTGACCATCCTGCCGTTGGTTATCGGCGCAATCTCGCTGCTGGTGCCCGGGGACGCGGGTCTGGGCCCGGCGAGTCGGTACGGCAGCAGCCCCGACCAGGCCCTCGAGATCCTCGCGGTGCTCGTCGTCGGTGCCGTCCTGATGGGCACGGCGCTGGGGATCCGCGACCTGTTCGGCGAGCAGCGCATCTTCCGGCGCGAACAAGCGCACGGTTTGTCCGCGTCGGCATTTCTGGCCGGCAAGGTCATCGTCTACAGCCTCATCGCCATCGTCCAGACCGCCGTCATCAGCATCGTTGCGACCGTCGGCACCGAAGCGCCCGCCCACGGCGGCGCTTTACTTGGCCACGGGAAGCTCGGGGCCACCGTCGAGTTGTTCATCGCGCTGGCCGTCACCGCCATCGTCTCGGCGATGGTCGCGCTCGGCTTCTCATTACTTGCGACGTACTCGGAGCAGATCCTGCTGATCGCCGTGCTGATCGTTCTGATCTCGTTGGTGTTCGCCGGGGCGCTGTTCCCGATATCCGGCCGGGTTCCGCTGGAGCAGATCGCCGGACTGGTGCCGTCTCGATGGGGTTTCGCCGCCGCGGCTGCCACCGTCGACGTACACGCGGTCAATCCGCTAGCCGAGGCCGATGACTCGTGGAAGCACTCGTCGGGCCAGTGGCTGCGCGACATGGGCGTCCTGATCGGATTCGGTGTAATCGCCACCGCCGCGTTGCGCTGGCGATTGAGGCGGCCGTCGCGTCGGCATCAACTCCCGTTGATCTCCGACCACAACGCTCTATAGCAATGTGACGCGGCGCTGTGCGGCGCGAAAGCCGTCACCGGCCCTCGCTGTTCGGCCATCTGCTCGATGATCGACAACGCCGGAATCGCGGTCGTCAGGATTCCCTCTCGTTGGGTGGACAGGTGTTGCACCAGGTCGCAATGCAACCGCTTGCGCCGGTCCACCATCGAAAAGAACGCCTGCACCTGCGGTTGACGGCCGTCGAAATCGCTGACGAAGCTTGTCAATTGATCGAAGGTGCGAACCGACAACGTCGCCGGGATCATCGGCACCAGCAGGGTATCGACGGCGTGCAGGACGTTTTCCGACAACAACGAAATGCTGGGCGGACAGTCGAGGAAGACGACGTCGTACTGACCTTCCATCGGTCGCAACAGCTGCCGGATCCGCCGCGTCGGCCGCTTCATGTCGTCGAGCTGCACATCCATATTGCGGTAGCTGAAATCGGCTGGCAGCAAATCGAGTCCGTCGAAATCGGTCGCCTTGATCGCATCGTCGAGGGTTCGCGAGCCGTCAACGAGAGCCCGGCCACCGCCCTTGACTTTGGGCCGCACCCGGAACATGTAGGTCGCCGCACCCTGCGGGTCGAGGTCCCATAGCAATACGTTGTAACCGCCCCGCGCGGCAAGGTGCGCCAGGTTCACTGCGGTCGATGTCTTGCCCACGCCGCCTTTGATGTTGTACGTCGCATAGATCTTCATCAGCGCACGAGTGCTTTCACCAGAGCCCGGTTTTCATCGGCCAGAAACGGTTGTAACCGGCCGGCCAGCGCGGCCCGCGCTTTCAGCTGATGGGTGTCGAGTTGGGCGGCCATCTCCCCCATCGCCAACACCGTCTCCGGCGGTGCCGCCCCCTGCTCCATCATCGCCGCGGCGAATTCGCGGACAGCTTCGCGCTGCACCTCGCCGTCCTGGAAGTCGCCGAGAGTGTCCTGCAGCGACTTGAGCTCTTTGAGCAACCGACGGTGTGCCGTCTTGGCGCACACCGGCCGAAACACCTCGAGCAGGTAGCGCAGCTCCTTGCACCGCTTGCGTAGTGCATGCACGTCGTCGCTCGGCGATTCCTCGGTGATGCGTTTACCGCGCCGCACTGCGCTTTGGTAGGCCCGCGTGATGCGCTGACGTGCCAGCATCGCGACCGTCGGGCCGCCCTCGGCGTCGGCGGTCACTTGGGCCAGCGCGTCGCGCCATTCGGCCATCAGCTGCTCGAAACGCCGTGATCGCAGCCCGCGCACCAGCCGCCGCCGTTCGGCAGTGCGGTGCCGCACCAGAAACGAACGGAACGGGTCGAGGTCGTGTGGAGCTGCCGACGTGAGTCGAGCAGCCATGGCGTCGAACTCGAGCAAATACACATCGAGATCGCGCACCGGCGTCGTCAGATCGCCCAGCCATTTGAATTCCGGTTGGAACCGCTCGGCGAGGTTCTCGGGCAGTACGTCGCCGGCGAGCTTGAGAATCGAACGGGTCCGGCGCACCGCAACCCGTAGATCGTGCAGGAATTCGATGTCGATCGACGCGATCGTGCCCGGCGCATTCTCCTCGATGGCCGCCGCAAACCCGGCCAGCATTTCCGCAACCGCCACCGCTGCCGGCGTTTCGGCCCGCAGCTGCGGCGGGCCGCCGTCTCCGTTCACGGGACTGCGGCTTGCGTGGATCAACGCGAGGTCGTACGGCGTCGTCGTCACTGCGGTGAGCCCGTCCACACGGGCCAGCAGACGAGTGATCCGGTCACCGGCGGCGTCGTAGCCGCGCAGCGGCTGGATCCGCAGCTGACTGGTGCCGTCGTCGACGCTTTCGGTCAGCAGACGGGCAACGGTTTTGTCGTCGGCATTGAGGACGCGGCTTTCCTGGGTGGCGCCGTGCACGGTGACAACCGGGATCAGGGCACGCGGAGCAATGATCGGCGCCAGCGAATCGCGGAGCAGCCCGGGCGGCAGATCGTGCACCTGGGCGGGCCATTTCAGTCCGGCCAGCGGGGCCTGCAACCGGGATCCATCGGGCAACTGCAGGATCAGCGGCCCACCTTCGACGTACTCCAGCGAAATCCCCGCGGAGTGCAGCCGCCAATCAAAGGTATCCAGCCAGGTGCGCGAGACCGTCTGCTCCGGTCCGGCGGCCACCACGAACCTGGGCTGCAGGGCCGCAGCGACGACGTCCATCTCAACCGCGCCCTCCTTGCTGAAAGCGCGGGTGGTCCTTTCCATGTCACACCTTCCATTGGCCACATGCGCGTGGCTGCGGAGGAGACTATAGACACCTTTGGTTAACGGAACGTTCAACTTGGCGTCGAGCCGTCCAATGTCGGCTGACCTGCCGGAGCTTACCTTCGGCCGTAAATCTCGATCGGTTACCGTCGGGTATGACCACTACTGCGGAACATCTGCGCAACTCTCTGGACGGACGCTTTCGCGACGTGAAGAACCAGATGCGTGAGCGTCTGACCGACGAGATCTTCCGCCCGCACTACACGCCGAACACGGTGATCGCCCGCACCAAGGTGGCCGAGCAGTTGAGCATCATGGCCGCCGAGGGTGCGGCCGAGGACAGCTTCCGCAAAGAGCACGGCGGCAACGGCAACGTCGGCGCCGCGGTCACGATGATCGAGATGCTCGCCATGTCGGACCTGTCGCTGATGGTCAAGGCGGGTGTGCAGTGGGGCCTGTTCGGCGGCGCCGTGGAGAACCTCGGCACCGAGCGCCACCACGAGGCCTACGTCAAGAAGATCATCAACCTCGAGCTGCGCGGTTGCTTCGCGATGACCGAGACCGGTCACGGCAGCGATGTCCAGGCGCTGGAGACGACGGCGACGTACGACGCCGACACCGAAGAGTTTGTGATCCACTCCGAAACTCCGAACGCACGCAAGGACTACATCGGCGGAGCCGCCGAAACCGCCACCATCGCTGCGGTTTTCGCGCAACTCATCACCACCGAGAACGGCGAGCAGGTCAAGCACGGCGTGCATTGTCTACTCGTGCCGATCCGCGACGACGAAGGCAACGACCTGCCCGGCGTGACTACGTCGGACTGTCACTACAAGGGCGGGCTTCCGGGCGTCGACAACGGTCGCATCGTGTTCGATCACGTCCGGGTTCCGCGGGTCAACCTGCTGAACAAGTACGGCGACGTTGCGGCCGACGGCACTTACAGCTCGGACATCGAGAATCCCAACCGCCGGTTCTTCACGATGATCGGCACGCTGATCCGCGGACGAGTCACGGTCGGCGGCAGCGCCGGCAACGCGGCGCGGGTAGCCCTGGACATTGCGACCCGATACGCCTTGCAGCGCAAGCAGTTCAGCGCACCCGACGACGATGACAACGAAGTGTTGATCATGGACTACCTCGTGCATCAGCGCAGGCTGTTCCCGTTGATCGCCAAGTCGTACGCGCTGCAGTTCGCCCAGAACGAGCTGGTTTCCAAAACCCACGATCTGCAGACGGCCGACTCCCCTGATGCCGAGGAGCAACGTGAGTTGGAATCGCGGGCCGCCGGGCTGAAAGCCGCGAACACCTGGCACGCCTCCACTGCCATTCAGGAAGCCCGTGAAGCATGCGGCGGCGCGGGTTATTTGGCGGACAACCGACTGATCGCGCTGCGCGCCGACACCGACGTGTTCACCACGTTTGAGGGCGATAACCACGTGCTGACCCAGCTGGTGGCCAAGGAGCTGTTGACCGCCTACGCCGACGACATCAAGGGCATGAGCCCGGTCGAGTGGGTGCGGTTCGCCGCCAACTTCGCCGGCGAGCGGGTGCTGAAACGCACTGCGGCCGAGACGATTATGCAAAGAATCATCGACGCCCGACAGGACAACGAAGAAGAAGGCAGCCTGTTCAACCGCGGCACCCAAGTCCAGATGTTCGAGGACCGCGAGGAATACATGATTGCCTCCGTCGCGCGTCGGCTGCAGGCCAAGTCGAAAGAGATGTCCGCGTTCGATGCGTTCAACTCGGTGCAAGACCACGTGCTGCACGCCGCGAAAGCACACATCGACCGAGTGGTACTGGAGGCGTTCGTCGCCGGGATCGACGCCTGCGAAGACGACGAGGCGCGTGAGGTTCTCGAGCTGGTCTGCGACCTCTATGCGCTGACGGTGATCGAGGACGACAAGGCCTGGTATGTCGAGCACCGATACCTGTCCACCGAGCGCGCCAAGGCGGTCACCCGTGCCATCAACGACCGGTGCAGGCTGCTACGCCCCCATGCGCGAACCCTGGTCGACGGGTTCGGGATCCCCGAGCCGCTGCGATACGCCGAGATGCTGCACCCGGAGAACCTGCCCCAGCCGACTACTGATTCTGATTCGGCACTGCACCACGGGTGACGAGTTTCCCGCCCCGGCAAGACTCACGGCGATCGAAACTCGCTCGTCAACGGATCGAGCGGGTAACCCTCGATAAGCCTGACGTCCACGACGGGAGTGATCATGACCGCTGCCATTACATCGACCGAACTGCGCGACCGCATTGCCTCGAACACGCAGCTGCGGATCCTCGACGTGCGCACCCCCGCCGAATTCGAGACCGCACACATCGACGGGTCCTACAACGTGCCTCTCGACGTGTTGAAAGACCACGGCTCGGAGGTCGCCGAACGGCTCGATCAGGGCCACGACGTCGTGCTGGTATGCCGCTCCGGTCAGCGCGCGACGCAAGCCGCAGAGTTGCTGCGGAGCACCGGCGCACCGGGCGGAAGTGTCCTGCAGAACGGAATTACGGACTGGGAGGGCCACGGGTTTGCGGTCAATCGCGGCGTTGCGCGCTGGGATCTAGAGCGCCAGGTGCGCCTGGTCGCCGGATCGATCGTGCTGTCGTCGGTGCTCGGCAGCATCGCCGTCCCGCGCCTCAAATGGCTGGCCGCGGCGATCGGGGCCGGCTTGAGCTACGCGGCCATCTCCAATACCTGCGCTATGGGGACCGCTCTGTCGAAGTTGCCGTACAACCGCGGCGCCACAGCCGATGCGGAGACGGTCCTCTCCCGGCTCGCGAAGCGCGCAAGCGCCGATCGTTGAATTCAGCGCAAGTCAAGCGCGGACCTCGACCTAGGCGGTTTCACCGGGTGGCCGGCACACCAGCGCGATAGGCTTGATCATCTTGACCAGGATCAGCGACGGAGGGTTAGTCAGATGGATCCGAACCCGGACTATGACGCCAGCGACGAGCTGCAATACGGCATCGCGTCGTACGCATGGCTCCTCCGGGGCGTCTACCCGCCGCCGGCCTACGTGCCCGATTTGGGTAACGCCGACAACGGGGGATAGTTCAGCTTCGCTGCTGAGTCACTGCGGCGGCGGCACGTAACCGCCGGCCGTGTTGCGCAACTGCCACAGCTGGGCCGGGCAGTAGATGTTCACCGCGTTCGAGATCAGATAATTGGCTGAGTACTCGTCGTTGGGCAGCACGTCCTTTTTCACATCGCCGAGGACCCGGGCGTAGCCGGCGCCGCCGGTGATCTTGTCGCAAATGCCGTGGGCATAGCTGATGGCGTCCGCGGTGTTCGCGAAACTGTATTGCTTGCGCACGGTGGTGTCATAGATGAACTCGATATCGGGAGCCGGAACGGCGTGCGCCGGCGGCGTTGCAGCGCCGCTCAATGTCGCGGCGACAAGGACGGCTGCCAGCCACCTACCGCGCTTCATCCGGGTTGCCCGTACACAGCGACAAGAACGCTGCGGTCGACACTGTTCTCTGACCACACGCCGATCTGAGTATTGGCGCAATTCGACATGATCGCCATGTAGTCGGGGCGGTAATACCAATTACCCATGACATCAAGGTCATTGATGCTCAACGACTGGTTGATCGCCACGGTCTCGGCGACCGTGCCGTTGTAGCCGGCGCCGCGGGCACGGTCGGCCACCGACGACCCGTCGGACCCGGTGTCCGCATCCAGCCCGCGATTGTTGAGCACATCGACCGTGTGGCGCTGCGCGGCGGCCTGTAGCTGCGGGTTGATCTTCAGGTTGGTTTTGCAGCCGGCCTGCCTCTTGATGGTGTCGACGTTGACCACGATGCCGTTGTTGAGCCGGTCGTTGTTGCCGGGAACCCCGGGAGCGGCCGATGCAACGTTGATCACGCTGGGGGCAATGAGCGCAGCGCCCACCGCCGATAGTATCGAGATAGGCCGTGCACGTTGGCGAATGCGCTTGTCGGTCATGTCATCTCATCCTTCGTATCCCTAGCGGATGTTCGCGGCGAGGTCACCGGACATTGCACCGAGCTGGTGTCCCCACGTCGGCCAGTCGTTGCCGCCGCCACGGCCCAGGTCGAAGTGGCCGTTCTTGCCGCCGACATCTCGATAGTGTGAGTAGAACTGCGCGTTGGTGCCTTGGGAGATATCGCCGTAACCGGCCATCGCCCCCTGGTCGGTCGGCGCATCGCTGCCCGGGCTGTAAATCCACAGCCGCGCATCGTTATCCACCAGCTGCTGGATGTGCTGATTGGGCGAATGCCACTTCCAACGACCCAGCTGCGGCAACCCCCACATGTGATCGGTATCGGCTCCGCCCTGTCTGAGCGCCGCTGTGATGGTCCCGTCCACACCGGCACGTTCAGGGGTGAGGAATCCCGAGAACGACCCGGCATAGCGGAACCGATCAGGATGGAACGTGACCAGCGCGGCGGCCGCGTAACCGCCTTGGGAGACACCGACGACACCATGCCCGCCCGGAGCCAAGCCCTTGTTGGCGGCAAGCCAATCCGGCAACTCACTGGACAGGAAGGTCTCCCATTGCTTGCTGGCGTCCTGCTCCCAGTTGGTGTACATGCTGTAGGCGCCGCCCGCCGGCGCCACTACCGAAATGCCCTTGCCGGCAAGGGTGTTGAATCCATTGCCCGCCGTCACCCAGTTACTCACATCTGGTCCCGCGTTGAACCCGTCCAAGAGATATGCGGCGTGCGGGCCGCCGGCCAGGAAGGCCACCGGGATGTCACGGCCCATCGATGGTGACGGCACCATCAGGCTCTCGAAGCCGGCCGCCTTTGCGGTTCCGCCTGAAATAAGGCTTGCTGCAACGCACCCGGTTGCCAGCGCGATAGCCGAAAGCCGCCGGAAACCCATCGACACACGTTTCATCCTTGCCTCACTTGTCCATCGCTCACACGGGGTCGAACTGCGAGATGAGCCATCGACCGTCGACCTTCTCGAGACTGACGCGCACGCTCGACGTGCTCTGCGTCGGCGCATCGTTGCCGATCGTGGTGGTCTGGTCGACGAAAACCAGTACCACCGCGTGCTTTCCGGTCGCCAGTACCGACGCCGCCGCGGGCACGGTGGCCACCGCGGTAATGTGCTGCTGTTTGGCCCCGGGCGCGACGACATCGTTCACGAGCTGCGTGTATTGCTGACGGAAGGGCTCGGAGAGACGGTCGGCGGCAACCTTCAAGTCGCGGTCTACGGTTTCGGGCTTGTACGACAGGATCGCGATAGTGCTCTCGGAGGCCGCCCGCACCGATGCCTCTGCGGCCGCGCGCGATTCGCGCGCCGTGCCGTCGAGCCATTTCAGGTAACCGACCCCGAGAGCGAGAATCAACGCCAGTACCGGCAGTCCCGCAACCAGCAGACGTGTCCAGGAGAACCGGCTGCTTCGCTCGACCGGCGCTTCCGACGTGTCGTTCTCGCCTTCTACTTCTTCGGGGTCGAGCAGGTCCGCCTCGTCAGCTGCCTCCGCCTCATCGGCGAGGTCATCGCGCTCGGCCGGGTCGTCGACCGACGACTCGTCGGCGACGGGGTCGGTGCCATCGGACATCGCGGAGTCCTCTTCCTGCGCTGCTAATGCGGTTCGGCTACTCACGGTACGAACTCCACATTCGACACCTTGGCGCTATCCCCTGTCTTGTCAACGGTGAGACGCATCCGCCATCGGCGCGGCTCCTGGTCTGGCGGGGCCCCGGCCATTGACGTCTTCACCGCAACTGCGACAAGCACTTGCGCCTGGTCCTTCGCATACGACAACAAACCCGCTTCGGAGATGCTGCCCTCCGATTTGGACTGCACTTTCTTGACGACTTCGACGAATGGTTGGGAGCGGTTTTGGAATTCGTCGTGGAAGGCGCCGGTCGCCGAATCCAGGACCCGCTTGATGTCGGCATCGACCTCGGTGTAGTTGATCGTGGTCAAGTTGATCGCGGTCTGCCGCGCGACTTGCACATACAGGTTGCGCTGCGCCTGCACCTGATTGTCTTGGTGGACGCGGAATCCCAGCCAGCCTCCCAGGCCGAGCAAAGCCACGATGATGGCGACCCCGACGGGGATCGGTCCGGGAATGCTCGAAACCCATTTCGGCATGCGCCTTTTGTCGGCGTGGTCGGCGTCGATGTCTTCGGCGTCGATGTCTTCGGCGTCGATGTCCACAGCAGTGCTTTCGACGTCGACCTGCTCTGTGCCGGCTACTGATTCGGCTTTTTCGGCGGCACCATCATGCTCTGCCATGTCTTACCTTTCGAAGTAAAGGCCAGGTCGGACTCGCTGTAGGCGCGGCCGTCCGGCCCCACATAATTTCCGGTCGCCGGGTCGTAGGGAATGGCTAACGCCGGTTTCGGCGCCGCCGGATCAACTGGGGGGTGCCAGTTCTCGCCCGGCGAGTACGGTGGCCCGCCCCTCGGGTACTGCGGCACACTCTGGCCGCTCAACGTCGCGTTCGGATCACCCTTCCAGAACAGGCCGTCGTTCAGCGGGACGTACTGCTCATCGCTCTCGCACATCTCAACGGTCGGTGCTCGCTTGCCCGGCTTGGTCTCGCAGGGCACGTTACGAACGCCACGGACGTTCATGTCGGAGTTCTGCGGGATGCGGCAGTACAACTCGCCGTTGGTGCGGTCGGGATAGTCCTCGCGCACCGGGATTCGCTGCTGCTGCACCGGTAGGAACCCGGCGTTGCATGGTGGCGGCGAGTTCAGGTTCAAGTTGAAGTCGAGATAGATGCCTTTGTAGTCCATCTTGGCGACTCGGTCGGGCACGATGATCGACGACATCACCGCGGTCCCCTGCGGAAACATGACCAACAGCTGCTCGAGGTCGTTTCGGTAGTTCAGCGCGATCGTGCCCAGACTGACCAAGTTGGCCAGCAGCACCGGCAACGTCGGCGCTAACCGGTCGAACAGCGCGGTGCCTTCGTCGAGCGCCGGACCGGCGGTGTTGAGCAGGTCGGCGAACCTGTCGTCTTGTGCCTTCACCTGACTGGTGATCGCGTTGACCCGCCGCGCCCACGTCGCGATCGAATCCGAGGTTCGCACCTGGGAGCTGGCAACCGGGGGAAACTCGTCGATCAGCCGGGAGAACGAGTCGGTGGTCTTGCCGGCGTCGATCGCCAACGCGGTGCCGCCATCGACGAGCCTGGACAGCTCCGGCCCCAGACCCGCGACGGCCTTCGACGCTTCATCGACGACGGTGTGCAGGTTGTCCTGCGGGATCGCCGCGAGTGCCTTGTTGGTTGTGTCCAGCAGGGATCCGATGTCAACCGGGATCTGTGTCTTGCCGACCGCGATCACATCGCCATTGCGCAATTTCGGGCCGGTGTCGATGCCGTGACCGGAATGCGGCGTGAGTTCCAGGAATTGCTCGCCGACGGCCGAGCGGCTGTGCACCGCGGCTGTCACGTCGGAGGGAATCGCAATGTCGGATTTCAGCGAAAGGACGGCGCGAACCCCGTTCTGGGTGACGTCGACCGATTTGACGCTGCCGACTTCGCTACCGCGATAGTTCACCACCGACGTCTGATACAGACCACCCGAGGCCGGCAGATCGACAGTCACGGTATAGCGGCCAATACCAAGTAGCGCAGGCACTTTCACGAAGCCGAACGCCATCACAGCGATAGAAAGCAACGTAACCGATGCGAGGATGGTCAACTGTGTCCAGATTCGGCGGGACAGCCGCAGTGAGCTCGAACGCGACATGCTAGTAACCCCCCCAGTGGTAGGCCGCGATCAACGGATTGACCGCGGTGTACGGGCTGGGCATCTGGCCGATCGTTCGGCCCCACTGCATCTCGAGTTCGGTGAGGTTTCCTTCCCACTTCGACCCGGTGAAGAAACCGCTGTCCAGACGGCTCAGGGTCAGGTCGACGATAAGCGAGATGTTGGCGAAGTCACCCCGAAACCAATTGGGGACTGTGCTTTTCACCCACGGGAGCGTGGAAAGGAAATCCAGGCCTCTGGTCAGCGCGGGCCCGGCGTTCGCCAGCTCCCGCAGCGCGGGTGCGAGGTTGCGGAAGTTGTCGACGAGCGACTTTTTGCTCTGCTGGATCGTCGAGGCGGCGACGGCGCTGAACTGGCCTACCTTGTCGATCGCGTCGACCAATGTCTTCCGGGTATCGGACAAAACTCCCAGCGCCTGCGGGATCGTCGTGAGCGCCTTATCGACCACTGGGTCTTTGTCCGCTACCTGGCCGACCAACGAGTTGAGACTGTCGATGGCCGTGATGATGTCGTCTGTCTGCTTTTTCGTCTCCGTGACGAAGATGTCCAGTTGAGTCAACAGGCTGCGCATCTCTTTTTCACGACCCGCCAACGCCGTCGCGAAAGTCCGGGTGATCTCTTGAATATGACCCAGACCGCCGCCATTGAGCAGAATCGCCACCGACGCCAGGGTCTGCTCGGTGGTCGGGTATGTCGCGGCTCTGGCCAGCGGAATCACCGAGCCGTTTTTCAGCTGCCCGCGCGGTGCCTCGTCGGTCGGCGGCGCCAGCTCGATGTGCATGGAGCCCAACAGACTGGTTTGGCCGACTTTGGCGGTGCTGTTAGCCGGCAGGTGAATATCGCCGTTGATCCGCATGGTCACCAGGGCGTGCCAGTCCTGTACCTCGATCTTGGTGACGTTGCCGATGTTGACGTCGGCGACCCGCACCCGGGTATTCGGCTGAATGACCACGACGTCAGGTAGTTGAGCTTGGATGGTGTACGCGCCGTCGCCCTTACCCTGGGTTCCCGGCAGCGGTAGCGAGTTGAGACCCCGCCATCCCCCGCAACTCGTCAGCAAGCACAAGCACGAGATGGCGAGTGCCGCAGACAATATGCGCCTCACGGTGTACCTCCGGGGGGCGCCGGTGCGGCCGCCGGCACCATCAAGCCCGGCAGCCCCGCGTGGGGGTCAGTGGACCGGACCGCAGTCGGCGCGGGCGGCACCGCGCCACCCGGCAACGCTTGCGGCGAGACCGGTGGCGGTGCGTCAGCGGGCGGCGGGCCACCCGGCGCGCCCGGCGGCGGTACGTGCGGGTTGAGCTTGTCCTCGCTGTAGGTGAGCTCATTGGGACGTGCCGATGCACCCACGAACGGGTTGAGACCTATGGGCAGGTAGTTGTACTGGCGGTTTTTGATGATCGGAGACAGATACTGCTCGCATAACTTCGCCGACCGGTTCCTCCCGACGAGCCCGTCGGATTCGATTGAACCGCAGATGGATTGGACGGTGTCGGCAAAGTTCGACAGGGCCAGAATCCCGGTCACCGCGCTCTGCGCCGGTTGATAGATGTTCAGGAAGTTCTGGAACACGTTCGGCGCGACGTGCAGGGTCTGCTTTATGTCACGGCGGCTGTCGTTCAATGCCGTGGTGATTTCGTTGAGGTGGTCGAAGGTCGTACCGATGGCCTCGCGGTTCTCGGCGACGAAGGGACGCAGGTCGTTGACGGCGCCGTCCAATCCCGCAATGGCCTGGCCCCACTCGTTGGGAGTATTGGTCATCACCGTGGTGATGTTGGCCAAGTTCTTGTTGAACGACGCCAGCAGCTCGCTGCTCGAGGTCAGCGCGGAGACGAATGTCTCCAGGTTGCGCAGCGTGCTGAAAATATCGGTGCTGTGGTCGCCGAGCGCTGACACCGCCTGCGAGAGCTTGATGACGGTGTCGCGCGCGGTGTCACCCTCGCCGCGCAGGTTCGCGGCCGAGGTGTTGACGAATTGCCCCAGCGCGCTTGTTCCGCCCTCCGTCGTCGGTTGCAGGGACTCGGTCAGCTTCTCCAACTGCTTACGCAGGTCGTCCCACTCGACGGGGACCGCGGTCCGCTCCTCCGGAATGGTCGCGCCGTCAGCAAGTTTCGGGCCGCCGGAGTACACCGGGACGAGCTGGATCGCGCGCGAAGTGACCAGTGACGGCGACAAGATCGCCGCACGCACATCGGCGGGAACCGGATACTGCGACTCGACGGTGAACGTGACCTTCGCCGCGTTGGGCTGCGGCTCGATCTTCTCGATTGTTCCGACCGCGACGCCGAGAATGCGGATCTCATCGCCGGTGTAGACACCGTTGGTGTTCGGAAAGTAGGCGATGTACGTGTTGCGGGTGACCTGTTTCCACCACGGCGTGACCATCATGCTGATCCCGACGGCGAGAATCAGCAGCAAGCTGATCGCCGTGCCGATCTTCGTGGCGCGTCGGTGATTCTCGATCCATGCCTGGCCGCTCTTGACCCGGTTGCCAAGTCTCACGCGGACATTCGCGAATGCCATCAGCGACCCCCGTTCGCCGGCACTTCGTTCGGCGCCGGGACATAG
>Ga0209113_1000137_pt1 | contig 14449 bp, 11 predicted proteins | sample TexAe_RefH0_O1_FD_187951 | JGI IMG/M metagenome (GOLD analysis project Ga0209113, IMG submission 187951) | Forest soil microbial communities from Davy Crockett National Forest, Groveton, Texas, USA - Texas A ecozone_RefH0_O1 (SPAdes) (version 2) | ecosystem: Environmental > Terrestrial > Soil >... | reverse complement strand
AAGTGATCGTCCGAGACGACCCGCGCACGGGCGCGAACCTCGTAGTGTTCACTGAGGTCGACGCGAAGGAAGCGGCGGTGATGGACCAAGGCAATCACGGCGTACACCATCAGTCCAAGTCGTCCAAGCTGCAGGTGAAGGCTCAGCTGTCCAACGCCGGCTGCTGCCAGGACGCTACGCTCGCGGACTGCCGTCGAATTGATCTGCCGGGCCGCATCCCGACCGCCGAGCAGCGCCGAATCGTCTTCGGCCGCAAGACGTACCGCTTCTTCGAGGGTGGAGACGTCACCCAGGCCGACCTCCTCAAGCTGCTCGACAAGCAGCCCCCGATCTCCGATGCACGCAGCATCGACTCGCTGACGCTCGACGAGCTGGGCGGGATCCTCCGCTACTTCGGGCAGTTCCACAGCGATGAGCGTCTGCTGCCCAAATACGGCTACGCCTCACCGGGCGCGCTGTACGCGACGCAGCTCTACCTAGAGATCTCGGGGATCGCCGGCCTCGCGTCCGGGATCTACTACTACCACCCGATCCAGCACCAGCTGGCGCTGGTCGCACCGGCTGCCACGGACGGCGCCTGCCTGCGCCTGCACTTCGTCGGCCGCCGCAACGCCATCGAACCGGTGTACCGCAACAACATTCAAGAGGTGCTGCAGATCGAGGTCGGCCACATGCTCGGCTTGTTCGATGCCGTGCTGCCGGCCTTCGGGCTCGCGGTCGGCGGCTTCGACTCGGAGTCGGCGCCCGCGAACCTGGGTGCCCCCGACGACTTCCGCCTCGGTAGCTGCGACATTGTTCCGATGGCCGGCCCTGATGCGGCGGACCCGGTCGAGGTCTACGTCCAGGCGCACGAGGGCAGGATCTCCGACCTACCCGCTGGTCAGTGGCGGTACAGCGCCGGTTCCCTGGAGCGGGTAAGCGGCGAGCTGGTGCAGAAGCGCCACGTGATCGCCATCAACCAGCAGACGTACGAGCGGGCGGCCTTCGGGATCACCATGCTCAGCCACAGCCCCAGCGTGTGGACGCGCTACGTCGACCTGGGCCGCAAGCTGCAGCAGCTGCAGATGAATGACCTTGGACTCGGATTCATGTCGTCTGGTTACAGCTCAGAATCCGGAAACGACCTGCCGTCCGCCCGGCGCGTCGCTGATATTTTCGGCGCCGGCGACGGGTCCGCCTTCTACTTCGTGGTCGGCGGGCGGGTCAGCGCCACGCAGTGGAGCAGCGAAGGCATGGCCGAAGACGCCGTGCACATGAAGGGCCCGGCGGAGTTGATCCGCGACGACCTGGCCCAGCGGCTCCCGCACTACATGGTTCCCAACCGGGTCACCGTCATCGACACCATGCCACTCACCGCCAACGGGAAGGTGGACGTCAAGGCCCTGCAGGCGCTGGACGAGTCGATGACCAAGCTCTGCACCGGCCCGATCGAGGAGCCGCGCACGGAGACCGAGAAAGTGATCGCCCGGCTGTGGCGCGCAACGATGCACCGCGACGACGTCTCCATCCGGGACGACTTCTTCGCGGCCGGCGGCAACTCCCTTTCCGCGGTCGTGCTGATCAACAAGATCAACCGGCAGCTGGGGACCGCACTGCCGCTGCAGGTGCTGTTCGAGGCGCCGACCATCAGCGAGCTCGCGGCCCGAGTCGACCGTGACGGCGGCGCCGGCTGCTCGCGGCTGGTGCCGCTGCGGGGAGACGGCGAAGGGGCCCCGGTCTACTGCTGGCCGGGACTCGGGGGTTACCCGATGAACCTGCGGCTGCTGGCGGCCAACGCGCCCGCCGACCGCCCGGTGTTCGGCATCCAGGCCTCGGGCATCAACGCCGGCGAGACCATCTGCCCGTCGCTGGCGGAGATGGCCGCACTTGACGTCGAGATGATCAAGAAGCACCAGCCGGAAGGGCCATACACGTTGTGGGGCTACTCCTTTGGCGCCCGTCTGGCGTTCGAGGTGGCATATCAGCTCGAGCAGCTCGGGGACGAGGTGGAGCACGTGTTCCTGATGGCCCCCGGCATGCCATCGCTGCCATTTCCGGGCCGCGTTGCCGCCGATGCCGAATCCAGCTTCGACGACCGGCTTTTCGTCGCCGTGCTGTTCTCGGTGTTCGCCGGCAGCCTCGCTCACCCCGCGCTGAGCGCATGCCTGGACGCCGCGACCGACGAGGACGCGTTCGTCGCCTTCATCGCCGAGCACTTCGATCACCTCGACGGCGACTTGGTCCGGCGCATCACCGGAGTGGTACGCGAGACATTCCACTTCCCGGTCACGCTCGACCAGCGACGGATCTCGGCGCCAATCACGGTCTTCACCGCGCAGGGCGACGAGGTATCCCCGTTGGAGAACCTCGACGGTGTGTCGAGCAGTCCGCGGACCGTCGTGCGCCTAGCCGCGGACCACTACAGTCTGCTGCGGGCCGCCGGTATCGACGAACTCGCCGAGGCGATCCAGGCCCGCCTGCGGGTGCCCGCCGAGGATCTGCACCAGACGAACGTCAGGCACTTTCCGATCCCGCTCGGCGGGCAGCGCCGCACGCAGACGTCGCACGTGCGGGTCAGCCACGTTCCCGTCCTCAAGGCCGCCCGCGACGACAACCACACCGACGCGACGGGCATCCCGCTCTGGCCAGCGAGCTAGCCCGACTCCCCGACGAACAGCAAGGAGTTCTAATGCAGCACAAAAGCATTCCCCTCGCTTACAGCGACGAGGTCGCCGACGCCCTTGCCGCTGGCCGGCCGGTGGTGGCGCTGGAATCCAACGTCATCACCCACGGCCTGGACTACCCGCACAACGTCGCCACGGCACACGCCGTGCAACGGGCGGTCCGCACAGGCGGTTCGGTGCCGGCGACCATCGGCATCATCGACGGCCAGATCAAGATCGGCATGACCGACGCGGAGATCGAGAGTTTCGGGACGACCGCGGGGATCCCGAAGGTGAGCAGCCGGGACATGGCCGCCCTTCTCGCCACCGGCAAGTCCGGTGCCACCACGGTCGCGTCATCGCTTGTCGCGGCCGAGTTGGCCGGCCTCACCTTCTTCGCTTCGGCCGGCGTCGGCGGCGTGCACCGCGGGGCCGAGACCACCATGGACATCTCCTCCGACCTGGTGCAGCTCACCCGCTCGCGGGTGGCCGTCGTGTGCGCCGGGGCGAAGAGCATTCTGGATCTGCGCCTGACCCTCGAGTTCCTCGAGACGCATTGCGTGCCGGTAATCTCCTACCGCTCAGATGATTTCCCCGCCTTCTACGTCCGCTCGAGCGGCCTTCCCAGCCCGCAGCGACTCGACGACCCGGCCGCGATCGCTCGCACCGCCGACCTGCACTGGGCGCTCGGCGCGCCGGGCGGAGTGCTGATCACGCAGCCGATTCCCGCCGAGGAGGCCATCGACGCCGCCGAGATCGAAGGCGCCATCGCGGCGGCGATGGTCACCGCGGAGCGCGACGGTGTGCGGGCCGGCGCGATCACCAAGCATCTGATGCGCGCCGTCGACAAGGCGACCGAAGGTCGTTCGGCGCAGGCCAACACCGCGGTACTCGTCAGCACCGCGGAGCTCGGCGGCAGACTCGCCGCCGCGTATGCCCACAGCCACAACGCAACCGACAACAGGAGCTTCGCATGACCCTGACCATCGCATTCGACCTGGACGGAACTCTCATCGATACACCAAGCGCGATCGTGCAGACCTTCGCGGCGGTCTTCGCCGCCATGGGCGAAACGCCGCCCGACGCGGCGGCCACCCGCGCCACCATCGGCCTGCCGCTGCCGCGGGCGTTTGGCTCGCTGCTCGGGCTCGGCGATGACGACGCCCGCGTGGCCGAGGCCGTCGGGCTCTACCAGACCTTCTTCCGCGAGATTGTGCTGCCGCGCGGTCGGGAGCTGATCTTCCCCGGGGTCGTCGACGGGCTGGCCGCGCTGCGGGCCAGCGGCATGACCTTGACCGTCGCGACAAGCAAATTCCACGCCAGCGCCGAAGCGCTGCTACGGGCCGCCGGCATCTGGGACGAGTTCACCGTGGTGCTCGGCGCGGATGAGGTCTCCCGTCCCAAGCCGGAGCCGGAAATGGTACTCCGCATCATCGAAAAGCTCTGCGTCACAGCCAATTCCACAATCGTCGTGGGGGACACCACGCACGACTTGACGATGGCGAACGCGGCCGGCGCCCGGGCGATCGCGGTCTCCTACGGCGTGCACGCCGCGGCGGACCTGTGGGCGCTCGAGCCCGTCACCGTAGCGGACACGTTCGACGACGTCGTCGCATGCCTGAAAGAGCTCGCCGACACAGCTCAGCAAACGCAGCGTTGTGACTCACAGCACGGCCCAGTGGGAGCGTTCGGGCCGTAGCGCAGTAGCCGCGGTGCCGCCAAGGATGTGTTTAGAAACCGCCAAGAGGGCGCGGCGATGCTGGTCTTAACTGCGAGACCACTTATGAGGAGCACCCGCACATGACCGTGAACAATCTGATTTGTCCCTCGGCCGTGCAACTGGTCGACCGGCTGCTCGACGACCGCAGCTACGACATCGAGTTCAACGGTCACCTCACCAACCACGCCAAGCATGCGGTCATCGCCCTCGCCGGGCTGGGGGCGTCACCGCAGCGCATCGAGGAGTTTTACGCGACGTACCCCGAGGAGACCCCGTATGGTCACCTCTTGCGGCCGCCGCGACCGGCAACCGTCACCATCACTGACGACAATTGGCGTGAATTCTGGGGAGCACGTAAGCATTTCACGGCCTACTGCGCCTTCTTCGATCAGAAGGAACGCGAACTCGGCCTGCAGGAAGTGCTGCGCACCTACGTGCCGCCGCTGCTGGACGGCTGGCTCGGCGGATTCGCCCACGGCACCATCCACCTCGGGTGGGCGCTGGCCGCTGGCAGCCGATGGATGATCATCGAGGGCCTCGCGTATTCGGCGTACTCCTACCGCTCTTGCCACCCCGAGCGCTCGCACCACGCATCCTGCTCCGGGGCGGGCGCCGTCGACTCCCTGCTGACGACCGTCCGCGGCTGGAACGGCGAATACGACGACTTCGTTGCGCACATCAACGACGTCATTACCGACACCACGGCCCGGGCCATGCACGGCATCGACCCCGAGTTGGCCCGTTCGGGATTGCAATTCAGGGTCGCCAGGCTGCTCGCCGACGGACACCCCTCGTTCTACGAGATTCCGGCTTGGATCGACGAGCACGACATCGGCGCGTGCTGGAAGCAGATGTACTACATCGTCACGCTCAGCTACCTCGTCGTGCCCGGTGACATCGTGCTGCTGCACCTGATCACGTCGCTGTTCGCACTGGAGAGAATCGCCGAATGGCTGCCGATCGAGCAGCAACGCTACATCCTGCGCTGCTTCTGGATCGGGATGTTCGGGCTGCTGCTGCACGACGGAAACCCGCCCGACCTCACGACCCTCGAGACCCTGCACGCGGCCTACTGCAACACGATTGACGCGCCAGGCGCAGCCGACCCCGACTGGAACGCCCTCGTCGCCCGGGCGATTGAAGAGAAGGAAGAACACAACCCGAAGTTGGTGTACGTCCTTCGCGCGCTGTGGCGCAGGACCGGCGGCAAAGATATCTATCGGGTTGCCGCGCACTATTTCACCGAAACCCCTGACTATCCATCGCATTTCGACGCCCCTCCGGCTGAATAGGAGCACTATCATGACCGTATCGTCCAAGCGGCTGGTAGCCGACAGTGAACACGGCGACCCGAATCTGCACGTCTTGCCGCAGACCAAACAACTGCGCGCGCTGCACACAATCGTGCGTGACCGGGACGCCACCCGCGATGATTTGGTCTTCTACTCCGGCCGGATCATGCGGTTGCTGATCGAGTGCGCCCTCGACCTATTGCCCTATGCGCCTTGGGAAGTGCAAACACCGGTAGGCGAAACCTATGCGGGCCTGCGTCTGCCGGCGCCGGTGTGCGGAGTTTCTGTCATCAGGGCGGGCGACAGCATGGAAGGCGCGCTGCGCAGCGCCTGGCCGTCGGTCCGCATCGGCAAGATATTGATACAGCGGGACAAGGTGACGAAGTTGCCGCAGCTGTTCTACAAGAATCTGCCCCACGACATCGCTGAGCGCCATGTGCTGCTGCTCGACCCGATGCTGGCCACCGGCGGGACCGCGCTGCAAGCCATTCAGGTGCTGCTCGACAGCGGAGTCGCCGAAGGCAACATCATCTTCGTGAGCCTGATCGCGGCGCCCGAGGGGATCGCGGCGGTGCGCGGCCAGCATCCAGAGCTACCCATCGTGACGTCGTCGGTCGAAGAGCGTCTCAACGAGAACGCCTACATGATCCCGGGCATCGGCGACTTCGGTGACCGGTACTTCGGGACAGACGGCAAGTCGGACTGATCAGATCCAGATGTTGTCGTGGCGGATAAACCATTCCGCGCGTTCCTCATTGGTCATGTCGGCCAACGCGCTCATCCCTTCGAAGTAGGCCTCGCGCGGCGCGGCGGGGGAGAACAGGATCAGGAAAGACGCTGGCTTATCGGAGACGTTGCGGAAGCCGTGGATCCCGCCGGGTGGAATGTAGAGGAAATCGCCCTGGTGCCCGTCGACCCAGTCGTGGCCGTCGTAGAGACCCATGGTCCCCGAGAGCACGAAGAAGGCCTCGGACATGGTGCGGTGAAAGTGCGGGCCGGGGCCGCCACCGGCCGCCGGTAACTCGACCCGATACAGGCCGTAGTCGCCGTCGGTGCACCGGTGATCGGCCAGGTAGTGATACTTGACCCCGCCGGTCTCGTAATCCGGTGACGCGTCCGCCCGCTTGAGCCAGGCGCTGGCCTCGGGCTGGTCTTTGCTGTAGCGCTGCGGCGGGTAGGGCGGCACAACGAGGGACATGACCTCAGTATGGCCGCAGCCCACCGGTCAGACCACGGAAATCCGCGCCCTCTCCAGTTTCTCGTCGCCGGCGACGAAGCCGGCTTGCGGTCGTCCCGGTACCGAACCCTGTTGCGCACCTTGTTTGCAGGACTCGGGAACGCCGTTGCGCTGAGCGAAGGCGACCGGCGCGGCCGTCCCAAGGATGTCTTGAGAAACCTTCTAGGTCCGCTGCTGATGCTGATTTCGACGCAAATTGCGCGCACCACCGACCCACATCACCCAAGGAGAGCCACGGAAATGACCACAAATGAACTACTCACCGGGCCGGCCGAGGCGCCGGGCGACATCGAATCGCCCCACCGCGCCCGCCGACTGCGTTGGGTTCTGGCATTGCTTGCCGCCGCTCAATTCTCGGTCGCCTTCGACTACACCAGCGTGTTCGTGGCGCTGCCCAGTATCGGTCATCAGATGAACCTGGCGCACGGGCAACAGCAGTGGGTCGTCGCGGCCTACGTCGTGTTCTTCGCCGGCTTCCTGACGCTCGGCGGCCGAGCCGGCGACATCTTCGGAGCCCGCAATGTGTTCATCGTGTCGCTGGTGTTTTTCGGCGGCGGCTCGCTGATCAGTTTCTTCACCAACGATTTCACCGTGCTTGTCGTCTCGCGTGCCATCCAGGGCATCGGCGCCGGCCTGCTGGACCCGTCCACGCTCGGACTGATCGGCCTGAGCTTCCCGGCCGGGAAGCTGCGTAATCGTGCCATGGCCGTTTGGGGCACAACCGGGGCGGTCGGTCTTTCGTTCGGTGTCGTGGTGTCGGGCGTCGTCAGCAATTACCTTTCCTGGCACTGGATTTTCGCGCTGAACATGCCGCTGGCGGTCATCATCGGTGTCGGCGCGATCCGCCTGTTGCCGAAGTTCACCACGGGCTCGTCCGGGCTCCCGCTGAACCTGGTCAACGCGCTACTGGCCACCGTCACCGTCGCCTCGGCCGTCTTCGGCATCACCCGTGCGGCCGACGTCGGCTGGTCGTCGATCCAGTCCTGGGGTGCCTTCATCGTGGCGGCGGTGGCTGGGGTGCTGTGGGTCCAGCGGGAAAAGGTCGGCGCCGCACCGCTTATCCCGGCGGGGCTGCTGCGCAACCGCACGCTGGTCTTCGGTGTCTTCATCACCGGTCTGTATTTGATGGCGTTCAACTCGATCTACTTCCTGTCCGCCCTTTACCTGCAGAACGACCAGAGGTACAGCGCGCTTGCGACGGGCCTTGCCCTGCTCCCGCTGGCCCTCGCGATGACCGCCGGAAACATGATCACCAACCGGTTGGCCAACAAGTATGGGGTCCGGCTGCCGCTGCTGATCGGTCTGCTGGTGGGCACCGTCGGCCTGGTGCTGCTCGCGATGGTCACCACCCTCGATCACAATCTGGTGGCCTACCTGGTCGTACTGATCGTCGCCGGCATCGGTTCCGGGATGGCGTTCCTTGCGTCCATGATGGTCGGCACCGCGGATCTGAAGCCCGAAAACCAGGGAGTGGGCTCGGCTCTGATGACCACCGGACACCACGTCGGCGGCGTGCTGGGCTTGTCCTTCTACGTGCTGGCTTTGGGCACGGGCGACAATTTCTTCACCGCATTCCTGCTCGCGGCGGCCATCGCGGTGGTAACCGCGGCGTTCAGCGCGTACGCCACCGCACGCAAATCCGATCAGGCGCGGTAAGCGCCAGATGGCAGGCGAATCGTCCTGACCGGAGTGTCGATCGGTGCCCACCGGGATTTGATCCCGGTGGGCACCGAGTCGATTTCGACGATCAACTTTCTGTTTGATAGCGCGGGAACACCCCGGTGGGCGCCGGTAGCGCAATGCCGGGCTCGAGCCGCTCACCGATCGCGGCGAAGCTGCGTTGCTCCTGCGACTGACCAAGCAGGTCGAGCAGCTTGCCTGCCGAGTCGGGCATCACCGGCTGAATCAGCAGCGCCGCAATGCGCACGACTTCGCAGGTGACATAGAGCACGGTGGCGAAGCGAACCTGGTCCGCCTGAGCCTCACTCTTCCGCAACACCCAGGGCTCCTGAGCGGAGAAGTACCTGTTGGCCGCGCCGAGCATCAACCAAATCGTTTCCAGCGCCAGATGCATTGCCTGGCTGTCGAACTCGGCACGAACCCGCTCGAGCAGACCGTCGGCGATGGTGAGTAGCTCGGTGTCCTCGGCGGTGAACTCGCCGGGCGTGGGGACCACCCCGTCGAGATTCTTGGCCACCATGGACAGCGACCGTTGGGCCAGATTGCCGAGCTCGTTGGCCAGGTCGGTGTTGATCCGGGTGATGATCGCGTCTTCGCTGTAGCTGCCGTCCTGGCCGAACGGGACCTCGCGCAGCAGGAAATACCGCACCTGATCCAGCCCGAACGTGTCGATCAGGGTGTTCGGGTCGACGATGTTGCCCACCGACTTGCTCATCTTCTCGCCGCGGTTCAACAGAAAGCCGTGTGCGAAAACCCTGCGCGGCAACTCGATTCCGGCGGACATCAGAAACGCGGGCCAGTAGACGGTGTGGAATCGGATGATGTCCTTGCCGATCATGTGCAGATCAGCCGGCCAATAACGTTGGAACAATTCGGATTCGGTATCCGGGTAGCCGACCCCGGTCAGGTAGTTGGTCAGCGCGTCGACCCAGACGTACATGACGTGGTCGGGATGATCGGGGACCTTCACGCCCCAATCGAACGAGGTGCGCGAGATGGACAGATCGCGCAGACCGCCGGAGACGAAACTGACCACCTCGTTGCGCCGCACCTCGGGTGCGATGAAATCCGGGTTGGCCTCGTAATGCGCCAGCAGCTTTTCGGCGTACGACGAGAGCCGGAAGAAATAGGTCTGCTCCTCGGTCCAGGTCACCGGCGTGCCGGTTTCGACGGCGATCCGGGTCCCGTCGACGACCGCGGTTTCCGACTCGACGAAGAACCGTTCGTCACGCACCGAGTACCAGCCGGAGTAGCTGTCCAGATAGATATCTCCGGCAGCCTCCATCCGCCGCCAGATGTCCTTGGACGCCTCATGGTGGTCGGCGTCGGTTGTCCGGATGAACCGGTCGAAGGAGATGTTCAGCTTCTGTTGCAGGCGCTGGAAGATGTCGGAGTTGCGCCGGGCCAGCTCGGCGGTCGGAATACCTTCGGCCGCAGCGGTTTCGACCATCTTGAGGCCGTGCTCGTCGGTGCCGGTCAGAAAACGGACGTCGAAGCCGTCCAGCCGCTTGAACCGGGCGATCGCGTCGGTGGCGATGTACTCGTAGGCATGACCGACGTGTGGATCGCCGTTGGGGTATGTGATCGCGGTGGTGACGTAGTACGGGTTCATCACTCCTCACCCTATTTGTCGCGCACCTTATTGTGTGCGCGTGAGCTCCAAACGTCCGCCGCCACCGGCACCGCAACGGTTGAGCCCGCTGATCGACGCGCACACCCACCTCGACGCCTGCGGTGCGAAGGATGCCGACGACGTGCACGCCCTCGTCGATCGCGCGGCGGCGGTCGGTGTGACCGCGGTGGTCACCATCGCCGACGACCTGGCGTCGGCGCGCTGGGCGACCCAGGCCGCCGAGTGGGATCCACGTGTCTACGCCGCGGTGGCACTGCACCCCACCCGCGCCGACGCGCTGACCGACGGCGCCCGCGCCGAGATCGAGCGGCTGGCGGACCACCCGCGGGTGGTGGCGATCGGCGAGACGGGCATGGATCTGTACTGGCCCGGCAAGCTCGAGGGTTGCGCCGACCCGGCCGTGCAGCGGGAGGCCTTCGCGTGGCATATCGACCTGGCCAAGCGGACCGGCAAACCGCTGATGATTCACAACCGCGAGGCAGACGACGAGGTGCTGGATGTGCTGCGTGCCGAGGGCGCGCCGGACACCGTGATCTTCCACTGCTTCTCGTCGGGGGAGGCGTTGGCGCGCGCCTGCGTCGACGCCGGCTGGCTGGTCAGCCTGTCTGGAACGGTCAGCTTTCGCAACGCGCGTGAGCTGCGCGACGCCGTCCCGTTGGTACCCGCGACTCAACTGCTGGTGGAGACTGATGCGCCGTTTCTGACGCCGCACCCCTACCGGGGCGCCCCGAACGAGCCGTATTGCCTGCCCTACACGGTGCGGGCGCTGTCGGAGCTGATCGATCGGCCCGCGGAGGAGCTGGCCGAGATCACCACTGCCAACGCCCGCGGGGTATACGGGTCGGGGGTGGGGGTTAATAGTCGGTGAAGGTGACCGCTCCGAGTTGCCTTAGGCAGTGAATATCGTTACCGTCTTGTGATCGAACGGTGGGGGCCCTTAGTGGCCCCTTTTCTTTGTTACACCAGTTGTTTTTGAGGTCGGGATAAACGCGCGTTGAATGTAATAACGAAACTCCATCAGGCTCCCTCACCGGCTCTGCGGCTTCTCGTTGCGGGCTTTCTGCTGGTCCTGGCGTTCGCCGGTGCCTTCGCGGTCTCCGACTACAAGACGGTGACGCTGAGCGTCGATGGCACCGCAATGACCGTGGCGACCATGAAGTCGCGGGTGATCGACATCATCAAGGAAAACGGGTTCACCGTCAGCGAGCGGGACGACCTGTACCCGGCCGCTGGTGAGCGGGTCCACAGTGCCGCCAACATCGTCCTGCGGCGCAGCCGGCCGCTGGAGATCTCGCTGGACGGCCAGAACAGCAAGCAGGTGTGGACGACGGCCTCCACGGTCGACGAGGCCCTGGCGCAGCTGTCGATGACGGACACGGCACCGGCCGCGGCGTCACGTGGCAGCCGTGTTCCGCTGGCTGGAATGGCCCTGCCCGTGGTCAGCGCCAAGACGGTCGAGCTCGACGACGCCGGGGTGGTCCGCACCGTGCACTTGGCCGCGGCCCGGGTCGGCGACCTGCTGGCCGGCGTCAACGCGCCGTTGGAACAAAGCGACCAGGTCACCCCCGGCGCAGCGGCACCGGTGATCGATGGCATGCACATCCAGGTCACCCGCAACCGGATCGAAAAGATCACCGCGCGAGTGCCACTGATTCCGCCCCGGCGCCGGATCGAGGACCCGCAGATGAACATCAGCAAGGAAATCGTCGAGGACCCGGGCACCCCGGGCACCCAGGATGTGACCTTCTCGGTGTCCAAGGTCAACGGCGTCGAGACCGGTCGCCTGCCGGTGGCCAGCCACGTCATCGCACCCGCCCGCCAGGCGGTCGTGCGGGTCGGCACCAAGCCCGGCACCGAACTACCTGCGATCGCCAACGGCGAGGTCTGGGACGCGATCTCGCGTTGCGAGGCCGGCGGAAACTGGGCGATCAACACCGGTAACGGCTACTACGGCGGTGTGCAGTTCGACCAGAACACCTGGGAGCGCAACGGTGGCCTGCGGTTCGCGCCGCGCGCCGACCTGGCCTCGCGGGAAGAGCAGATCGCCGTCGCCCAGGTGACGCAGGCCCGTCAGGGCTGGGGCGCCTGGCCGGTGTGCAGCGGCAGAGCGGGTGCACGCTGACCATCCGGTTACTCGGGCGGACCGAAATCCGACGCTTGGCCAAGGAACTCGAATTCCGGCCGCGTAAATCGTTGGGGCAGAACTTCGTTCATGACGCCAACACGGTGCGCCGGATAGTCTCGGCATCCGGAGTCAACCGCAACGACCACGTCCTGGAGGTCGGGCCTGGCCTCGGGTCGCTGACCCTCGCCCTGCTGGACCGCGGCTGCACGGTGAGCGCCGTCGAGATCGACCCGGTGCTGGCCGACCGGTTGCCGCAGACGGTGTCCGAGCATTCGCACAGCGAGATTCAGCGGCTGACCGTGATCAACCGCGATGTGCTGTCCATCGGCCCCGGCGATCTGGCTTCCGAGCCGACCGCGGTGGTGGCGAATCTGCCCTACAACGTCGCGGTTCCCGCACTGCTGCACCTGCTTGCCGAATTCCCTTCGCTGCGAACGGTGATGGTGATGGTGCAGGCCGAGGTCGCCGAACGACTCGCCGCCGAACCGGGCGGCAAGGAGTACGGGGTGCCCAGCGTCAAAGTGCGTTTCCACGGACAGGTCCGCCGTCACGGCATGGTGTCGCCGACCGTCTTCTGGCCGATCCCGCGGGTGTACTCCGGGCTGGTGCGCATCGACCGGCACACCAGCCCACCCTGGCCGACCGATGCGACGTTCCGGCAGAACGTGTTCAAGCTCGTTGACACCGCATTTGCTCAGCGCCGCAAAACATCTCGTAATGCATTCATCGAATGGGCGGGTTCGGGCAACGAATCGGCCAGCCGGTTGCTCGCCGCGAGCATCGATCCGGCCCGCCGGGGCGAGACACTGACCGTCGACGAATTCGTGCGGCTTTATCAGCGCTCGGGTGACCTCGGCGACGCCGGTCCACGCGGTCGCGGCGTTTCCCAGCGGCACGCCTCCGCGAGCTGACCGGCTACGGGCCGGACGCCCGCCGGGATAGTCTCGTTCGGTGCCGATCGACGGAAGCACCGCAGCTCAATGGGTGCCCACTGGGTCGGTGACGGTCCGCACGCCCGGGAAGATCAATCTGTATCTGGCCGTTGGAGACCTGCTGGAAAGCGGTTATCACGAGCTGACGACGGTATTTCACGCGGTTTCGCTCGTTGACGAGATCACCGTCCGCAACGCCGACGTGCTCTCGCTCGAGATCACCGGCGAGGGCGCCGACCAACTGCCCCTGGACGAACGCAACCTGGCCTGGCAGGCCGCCGAACTGATGGCCGACCACGTCGGCCGCGCGCCCGACGTGTCGATCCTGATCGACAAGTCCATCCCGGTGGCCGGCGGAATGGGCGGCGGTAGCGCCGACGCCGCGGCTGTTCTCGTCGCACTGAACTCATTGTGGGAACTCGGCGTGCCACGCCGCGACCTGCACGCGCTGGCCGCGCAGCTCGGCAGCGACGTGCCGTTCGCGTTGCATGGCGGTACCGCACTGGGCACTGGTCGCGGCGAAGAGCTGGCTACGGTCCTGGCCCGCAACACTTTTCACTGGGTGCTGGCGTTCGCCGAGGCCGGGTTGTCCACCCCGAAGGTGTTCCGCGAGCTGGACCGGTTGCGAGAAGTCGGCACGCCGCCGCGCCTCGATGAACCCGGCCCGGTCCTGGCCGCGCTAGCCGCCGGCGACCCGGAGCAGCTGGCCCCGCTGTTAGGCAACGAACTGCAGGCCTCCGCGCTGAGCCTGAATTCGGCGTTGCGTCGGGTGCTGCGTGCCGGCGTCGAGGCGGGCGCACTGGCCGGCATGGTGTCCGGATCGGGACCGACGTGCGCGTTTCTGTGCCGGTCAGCGCCCTCGGCGGTGGACGTCGGCACCGAGCTGTCGGGGGCCGGCGTCTGCCGCACGGTGCGGGTGGCGAGCGGCCCGGTGCATGGCGCCCGGGTGGTGCCCTCGCCCGTCGCCGACGTGTGATTTCGCCGCACAGTTTGGCAGTTCTTTAAGAGGAGTTTAAGATATCCGACGGTGATGATTACAGGTCAAGCAACGAGCCTGGTTCTTACGTCCGCCGTGCCTACCGGCGGGCCGGTCTCTTCCCACGTGGCAACGTTGCGTGCGGATATGGCGTCGCCACCGATTCGAGATGAAATCGCTGCTCAATTGTGGGCGCGCGGCTATCCCAATGT
>Ga0209113_1000136_pt1 | contig 14450 bp, 11 predicted proteins | sample TexAe_RefH0_O1_FD_187951 | JGI IMG/M metagenome (GOLD analysis project Ga0209113, IMG submission 187951) | Forest soil microbial communities from Davy Crockett National Forest, Groveton, Texas, USA - Texas A ecozone_RefH0_O1 (SPAdes) (version 2) | ecosystem: Environmental > Terrestrial > Soil >... | reverse complement strand
CAGGCGCCCTAACCGTGGCGCGGGCCCGCACTCCTCGCTTGAAAATCGCAGGAGGTTTGCTCATGGCGGCGGTGCTGCTGCAGATCTGCATCGGCATCACCATGGTGCATCTCGGGATGCCCCTTCTCGCGGCGACATTGCACAACGCGGGCGCCGCGTTCCTGGTCTTATGTATGGTTGCCTTGCTGCGGCTGCTTTGGCCGGCGTCCGTGGTCGGCGTGGTACCCTTAGCCCGTGTCCAGCGTCCCCACTAGTCCTTCCGTCGATCCGCCCGTGGGCGGCACTGTCCACGCGCGATGGCGAGATTATTTGGAGCTCACCAAGCCCAAAGTGAGCTTGCTGATCGTGTTCACCGCCATCGTCGGCATGGTGCTGGCATCGCCCGGTTGGATTCCGCTGAGCGCGCTGCTTCTGGGCTCCTTGGGCATCGCGATGGCTTCGGGTTCCGCCGCGGCTTTCAACCACATCTTGGATCGCCGCATCGACGGGCAGATGAATCGAACCCGCCGCCGGCCGCTACCCACCGGGCATATGCAGGAAAGTCATGCCATCGCCTTTGCCGTGGCGCTGGGACTGGCGTCCATGGCGATTTTGTGCGCGGGCGTCAATGTGCTGACGGCCGTACTGACGTTCTGCTCCTTGATCGGCTACGCAATCGTCTACACCTTGTGGCTGAAGCGCGCGACACCGCAGAACATCGTGATCGGCGGAGCCGCCGGCGCCGCGCCGCCGATACTCGGCTGGGCGGCGGTGACCAACACCATCGACCCGAACGCGCTGGTGCTGTTCCTGATCGTGTTCACGTGGACGCCGCCGCACTTCTGGGCGCTGGCGATCGCGCGGCGCGACGACTACGCCAAGGTCGGGATTCCCATGCTGCCGGTGACGCACGGAGTGCCTTACACCCGTTTGCAGATCGTGCTCTACACGATACTTTTGATCCTGGCCACGTTGCTGCCGTTTCTCACCGGCATGAGCGGACTGGTCTACCTCGCCGCCGCGATCGTTCTGAATGCGCGGTTCCTGTATTTCGTCGTCGCGCTCAACAAGGGCAAGCGTCCGGAGCTTCCGATCCGTACCTTCCGATTCTCCATCACCTACCTGATGTTGCTGTTCGCGGCGCTGATCGTCGATCATTACATGTATTTTCCTGCCTAGTTCCCGCGAACCACGGCCTTGCCCGGAAATATATTGGGCAACAACTTGCCCTGATCGATGAGCACGCTGCCGTTGATGATGACGAATTTCATTCCCGAGCTCGGTTCGCGAGGCGCGGCAAACGTGGCGTGATCCACAATCGTGCGTGGATCGAACACCACGATGTCGGCATCCGCGCCTTCCTGCAGCCGTCCTTTGCGGCGCGCTGCCGGCGTTGACTTCTCCAAGCGCTGGGCAGGCATGAACGACATCTTGCGGATGGCGTCCATCAAAGTGATGCTGCCGAGCTCACGCACATAGTGCGCCAGAACGCGCGAGTAGGTGCCGGCGTTGCGGGGATGGCCGTCCGCGCCGTCGCTCGCAATCATGACCAGAGGCTGGGCAATCACGGCGTCCACCATTTCCTGAGTATTGGTGAAGAGCAAGACCGGCGTTGCACCGGGCGCTGCGTGCAGCGCGTCGAAGCGCTCCTTGGTGAGTTTCTCGCCGGTATCGGGAAGCTGCAAGGCGTCATAGTCCACGCCGAGCTGTTCCTTCCACCCCGGATTGAACAGGGCCGAATTGATCAGCGTCATGCCGGCGATGTAGGGATAGGCTTCGGTAGTGACATCGAGTCCGCGAGCGCGCGCGCCGGCAACCAGCGAAACGCATTCAAGGCCGTATTTGTTGCAGCTGCTGTTGATGTGAACGATGTGCAGGGAAGCGCCCGAGACGGCGGCGGCTCCAATGACCTCGCTGACGGCCTCGATGCTCGAACCCGGCTCGAGGCGCCCAAAGCTGCGCACATGCGTGAACACGGGCACGCGCCGCGCGGCTGCCACGCGGAACATATCGATCACTTCGAGGCGGCTCGCGCCCGGCGCGTACTGGATTCCCATGCCAATGCCGAGCGCGCCGGCATCCAACTCTTGGTTCAGGCGCTGCTCGATCTTCTCGATCTGTTCCGGGGTCGCCGGCTGGTTGGTCGAGGGTCCGGACTGCGGCAGTATGTCGTGAATGGGCGAACCGAAGGCGAGTGCGCGCGCGGCCAGGTGACTCGCCGTCGTGCCGTAATTGATCAACGAGGTTGCGTTTTTCTGCTGTAGAAACGACGCAACATCGGGAACGCCGATTTCCATTTCCAAGCCCGTGGTCACCCCATCGAACGCCTTCAATCGGCTGCTCGCGGCGTCTTGCCCGTGCTCATGCAGGTCGATGAATCCGGGCGCTACGATCAGACCTTTGGCCTCGATGACGCGTTTGCCGGTAAGTTTCTCGGCGGCGACTCGCGCGACCTTGCCTTGCGAGATGCCGACATTGCGCACGGCGTCGAGGCCGGATTCAGGATCCATGACCCGGCCGCCTTCGATCACCAGATCATAGGATTGTGCGAAAGCCGGGGAGGCGAGCATCAAGCAGACGCAGAAAAGCGGTAAGCGCATGAAGGGGATCCTTTATGTCGGCGGAGCGTCGTTGGAGATATCGACGACGCAACGCCATTGACCATCAGCACCGGGAGCCCAGATGGTCACGGAGCGGCCGTGCGTCGTCTCGAGCGCGCCATTCGCGCCGGGCGCGGTCGTCTCTACCGAGCTCAACATGTACGCCAGTTTGCCGTCGGGCGAAAACACCGGTTTCTCGGAGACCCAATGAATTTTGAATCCCGGAATTTTCAGGCTGGCGGTCACGAAGGCGCGAATCGCTGCCTTGCCGTCGATCGGCGGCAATCCCGGCTGCAGCACATGCGCGTCATCGCTCCAGTAGGAGACGATCGCTTCGATATCCTTGCCTTCGAAAGAAACTTTGGACCAGTCCGCATCGCGCTGCGCCACCTTCGCGGATTCCGCCGCGGCGTCGAATGCCGCCGGCGCGCATCCGGAAGCGCAAATGGCAATCGCCAAAAAGGTGATAATTCGAAGCTGATTCATGGGGTTGATCCTCCATCTCTTATGATTGGACACTAGCATGACGGAGTACACGCGATGACGAAGTTTACGATTTATCACAATCCCGCCTGTGGAACTTCGCGCAACGTGCTGGCGCTCATCCGCGATGCGGGTATCGAACCCACGGTGATCGAGTACCTCAAGACGCCGCCCGACCGCGCGACGCTCGAGTCCCTCATCGCGCGCATGAAAATCCGGCCCCGCGATCTGCTGCGCGAGAAAGGCACGCCGTATGCAGAATTGGGCTTGGGTGAAGACCGCTGGAGCGACGCCGAATTGATCGGCCAGATGCTGGCCCACCCCATCTTGATCAACCGACCCATTGTGGTGACGCCTAGCGGCGTAAAGCTGTGCCGCCCTTCCGAGACGGTGAAGGACCTTCTGCCGTAATGGAGACTGGACCCGCCGCCGCGCGCGCTGCCATCGAACACGCGACCGTCCGCGCCAACGGCATCGACTTCAATGTCGCGACCATGGGATGCGGCGATAAACTCGCGCTGTTCCTGCACGGCTTTCCCGAGAATTCATTTTCCTGGCGCTATCAATTGCCGCTGATGGCTCGCATGGGATACCGGGCCTGGGCGCCGGATCTGCGCGGTTACGGCAGCAGCACGCGGCCCATCGGCGTCAGCGCCTATGCGCTGGAACAGCTTTTGGAAGATGTGGCGGCTCTCATCGAAGCTTCCGGCGCCAAAGAAGTGGTCCTCATTGGGCACGATTGGGGCGCGCTCATCGCCTGGTACTACGCCATGTTCGGCCGCGTGCCCATCGCCAAGCTCATCATCATGAATGTCCCGCATCCGGCGCTGGCAGAAAAGGGATTGCGTACGTTCAAGCAACTGAGGAAATCCTGGTACATATTCTTCTTCCAAATCCCGTGGCTGCCCGAATGGGGTCTCGCGCGCAACGACGCGCTCGCCATCGCGCGGGTGTTTCGCGACATGGCCGTGGACAAGTCGCGCTTCCCCGACGAGGTGTTGCGGGTGTATCGGGATGCCGCGAGCGTCCCCGGCGCGCTCACGGCGATGCTCAACTACTATCGCGCTTTGTTTCGAGGATTGCGGCGCAATCGCGCCCGCGGCACGGTGCCGATCGATACGCCCACGCTCATGATCTGGGGTGAGGTCGATGCGGCGCTCGGCAAGGAACTGACTTACGGCACAGAAGCGCACGTCAGAAACCTGACCTTGCGCTACCTGCCAAACGTCTCCCATTGGGTGCAGCAGGAAGCGCCGGAAACCGTCAATGCCATGATCGAAGCATGGCTTCTCGAGAGAAACGTCCCCTATGCGCCGGGTGCCAACCCTTCGACCTTCAGCGGCGGCAGTTGATCCGCGGGCTTGAAGCCGAACACCTGTCCATAGAACGATAGCTCGGCCTGCACCGAATTGATGATGTTCTTCGGGTTGCGGAAGCCGTGGCCTTCGCCGGGGTAGAGCACGTAGGCCACGGGTACGTGGCGCGCGCGCAGCGCTTCGACGATGCGTTGCGATTGATTTGGCGGCACGACCGGATCTTCGGCTCCCTGCAGCACCAGCACAGGAGCCTTGAACCCGTCGAGATGATTGAGCGGAGAGCGGCTGTCGTAGACCGCCTGTGCCGCAGGCAGCGGTCCGATCAACGAGTCCAAATAACGGCTTTCGAATTTATGGGTGTCGCGCGCCAGGGCGGTCATGTCGGAAACGCCGAAGTGATCCGCTCCGGCTTTGAATACATCGCTGGTGCTCAAGGCCACCAACACCGTGTAGCCGCCGGCGCTGCCGCCGCTGATCGCGGTGCGATCAGGATCCGCGCGCTGGGTATCGATCAGGAAACGGACCGCTGCGATCGTATCCTCGACATCGACCACGCCCCATTGGCCATTGAGCTCCTGCCGGTACGCGCGGCCGTATCCGGAGCTGCCGCCGTAATTCACGTCCACGACTGCGAAACCCCTGCTGGTCCAATATTGAATCCCTGAGCGCAACGAGGGCGACGACAGCGACGTCGGACCGCCGTGCACAAACGCGATGACCGGGGGCAAGGTGCCGGGCGTTCCTCGGTACTTGGGATTCGTGGGAGCGTAATAAAAAGCGTGCGACGTTCGCCCGTGTGCGCTCGGGAAATCGATCGGAACCGCGACCGATATAGAATCGGCCGTCAGGGGCGATTGCCCCGCCGTGCGCAAGGTCGTGACTTTGGCGCTGCCGGTATCGATGGTCACAATGGATAACGGTGCTTTCGACGACCCCGCCACCGCCGCGATGTGCTGCGCATCGATTCTTACCAAGTGCGAGAAATCGACGTAGGGCAGTTCCAGTTCGCGGTGGCTGCCGCTCTTGAGATCCAGCACCGCCAAGCGAGAGGTGCCCCGCTCGCGGAAATTGACCACGGCTCTTCCGTCGCCCAGGAGCACATAGTTCGATTGCCCGAATTGCCACAGGGGCGCTGCGAATTCAGCAGCCCGCGTCCACACAGGATGCGCGCCATCGGCGCGTTGCGCGTAGAGGTTCCAGAAGCCGCTGCGGTCCGAAATGAAGTACAGCGTGCCATCCCGGTCCCACTGCGGCTCTTGAACCGACTCGGTGGCGCCGCCCGCAATGACCTTTGCGGCCTCGAGGCCTTTCGCGGTCAGCTCTGCCACGTGCAGTTCGGAGCCATCCCACGGCATGTTGGGATGATTCCAGGTAATGAATGCAATCCGCTTGCCGTCGTGACTCAAGCGCGGATAGGAAACGAAATCTGTGCCTGCAAACAGCACGTCGCCCGCACCGGCGATCGGGACCGGGAGACGCACCAGCGTGTTGCGGACGTGGGCGGGATCGGTGTGATCCTCGCGCACGCAGATCAGTGCGGCGCTGGCCTTTTGCGCAGCCGGCTGCGCGATGCAATCGGCGTATCGATATTTGTCGGGCGTCACCGCCACCGCCTTGCCGCCTTCCTTGAGCGCATACAGGCGCTGGTCGCTGTACTGGCTGTAGTACACGGTATTGCCGTCCACGATAAACGGTGCGCCACCATACTCGTGCACGCGCGTGCGCACGTTTGCATCCTCAGGGGTCACCGGCGCAACCGCGCCGTCGGTGTAGCTGAACAATGCGATCGCGCCGCCGCGCGCCGGCACATTCTCGGTCCAGTAGAGGCGCCCGTTGGCGCTGCGCAAATCGCCGAAACTGATTCCGCCCGCCGCCAGCGCTTCGGCGCTCAAGGGCGAGGCCCAGGATCCGTAGGGCGCCACCGTCGGGTCAGCGATGGATCGCGCGCTCATGACGGCGCAGCCGAGCAATAAGCAGCCCAGTGATGAGAGAAAACGCGCATGGCTTTTAATGTGTGACTCCTTGGCGGCACGCGGAATGTTAGGATGTTCTCATGCCCGCCACACCTAGTTTTTATTCCCGGGTATTCGCGCTGACGGTCGCCGCGGTTCTAGGTTACGCGCTGGTATTGATTTTCCTGCCTTTCCTGGTGCCCATGACTTGGGCGGCATTCCTGGCGTTCTTGCTGTTCCCATTGAACCGGCGGCTGCGAAAGCGTTTCAAGGGCAAGACCCTGAGCGCGAGCCTGCTCACCGTGCTCGCGCCGATTGTGATTCTGCTGCCCTTGAGCGCGTTGTCGGTCAAGTTTGTATCGCAAATTTCTGCGCTCCTCAAGGGATTGCAAAAATCTGCGACCGACATGGACATCAAGTCCTTTTCCGATCTGCAGCAATTTCCCTGGATCGCCCGCATCAACACGTGGCTGCAGGCACACGCAGACATTTCCGCCGAACAGGTGCAGGACTGGCTGCTATCGGGCACGCGCGAGGTGGCGCAGCGCGCGGCGAGCTGGGGCGGTTCGCTGTTCTTAGGCGCTCTGGGATCGCTCTTGGCATTTGCGATCATGTTGTTTCTCCTGTTCTTTTTCCTGCAAGACGGCGACGAGATGATCGCCCGTGGACGGCGCCTGATTCCGATGGCGGAGGACCGCAAGGAGCGGCTGTTCACTCAGCTTGGCGCGGTGACCCGCGCCATCGTTTTTGGCACGGCGGTAACGGCCATGCTGCAGGGGTTGTTCCTCGGCATCGGCTGGGCCATCGCCGGTCTGCCATCGCCCGTGGTGTTCGGCGTGCTGGCAGCATTGCTGTCTCTGCTGCCGGTCGGCGGCTCGGCGCTGGTGTGGATTCCCGCCGTGATCTGGCTGTTCTTGGATAAACATTGGGGCTGGGGCATCTTTTTGCTGATTTGGGGCTCGGGCATCAGCACGCTGGACAACGTCGTGCGCCCGCTGCTCATTTCGGGCCGCGCGCGCATCTCCGCGTTGGCGGTATTTATCGGTGTTTTGGGAGGAATTCCGGCCTTCGGCGCCATTGGCGTCATCGCCGGTCCGGTAGTGCTTTCCCTGGTGCTGGCGCTCATTGAATTCGCTGAAGAAAGCCGCCCGAAAATCTCCTGAAACACAAGAGCAGCTTGGGGCGAAACGTGCAGTACAATCCGCGCCCTTATGGACGTTTCACACCTTCTCGACGGCCTCAATGAGGCGCAACGCCAGGCGGTAGGCTCGCCATTGGGCGCGGCCTTGGTGCTTGCCGGCGCGGGCAGCGGCAAGACACGCGTGTTGGTGCACCGGGTCGCCTGGCTCATTCAAGTCGAGGGCGCATCGCCGAACAGCATTCTTGCCGTCACCTTCACCAACAAGGCAGCAGCCGAGATGCGCGGGCGCATCGAGACGCTGCTGGGACTGCCGAGCGGCGCCATGTGGCTCGGAACTTTTCACGGGCTTGCGCATCGGCTTCTGCGTATTCATTGGCGCGAAGTCGGGCTGCCGCAAAGTTTCCAGATTCTGGATTCCGAAGATCAGGCGCGCGTGCTGCGCAAAGTATTGAAGGCGCTCGACCTGGATGAGACCCGCTGGATTCCGCGCGAAATACTCTGGTTCATCAACGCCCAGAAGGACGAAGGCCACCGGCCGAAACACATCAAGGACGACGGCGATCCGACCCGGCGTCAACTGATCAAGATCTACCAAGCCTATGAAGAGGCCTGTCAGCGCGCCGGCGTTGTGGACTTCGCCGAATTGTTGCTGCGCGCCTATGAGCTGTGGCGCGACAACCCCGCGCTGCTGCAGCACTACCAAAACCGCTTCCGGCACGTGTTGGTGGACGAGTTCCAGGACACCAACGCCATTCAATACAAGTGGCTCATGCTGCTGGCGAGCCCGAACGGCATGCCGTTCGTTGTCGGCGATGACGACCAATGCCTCGCGGCCGGCACACAGGTGACGATGGGCGACGGCCAGAAGCGACCCATCGAGTCGATAGTCCCGGGCGATTTCGTGCTGTCGAACTTCGGCGGCGGCGATCTGCGTCCCGCGCGAGTCAGCGAGCGCTTCGCGAAGCGGCGGCGGGGACACCTCGTCAGCCTGCATCTGCGATCCGGTGCCGTCATCAAAAGCACCCCCGAGCACGTGCACTTTGCCGGGTACGTGTTGGGCGAAACCCCTCAGACTTACTTTCTCTATCTCATGCACAAAGAAGGGGTGGGCTTCAGGCTCGGCACTTCGCAGGTATATACGCAGGGTCAAGCGAAGCCGATGGTGGGATTCAAACAACGCGCGCTGCAAGAACATGCTGATGCGCTTTGGATTATCCGCACGCACGCCACCGAAAACGAAGCACGTATGGACGAAGTGATCACCTCGCTGCGCTTCGGTCTGCCGACCTGTCCGTTCGTCGCGCGCAAAGGCAAAGCCCGCAACGGTTTCGTCCACGATGCCGTACACCTCCATCGCATATTCAACTCGCTGGACACACTGGTTTCCGCAGAGCGGTTGCTGGAAGAAGGCGGCCTCGACATCGACAGGCCCCACCATCGGCCGCAGGGCCGCAACTCCAATCGGCGCAACATCGTCATCACGCTGTGCGGCGACAAGCGCGGCGCCTCGCCGATGCACCGAATCTCGGTCGCGAGCGTCAGCCTCAAGGACCCCGGGGAACTGGAAGCTTTGGGGCTCAGCGTCCGGGCCGCCCGGTCGCACGGCGGCAGCTGGCGTTACGAGACCGTGCGCTCGGATTTTGGCGAGCTCATGTCGATCGCGCGCGCAATACGGGACCGTCTCGACGGCGAATTCGTACTGCAGGGCCATATGCTGGATAGGTCGCTGCCGTTCATCACCGCCGCCAGCATCCGGCCCGGCATGGTCATGGCGTTGGACTCCGGCAAGTTCGGCGTGGTCGATCGCATCGAACGCGAGACTTGCGATGCCGAGGTCTACGACATCAACATCGAGCGCACGCATAATTTCATTGCCGGCGGCGTGGTCACTCACAATTCCATCTATCGATGGCGAGGCGCCCGCGTCGAGAACCTGAATCAATTTCGGCGCGATTTTCCGAACGCGGTCCTTCATAAGCTGGAACAGAACTATCGCTCGACGGGAACCATCCTCAAGACCGCGAACGCCCTGATTGCAAACAATCAGGGACGCTTGGGAAAGACCCTGTGGACCAGTGGCGAAGATGGCGAGCGCGTGAAGCTGTATGCCGCCTTCAATGAGCGCGACGAAGCGGACTTCGTAGTAAACCGAATTCGCGAGTGGGTGGCGCGCGGCGGCGCGCGGCGCGAGGTCGCCGTGCTGTATCGTTCGAACGCGCAGTCACGGGTTTTCGAAGAAGCCTTCTTGAATGCGCGCATGCCCTATCGGGTGTACGGCGGGTTGCGATTCTTCGAGCGCGCCGAAATCAAAGATGCGCTCGCGTATTTGCGGCTTATCTCCAGCCGCGCCGACGATAACTCATTCGAGCGCGTGGTGAATCTGCCGGCGCGTGGCATCGGCGCGAAGACCATGGACTTGGTGCGCGATACCGCGCGTGCCGGTTCTACCTCCTTGTGGAAAGGCGCGATCGCTGCGCAAAGCGAGTTGCCGCAGCGAGCGGCGCAGGCGCTGCAATCGTTCATGGACCTGATCGAGAAGCTGGCGCGCGAGGTCAATGGCCTTGAACTGCATGAACAGGTCGATCACGTCATTCAAATGAGCGGTCTCATCGAGCACTACAAGAAGGAGAAAGGCGAGCGCGGCGAGGGACGCATTGAGAACTTGCTCGAGCTGGTCAGCGCCGCAAGGGGCTTCTCCCCTGAGAGCGAGGCGGAAGCAGAACTGTCGCCGCTGGAGTCCTTCCTCTCCCATGCAGTGCTCGAATCGGGCGAGGGGCAGGCGGATGCATACGACGACTGCGTGCAGATGATGACCCTGCACTCGGCCAAAGGGTTGGAGTTCCCCGTGGTGTTCATGGCCGGCATGGAAGACGGCCTCTTCCCGAGCCAGCGCTCGATGTCGGACCTTGCAGGACTCGAGGAGGAACGGCGGCTGTGCTATGTCGGCGCGACTCGCGCCATGCGCCAGCTTTACATCACGTACGCCGAGCAGCGCCGGCTCTATGGGGTTGACCAGTATGGCCAGCCATCGCGCTTCATCAGTGAATTGCCCCAGGACCTGCTCGAAGAGATTCGCCCGAGGCTGCAGGTATCCCGGCCGGTGTTTACCAAGCGCAGCAGCACCCTGGATGAGGCGCCGGCGGCGGGGATGCGCATGGGCGCCCGCGTCCGGCATTCCAAGTTTGGGGATGGCGTAGTGCTCAATTTTGAAGGCAATGGTCCGCATGCCCGCATCCAGGTCAATTTTGAGAGGCAGGGCACGAAGTGGTTGATGCTGTCTTACGCCAATCTCGAGGTCGTGTAGAGTAATGCGGTTGTGAAGATCATCATTTTGGGTGCCGGACAAGTGGGCCGCACGGCGGCCTATCACCTCTCTCGCGAGGAAGCGAACGATGTGACCGTCATCGATCACAATGATGAGGTCCTGCGTGATCTCCAGGATCGGCTCGACATTCGCACGGTCAATGGCAATGCCTCGAGTCCGCGAATCCTCGAAGCGGCCGGAATCGCCAGCACCGACATTCTGGTGGCGCTGACCAACAGCGACGAAGTGAATATGCTCGCCTGCCAGGTCGCCTGGACTCTGTACCGCACGCCGAAGAAGATCGCGCGAGTGCGGTCCGCCGACTACACCGAACGGGACAGATTGTTCGGCGAAAACGGGGTCGCTGTCGATGTCTGGATAAGCCCCGAGCAGCTGGTTACCGAATATGTGGCACGCCTGATCCGCTACCCCGGCGCGTTGCAGGTGCTGGATTTCGCCGACGGCCGGGTACGCCTCGTCGGTATCCGCGCCCTGCAGGGCGGACCTCTGGTCGGCCAGACCTTGAGCACGCTGCGCGAACACATTCCTTCGGCGGATGCGCGCGTCGCAGCCATTTATCGCGCCGGCAAAAGCGTCAAGCCGGAGGGCGCGACCGTCATCGAAGACGGCGATGAGGTATTTTTCCTCGCGGCCCGCGAGAACATACGCATAGTGATGAAGGAACTGCGCCGCGAGGAAGCACCCGCCAGGCGCGTGGTCATCGCCGGCGGCGGCAACATCGGTCTGCGGCTCGCCAACGAATTGGAAGGCAAGAACCAGGTGAAGCTGATTGAGCGCGACAGCAAGCGCGCGCGCCGCGTCTCCGAGCAGCTCAAGAGCACCACCGTCCTGCATGGCGATGCCGCGGATGAGGAATTGCTGCTCGAGGAGAATATCGACAGCGCGGATATATTCGCGGCGCTGACGAATTCCGAAGAGGCCAACATTCTGTCCGCCATGCTCGCCAAGCGCTTGGGCGCTCACAAGGTGATGGCGCTGATCAACAAGCCTTCATACGCCGAGCTCATTGAAAGCGGCTCGATCGACGTGGCGATATCGCCGCAAACCGTCACAATCGGATCGCTGCTGGCGCACGTGCGGCGGGGAGACGTGGTGCGCGTGCATTCCCTGCGACGCGGGGCGGCCGAGGCGCTCGAGGTCGTCGTGCACGGCGATGCCGACAGCTCCAAAGTCATAGGCCGACGCATCGAGGACATATCGCTGCCGGAGGGAACGACCTTGGGCGCGGTGGTGCGCGGCGACGAAGTCATCATCGCGCATCACGATACGACAGTTCAGCCCGATGATCATTTGATTCTTTTTCTCACGGATCGCCGTCACATCGAAGCGGTCGAGAAACTCTTCCAAGGCTCCGCCTCCTTTCTGTGAAAGACATCCTACTGCCGGTCGCCCACGTATTCGCCCTCGTCATGATGGTGTTTGCGGCGACCATGCTGGCGCCGCTGATCATGGCGATCTGGGGACTCGACGAGGCGCTGCAGTCCTTCATCATTTCCGCTCTGGCCACTTTCGTGATCGGCGCGCTGTTATGGCTCGCCACCCGGCGTTTCAAGCGCGAGCTCAAGACGCGCGACGGCCTGATGCTCGTGGCGCTGACCTGGGTCGCGCTGCCTGCGGTCGCCGGATTTCCCTTGTGGGATTACCTGCCTATCAATTTCACGGATGCGTACTTCGAGGCGGCTTCGGGTCTCACGACCACGGGCGGCACGGTGCTTTCGGGACTCGAGCACCTGCCGCGATCGATCAATCTATGGCGCCATCTGTTGAGCTGGCTGGGCGGCATGGGCATCATCGTTCTGGCGGTTGCAATCCTGCCGATGCTGGGCGTAGGCGGGATGCAGATTTACCGCGCGGAAATGCCCGGGCCGATGAAAGACAGCAAGCTCACCCCGCGCATCGGGCAGACGGCGAAATTGCTCTGGGCCGTCTACACGGGGCTCACCGCCGTTTGCATTGTGTTCCTGCGATTCGCAGGAATGAGTTGGTTCGATGCCGTGTGCCATGGATTCTCCGCGTTGTCGCTGGGCGGCTTTTCGACCTACGACGACAGCATCGGGCATTTCCACTCGCTGCCGATCGAATTGGTGATGACCGGCTTCTCGATCTTGGCAGCTCTTAATTTCGCCACCCATTTCCTGGCGTGGAGCCAGCGCGGCGTGAAGGCCTATTTCCGCGATGCCGAGGCCAAGGCGATCCTCGGCGTGCTCGGCGGCAGTTGCGTCGGCGTGTCGTTGTTTTTATTTTTCAAAGGCACCTATCCCGACTACCCCACTGCCCTGCGCAATACCGTGTTCAACCTGGTTTCCATTGCGACCGACAGCGGCCTGCACACTCAGGATTACTCGCGCTGGCCGATTTTCGCGCCCATGTGGATGATGTTCCTGAGCTGCCTCGTGGCGAGCTCGGGATCCACGGGCGGCGGCATTAAAATGATCCGCACCTTGGTGCTCGCCAAGCAGGCGCATCGCGAACTGAATCAATTGGTGCACCCAAACATGGTTCGGCCCCTGAAGGTCGGCGGCACCGTGATTCAGAATCGCGTGGTATTCGCAGTGCTGGCGTTCGTGTTCTTGTACTTCATGAGCATCGTGACGCTGATCTTCCTGCAGCTGGCGAGCGGCTTGGATTTCATGACGTCGTTTTCGGCCATCATCGCCTGCATCAACAATGCCGGACCCGGGTTGGGATTGGTGGGACCCGGGAGCAACTATGGCGTGCTGAGCGATTTCCAAACCTGGGTTTGCTCAGCGGCAATGCTGTTGGGTCGGCTCGAGGTGTTCACCATCCTGGTGCTGTTCACGCGGACGTTGTGGCGTAAGTAGACGCCAAGAAGCCGTCGATAGCCGCCAGGCACTCGGGTTCATCCAACAGCGGGACGTGGCCTCGCCGGGCCACTTCGAGTTGCATGAGTTCAGGCATCTCGGCTTTCATTTTCGCGAACGTCGCTATGCTCAAAATGTCTGATTGAGCGCCGCGAATCGCCAACATCGGGATTCCGCGCAACGCATTCCAGAAGGGCCACAGGTTGGCGGTTGCCGGAGGCGCCGCCCGCAGCATCTCACCGATCATCGGGTCGGCGTCCACGCTCAAAGCCCCGTTTCCGTCTTCGCGATAGCCGCGGCGAGAGAGAGCCGCCCAGCGCGCAGCCGAGAGATCGGGCCAGGCGTCGCCGAATGCGAATTGAGTTTGCGCGATCGCCTCATCCCAGTTCTTCGGCGGCGGCAGTTTGCCCGCGTAGCCTTTGATTCGCTCGAGTCCAACAGGATCGACTTCCGGACCCATGTCGTTCAGCACCAAGCCGGCGAGTCGCGCTCGAAAGCCGACGCCCATCATCATCCCCAACAATCCGCCCATCGATGTGCCGATGACGGTGACGCGATCCACGCCGGCTTCGTCGAGCAGCCCGATGATGTCCTGCAGGTAAATCGCAGGCTGGTAGTTTTGCGGATTGGGATCGCGCGCGGAACGTCCGCGGCCGCGCACATCGGGGACGATGACGCGAAAACGGTCCTGCAGATGCGGTGCCAGGTCCTCGAAGTCTCGGCTGTTGCGGGTCAAGCCGTGCAGGCAGAGCAGGGTTCCAAGGGCGATGCCGGCTGGCTCATACACGCGCGAGTACAGGCGCAGCCCGTCGTGACTGGTCCAAAACAAATC
>Ga0209113_1000135_pt1 | contig 14540 bp, 8 predicted proteins | sample TexAe_RefH0_O1_FD_187951 | JGI IMG/M metagenome (GOLD analysis project Ga0209113, IMG submission 187951) | Forest soil microbial communities from Davy Crockett National Forest, Groveton, Texas, USA - Texas A ecozone_RefH0_O1 (SPAdes) (version 2) | ecosystem: Environmental > Terrestrial > Soil >... | reverse complement strand
AAAAAAAAAAAAAAAAAAAAAATTTTTTTTTTTTAATTAGGATTAGGTTAATTTGATTTATTTTATTAAGAATAGATAACTAGTCAAGGTTTTCTTAAAAGGGTTATTAGGCCTACTATAACTTATCATCTTTTTTATAAATAATTCTTTACTTATAATTAAACTATATCCGCTAAAAGCTTAAGCTTGCTTTTGGGGGTTAATTATTACCTTTTTTAATAAATTTTAGGTGATAAGTATTTAACTCCTTCCCCAATTAAACCCTTTTAAGATTTCGAAGTCCAGTATTGTAAACATTTTATAAAGGTAGAAAGGTTGCTGGTAGTATGATCAATAAAGGTTCTATAAAATTTTGTATATAACATCTGAACAAGACAAAAAACTAAACCAGCCTTGATTGAATAGTTGTTAAAAGTTGGTAATTATAATCCATTAAGGGTTAACTATAGTAAAAATAAAAAATTATATAATAAAGTTTTAGCGGTTCTATTTAATTTTTATGTGCTAGATAATTATTTTTTTATTTAATTATAATATTTAAATAAAAATAATTAATAAAGAGTAAAAAAGGGTTTAATTAAAAAAGTTTTACACCCAAAATAATAGGAAAATCTTAATCATCTTAAATTATAAAAGAAATTTGTTATAAAACTTAATTTATTGCCCTATTAAATTAAAGTGTAGTTCCCTTTTGTTGTATAAGCATTATAGTTGAGGTAAAGCCATGTTTCATTTGTACCTCCTACTTACTTTTTTTTTAAGTTAATCTATGGTAGATTCAATAATGAGGGCAAGATTGAAACCTATATTTTATTATAATTAAAATCTATAAAGCTAAAATAATTAATAAAATATAAAAGTGTTAATTCTTAAATGTTTCATAAAATTTAAACTTAAAAAAATAATATTAATATCAAAACAAATATAAAGCTAAAATAAAATTCTCCTCCCACAACCAGCTGGGACAGCTGGGAACCCTCCCTTATCATAAAATTTTAAGGGGTCGGAAAGGAGAACCTCTATCCCTCCTTTAGAATAGAGGGTGTAACCTCCCTCTCAAACCTTAAATAGAGAGGCAGGAGACTCCCCCTTTATAGGAGGATAAACCTCGTTTTCCCAATTTTTTAAGTTTATATGAGCTGGTTGGGTTTGTTTTACCATAAAAATTTTTAGACTAAGCTATTATCTTTACCTTATTATCTTATAAAATTTTATACTTAATCTAGTTCTCCTTCTCTTCTTTAATTTAACAATAAATATGCGTATTGTTTAATTAATTAAAATTTATTATTCACTTGAGTGTGGGGGGTTAATAAAAATTATATAATTTTGATAGATACTAATTAAATTTTTTATTTGTATCTAAATTTTTTAAGCTAATAGCTCCAGATCCTATCTCTAATATAAATCCTATTGTAAGAATAATAAAAAAAATAATACCTACAGAGAATCCAAATGTAGAAACTTGGTAAAGAGTCAGAGCTAAAGGAAATAAAAGTAAAATTTCTAAATCAAAAATTAAAAATAATAAAGCTACAACCATAAAATGGATTTGAAAAGTTGTTCTAGTTTGACCATATACCGGTTGGAATCCACATTCATAGGCTGAAACTTTAGCTTCATCAGGTCTATGTACAGCTAATAATAAATTTAAAGCTAATAAAATAATAGCTAATAAAGGTACAAAAATAAATAAAAAAGTTAAATTGCTCAAATGTAGCATGTTTTTTTAAAAATTAAATAAAGAAAGAGAAAGTAATTGTGTACTATTTAAGATTAAAGAAGGTTTAAGAATAAACAATAATATAGATAAAGTTAAAGTAGAAATTAAAAAACTATGGAAATTTGTTAATGGTACTTCACTTTGTTTATAAGATTCGAACTCTCCGTCTCCCTTTAAGTTAGAATCTTTATCTATTTGTTCTAATAGTAGGAAATTTTGTTGAGAGGGTAGAATGTCCGAGTCTGTTCCTAAGGATATCCCTGCTGGGTGCCCTTTAGTTGCAGATAATTTGTTTTGGTTAGAATTAGAAACAACCTCTTCTAATTGAGGAGATAAAAGAATAGAATTGCTTTCATTATTTACTCCTCCCCCTAACTCACCCAACTTGGACAGTTTTGATTGCTGGTTTACTGGAAATAGTTGGGGTATTGAGGAGTTAGGTGTTGTTAATTCATATTCTTTGTTGTTGCTAGTAGTCATAACTTTTATTATTTTTAAATAATATGAAGCACTTATAACACTTACAATAATGGCTATTATAGAAATAAAATAATAACCACTTTGTATTGCAGAATATAATACAAATTGTTTACTAAAGAAACCTATTAAAGGAGGGATACCTGCCATTGAGAATAAACAAATAGATAAACTTATACTTAATAAAGGATTTAATATAAATTGTTCTTTTAACTCTGATATATATTTTATATCTGAAGCTGAAGAACGATTAACTATATAACTTAAAGCTATTAGGATTAAAAAAATATTTAAATTTGTTATTGAATATTGTATAATATAAAAAAGAAGTGAATCTATAGATTGTTCTGTATTAATTAATAAGGCTAATAAAATAAATCCTATATGAGAAATAGTACTATAGGCTAATAGTCTTTTTATTCTAGTTTGAGCTAACCCTACTACAGTTCCAATTATTAAAGATAATATTGAAGAGACTAATAATAGATTTTTTAAGATTAATAAATTATTATTTTCTATTATTGAAGAAACAGTCCCTCCCATTAAAGAGGTAGAAGGTATATTTAATACAGATTCTGTTACTGTCCAATTTGATGATAAGCTACCTACTGTAGTATAAGATAATAGATTAGTAATTAATTCTAATAAAAAAATTAAAATAGAAATTTTTGGCATTATAGTTAACCATATTGTTACAATTGTGGGTGTTTCATCATAAACATCCGGAGACCAATTATGTAAAGGTGCTGCTGAAATTTTAAATAAAAAACCTATTATTATTAATATTAATCCTAAATACAATCCGTGTAAAATATTTAGAGGACCCATAAAAAGCGGAGAACCTATAACTGAAATTAAACTATATATTGACTCAAAATTAGTTAAACCAGTATAAGCATATATTAATCCTGCTCCTAATAATATTAAACAAGATGATAGACCACCTAATAAAAAGTATTTTAACCCTGCTTTTGTAGAAGATTCAGAATCTCTATATAAAGTAGATAAGACATATAAACCAAAAGATTGTAATTCTATACTTAAGTACATTGAAATTAAATCTGAACTTGATATTAATAAACAAGATCCTAAAGTACTAAATAATACTATTAAAGAATAATCTGTGGAATAAGTTAGATTATCTATATTTTCTTCCTTATCTCCTCCTGTAGTTTTAAAGGAATAATTATTTGAACTTTTTCTATAAATAGGCCAAGCTATTAATATTATTGAACCTATTAATAATAAAAAAAATTCTATAAAGACTGAAATGTTAGTAATATGGAATAATCCACTATATATTCCTATACCCGATCCAATTGACTGAATATAAAAAGTATTAAAAGATAATACTCCTGCGTATATAAAAACTATAGTCGATATTCTAGTGAAATATATATTTGAAATCTTAGATGATATAAAAGGTAGGGCCTTAGCCACTAATAAGATTAATATAGATATAGAAATCATATCTTAGCCTAATAAGAATAACTGTGAAGCTGTACATTGCTCCCCGAAAATTTAATATCTACTTTTAATATAAATACAAAGTATTGTAGTTACGCTTTTTTAATCCTCGATAGAATATAATTAAAATTTATTAATAATAGTTAGCCTAATAATAATTTGGTAATCTTAATATCAATTGTTAACCCCCTACCATATATTATTTTACTTTGGATTAAAACCTTAAAACCCGCCACCCTTATATAGTTAAAAAAATAACAAGAATTATACCGGTTGGAGTTTTAATCGTTTATGTTAATTAATAATACCCTCCTACCCTTTAACCAAAGGAGTACTAGATACACTTATAATAGATAGATTTCCCAACTGTCTCTCCCTCAAGATTATAGATTATGTTAAGGACCCCGCTTTTCCTCCTTTAATTTAGCTGTCCCCCTTTTTATCTTAATTACGATGAGCCCCACACCCTGCAGGGCTGGGGCTGCAGTCCCTGATGGTAGTTAACAAAATAAAATTTGTCTAATCAAATTTAGCTTAGGAAAAGTCGGAAGCTTTATTCGTAAATTAATTTGGAGTAGGGAAAACAGCAGAACAATTCTGGTTATCTTATCTTTTTATCTTTGTTTGTTTTTGTCAAACTTTTTGTTTTTTTTTTTTACAAAGTTTTAAATTTATAGCTGAAAAAAGGACTCGAACCTTCTTTATACCGTCATGAGTGGTAAGTTTTAACCATTTAAACTATTTCAGCATTTATCTTAGGCTTACCAATTAATCAACTTTTATTAAATTTAGGCTTTATCAATCCCTATGTTGTTTAGGTCAAACTTTTTTTTTTTAATTGGGGGTAGAAGTGACACCACCCACTAATTTGTAAATACAAGGCTAGGTGCCAGTTGCTGCAAGGACTGTTGGGAGCTTTTGTTTAAAGAGGGTTAGGTGCAGTTAAACTGTCTAATCTAGGAGGCAAGCTGGGAGTTAAATACTCCCCTCAACCAGTCGATAATATGGCCCACAATGGAACCTGACTACCTCTAATTTTTTTTTTTTTTCTTAAATGTAGTAGTTAGGATTATTAATTACGAGTAAAGAGACTTGAACTCTTACAATAAAATCATGAGCACCTAAAACCCACCCGGCTACCAATTTCGGCATACTCGTTTTAATAATTTATTATATTCAACTTACTTTTTTAAAACTTTTAATAAAAAAGTTTGACAAAAAAAATAAAAAGGGAGGGACAGTTTTTTTGTCAAACTTTTTTTTTTACCCTTTTTATGATATATTAAAACAATCCCCATTTTACTTTATATCCCTTTATACTTTAAAGTACCCGAGACTTAAAAAAAAAAACACTATTTTTTTTTATAATAAAAAAATGCAAGAGTGAGGTGATTCGAACACCTACCAGTGATTTTGGAGATCAGTATACTAGCCAATTAATACTACACTCTTCTCCTTATTTTTCCTTTTATTTGTTTTAATATATTTAAAACTATAACTTCTTTTAAAAAACTAAATTTTAATTAAAAGAAGTAAGTTAATGTTTATTTAAAAACAGGCTAAAAAAAAAGTTTGAAAGGAAACCCCTCCCTCCCTCAACCCTTTTTATTTAATGGTAACCGGGGTTAAATTAAGTTTAAACCAAAAAGTTTTGTGTGTGTTTTTTGTTTTAAACTTTTTTAATTCCTGCTTAACCTAACTCCTTTTTAGTTTGTTTTTGTGTTTTTTTTTTATTTTATTTTTAAACTTTACTTCCCTTAATATATTTAGGCCTTATTGAGGTATGGGTAAATTAAAACCGAAAACGAGTATAGTTAAGTGGTATAACTTCTACCTTCCAAGTAGAAATCCTCAGTTCGAATCTGAGTATTCGTAAATATTCGTATAAAATCGAAATATCAATTTTATCTTTATTTAAATAAAAATAAAATTACAAATAAAGCAAATCGATCTGTTCTCCCCCTTACATTAACCTTAAAAAAATAAAATAATTTATTATAAAGGTATCCATTTCCTTTAATTATAATTTTACCTAGGCTTTAAATAAATTAAATAAAGGCCACACCATCACTCTAATATAAAGTAGGTATAATAGCCTAAACATCGTAGGTTAATAATTCTAACGGAGTCCTAATCCTTCCCACTTTTCCCTATTTTACAAATTTAATGGTGGGAGGATTGCTTTTTTAATTATGATATTATAAAAATTATAATTAAAAGAATAATAACAATGTGGGGAAAGTACTGATCTATACTTTAAGTAAATAAAATTGATAATTAATTAAATAAATAGTTTAAAATTTTTAATTCCATGTTACAATATTTTATTTTATCACCTTTAAATCAATTTGAAGTATCTAGTTTAATAGGATTAAATGCTCCTATTTTAGGTCATTTAAATTTAACTTTAACTAATTTAGGTTTATATTCTTGCTTTATATTCTTAATTGTATTAGGAATTCATTTATATGGAAATAATGATTCAAAATTAATACCAAATAAGTGGTCTATTTCATTAGAATCTTCATTTGCTAGCATAAATGCAATGGTTAGAGACCAAATAGGAACAAACAATGAAATTTATTTACCTTTTGTATATTCTTTATTTTTTTTTATATTAATTGGAAATTTAATATCTAATGTTCCTTATTCTTTTGCAGTAACTGCTAGTGGTGTTGTTTCTCTAGGATTAAGTTTTACAATATTTATTGGTGTAACAATTTTAGCTTTATCAATACATAAAATAAAATTCTTTTCTTTCTTTGTTCCAGCTGGAACTCCTTTAGCTTTAGTGCCTTTATTAGTTTTAATTGAATTAGTATCATATTTAGCTAGAGCTGTTTCTTTAGGGGTTCGACTTTTTGCCAATATAACAGCTGGACATACTTTATTAAAAATACTATCTACATATCTATTTAAATTATTCTCAGGTAATATAATTGTTGCAATAGTAACTTTAGTACCATTTATTATATTTTTAGCATTAATTGGTTTAGAAATAGCAGTTTCTTTAATCCAAGCCTTTGTATTTACATTATTAGTTTGTTCTTATTTAAAAGATGCTATAAGCTTACATTAGTCTTATTTTGTTTGTTTGTTTTTCAAACTTTTTATCAAAGTTTTTTGTTTAGGAAATTAGAATAGAATAGTTTGATAGATAATAAATTTAGATAGTAACTTAAATTTTTAATTTAACCCCCCAGCTCTATTATTTTTTTTAATTCTTAAACTATTAAACTATTATTTTCTTACTATATAAATAATATATATCCAAAAAATAATTATAGATAAGCGGTTTAGCCTAATTAACTTTTATAATCTTTATAAAAGGATTTAGATGTTAAGAGCCTAAATTATAGTGAGATCCCTATAAGATCCAGATAATAATCTAAAATAAAAGATGTTCTGAGTGTAGTTTATATTTTAGTTTAAAAGGAGGAATAATAAAATTATTAAAAAATAATGATCAATATATTTAAACTAAAAAAAACCTTTAATTTTTATATTTATATTAAAACCAGCAAACCCCACTTTATACTTTATTATTTAATTAGAAATAATATTAAAGTAAAATTTTTAAAAATAAAATATAAAAAGGGTGATCAGAAAATAAGGTTGCCTTTTATCTCCTCTCTGTTGTTGTTTTTGTTTTTTAAAACTTTTTATCAAACTGTTGTTTGTTTTTAAATTTTTTTTTGAAGGGCTCCTACTTTATCCCTGCTTCATTTTTGTTTTTAGACCCCAAAAGGAGGTCTAGGTGGGAGGGTCTCAATTTCTTTATATATTATAATAGTAAAAGGAAAATTAACAAAATTATAATTAAATAAAAAGGAACCTTTATAAAATTATAATCAGTAAAATAATCATTCACTCTCCTTTTTAGTGGCTTTTAATTAAAAAAAAAAAATTTTTTTTTTTAGAAAACAGAACTCGAATGGTTAGAGTGTCCCCCTTTTAAGGGGAAAGTCCTGGTTCAATCCCAGGTGTTTTCTCCTCAATTAAAATGCTGTTAAAGACCCTTCCTGATCTAACCCTAAATAATTAATATTAGGCCAATTCTATATAAACTTTCACCGGTGGTCTGGAAGGGATAAAGATAAATAAAAAAGGATGATCAAATCATTATATATATAAAGAAATTAAAAAAAAACTTAACCCCACCCTCCTTAATTTAAAAAGGGTCAGTGGGTACTCAATTAAGGCCCAATTAACAAACCTTTACTAGACTATCATTTAAGAAAATATAGGGTGGTCTAAAAAACAAAAAAAAAAAATATAACTTAAATATATAATTAGGATTATATTATTTGCTTTCTTTTTACCTTATCTTCTTTAACTATAACCATTTTAAATTTAATATTTTATCTATTAACCTACCTACCTTACAGTCAATCAGTACTTCTTTATTTAAAAATGGGTTACAAATAAAAAGGAGGGTGGCTGTCCCCCAGCAGGGTGTGGGATGGAATTAAAAGGTTCTATTTTTTTCATACAAAATATAAATTTTATTTATATTTACTTAAAGGGTAATTTTAATTTTAGCTAATTTAGCAAGGGCAGGAATGACTACAGTTTAGTGGGTTGGCTTTATTCCACTAATGCTAAAGAGATTGGAACGCTTTATTTAATTTTTTCTGTATTTGCGGGGATGATCGGTACTGCATTTTCAGTATTAATTAGATTAGAACTTTCTTCTCCTGGAGTTCAATTCTTACAAGGTGACCACCAATTATTTAACGTAATAATTACTGCACACGCCTTTATAATGATTTTCTTCATGGTTATGCCTGGATTAGTAGGAGGATTCGGTAATTATTTTTTACCCATCCATTGTGGTAGTCCTGATATGGCATTCCCAAGATTAAATAATATTTCATTTTGGCTATTACCACCATCTTTAATCTTATTATTAATGAGTTCATTAGTAGAAAATGGAGCAGGTACAGGATGAACTGTTTATCCTCCATTAGCCGGAATTCAATCTCATTCAGGTGGTTCTGTAGACTTAGCTATTTTCAGTCTACATTTAGCTGGAGTTTCTTCTCTATTAGGTGCTATTAATTTTATTAGTACAACTTTAAATATGAGAACAAATGGTATGTCTCTACATAAATTACCTTTATTTGTTTGGGCTATCTTTGTTACAGCTATTTTATTATTATTAGCTTTACCAGTATTAGCCGGTGCAATTACTATGCTTCTGACAGACAGAAATTTTAATACTAGTTTCTACGATCCAGCAGGAGGAGGTGATCCTATATTATATCAACATCTTTTTTGATTCTTTGGTCATCCTGAAGTTTATATTTTAATTATACCAGGATTTGGTATAGTTAGCCATATAGTATCTACTTTTTCCGGTAAACCGATATTTGGTTATATTGGAATGGTTTATGCTATGTTCTCAATAGGAATTTTAGGTTTCCTAGTATGGTCTCACCACATGTTCTCAGTTGGTTTAGATGTAGATACTAGAGCATATTTTACTGCTGCTACAATGGTAATTGCGGTTCCAACTGGTATTAAAATTTTCTCTTGGATAGCTACTTTATATGGTGGTAGTTTAAGATATAATACTCCTTTATTATTTGTATTAGGATTCTTAGCATTATTCACTATAGGAGGTTTAACAGGTGTAATTTTAAGTAATGCCTCATTAGATGTTGCATTCCACGATACATACTATGTAGTAGCTCATTTTCACTATGTATTATCTATGGGAGCTGTATTTGCTCTTTTTGCGGGATTTTACTATTGAGCACCTAAAATTGTAGGAAAATCTTTTAATGATTTTTTAGGTAAAGTACATTTTTGAACATTGTTTGTGGGAGTAAATTTAACTTTCTTCCCTCAACATTTTTTAGGAATGGCTGGTATGCCTAGAAGAATTCCTGATTATCCTGATGCATTTGCGGGTTGGAATGCTATATCAAGTTTTGGTTCTTTAATTTCTGTAGTTGCTACTTTATTATTTGGTTATATTATTTATGATATTTTTGCTAACCAACCTGAAAGTACTAATAATCCTTGGTTAGTTCCAGCTTATTTTACTAGTGATAATGTATTAAATAATGAAAGTCAAACAGTTAATACTTTAGAGTGGACTTTAAATAGTCCTATACCATTCCACGCATTTAAGATGCTGCCTGTTCAATCTTAGTTTTTATCTAAAAAATTTCTCATCCTTTTTTTTAACATTCAAGAACCTGCTCTTTTCGACTATCACATTATATAATAATAATATAAAATAGATATTACCCTAAGGAACTAGGTTTTCGGAGTATAAAAAATGATTCCTTTGAATAAAAAAACAAAAAAGAGTTATTATTAAAAAAAAATTAACTAATATTATAACTTAATTAACCCCCCCAAGATCAAACCTTATTTTTAATTGAGTATTTATTTTTATAAAGTTAGGTTTAGGGCATAATAAGTAGAGTATAACAATCTACTATTAAAAAAAGTAACCAGATAAAAACGTGCTTATTTTTATAATCTAAAAACTATCATTTACTTTGTAGGTCTTATTTAGATTAAAAACAAAAAAGAGTAGAGAATAAATAAACCTTCTTTTTTGTTTTTTTATTCTTAAAAGAAGAAGATAATTTAATTAGATTATAATAAAGCAACCTTTGTGACTTTAATTATTATTTATTTAAGTATATAAAGCAAAGAAATTTAGAGTAAAAGGGTAAGATTAATCTAAACTACGTGATACGGTAGAAAGCTTAATGGTAGGTAATAGGTATAAAACCTCTCCCTAAATTATGTGTGGGCTGGTTTAAAGTAAGGTAGTAGTGTAATTTAAATTCCTTAATTTTACCCTCCCATAAATTATTCTTATTTTTTTAATCAAAGTCTTAAGACCCCTCAAAAACCTTTATTCTAAAAAAAAAGGTTTAAAAAAGTTTATACTAAAAGAGGGAGGATAGTTTGGATTAATTCATAATTAAAAATATTTATTTTTGAAATTAAACTAATTTATATTCCTACTCCCTTAATTAAAAAAATAATAAACACTTATACTTACCTATAATAAAACAAACAATCCTGGCTAAGCCCTTTTTATAAGTATAGGGGGAGTATTAATAAAAAAATATGAAAAAAAAAAGTTAAAAAAAAAAGTAAAAAAAAAACAAACAAAAAAATATTCTCAACAAAACAAGCAAAAGGAAAAATAAGGAGAAGAGTGTAGTATTAATTGGTTAGTATACTGATCTTCAAAATCACTGGTAGGTGTTCGAATCACCTCACTCTTGCATTTTAATTTATATTCGTAATTAAACAAAAAAAACTAATAGTTCTTCTATCCATCACCTACCTCCTAATACAAAAAGGGAGATAAGGGTATTTATAACAGCCCAATTAATTAAAGAGGTAGTTGTAGTAATAACTTATCTCTTAATTGTGGAAGCCCTACCTTCTACAAAAACAGGAAATATATTAGACCTAAATATTTAGGTAAACTCTTTTCTACTTAAAAATATTATTTTTAAGCAACCATTGTTACTGTAATTATTATTAGATGCTGTTTTCAATACTTACCTATATTTTTGTATTCTTAATTTTTTAATCTAACTTAATATACAAAAAGGGAATAAATAAATTAGGGTCTTGTTTTAGCTCTTTTATGATAGAAAAAAAATTTTTTTTTAAGTTAGACATCATTTAATTTTGGTATTCGGAGGAAAATAATAAAACCTTTTCTTTTTTATAACATATATAATAGAATTTATTTAAGATAAAAAGTTTTTCTATTTATTCTTTTTTTTAGAAAATTAAAAAAAAAATAAAATTATAAGTAGTCATTGATACGCTTTAATGCTTTAAATTTTTATTTCATTTTAATAATATATACTATAAATTAATTGTGGTACAAATTTTAAACATTAATCAAATTATAATAATAGTTAACATTTAATTGTTTAAATTCTCTTTTTTTATTTATTTTTTTAATTAATTAAAAAAATAAAGAGCATTTAAAGAATAATAAATTAAACAATTAAAGATCGGTATCATTTATTTTTCATCTAAAAAAAATAAATATGTATTAAATAATAAAATAAAAAGCTATAATAATTATTAATTACTTTATATTAAATTCTAAAAACTTATATAAGGAAAATAATAAGGTGAAAAAATAGCAATATAATTTAAACTGTGTGTGTCTTCTTTTTTTTTTTTTATTTTTTTATCTCCTTTATATTATAAAAAAATTTTTAATATTTGATAATAAAACCATAAAAGAAGAAAAAAAAAAAACAAAACAACCCGTCCAGCTGGTATTCTTCTAACACTGTTTATTTAAGGAGGCTAGGGCATTTATCATATCTTCCCCCTCCTTTTGTTAATTAATAAAGCAGGTGGGATTGGGTGGTGTATTGTTTTTGTGGGGGACATACAAAAAAAGTTAAATTAAAAAATGAATTTAAAAAATTTTCAACATTTTCCATTTCATTTAGTAGATCCTTCTCCTTGGCCTATTTATTTAAGTTTTTCATTATTAAGTATGGCTATTGGAGCTGTATTATCAATGCACGGATTTTATAATGGTGGAACTCTTTTAACAATAGGGTTTTTATTAACTACCTTAGGTATGACTTTATGGTTTAGAGATGTAATAACAGAAGGAACTTATTTAGGTCATCATACAAAACAAGTAAAAAATGGATTAATGATAGGTGTTATACTATTTATTATTAGTGAAGTTTTTGCTTTTTTATCTGTTTTCTGGGCTTTTTTCCATTCTAGTTTAAGTCCAGCTATAGAAATTGGAGGTTCTTGGCCTCCTTTAGGTATAACTCCTTTAGATCCTTTTGCAATACCATTACTTAATACTTTCTTATTATTATCTAGTGGTGCTTTTGTAACATATGGTCACCATGCTTTAATAGCTGGTAATAGAAAAGGAGCAATCGATGGTGTTTTCATAACAATAATATTAGCTATTTTATTTACTGCATTACAATATTTTGAATACTCTGAAGCTGGATTTACAATGTCAGATGGAGTATATGGTTCAGCCTTTTATGCTTCTACAGGTCTACATGGATTTCACGTTATAGTAGGAACAATATTTATTTTAGTAGGATTTATTAGAATAATTAATTATCAATTAACAAAACAACACCACCAAGGATTTGAAGCTAGTATACTTTATTGGCATTTTGTAGATGTTGTGTGGTTATTCCTTTTTGTAGCTGTTTATTTCTGGGGAGGAGCTTAAATCCTATACCTTCATTTGGATCTAAAACAATAGAAAATACACTATTATTAGACTATATTTATTAACTTTTAATAATTAACCCCCCTTAATTAAGGTAAGGGCAATAATAGATAGTAGCTTCCATTTAAAAGGTAAAACAGCATTAAAAAAAAAATAAATATTTTTAATAGTTTCATTAGAAACTAGTTGAATATAAGTCCTAAGTAATTGTAATCTATAGTATTAGGTAAATTATACCCTTTAAAATTTATAGCACCTAAAGGCGCATTTAAATTATTATTTGATTTACTTCTATTAAATTTACTTTTTTTAAAATCTTATTTATTCTCTAAATTACCAGAAGTAGGTATAATTTTATAAGTAAATATAATTTCAGTACATTCTAGATTAATATAATCTTCATCTCTAAGATTTCAAAATTCTATAAATATTTCCTTTAATTCATTGATAATTTGTTTATTTTCAATTTGATCTGAGTCTAAAGGATTAATAGTTAATTTAATAGATTGTAAGTAGGAAATAGATCTAAAATGATCACCTTGAATCTTAATTTTAAATTGAACTAAAACTAGAAAATCTTTTTGCTCTGTATTGTAATTTAATATTTCCGATTTAGAAAGGTTATTTACTATTTTTGAAAATAAATCATCTACTGCTGAAGATATATATACGTTTGTAATTAAACTTGTGGGCAAAATGTAGTAATAATCTGTTCATTTATTTATTTGTATTGTATTTTGTGAAATTAAATTTTGTTTCATTGTAAGTTTATATTTATCATTTTATTTTAATGAGAGAAAAGAGGCTATAATTGAAGAATAGGATAAATTAAATTTCCTCTAAATTTTTAATTTATTTTTAGTTTTATTTTTTAAGAAAATAGTGTACAAATTGAATCAAAGTTTGTAATATTTAAAATAGTTAAACTTACTACTAAACCTGCTAAAGGTAAAGAGTATTTAAACAATCTTTTTATAAGGTGTTCAGCTAAATCAGCTACCTCTCTAGTATGTTCATTTATAATATCTTGTATTATAAAAGAAGAATATCTCGAAGCTAATTCAGGTTCATAATTAAGCATTTTATGTAAAATATTCACATCATTATTCCCCAGTTGGGATGGATAAATAAATTCTTTATAGTTACTAAATCCATTAATAGAATAAATATTCTTAATAGTCTCATTAGATATTAATTGAATATGATTCTCTCCCTTTAATAAAGGAAAATTAGAAATTAAATGTGAGATATCTGTAGCCATAAAATAAGACTTAATTTTAGTTAGTTCAGATAAAGCCATTAAATAAGCTTTATATGAGAAAAAGGCAAATGATCTAAAAAATATAAGATAGAATATAGTACAAATTAAAATAATAAGTTTTAATTTTAAATGTGAAAGAACAAAGTAAAAAAGTTCCAATAAAGAATTGAATAATTTAACGAAAATTTGTTTCATTTTAAGTATTTAGTTTATAATTTTTTTTTAATAAAGAAAAAAGAGGCTATAAAAAATCTAAATTATTTTTTCCATTAAACAAACAAAACTTTTATGATAATTTTCAAAAAAAAAAAAAGTCTTATTTAAGCTTAATAAAATTTTATTTTTATTTTTTGTTTTTAAGAGAGAAATGAATATCTATCCTCTAA
>Ga0209113_1000134_pt1 | contig 14567 bp, 14 predicted proteins | sample TexAe_RefH0_O1_FD_187951 | JGI IMG/M metagenome (GOLD analysis project Ga0209113, IMG submission 187951) | Forest soil microbial communities from Davy Crockett National Forest, Groveton, Texas, USA - Texas A ecozone_RefH0_O1 (SPAdes) (version 2) | ecosystem: Environmental > Terrestrial > Soil >... | reverse complement strand
TTCCGGGTCGGATCGTTGAGATCACCGATCCCGCAAACTATTTGGCGAAGGTAGATGTCAGCGGGGTGCAGCGCACGATCAGCGTGCGGCTGCTGGAAAGCGACATGCCCGAGCCCGATGACTGGGTGCTGGTCCATGTCGGATTCGCGATGGCCAAGATCGACGAGACCGAGGCGTTACTGACCCTGGCCGCTGTCAAGAAGCTCGGCGAGGCCTACACCACCGAAGTCGAGGCCTTCGACTCGTCGGCGATTGTCTGAGGGAGGCGACGATGAAATTCGTTGACGAATTCCGCGATCCGGCGGCGGCCCGCAAGCTGCTGGCTGCCATCGAACACCTGGCGGGAAGTGGCTCCGACCACTTCAAGTTCATGGAGGTGTGCGGCGGGCACACGCACACCATTTATCGGCACGGCATCGAGCACTTGCTGCCCGACAACGTCGAACTGGTCCACGGCCCGGGGTGCCCGGTCTGCGTCATCCCGATGGGTCGGATTGACGACGCGATGTGGCTGGCCGGCCAACCCGACGTGATCTTCACCTGTTTCGGCGACATGATGCGGGTGCCCGGGTCGGCCGGCAGCCTGCTGGACGCCAAGGCGCGCGGTGCCGATGTCCGGTTCGTCTACTCCCCGCTCGACGCGCTCAAGATCGCTGTCGACAACCCCGATAAACACGTGGTGTTCTTCGCTATTGGCTTCGAGACCACGGCCCCGTCGACCGCTGTGACGCTGGTTCGTGCCCGCGACCTTGGCCTGCGAAACTTCAGCGTGTTCTGCAACCACGTCACGATCGTGCCGCCGATCAAGGCCATCCTGGAATCACCGGACCTGCGGCTGTCCGGCTTCATCGGCCCCGGACATGTCTCGACGGTAGTCGGCAACCGACCGTACCGGTTCGTGCCCGAAGTGTACGGAAAGCCGTTGGTGGTAGCCGGATTTGAGCCGCTGGATATTCTGGCTGCGGTCACCATGCTGCTGCGCCAGATCCGTGAAGGTCGATGCGAGGTGGAGAACCAGTACAAACGCGTGGTGCCCGAGAACGGCAACCCGGCAGCACTGGCGCTGATGGGAACGGTGTTCGCGTTGCGTCCGCACTTCGAATGGCGCGGGCTGGGATTCATCTCGCAGAGCGCGTTGCGGCTGCACGACGACTTCGCGGAGTTCGACGCCGAACTGCGATTCTCGATGCCCGGCGTGCGGGTCGCCGACCCCAAGGCGTGCCAGTGCGGCGAGGTGCTCAAAGGTGTGCTCAAGCCCTGGGAATGCAAGGTTTTCGGTACGGCCTGCACCCCCGAGACGCCGATCGGCACCTGCATGGTGTCACCCGAGGGAGCGTGCGCGGCCTACTACAACTTCGGCCGCATGCATCGCGACGCCGCGAAGCTGGTGGGATCCCCCGGGCGGGCATGACGGTGGCCGCGCTGCCCCCAGCCGACCGTGGGCCGGAGATGTTCGCCCGCTACGCGTATGCCCCTAACGCACTGGGCTTTTGCGGCCCCCCGCTGGGCGCGACGTTGCGCGACGGATCGATCGAGGATGTGCGGCTGGCCGCGACGCAGTTTTCCGGCGCCTGGCCCTACCTGCAAGTGCTCGCGAAGATGACCGGCATCAGCGATCCGCTGGACTACCGGCTTGTCGAGTCGTACTGGCTCGGGGGTGGTATCGGTTCCGGGCTCGACCCCGACGACTTCGTCGACGAGTTGCTCGCCATCATCGGCCCGAAGGCGAGTCGCTATTGGGGGCACCTCACCTCCGATTTGGCGCGCGAGGCGGCCGCCAACCACTGCTTCCACGTATTCGGTGTCTACCCGTGGTCGCGGCTACTGGGCCGCGGACTCGAGCACCCGTTGAATGTGCTGGACAACTGCCGGATCACTTGGGGGACAGTACTTTCCCGCGACGGCGACGACGTTGAGGTGTCCTGTTGCCGGCTGACGTGGGACGGACATGCGCTGAACCTGTCCGAGCCGTCGGCGCGCCGACTCGACGTGTGGGCCGACGGGTACAGCGCGATGCCCGACGTGGCGGCCGGCGACGAGGTTGCGATCCACTGGGGTCGGCTGTGCGGCCGGTTGCGATCCGACCAGATCCAGGCGCTGGCCGACAGCACCACCCGTCAGCTCCAGACAACGAATCAGCGACTGGCGCACGTCTAGCGTGCTGGCCGGCAGGCGTCCTCCGGTCCGTCCCCCTGACACTGCGGGCACAGTCCGTGCAGGGTGAGGCCGGCACGCTCGGACAGCGTGAACGAACTGCCGGCCATTGCATGTTGCAGCGCAGAGGCCAGTCGTCCAGCGGGCACTTCGATGATCGAGCCACAGCGCGTGCACACCGCGTGATGATGCGGGTCGGCTGCCAGACCGTAAGTGGTCACCCCGCCCTCCAGCGTCAGCGCGTGCAACACACCCTGGTCGACCAGGGTGATCACGGTGCGGTAGATCGTCGCCAGGTCCGGTGGCTGGTCTTCGGCCGGCAGGCACTCGTGCAGCCGCTGATCGATCTCGGCTACCGACAGATGACCGTGGACCGGCTCCAGCACTGCCAAGACGGCGATCCGGGACGCCATTCGGCGCAGCCCATGAGCGCGCAGCAGCTCGCCGATCCGCTCGATGACGGCCGGATCCAAAGCCGAAGGCCTGGCCACTCGTCCAGTATCACGCAGCCGATCGTCGAATCGCACCCAATGACCGGATCGGGCGCTGTCAGACTGTCGTCGTGCCCGATTTGTCCCGAGGTTCGATCTGCGATGTGCTGCCCACCGCGGCTGCGTTGCTTTCCGTCGACGGGGCGGTGGACGCGCTCGGGGTGACCGCGCGGATCGGCGATGTGCGACGCGTTGTGGTCGTTCTCGTCGACGGGATGGGCTGGCACCTGCTGCCGGAATTGGCCGCCGACGCGCCGCTGCTGGCGTCGGTGCTGGCCGGTCACGCCGGCCAGCTTGACGAGCTCGCCTGCACCTTCCCCTCCACCACACCGACCAGCCTGGCGTCGCTGGCCACCGGGGTCGCGCCGGGCCGCCACGGGATTCTTGGTTTCACCGTCAACATCCCCGATACCGACCGGGTACTCAACCACATCTATTGGCGCGATGATCCGCCGGCCGGCCAATGGCAGCCCGTCCCAACATGGTTCGAACGGCTGCATTGCGCCGGCGTCGGCGCTCGTGCTGTGCTGCCCGCGGCATTTCTCGGCAGCGGCCTCACCGAGGCGACATACCGCGGTGCCCAATTCGTGCCGGCGACCCACGACGACGATTACGCCCAGCTCGTGGTCGACCAGCTACGGGGCGCACCCGGTTTGGTCTACGCGTACACCGCCGCGCTCGACACCGCGGCGCACCTGTTCGGTGTCGGCTCACCCGAGTGGCACGCCGCCGGGGCCTACGTGGACGCGCTGCTCACCCGGTTGGTCGAGGCGTTGCCGCCCGATGGCGCACTGCTGATCACCGCTGACCACGGCGGGTTGAACGTGCCGCAAGACCGGCGGATCGACCTTGACGCCGATGTGCGGTTGAGTGCAGGGGTGCGAGTCGTCGCCGGCGATCCGCGGGTGCGCTACCTGCACACCGAGCCGGGCGCGGCTTCCGACGTGATCGCGGCCTGGAGCGAGCTGTTGGCTGGGCGGGCCGACGTGCGCAGCCGCGACGACGCCGTCGCGGCTGGGCTTTTCGGACCCGTATTACCCGATCACCTGCCGCGGATCGGCGACGTCGTCGTCAGCTGTCTTGGTGACACGGCGGTCCTCGCCAGCGCCCACGAGCCGCCGGAAGCGGCTCAGCTCATCGGCTTCCATGGCGCTAGCGACCCGGTCGAGATGGCTATCCCGCTGATCACCTTCCAGGGCTGACCGGAGCGAAGCACCGTACCCGATTCTCCGGATTGCCACCTGCAAAATACTCGCAGAATTCCTGCGAATCATCTGCAAGACGCCCACCGGAGGTTTAGCGTGAATAGAGGCCGGGGTTCATATCCAGATGGGACGCGACATGGCCGCTGACACACTCAGCAGGCAATCCTCGTCGCGCTCTCGGCTACGCAAGGCTTTGACTCCCGACGAGTGGCTGCGCCTGGGATCGATGTTCGGGATCATTATCGCGCTACATGTGATCGGTTGGGGCACACTACTACTCGTCGTCGAGCCGGCGCATTTGAGCATCGGGGACAAGGCGTTCGGCATCGGCATCGGCCTGACCGCCTACACGCTGGGGCTACGCCATGCATTCGACGCCGATCACATCGCCGCGATCGACAACACCACCCGCAAGCTGATGAACGACGGACAGCGGCCCCTCAGTGTCGGCTTCTTCTTCTCCCTCGGTCACTCGTCGGTGGTGTTCGGGCTGGCACTGCTCATCGCATTCGGGCTCAAGGCGGTAATCGGGCCCGTCGAGCAGGACTCTTCGGCCCTGCATCACTACACCAGCCTGATCGGCACCAGCGTCTCGGGCGTGTTCTTGTACCTGATCGCCATCATCAACGTGGTGATCCTGGTGGGCATCCTGCGCGTGTTCGTGCAGATGCGGCGCGGCCGCTACGACGAAGACGAGCTCGAGGCGCAGTTGAACAATCGCGGACTGCTCAATCGGCTGCTCGGCCGCTTCACCAAATCGGTTAGCGCGTCGTGGCATATGTATCCGATCGGGGTGCTGTTCGGCCTGGGCTTTGACACCGCGACCGAAGTCGCGCTGCTGGTGCTGGCCGGCACCAGCGCCGCGGCCGGACTGCCGTGGTACGCCATCTTGTGCCTGCCGGTGTTGTTCACCGCGGGCATGTGTCTGCTGGACACCATCGACGGCTCGTTCATGAATTTCGCCTACGGCTGGGCCTTTTCGAATCCGGTGCGCAAGGTCTACTACAACATCACCATCACCGGCCTGTCGGTGGTCGTCGCGCTGCTCATCGGCACCGTCGAATTACTCGGACTGCTGGCCGAACAGTTCGGCTGGACCAGTGGATTCTGGAGCTGGCTGGGCGGCATCGATCTCAACGCAATTGGTTTTCTCATCGTCGGCCTGTTCGTGGTCACGTGGGCCGGCGCCTTGCTGATCTGGCGCTACGGGCGCATCGAGGAGAAGTGGACGGTGCAGGCCGAACGCGTCGGCTGAGACGCGTCGACGACAAGTCGACTTGGGTTCATCCCAGGTCGCGATCACCACCGCGCCCGGCCGGGGTGTGGAACCCAAGATCGTTACAGCCCTGAGCTGAGCCGGTGGCTCTCGCCGCCGACACACATCGATGACCGCAGATTTCCATCCGGTCGCCGGTGCGGTGTTTGCTGTCCGCAATCAGCCTGCACCGCAATATTTTTCGCGCATGTCCACGCCGCGGGCTTGCGCTGTCGTCGTGCGCCCTGATTCAGAGGAGAAACCCATGTCGTTCGTATCCATCGTACCGGAGCTTTTATCCACCGCAGCGGAAAACCTTCAATCCGTCGGCTTGAGACTTCAAGCGCAGAATACCGCAGCGGTGGCACCGACCACCGGCCTGATTCCGGCCGCCTCCGACGAGGTATCTGCCTTGACAGCAATGCAATTCACCGCGCATGCACACGCTTACCAAGCGGTGAGCGCGCAAGCCGCGGCGATTCACCAGATGTTCGTGACGATGTTGGCGGCCGGCGCCGACTCGTATGCCACCACCGAGGCCGCCAACGCGGTTGCTGCCGGATAAGGGGATTTGCAATGGATTTCGCAACATTACCGCCAGAAGTCAACTCCGGGCTGATGTATACCGGTCCAGGTTCCGGACCGATGATCGCGGCGGCCGCGTCGTGGGACAACCTGGCGACCGAGGTGTCCTCGGCCGCAGGCGATTACGGGTCGGCGATCTCCGGCCTCACCAGCGGTCCGTGGCGAGGCGCGGCCTCGGCGGCTATGGCGGCCGCCGCCGCACCATACGTGTCCTGGATGAATGCCACCGCCGCGCAAGCCGAACAGGCCGCCGACCAGGCCAAAGCGGCGGCCAGTGCATACGAGGCCGCATTCAGCGCGACGGTTGCGCCGCCGGTCATCGCGGCCAACCGCGCATTGTTGGCATCGTTGGTCGCCACCAACATTCTCGGCCAGAACACTCCGGCGATCGCGACGACCGAAGCTCACTACGCCGAGATGTGGGCCCAAGACGCCGCGGCCATGTACGGGTACGCCGGATCCTCGTCAGCCGCATCGACGTTGACGCCGTTCCTCGAACCGCCGGCGACCACCACGGTCGGCCAGGCGACCGCCACGGGAACCTCGTCGTCGCTGTCACAGCTGGTGACTTCGGTCCCCGCAGCACTGCAAGGGCTCGCCTCGCCCGCGACGTCGTCGGGTTCGGGTCTCAACAGCATCATGAACTGGCTCGGACTGGATGGAGCGAACTTCAGCACCCCATCCGGAATCCTGAATTTCCTTGCCGGAACCGATGGGTCCCCGTTGGGCGCCTTCTTGAATGACAACGGCCTCAATACGCTCTTCTCGTCTGGTTTCTACATGCCGGGCAACTTCCTGGGCACCATGACGGATTTCATTGGGCTCGGAGGTAGCGGTGCGGCCTCGGAGGCGGCCGGGGCTGCCGGTGCGGCTTCGGAAGCCGCCGGGGATGCCGCCGCGGGAGCGGCCGCGGCCGGCGGAGTCGGCAGCGCGCTGGCGGCCCCAGCCGTGGGAGTCGGCGAATTGGGCGGTGCCGGTGCGGTGTCAGCCGCGGTGGGCCAGGGTACGGCGATCGGAGCGCTGGCCGTGCCGCCCGGCTGGAGTACGGCCGTCCCAACGCTAAGTCCGCCGGCCCCAATCCTCGGGGGCGCCCCGCTCGGGGCTTCCGCGGGCGCCACGGCCGGCGTCCCCGGGGTTCCGTTCTTCAATCAGGTCGCAAACGGCATCCACGATTCCGCGCCCAAATACGGGTTCCGACCGATGGTGGTGGTACACCCTCCGGCCGCCGGATAGCCGGTCTGACTACAGCGGGGTGGTGTAGGCGGCGCTGATGCCGCCGTCGACCAGATATGTCGCCGCAGTGATGAACGATGCGTCATCGCTGGCCAAAAACGCGACGACAGCGGCAATTTCGTCGGCTTCACCGAACCGCCCCATCGGCACGTGCACCATCCGCCGGGCCGCGCGTTCGGGGTCCTTGGCGAAAAGCTCTTGCAGCAGTGGAGTGTTCACCGGCCCAGGGCACAGCGCGTTGACCCGAATGCCCTGCCGGGCGAACTGCACACCGAGTTCGCGCGACATCGCCAACACCCCGCCTTTGGACGCGGTGTAGGAAATCTGCGACGTGGCCGATCCCATCACCGCGACGAATGAGGCGATGTTGACGATCGACCCGCGCCCTGCCGGCGCCATGTGCCGCAGCACAGCCCGGCAGCACAGGTACACCGATTTCAGGTTGACGTCTTGCACCTTCTGCCACGCCGGTAGCTCGGTGTTCTCGATCAGGTCGTCATCCGGTGGCGAGATGCCGGCGTTGTTGACCGCGATGTCGATCGAGCCGTATCGGTCGACCGCGGTGTCGTAGAGCCCGTTGACCGAGGCTTCATCCGAAACATCAACCGGCACAAAGAGTCCGCCCAGTTCGTCAGCCGCCGCGGTACCGGTCCGCTCGTCGATGTCGCCGATGACCACGGTGGCCCCTTCGGCGTGAAGACGTCGCGCCGACGCCAGCCCGATGCCGCTGCCGCCGCCGGTCACCACCGCGATCTTGCCGCCCAGCCGTCGACTCAGGTCCAGACTCATGAACTCACCCGTCCGCTCGCGTACGCCTGTGCTGCCTCGACGATCGCCGAGAACAGCCGCAGGTCGTCCAGACTTTCCTCCGGATGCCACTGCACTGCGAGCGCAAAGCTCTGCCCAGGCAGCTCCAGTGCCTCGATCACACCATCGGCATCCCAGCCGCTGACCACCAGGCCCTCGCCGAGATCGGCGATGGATTGGTGGTGATAGCACCGCGCGTCAACGGATTCGCCGACCAACGCAGCCAGCCGCGTGCCGGCCACGGTGCGCACCGGCAGCGTACTGAATTCGGCGTTGCCGGCCCGGTGTCCGCTGTGGCCGATGACATCGGGCAGGTGCTGATGCAGAGTTCCGCCCAGTGCGACGTTGAGCACCTGTGCGCCGCGGCAGATGCCCAGCACCGGAAGCTGCCGCTCGAGCGCGGCGTGCAACAGCCCGAACTCCCAGGCGTCGCGCTGCCCTCCAGGTTGGTCTGTGCTCGGATGGGGCTCCTGACCGTAGGCCGCGGGATCGATGTCCTTGCCACCGGTGATCAACAGCCCGTCCAGGCCATCGAGAACACGGTCGGCGATCTCGGCATCCACCGGCTGCGGCGGCAGCAGCACGGCCACCCCGCCGGCCGCGGTGACACCTTGAAAGTAGACGGCCGGAAGGAAACTGGCGGGCACGTCCCAGACGCCCAATTGCGCTCGGTTCAGGTAGGTGGTCAGACCGATGACCGGAGGCTTGTCAGAACCGCTCAAACCCGCGAACCCTCTCCCAATCCGTGACTGCCGCATTGAACGCGTCCACCTCGACGCGTGCGTAGTTGACGTAATGGCTGACCACTGCATCGCCGAACGCCTCTCGGGCGATCGCCGACGCATCGAACAGCGTCGCCGCTTCGGCCAGCGTACCGGGCAGACGCTCGACGCCGGGGGCCTCGTACGCATTGCCGGAGCACGGTTCCGGCAACTCCAGGCCGTTTTCGATACCGTGCAGTCCGCCGGCGATGAGCGCCGCCACGGCCAGATACTGATTGACGTCACCGCCGGGCACCCGGCATTCCACCCGCAAGTTGTCGCCGTGACCGACGACACGCAATGCGCAGGTCCGGTTGTCCAAGCCCCACGCCACCACGGTGGGCGCGAAGCTGCGATCGGCGAACCGCTTGTAGGAGTTGATGTTCGGCGCATACTGCAGTGTCATCTCCCGCAACGTGGCCAACTGGCCCGCGATAAAGCTGCGGAACATCGGCGAAATACCGAACGGTTGACCGTCCTCGGCGGCCACCGCGGATCCGTCTGCCGACCTCAGCGACATATGAATGTGGCAGCTGTTGCCTTCGCGCTCATCATATTTCGCCATGAACGTCAGCGATTTGCCGTGCTGGTCGGCGATTTCCTTCGCGCCGTTCTTGTAGACGCCGTGGTTGTCACAGCTGACCAACGCCTCGTCGTAGCGGAACCCAAGCTCTTGCTGCCCCTTGTTGCACTCCCCCTTGACGGCCTCCCAGTGCAGTCCCGCGCCCTGCATGTGCTGGCGGATATCTCGCAACAGCGGCTCGAGGCGGCTCGAGGGCATCACCGCGTAGTCCAGGTTGTAGTCGCTGGCCGGTGTCAGCTCGCGATATTCGCTCGCCCAGGCCTGGCGGTAGGTGTTTTCGAAGACCATGAACTCCAGTTCGGTGGCCACGTAGGCCCGCAGACCGCGCTGGTTCAACCGGTCAAGCTGGCGGCGCAAGACCTGGCGCGGCGAGGGTTCGATGGGGCTTCCGTCGTGCTTCATCAGATCGGCGAGCACCAGCGCCGTGCCTGGCAGCCACGGCGCGCGCCGCAGCGTGGACAGGTCCGGCCGCATCACCATGTCGCCGTATCCGGAATTCCAGCCCGACATGGCGTATCCCTCGACCGTGTTCATCTCGACATCGACCGCGAACAGATAGTTGCAGGCCTCGGCGCCGGACTCGGCCACCTCGTCGATGAAGAACCGCGCCGACACCCGCTTGCCCATTAGCCGGCCCAGCATGTCGCTGAACGCGACGATGACCGTGTCGACTTCACCGGCGGCGACGAGTCGCTCGAGTTCGTCGCGCGACAAGCTCGGCTCGGTCACCAGGTGCTGGTGCGTAGGACGATCTCGGCGGCCAGTTGCGCCGTCGACTCGTGCGCATTGCGCCGTCCGAGTAACTCCACCACCCGGTAATCGCCGTAGACGAACCGCTGGCTAGCCTGCGCCACGGAGTGGGCCGCGGAGTTGCTGACCAGCGCGGTTGTGTTGATCTCGACAGGTGGGCAGTGTTCGTCGCGAACCACACCGGCAGGGTCGGCGACCCGCGGGTGACCACGATCGATGACTACCAGGCCGGTGAACCGGTCCAGCCTCGTCGCGGCCAGCTCCCACGCCAGTTCGGCGCCGTCGCGGTCGCCGACCAGCACGCCCCAACTGACGTCGAGCACGTCGAGGATGCCGACCACCGACTTCGGCGTCAGGCGTGGATCCGGGCCCACGACAATCGTGCGCAGCGACGCCGTGTGCAGGCGCTCGCACACCGCCTCATACGCGGTGAGTGCCCGCTCGGCCGCACACAAGAGCACCACGACGGAGCCCTTCTCCGGACCGGTGTCGCAGACCTGGATGGGAAACCCGTCGACGGTAGTCATCATCGTCGAAGGCACCACAGCAAATTACAGTCAATTGCCCCGCGCGCGGGCCATTTTCGTGCGGTTCGTTAGCTGTGTGGCTATTGGAAATGTTCTGGCAACATCGAGCTGACGACCGACAACCGCCGTGGTCAGCGCAGCGCGGAAACGATCGTCGGACGCGGTGGCGGCCCGCTGTCGAGCAGTCCGGCGATGGCATCGACATCGAGGTGGGCATCGAGCAGATCGGCCATCAGATCGAGCTGAGCATCCCGTCGCGCAGCCACATTCACGTCGTCGGCAGCGACGAATCCGTCCCGGCCCGCTGCCGCCGCGGCGAGGGTCAACCATTGCCTTCGGAAGTCGTCGTTGTCGAACAGGCCGTGCCAATGCGTCCCGAATATCTGGCCGCGCTGATACCCCTCCGGGGACCCGTCCACCTCGAACCAGGTGGCCTCCGAGCAGCGGGCCACCCGCCCGTTGTGGATCTCGTAGCCGTGCAGCGATCCCTGCCGGCGGCGCAGCACCTTGTCGGATGCGAACACGATGTCGGCGTCCAGCATCCCCATCGCCTCGACCCGGCCCAACCGGCTTTCGACCGTGTCGTCGATCGACCGACACAGCATCTGGAAGCCACCGCAAATGCCCAGCACGGACCGACCCGAGGCGGCATGCGCGCGAATGGCCTGGTCCAGGCCGCGCTCCCGCATCCAGCCCAAATCGGCAACGGTGGATTTGGTGCCCGGCACCACGACCACGTCGGTGTCGGCCAAGTCGGCGGGTTCCCGGACCCAGCGCACCAGCACGCCGGGTTCGCAGGCCAGCGCCTCGACGTCGGTGGAGTTGGAGATCCGGGGCAGCCGCAGCACCGCGATCCGAAGCCACTGGTCACCGCGAGGTGGTTTGGGTGTGCCCAGTACGCGGTGCGCCAACACCGGGACCGCGTCCTCGGTGTCGAGCCACAGATCGTCGGTGTAGGGCAGCACTCCGTAGGTGGGACGGCCGCTGAGTTCGGCGAGTTGGCGCAGCCCGGGTTCCAGCAGCGAGACGTCGCCGCGGAACTTGTTCACGATGAATCCGGCGATCAGCGCCTGATCGGCGGGGTCGAGCACGGCCACCGTCCCGAACAGGTGCGCGAGCAGCCCGCCGCGATCGATGTCACCGACAATGACCGCCGGCAGATTCGCGGCGCGGGCCAGACCCAAGTTCACCAAGTCCGTTGCACGTAAGTTGATTTCAGCCGGCGAACCGGCGCCCTCGCAGATCACCGCGTCGAACTCGGTTCGTAATTGCGCTAATTCGTCTTGCACGACAGCCGAGAGTTTGTTGCGATCCGACCAGTACTCGGCGGCGGTGGCCACCCCCGCGACCTGTCCCTTGATCACCAGCTGCGAGGTCATATCGCTGCCGGGTTTGAGCAGAATCGGGTTGAACCGCACGCTGGGCGCCAGGCCGGCCGCGCGGGCCTGCATCGCCTGGGCGCGGCCGATCTCGCCGCCCTCGATGGTCACCGCGGAGTTGTTCGACATGTTCTGCGCCTTGAACGGCGCAACGCGAATTCCTTTGCGCACCAGCAACCGGCAGAGCCCTGCGACCACCATCGATTTGCCCGCGTCGGATGTGGTGCCTGCCACCAGCAGCGCGCCGCTCACGGGCGGGTTGTCACGGCAGGGTGAGGATTTCCGCGCCGGAGTCGGTGACCAGCAAGGTGTGCTCGAATTGGGCGGTCCACTTACGGTCTTTGGTGACCACCGTCCAGTCGTCGTCCCAGATTTCGTAGTCCAGCGCCCCGAGGTTGATCATCGGTTCGATGGTGAACGTCATTCCCGGTTCGAGGATGGTGGTGACGGCAGGCTGGTCGTAGTGCAGCACGACCAGCCCGTTATGGAAGGTGGTACCGATGCCGTGACCGGTGAAGTCGCGAACCACGTTGTAGCCGAACCGGTTTGCGTACGACTCGATGACACGGCCGACCACCGACAGCGCACGGCCCGGCTTGACGGCTTTGATCGCCCGCATCGTCGCTTCGTGGGTCCGCTCGACGAGCAGGCGATGCTCCTCGGAGACGTCGCCGGCCAGGAAGGTCGCGTTGGTGTCGCCGTGCACGCCGTCGATGTAGGCGGTGACATCGATGTTGACGATGTCGCCGTCTTCGATCACGGTCGAGTCGGGGATGCCGTGGCAGATGATTTCGTTCAGCGACGTGCAGCACGACTTGGGATAACCCTTGTAGCCCAACGTCGATGGATAGGCGCCGTGGTCGACCATGTAGTCGTGCGCGATGCGGTCCAGCGCATCGGTCGTCACACCCGGCGCGACGGCCTTGCCCGCCTCCGCGAGCGCACTGGCCGCGATCTGCCCGGCAACCCGCATCTTCTCGATCACCTCGGGCGTCTGCACCCACGGCTCGGTGCCCTCCCGCGCCGTCGGCTTGCCGACGTATTCCGGCCGTGGGATCGACTTGGGCACCGGCAGCGTCGGCGAGACCACGCCGGCCGACAGTGCAGAACGAACAGGCATGGTGTCAGGGTATCCGTATCCGGCGGGATCAGGCGCGGCCGCGGCGGCGCACGAGCGAGCGGCGCGGGCCCTTGACCTTGACCGAGCCGCACACCACCCGGCCGGTCAACACCACGTGCGGGGTGCCCTCAGCCGGTGCGATCTTGCGCCGGTCGCTGGCGCTGCCGCCGTAGACCTCGACGTCGTCGATCGATGCGCTCGCGCCGTCGGGCAATCGAATCTCGACCGAGCCGAACCGCATGTCGAGTTCGATGACGACCACCGGCCCGGCGAACCTGGCCTTGACCAGATCCAGCTCGACCGAGCCCATCCGGCGCACCAATGCCAGCCGGGTGGGCACCATCCACTCTCCGTGACGCTTGAGTGAACCGGCCCAGCCGCGCAACTCGACCCGGTCAGCCGCGGAGGTGACGATCGCCCCCGGCCCGGGCAGATCAACGACGAGGCTGTCCAGCTCATTGCGGGTCCGGGCGTAGGACACGTGCGAAGACCGCTCCTCGAACTCGGTGATGTCGATCAACCCGAGGGCAACAGCGTTGTGCAAGCGGCGCAGCGTGCCGTTGCGGTCGGCATCGGACACTCGCAGTTCGGACAGTTCATCAGGACGTGTCATAGCGATATCAATCTACCGCCGCCACGGGCCGGCCAGACTTGCACGAGCACCCCGCCCAGAGCCGCCAACTGATCCCAAAAGTACGGAAATTACCTTCGGCTTCAACCGCTTCCTACGGCTAGTGCCATTTAGCCATTCGCTTTTAATGACAACTAATTGTTGATCTTGTGTATAAAATCGACGTTATAGAAAAGAGTGTCAACAAATTGTTGGTGACTCTCAGACAGCAGGTTCATCTAATCGGATTTTGAGTCTAAGTTTCCGGATTCTTCCCACATGATGGGAAGCCAAGCGAGTTCGGAACCAGCCGCTGGTTTCTGCTCCCGATCCCCGGCCCGTCGCGCACAGGGCTGTCTAGCTGCTTATTCGGCACCAGATGTTGCGACTCGGCGGCTTGACGCACCGTCCGGCGCGCGTTTTGCTCCAGTTGCGTAAGCACTCCACAGCCTCGAACTGCACCTAAGAGGACGCTTAGCGCGCGTAGAAGTTCGCCTGAGTTTTTTATTAGAAATTTGCTTAACTCGGTGCCCAAGCTGTTATATGCTTCGACCCGTCGGAAGGCTCGTCCGCCATGAGGGGGAGATTAGGACTCATGTGCGAGCCAACGGCTGTGGGGCGGCAACCCCACAACCCACATCGAGAGAAACCGAGATTGGAGGCTCGCACATGAGTCACAAGAATTCTACAGCCCGCGCTGTAGGTGCAGCTATCGGCGGCGCAGCCATCGCCGCGTTCATGAGCATGGGCACCGCCCACGCTGACATAGGCGATCTGCTCGACGCTGACGGATACTCGGACCTCTTCGGAGCCACCGGGACGACCGGCGTTGGCGCGGCACAGGGCGCCGACAACGCGCTACTCGACACGCAGCTGTTTCTTCAGGACCCGACCACGGCGGTCTCGTTTGACCACGCCGTCGATGTGTTCGAATCGAGCAACGTCCACGCGGTCGCCGACCTGATCAATGCAATCGACCCCAGCGCATTTGCGACGCAGGTACCGTACACGGTAGGTAGCTTCCCCAGCGATGCGATCCAGGCCGATTTCAATGGCGACGGTATCGGCGACCTGTTGTGGCGCAACAGTAACGGCGATCTGGCGGTG
>Ga0209113_1000133_pt1 | contig 14591 bp, 7 predicted proteins | sample TexAe_RefH0_O1_FD_187951 | JGI IMG/M metagenome (GOLD analysis project Ga0209113, IMG submission 187951) | Forest soil microbial communities from Davy Crockett National Forest, Groveton, Texas, USA - Texas A ecozone_RefH0_O1 (SPAdes) (version 2) | ecosystem: Environmental > Terrestrial > Soil >... | reverse complement strand
AAAAAAAAAAAAAAAAAAAAAAAAATTTTTTTTTTTTTTTTTTTTTTTTTTTTTATTCAATTTTAATTTAAAATTAAAGAGCAGTCCTTTATCCTATTTAAAATTAAATTGTTATCCTCTCTATTTTTCTAATAATCATGAATAGAGATCATCTGATAAAATAATAAAAATAAAGTTTAATTAAATATCAAAATTTAAGGAAAATTTTCTAGGTTAAACCTATAGATTTTGGATTTAATAATAAAATATCAAATATTTTATTATTAAATTATATAAAATTTGTATTAAAGCCTTTAATTATTTATACTTTAAGTAAATGTTTATTTACTTAATATTATACTAAGCTTAATTAAATAAAATCTTTTTTAAATTTAATCCCTTTTTAATAAAGTAAACCTAAAGTAAACCTAAATTAAATAAAATATATTAACATAGTTTGGGTAATGAAGGTTAATTTTTTTAAAGAAAACTTTTTAAGTAGGCTATAAAACTAAATTTAAATTTTTTTATGACAAATTTATTTATAAATATATTAGCTTTCGGAACTTTACTTTCAAGTGTTTTTACCATTACTTCTAAAAATCCAGTTATTTCAGTTATTTTTTTAATATCTACTTTTGTTCAAGCAGCCTTATATTTAATTCTTATAGGTATAAATTTTGTAGGAATTTCTTATATTGTTATATATGTAGGAGCTATTGCTGTATTATTTTTGTTTGTAATCATGATGATTAATATTAAATTAACAGATATATTAGAAACTGGAAATCAATATACTAAAAATATACCTTTAGCTATTTTAATTGGTTCTCTATTTATATTTATAATATTTCAAATAATACCTTTCAATTTTAATAATATACCAGCATTATCTATTTTATTAAATAAAATAACAGACTTATTTGTAGGTGTAGACACACAATTGATTACAATACCGCAAATGGGTGAAGCTGGAAGCATTTTTTCAACCTCTCTTATAAATAATTATTCTTTATCTTCTGATGTAATAGTTACAGAATTTCAACAAATAGAAGTTTTAGGTCATGGTTTATATACTTATGGTGCTTTTTTATTAATTATTTTAAGTATTCTATTATTATTGGCAATATTTGCTACTGTTTTAATCTTAAATACTACACAAGTTAGTTTAAAAAATCAGTCTTCACTCAATAAGATAAGATAGTTAATAAATAATATAAAATTTTGAGTTCGAGTAGTCTTCCATCATAGAAGACAAATTAAATTTAAAAATAATCCCAGCAGTGTAAGAGTTACACAAAGAGGAAAGCTATATAATATAATACATTACCTCCCTCTATTATTTTTTAATTTAAAGAAGCTTAGATTATTTAACATTATTATTTTTTAAGTATAAAAGAGTATTAAAATTTAATATATAGTTGAATACTTATTACTATTATTATTATTTTTTATTATATATTACTTAAAAAAAGGAAAAATAATTTATAATTAAGATAATAATTAGTATTGTTTAGCTGATAATAGATATTAAGGTACTTATAAACTCTAATTTATTTTTGGAGTCTTATCTTTAAGAATAAACTAGCCCCCCTTTTTAAGTTAAAAAATGAGGGTAGCCAGCTTTGATTATTAAATTTAAGTCATAGTCCTTTTTTCTAAAATCTAAAAAAAAAAGTTTTAATATGTTAGACGCTATTTAATATTATTATATATATATCATGTTAGCAGCAGCAAAATATATTGGAGCAGGAGTAGCTTGCTCTGGATTAATCGGTGCTGGAGCAGGAATTGGTACTGTATTCGGTTCATTAATTTTAGCTACAGCTAGAAATCCGCAATTAAGAGGGCAATTATTCTCTTATGCAATCTTAGGTTTCGCTTTAGCAGAAGCAACAGGGTTATTCGCTCTAATGATGGCGTTCCTATTATTATATTCTTAATTAAATATTTAATTTTATATACTAACCAAAACATTACTATTATTTATTAGTTTTAACATTATAATAATATAATATTAACTACTAATTATTTAATACTATAGTCTAAATTTTTTTATTTAAACCCCAACCCACTATGGTGCATACCCTCTTAAAAAAGGAAAATTTTAACAATAATGGAGGGAGGAGAATATGATAGCTATACCCCAGCAAAGGGTAGGTAGGAAACCTATTCCTAATACCTTGATTAAATTAGTGTGGCGTAGGGCAAAAGTTAGTTTTTATTGGAGCTCTTTAATAAAAACTTAAAGCTGGAGGACTGCTCTTCTCTAATTTAAAATATCTCCTTTATTTATTTTACTACAAAAAGATTTAAAATTTAACAAAAAAAAAGGTTGGGTTTTTAGGAGGGCAGTGGTTAAATAAGTATAACGATTATAAAGGGCAGGTGATCCGATTGGTAATGGTGATTCTCTGTAAAAGAATTGGTTTAATCCGTAAAAGGTTCGATTCCTTTACTGCTCAAAATAACAAAGCCGCAAATGTAATTAATACTTTTCCAATGAAAAGGGTTGAAAGCTGTTTAACTTTTAATTAAAAGATTTAATTCTAAATATAAAGCCTTATACCTACCTTTTATGTTATATGTTTAAGGCTATAAATGTAAAACAATCTCCCTTTTACCTCTTTATTCTGGGATTATGAATAATTGTTCCCGGTGGGGTTAAATTACCCGTTTAGTAAAGGTCAGGAAACTTTACTGCCAGCGCCTTCTATTTATATAAACTTTTATTTGATTATCTCAAATAAAAGTTTAAATACACCCCTCCCACCATTTACAATGGCCCACTATAGGAGGAACACCTTAAATTCGTAAAGGTTCTCTTAGTTCAATAGGCTAGAACTGCATTCTTCTAAAGTGTTAATTTTGGTTCGAGTCCAAAAGAGAATAAAAAAATTTATATAAATCTACTATATTTTTAATAATATTAGTATATTTCTTTTCAAAATATATTTATATATTTATTAATTAAAATTTTAGTTAATAATTCTGAATTTTTTAAATTATATTGTTTATTTGTTCAAAGTTTTGTTCTATTTTTGTAGTTTTGATTAAGCTAAAGACTCATTAGTTCTTTTTATTTATTCTTTTTTTAAAAGAAGGATATAAAAAGAATTTAAAACTATGTCGAAATAGTTTAATTGGTAAAACGAATTCCTTGTAAGATTTAAATATTGGTTCAATTCCAGTTTTCGGCAAAAAAAAATATAAATTTAGGAAACGTATGTATATCCTAGATAGACTAAATCTAATTTAATACTATTTTCTAACAGGATTAGCTTTGTTAGGTTTAAATTTTAATCTAAGTATTAAAATAAAACCTTGCCATATAATACTACGTAAGGCTGTTTTATAAATTAACCTGTTTGCAAACTAAACCAATCACCCAAGATAAGATGATTAACTGGTCCCGATTATATTATACAAATATTAAGAAGAGCAAAAAAAAAAAAAAACAAACAAAGTTAAAAACAAAAATAAAATGTTTTTTATTATATCCCTCTCTCCTACTTATTACAATCACTTAATTAAATAACACAAAAATAGCAGGGGTTAAATTAAATATAGGGTTCTTAAATAAAATTTAGTCTAAATAAAATAATAAAAATAAATTAAATATTTAAATTTAATTTTTGTTTTTTCTTTGTAAGCGGTTTATAAAATTAAACAAAAAAAATAATTTTATTAAACTCATAATTCTTTTTCATAAAACCTAAAAAAAAAAAGGAAAGCTAGCTTTCCTATCCCCTCCTAACCCTTTTTATTAAAACATAAATACTGAGGACACAAACAATCTATCCCTCAAAATTACCTAAAAGCATTGATTTAGGTAGGACTACTAGGTAGGATAATAAAAAGTTTGAGGTAATTATTATAAAAAGAAATTATATAAAAAACAAAGTAAAAGAAAATATATAATAAAATCTAAAACACTATAAATAATGAATATTAATAATAAACTATGGAATATTAATAAAATAGAAAAAAGAGAAGATAAAAACGTTTCTCTTATTCTTAAAAAAAAAACAATCAATTCTATTTGTACACCACAGAAGGATCTAAAAATAATATATTCCTACTCTACTAAAACTCATAAAAACAAAAAAGAAGAAATAGAAAACAATTCTAGCAACCCACGGTGTGTAATCCACAAAGGAAAAGTAGACGGATACCAGGCAAATTTAATTAAATTATTACAAAAAGGAGACTTTTTAATAAAAGAATTAAATACTTTAATTATTACAAACAAAAAATTAATTAAAGAAAATAAATTAAATAATTTATTTTCTTTCTTATTATCTAATAATTCTACTAAAAAAACAAACCTATTATTAAATCAAAATTTAAAAGCCTCTATTAATAATCATTTCCCACTACCTGTAAAACATAAAAGTATTTTGACTGCTGTTCCTCCATTTTATGTATTCCTTAATAATACTAAATTATCACAAAAATCTGAACAAGGGAGCCTAAATAGCATAGAAGAAATAAAAGTAGTAGAAAGTGAAAATACTTCTAAACCTATATTAAATCAATATTTAAAAACAATGAGTACATATAATATGAGAAAAAAAGGTATTTTAATTAATTATAATAATCAAATTGAATATAGTTTTGTAGCTGCAAATTTAGTTTTTAATAATAAAATCATAAGTAATATATATAATTTATTACAAGCTTCATTTAAATCAATGTATTGTTTAATCAGTAAACCTGTTTTCGTTATTACACCTGAAAAAATTATTATACGTTTATTCTATTTTTTATTTATTCCAAATATTTTAAAATTTAAAAAATTAAACAATAATTCTGTTGTTTCAACGGAGAGTAATAGTTTTTTTTCTTCAAAGCACAAAATAATTAAAAAACAATACAATAAATTTAGAAAAATTAAAAAAAACAATAAAATTAAATTAAGAAATTTATCTAATATTACTTTAATTAAAATATTCTCTAATAAATTTAAAATACTCTCTTCTTTCTTAAGTAAAATGTTTAAAAAACCTGTAGAATTTGATTTAATTAGATTACATTATCCCTATAATGATAGTAATATTTTGGTTAATTTACTAGGTATTATGGTAAATAAAATTAAATTAAGAATTATTATTAGAAAACTTTATGAAAATGCTATTATTAAAAATTTAAGTAAAAAACACTCTAACAATATTAATACTGCTAATATTCCTGCTTTTTTATCTGGTATTAAAATTAAAGTGGGTGGTCGATTATTAACACAAAGTGTAGTTCCTAAAAAAACTGTAAAAGTTGTACAAAGAGGTGCAATACAAAGAGGTAAAATTAATTTTTTAGATGTAGCAAGATATACTAATAAAAATAAAAGAGGTGCATTTTCTATAATAGTAAAATCTGGACAAAATATTTTATAACCAGCCTATTCCGCCTAATTACCACTAAACCTACCATCCTATAAAATTTTAATAGACTTTTCTCCTCAATTTATTTATTTTTTTAATTATCCAAACTGTTCCTCCAATTTAAAGAGGGTGGATGTAGCTACCCCACTTAATATTAGGCTCCCAGCAACCCACTGTTTGGTATGGTAGGGAGGGAAGTTTATAAATAAAAATTATTATCTTTTAATATTAATTATAATACCTTCAATATCTCATTTATATTATACAATTAAATTTATATAAGCTTAACTGGTTAGTAATAAAACTAAACAAAGCAGAGATAGTTCTTTTTCTTTTCAACACTTAACCTTTAGGTATCATCTTTAAAACTTAAATTAAAATATAATACTAAGTAGGTAAGGATGAGATTACTAATTAACTTTAAACCTCCTAATAAAAATAATAATAATTTTACATACGCCATTTTAACTACTCTTGAACCTACCTTTATTTAGATTTAAAGTACCTATACCAGCTGGGGCCTAACCCACTCTATTTTAATTAAGGGAGGATTACCTTATATTTAAAAAATAAAGTAAGGACACCAAGACTGATTGGGTTATTTGGATTCGGGGTGGTGTTTATAAATCGTTTTTGGTAATTTATATTAATTTTTATAAGTAGGTAATTAACCCTAGCTATACTTTATTACTTTATCTCTTTATATAAGTTTTTAACTCTATAATAAAGTCGGAGTAAATAGTTCAAATTTAATAAACTAGGGTTTAAATTTAAAGTATAATTAAAACAATAAGAGCACAAAAACAAAAAACAAAAATTTTTTTAATAATGCCTCAATTAATACCATTTTATTTTTTTAATCAACTATTTTTTTCATTTATAGTTTTATTTTCTATAATATTTATTTTTTCTAAATATATCTTACCTTTATTTACATTACAACAAGTTATTAGAACATATATAACAAAATTAAGTCAAAAACTTTAATTTTATCTTTTTTTCTAAATACTGGTGAAATAACAAAGAGTTAGGTAAACCACTTTTCCTAATTTTTGGGTATACCACAAAAAGATGAAAAATAGAGTAATTATTTGCTTTTATTTATTTTTTTTTTTCGTTGTTTATTTATTTTTAAGTAATGATTAGTATTAAATTAAGAATAACCACTCTTAAATATTTAGATATGATGGAGATTAAGATTCTTATAAAAAACAATACTAGCAATTCTACCTATTATCCCTTTGGGTTTTTAATAGGAATTATTTAGAAAATCTAATAATCAACTGTACTTTAATAATTTTTTTATATTTAGTTTAACCCCCCTACAACCAATAATTCTGTTTATATTAGTCTATGTAAGAAGGGTTAAATTTGTAATCCTAGCGCTCCTCCATACCTTTGTTTTAACCACCTAATCAAATATTTAAACAGGAATAAAAGGGAGAGTTACCTGGACTGTTTTTTAATCTTAAGTTTAAAATATCGTAGGTGTATAAATGGGTTATTCAGATCATTTTTATAATTAAATAATTATTCTTTAAGTTTGGTTTAAAAATTATTAGAATTTAAAGAGCTAAAAAACTTAAACTAAGTTTTTTAGCTCTTTAATGTGATAAAAATAAGCAGTTACTCTTTATAGTCCTTAAATTTAATATTCTTAAAAAGTGTATTAGCAAGGAGGTGATGGGGATCTTAATTAATTAATAATATACACAAATCCCCACTCTTTTTATTATTTAATTTATGTAAAAAATCACAATATTTTTTAATTAAATTATGAATGATGAGGTAGTAGTTTTATACTGAAATAAACAACCTTATCCATTATTTTTAATAATTTTATTTTTTTTTTCTTATATTTAAATATAGTTAGGGGGGGGGTTATCCTTAAATTAATTATTTCGCTTTATAATTATAATTTTTCTTAAATTTATATTTAATATACTTCAAATTAATTATTTAAATAATATTTTATCCAATTTTTTTAATTTCCTTTGTATGATTGAAAACTTTTTTAATAGAACCTATACTCCAATCCCAAGCGGGGAGAATACACTTTTATTTTTAATCTGAGTAAAAATACAAAATAATTGTTATAAATTAAATATTATAAAGTAATGCTGAAGTAGAAATGTGAAGAGGGTTTAATAATACATTAGGTAAAATACCAAAAATAATAGTTGGTATTAATAATGTAATTAAAACTGAATATTCTCTTCTATTTATATCTTTTAAAACTGGTAAATAAGGTGAATAAGAACCATAAGATAATCTATTATATAAGAATAATGAGTAGCAAGCAGATAAAACAATACCAGTTGCTCCTAAAGAAGCTATAATAGGGTTTTTTTCAAATATCCCTAGTAAAGATAATTGTTCCCCTAAGAAATTTAAACTTAAAGGTATTCCTGTATTACATAAAGTGAATATAAAAAATAATATAGTAAACACTGGCATATAAATAGCTAAACCTCTAATATAACTAATAATTCTTTTTCCAGTTCTATCATAGATTATACCTCCGACACAAATAAATAAAGCTGGACTTACAAAACCATGAGCTATTCCTAATAAAATAGCACCTTCTATACCTTGAATTGTATTTGAAAATAAACCTAAAACTAGAACACCCATATGTGCTACACTACTATAAGCAATTAATCTTTTAGTATCTTGTTGTATTATTGTAGATAATGAGGCATAAATAATAGTTATTACTGCTATTGTTTGAATTAATGGACTAAAATAATAAGTAGCATCTGGAAAGAAATTTATTAATACTCTAATATAACCATAAGTTGCTAATTTTAATATGGTTGCAGCTAGTATAATAGAACCTGCTAAAGGTGAATCACTGTGTGCTTTAGGTAGCCATATAATAAAAGGGTATAAAGGTGTTTTAACAGCAAAAGCTATAAAAAATCCTAATCACAATATTTTTTGAGTTTCTAAACTTATTTCAAATAAAGAAATTAATTGGAAATCTGTTGAACCTATATAATTATATATTGTTAAAATACATAATAACATAGGTAAACTACCAGCTAAAGTATATAAAAATAATAAAAATGCAGATCTAAATCTATCTTCCCCGTGACCAAATATTAAAATTATTATAAATAAAATTGGTAATACACTTTCAAAAAAAATATAAAATAATAATAAATCTAAAGAAACAAATGCACAAATTTGTAAACTTTCTAATAATAAAAAAGAGATTAAAAACAATTTTATATTTTTATTTATATTAGTATAATTAGACAATAAAGCTATAGGAGTAATAAATGTTGTAAGTAATACAAAATAAAGAGACAAACCATCAATACCAAAATTTAAATGACAAAAATTTAATTGATTAAATTCAGATACAAATTGATATTGAGTAGTATTTGAATCAAATTGATACCATATAAATAATGAAATAAATAAATTTATTAGAGAAGTTGTTAAAGCTATTTTTTTCATTTTTTTATTTTGATCTATGGAAGACATTGGTAATAACAATAAAGAACCTAAAATAGGAATTAATATTAATAGGGTTATCATGATTTGTTTAAATTGTAATTTAATTACTATTATTTGCGGGAAGGGCAAAATAAATGTTTCAAATTAAGATAAATTCCCTCCAAATCTTAAACTTTTTTTTTAACTACCCTCCCCAATCAACATAGCTAGGTGTAAAACTTGGAGTGATTAAAAAAACTTTATATACATTTATTTTTTTTTTTGAATTAATTATTTTAACCTTATTTATTCTTTTATTTAATAAAAAAAAAAGTTTTTTTATATAAGAATATTCCAACTATAATAATTAAATATTACCCTAAAAAGTATTTTAGAGTTGTATAATTTACCTACAACTAAAAAAAACAAGCAATATAAATTACAAGCTAAAAACTGATAATAAATTTTTAATTTAGATTACCTACCCACCTCCTATATTATATAACTCTTAACAAAAGAGGGGCAGGTTGGACTTTCCACTAATTTAAAATTATCTGTCTTGAACAGCCTTTTACCTAGTAAATAAGATAGGTCCACGATTAATCCTGTGAGATGGGATTTTATATTGAAAATTTTTGAAAAGAAGAAATAAATAAATTAATTAATAAAGGAAAACAATCTAAACATTTAGCTATTCTTTTTAGAATTCAATTTAATAATTAAGTGTTTTTAACTTTAGGTGAACTACAAAGACTTAAGGTATCTTAATTTTATTGGATAAGTAGATAAAGAATTTTGAATCGATTATTTACATTCTATATTAAGTTATAAAACTGATACTTATTTAATTGTACCTATTGTATTTATTGCTTTTTCTGACTCTATAAGATAAGGTAAAGCAGAAATTAAAAAATAAGTTTAAACTATACCATATCAAACTTATTATAATAATAAAATTCCGGTTTTATTTAAACCAGAATATTTTAAAAAGTAGTGTAGATTATCTTAAAAAATAATAATTTATTTTTTTATAAAAGTATCGATAATAATATTGTATTAACATCTAAAATAATAATATTAATATAAATTAATATTAAAAGTAATTAAAAGGGATTATTATGGAACATAACTGCAAATTTATTTAAAAGGAGGTCATTGATAAACCAAAAAGCTTATTTAAAATATTTTAAGTATTTATAAATGTAAAAAAAAAGAAAATCCTAAGGTAAACTTTATTAGATAATTACTTCCTGAAGTAAAACATTTTATTAAGGAAAGGAAAGGAAATCAACCGAGACTCCGAAAGTAATGGTGAGTGAAATCGGACTAGCCTAATTAATAAATAATTTGAATAACTTAAATATTTGAATAAATTATTTAAAAAATAATTTTTAATGTATTAGTAAGTTAGCATAAAAATAAAAATTTTATGTACTAAAGAAGGTAAAATTTATACAGTCCTGTAGAATTATTAATTAATTAAATTAATCAAGTACGATGAGAGAAAACTTGTCGGAATAAAGGGGAACCATCCTCTAAGGCTAAGTATAATAAATTTAGCAATAGCGAAAAGTACTGTAAAGGAAAAAGTGAAATATGCAAGTGATACTACGAAAAGTGATTAAAAAAATTTATTTTTTTTTAGTCAGGATGAAATAGAACTGAAATAGTAATTCTATAAGCAGTCGAAATTCTACTTATTAAAGATTAAGAATAACGGCGTACCTTTTGCATAATGGGTCAGCAAGTTAATAGGAGTAGCAAGGTTAAAAGCCCTAGCGAAAGCGACTGGACTATTATTTTAAAAGTATTTATTTAATAATTCTATTTAAAAATAGTGATGGGTTAGTTACTTCTATTAGACCCGAAGCCAGGTGATCTTACCAAGACCAGATTATAATGGATCGAACGGGTGAGTGTTGCATTACTCTCCGATGAGTTTTGGTAAGCGGTGAAATGCCAATCTGACCTGGTGATAGCTGGTTTTCTACCGAAACATATTTAAGTATGATGTTCACACAAAATTTATGGAGGTACAGCAAGGCGATTCCCAACAAGTATAAGGAATTATGGTTATATGTGATCATAAAAATCTTTTATGCGTTTAGGTTGCGGGGACCTCGAAAATCTTACCTTTGGAAGCGAATCTCGGAATTACATAAATTGTTGGTGAATATTCGGACTGTTCATGCTAAGTTGGGCAGTCAAGACGGAAACAGCCGAGAACACAGATCAAGGTCCCAAATGATAGTTAAGTGAAATTAAGGACGTAGCAATATCATATACAGCTGTGAAGTGAGCCTGGTAGTCGCTACTTTTAATGATCGTATGTAACAACGCATCAGCAGTCTAGATAGTAGCGCCGAAAATTTAACGGGTCTTAAACAATCAACCGATATCGTGTTGATTTAGAATAAATAATGTTTATATATCCCTCACTCTTGACTCCAACCCACCAAAGTAGGAAAAAGTAAATAAAAATAACAAAGAGAGGGTGGACAGTTGTTTTCCCTTTTTTTAATTTTTTAATTTGATAGGAGGGAGAGGTATATTATGTTTGTTCTAAATCTAGGTAGTAGAACATTCAGTCAAACTTATAAATAGATTGTGTTTCATTATCTTTAAGTTACTGAAGAGAGAATGCTGACATGAGTAACGTAAAGAAGTTATAATACTTCTCGCCGAATACGAAAGGGTTGCAATATTTAGTTAATCATGATTGTGTTAATGCGGCCTCTAAGGACCATAACCAATGTTATGGCTGATGAGTATATAATAGAAAGTCCTTTATTAGGACCAGGAAAATAATATTATTATTTTTATATTTATTTTATTGAGCTTATTGTCTTGTTAAATAAATTTAAATTTATTTTACAAATAAATTTTATAAGCCCTAATTAGAATTATATTAAACATAGTATTTTTTATAATTCTTAATACTTTAAATATTTAATATTAACTACCGTACCATAAACCGACACAGGTTCGTAAGTAGAGAATACTAAGGCGAAGAGCTAAAAGTTGTTAAGGAACTCGGCAAGTTCACCTCATAAGTTTGACGAAAAGAGGGACCGCATATTGGTTTTAATAAAATTTTTATACTTTATTAAATCATAAGGCGGTGACACAGAATAGGAGGCCCCGACTGTTTACTAAAAACACATCACAGTGCAATCATTAATATGATAGTATACTGTGTGAAATTTGCCCAATGCCATTAATATAAAAAAGGTTATGGGAAACTGTAACTAATTGAAAATCTGGTTAATAGCGGTCTTAACTATGAGGATCCTAAGGTAGCAAAATAAATTGGCCATTAAATGTGGTCCGGTATCAATAATGTAACGATGGTCTCACTGTCTCTACAACTTGCTCAGTGAAATTGAATTACGCGTGCAGATGCGCGTTACCTTCAGGGGGACGGGAAGACCCTATGCAGCTTTACTGTAGTTAGTCATCACAATAATCTAGAACAACCTTTTTAATTAGAAAATAGAGATGTCGATAGACGAAAATTGAAAACCTTATATTTAAGGTTGGGTTTTTGTTTACCTTTTAAGAGGTGATAGTTATCAATACTCAAAAGGGAGAGTTGACTAATTGGCAGTTTGACTGGGGCGGTCGTCTTTAATAGAGTAGCAAAGTACATCCAAATAGATATTAAAAAAATTTTTTTTCCAATTATTTTTCTTTTTTAAAAAAGAAAAATAAAAAGGAAAAATTAATACAAATAACTTATTTTCTTTTTTAAAATATAATCAAATCAAACTTTTAATAAAGAGAGTAGTAATATTGCTAGTTACTTAAGGTAAAACTTTTTTTTTTTTAAATTTAAACTTTAAAATTTAAAGCGGGCAATTCTAATAAAATAAAAACTTTCTCTTAAGGCTAATTTAGTAAATAAGTACTATTTGTCTAAAAAGCAAATGATTATTTATGTTCTAATTAATAATTATATTAATCAGTACTAAAATTAGTGATCCCTTTAAAAGGGTCAAGAGTTAGGCAAACAAAATTAAACAAATTAGTTTTTAAAAGGTATAGCTAGAAATTGAATGGAGATCAATCAACCAGTGAAGGGTTGCGCATTGTATAATGGCGGTAAGCATGCTTAACTGAAAGACCTAAAAGTCGCACAGATACGTAAGTAGGGCATAGTGACCCCCCGCTATAATATGGAATAGACGGGGATCAATTGATAAAAGTTACGCTAGGGATAACAGGCTGATCGCCTACGAGAGTACACATTGTCTAGGCGGATTGGCACCTCGATGTCGACTCATCCTATCCTCCGGGGGAAGAAGCTTGGAAGGGTTCGGCTGTTCGCCGATTAAAAGGATACGTGAGTTGGGTTTAATACGACGTGAGTCAGTATGGTCCCTATCTTCTGAAGGAAAAATTAGTAAAAGGGGTCAGACCTTCTAGTACGAAAGGACCAATAGGCTGTGTTTCTCTAGTGTACCAATTGTTAGTACTCATTTTTGGGACTGACGAAGCAGCAAGCTGATATTTTATATTAATTTAATAGTTAAAAGTGAAATCCTCAACTCCCCTCTCCTCCTCCTCATAAACAGTTTTGTTTATTGAGGGAGTATGGGTTAGGGAGCTAGGAACAGGTGATACTTAAATCTAGGTAAACCCAAGCCTTTTTTTAACAAATTAGTAAGGGTTTTAAGTATATTTCATCTTTCATCTTTATTTTTATTAAAAATAAATTAAAAATTAAAGGGTTGTTGCTTTTTATAATTTCATCTATTCTTGCATCTTTGTTTTAATTTATTTTTATCTAGAGATAATTAAAAAAGATTGAGAAGAAGTTAAAATATAAATAGCTACCGTAATTTTAACAATTAACGTAAGCAACAGTTCTAGTACTTTTTAACTTTTATTGCAATAAAAGTTTTTAATTTTATAAACACAAACAGTTTATAAATAAAAAGGCAAAAAATAGGATCGCATAGTTGGGTAGCCACAAACATAATAGATAAGTGCTGAATGTCTATAAAGCAAGAATCTAAGCCCTAGATACTAATAATTAATAAAATAAATTTTATTACTTCTCATGTAATCCTTCGGTGGTTTATGAGTTTAATCATTTATATTTTTTTTAATTTAATTAAGAAATAGAACATTTCTAGATAGGCTGCAAATGTAATTATTGTAAAATATTAGTTTAGCGGTACTAATTTATAAAAAAACTAGATGTTAACGGTTATTATAAAAAACAAAAAGTTTTACAAAAACAAAACAAATTTTAGCTCTAAATCTGTATAACTGCAGGGTTAAAACCAAAAAAGCTCCTTTATATTAAAAAGTCTTATAAAATGGGATTATTTAAATTAAAGAATTTAACCCCATAATTTAAGGTTTTGAGTCTGAGTCAAACTTAGGATAATATATACCTAAAAATAATGCTTTAGTTTATTATATAAAGTCTGATTTTAGCTTATTTAACTAGATTATACAATAATCTTTACTACCGCAATATAAAAAGGGATAAAAGAAATATTTTATAGTTATACCTGATGCTACATTAATATAAAGTATACTATATTTTTATTATATATTATCTTCTTTAGTACATAAAATTTAAAGCACCCACTAGCAAATAAAAATAGCAATAGGTATTTGTAGGTTTTTCACTCATGATTAAAACTGATTAATGAATAATACAGTTATCGGCCGATTATGCTTAATTAAAAAAAAAAATTAAAATTTATAATAATTTATAGCTTTCCTTAATTCTATTTCCTCCTACAGTAAATAAAAAAAAAAAAAAAAACAGGG
>Ga0209113_1000132_pt1 | contig 14715 bp, 18 predicted proteins | sample TexAe_RefH0_O1_FD_187951 | JGI IMG/M metagenome (GOLD analysis project Ga0209113, IMG submission 187951) | Forest soil microbial communities from Davy Crockett National Forest, Groveton, Texas, USA - Texas A ecozone_RefH0_O1 (SPAdes) (version 2) | ecosystem: Environmental > Terrestrial > Soil >... | reverse complement strand
CATAGGCGCCACTCCCCGGTGCCGGCTACGCCGGCACCGTCGTCGGCGCGGGTCATGTGAGCATCCCGTCGGCTGCCGGGGCCCAGCGCCGGATCCGGCGCAAGCAGTCTTCGACCATCTCCGCCAGTATCCGCTCACCGTCGGCTGCGGTTGCAGTGGTCGGGTCGCCCAGCACCCCGACCTCGCTGACTGCCGCGACTCCCCCACGGCGCATCGAGGGCAGCAAGTCGGACAACGGCGCGCCGTTGCCCGCGCGCCAGTGGTCGGTCAGCACGTGGGCCGGCGAAATATTCAGCAATACTGAAGTTTCTGTGTGCCCCGCGTGTGCGTCGCCGCCGGCGACCACGCACGGACACCACGCGGCGTCACGCCCTTCGGACCGCAGTCGATTCACCGCCCGGCTCAGCGCCGCGATGTTGCCGCCATGGCCGTTGACGAACAGCAGCCGCTGTGCCCAGCAGGTCGCCGACCTGCCGTACTCCAGCAGTAACGCGCTCAGGGCGTCGGTGCCGATGGAGATCGTTCCGGGAAAGCTCTGGTGCTCGCCGCTGTCGCCGTAGGCGATCGCCGGCGCCAGCATCCACTCCAAGCCGGACTCACCGGCGAGCCGTGCGGTCGCCTCGCGGGCGACGGCGGTCGCGATCCGGGTGTCGGTGTCGAGGGGCAAATGGGGACCGTGCTGCTCGGTGGATCCAACCGGTATCGTGAGCCCTAACGGCATGCTTTGCAGCTGGCTCGACGTAGAGCCCCCGAGTTCGGACTGGACCACTCGGTGATGGTAAGACGAATTCACCTGCAGTGCATCGGTTGTTGGCGCTCTCGAAAAATATTTTCCTGCCGGCCGTTCACTAAGGCCGGTCACCGACGCCACGTCCGCCACGTGAGTATCAACATACCCGCTGGTCTCGCATCCGCGAGGGGCTACGCTCCCCCTGCCGCGGGTGGGCCCGCGCCGAGCGTCCGGGTGAAACCATCCGGCACCAGAACGTCGTCCCGATTGAGGTCGTGCACCGAGGCACGCGCCAGACCCATCAAGGCGGAGTCGATACCCCCGCGAAGGATGTCGAGCACGTTCTCCACGCCGGGCTGCCCGGCCGCCGCCAGGCCCCACAGGTAGGCGCGGCCGATCATCACGGCGCGCGCGCCGAGCGCCAGCGCCTTCACCACGTCGCTGCCGCGCCGGATGCCGCCGTCCAGCAAAACCTCGACCTGGTCGCCGACCGCATCGGCAACGGCGGGCAGCGCGCGAATCGACGCCGGGGTGCCATCCAGGTTATTGCCGCCGTGATTGGACACCGAGATCGCCGAAACACCGGCATCCACAGCCCTTTTCGCATCGTCGAGGCGCATCACGCCCTTGAGCATGAACGGGCCACCCCACAGTTCGCGCAGCCAGGCGATGTCCGCCCAGGTCGGCGGCGGAGTGCCCATCCACTCCCCGTAGGCGGCAAAGAACGGTGGGCCGAGCTCACCGCGGCGGGCCAGGTTGGGCACCCGCAGATCGGGTGGACGCAGCGTCTTGCCGAACCTCCACAGCCAACCGGGACGAGTGATCACCTCCGGTGACATCCGCAGCATGGTCCGCAGGTTCATCTGTTCCGGGATCTTGGGGCTGCCCCAGTCCCGGCCGTGCGAGAACGACCAGTCGGTCGTGACGATCAAACCGACGGCACCCGCCTGCCGGGCCCGCTCGACCCGCTCGGCGATCACGTCGCGCCCGCCCGACCAGTAGACCTGGAAGAACAACTTCGGGTTGGCGGCGATCACGTCCTCGATCGGCTTGCTGGCAAATGACGACAACCCCATCGCCGTGCCGCGTGCCGCTGCCGCGCGCGCGACGGCCACCTCGCCGTCCGGGTCGACCGCCTGCACGCCCGTCGGTGAGATGATCACCGGCAGGGAAATCTCTTGTCCCATAACGGTGGTCGACAAATCACGCTTCTCGACCGCGCCGACCACATGTGGCGCGAAACCCAGCTCACCGAACGCCTCGACGTTGTCGGAGACGGTCAGCCCCTTTTCGCTGGCGGCCACCAGCGCGGCATAGGACGACCTGGGCAGTCGCCGCTTGGCGCGCTCCTGGGCGATCGCGACCGTCTCGAACCAGACCTCACGGGCCACGGCTAGACCGGGCTTTCGTTGCACAGCCGCTGCGGCGGAGTGAGTGGCTGCACGGACAGCGTCAGCGGTACGGGTCCGCTCTTCCGCCGGCCATGCGAGTGGTCACCCGCCGGGCGTGGTTTGTCGCGTTCCTGTGCCAGCGCCGGTGCGCCGTAGCCCTGAACGCACTCCGGGTCGGGTCCGTCCATCGGCAGGCCGGTGAAGAACTTGGCCGCCATGCAGCCACCGCGGCAACTGTCGTAATGCCCACAGCTGCCACAGGCGCCCGCGGACTGCGGCTCGCGCAGCTCCCGGAACAGCGGGGCCTCCTTCCAGACCTTGTCAAACCCGCCGTCGGACAACACGTTTCCGGCCAGGAAGCGGTCGTGGATGGCGAACGGGCAGGCGTACACGTCGCCGACCGGGTCGATCAGGCACACCACCCGCCCCGCGCCGCACATGTTCAGCCCGGCCAGCGCGCCCGGTTCGCCGAGCCCGGACAGATGGAAGAAGGAGTCGCCGGTCAGCACTCGATCGCCCTTGGCGACCAGCCACTGGTAGAGCTGCACCTGCTGGTCGGCGGTCGGGTGCAGGTCGTCCCATACGTCGGCGCCGCGGCCAGAGGGCCGCAGTCGGGTGATACGCAGGGTGGCGCCGTATCGGCTTGCCAGCGAGGCGAATTCGTCGAGCTGATCGACGTTGTGGCGAGTCACGACCACCGAGATCTTGGCGTCGGAGAATCCGGCGGCGGCGAGGTTCTCGAGCGCCCGGATGGCCATCGCGAAGGATCCGGGACCCCGCACGGCGTCGTTGACCTCGGCCGTCGCGCCGTCCAGTGAGATCTGGACGTCGACGTAGTCACTGGCCGCCAGCTTGGCTGCCACCTCGGGAGTGATCCGCACGCCGTTGGTGGAGAACTTCACCCCAACGTGGTGCGCGGTGGCATAGTCCACCAACTCCCAAAAGTCAGGCCGTACAGTCGGTTCCCCGCCGCCGATGTTGACGTAGAACACCTGCATGCGTTCCAGCTCATCGATGATGTTCTTGCAGTCCTGTGTGGACAGCTCACGCGGATCGCGTTTGCCCGACGACGAGAGGCAGTGCACGCAGGCCAGATTGCATGCGTAGGTCAACTCCCAGGTCAGGCAGATGGGTGCGTCCAACCCGTGTTCGAACTGCTCGATGAGACGTGGCACCGTCGAGGTCATGCTGCCTCCTTCGCTTCGGCCCGCACCAGCATGTGCGACCCGGCCAGCACGCCGAGCGCATGCAGGTAGGGCTGCTGCTGCGAGTCCTCCACGCCTGCGGCCCGGCAGGCGGCGCGGACGTCCGGGTATTCAGCCAACGATTGCACCACCGCGAGGATGGTGCGGTTCTTCAGGAACGACAGTTTGCGAGTTCCGAAGTGATACAGCAGCGCACCGAAGGGCTCTGGCCGCACGGCCACCTGTGGGTGTAACCGCCATGCGCGATCGGGGTCGAACTCGCCCCGCTCCTGTGCGGGGACGCTCACGATCAGTAGACCCCGCACATCCCGTCGATGGACACCTCTTCAACCAGGGTCTCGGTGACGAGCTCGGTGTCGGTGTCGGTCTGCTGGTTCGGCTCCATGACGTTGCCTTTCCTTCGTTCGGGGCTCGACAATTCGAGTCGACGTGGTCAAAATCTCAGTCAGAATATGGCATCGAGTGCCGGAATGGAAGGGCGGGGACCATGGCGCAGCAGCAGCCTCGGGTCGGCCGCCGCCGGTCCACCACGCGTGAGCACATCTCCGACGTCGCGCTCGGGCTGTTCGCCGAACGCGGATTCGCGGAGGTGAGCGTCGACGACGTGGCGCACGCGGCCGGCATCGCGCGCCGGAGCGTGTTCCGCTACTACGCGTCGAAGAACGCAATTCCGTGGGGGGACTTCGACGCTCACTTGCAGCACCTGCGAGACCTGCTGGACCATGTCGATCCGGGTATGCCGCTCGGGGAGGCCCTGCGCGATGCGCTTCTGTCGTTCAACACCTTTGACGAGTCCGAGACCGTCCGGCATCGGCAACGGATGCGGGTGATCCTGCAAACAGCTGAGCTGCAAGCATATTCGATGACGATGTACGCGGGGTGGCGCGACGTGATCGCGGGCTTCGTGGCACGCCGAACCGGCGCCAAGACCGCCGACCTGACGCCACAGACGGTCGCGTGGATGATGCTCGGCGTGGCGCTGAGCGCCTACGAGCACTGGCTGGCCGATGAATCCGTCTCGCTGCCGGAGGCGATTGGCGACGCGTTCGAGGTCGTCCGCGCCGGACTGAAGGACCTGGGCTGATGAGCCGGCTGCTGCAGACCATTCAGGTGCAGGGGCAGGTCTGCACGGCCATGGGTTCGTCGATGTACGGCGACGTGTTGGAGCAGGTGGCCGCCGACGTCGAAGCCGACGGTGTGTTCGCGGCGATCCTGGCCGGACATGAAAACGATTCCGGCCGGCTGGCTTTGCCGCTGAGGCTGCTCGGCGGGTTGCACCGGTTGGTTCTCGACGGCCGCGCGCCGGCGCTGCGCCCCTGGTATCCCAGTGTCGGCGGGCACTGGGATGCCGAAGCCGGGTGGCCCGATATCGTGCGGGCCGCCTCCGAGCACACCGATTATCTGCGTGGCGCTCTTGACCAACCTCCGCAGACCAACGAGGTGGGCCGGTCGGCCGCGCTGATCGGCGGCCTGCTGACTCTGGCCGACCGATTCGATTCGCCGGTAAGGCTTTTCGAGATCGGCTGCAGTGCCGGGCTGAACCTACGCGCCGACCATTACCGTTATCGCTATCCCGGCGGCGAGTGGGGCCCGGCCGATTCACCGGTGATCGTCGACGACGCGTGGCGGGGCCCACTGCCTCCCGCCGCGAGCCTGCGGATCGCCGAACGTCATGGCTACGACATCGCGCCGCTGGACGCGACGAGCGCCGACGGCGAGTTGACGTTGCTGAGCTATGTCTGGCCCGACCAGCCGGCGCGGCTGGAGCGGTTGCGCGGCGCGATCGATATTGCCCGGCGGGTGCCGGCGCCGTTGCACCTTCGCAATGCCACCGACGCCGTTGCGGATCTGGAGCTTACGTCCGGCTCGCTTACCGTGCTGTGGCATTCGATCATGTGGCAGTACCTGTCGGTGACCGAGCAGGAAACCGTCTCGGCCGAGATCGATGAACTGGGGGCACGCGCGCGTGCCGAGTCCCCGTTCACCCATTTGATGCTGGAACCGCATCGGCGAACACCGGACGCTCCGGTCGAGTTCGCGGTCCGTGCCCGGTGCTGGCCCGGTGGGGATGACCGGCTGCTGGGCGTGTGCTCGCCCCACGGTCCACCGGTCACCTGGGAATAGCGACGGCGGCGAAGAATTTTTCTCGCTTACCCGTCGGAGTTTCCGGCGCCACCGCGACGATAAGAGTGTGAGCGCGCTACCGGACCCCAACGACGCCGCCCGGGCGCTGCTTGCGCTATATGACCAGGCGTTGCCGATTGTGTATGGGTACTTCATTCGTCGCTGCGCCGATCGCACTATCGCGGAAGATCTGACCTCGGAAACCTTCCTCGCGGCGATGGATGCTGCCCGCAAGAACGATCCGCCGCCGATCGGTGTGCCGTGGCTGATCGGGGTGGCACGGCACAAGCTCGCCGATCATTACCGACGCCGACATGATCGGCTCACCGTGCCGGTGGCCGAATTGCCGGAGCCGGTCGGCTCGGTGGACACCTGGGACGCCGAGCTGGACCGCCTCGTCGCCGAAAGCGTGCTGACCCGGTTGTCCGAACCACACCGCACCGTGCTGGCGCTGCGCTACATGGACGACTGCTCGGTACCGGAATGCGCCGAGCTGATCGGGCGCACGGTCCATGCCACCGAGGCACTCCTGGTCCGCGCCCGTCGAGCGTTCAAACAGAATTACCCGGAAGGAGGCACGTCATGAATCACGATCCGCTGAACGTGCTGCGCGCCGAAGACCTTCCGGTACAGCCCGATCCGGTGTTCGCCGCGCGGCTGCGTCACCGGTTGGAGTCGGCGCTGACCCTGCCACATCGAACAGAAGGAGTCGAGATGAGCAACACCGACGCAGAGATTGCCGCACTGAACGAGCCCTCCACCGACGAACTCATTCAGCACGGCGACATCGGGTATGTGTCGGTCTGGGTGCCCGACCCCGCACGCGCGGCCGATTTCTACCGACACGTGCTCGGCTGGTCCTATGCTCCCGCCGCGCACCAGGTGACCAACACCGAGCTTCCGGTCGGCATCGCCGCGGCCTCGGCCGCGCCCACGCTGTTCTGCTGCTATGCCGTGGCGGATGTGCACGCGGCGCGTCAAACGATCGCGGACGCCGGCGGCGCGCCGGGTGAGGTGCGCCGAACCGACTACGGCACCATCCTCGATGCCACCGATCCGCAGGGCGTCGCGTTCGCGGTGTACGAACCACCCGGCCCCCAGAAACGGTTGGCGCTCAATGGCTCTGGCCCTGGCGAACTGGCCTACGTCACCTACCGAACGGCCGACTCAGCGGCCTTCCGCGACTTCTATGCCCGGATTCTGGGCTGGAGCTTCACCGCGGGCCGGATCGACGACGGTTGGCAGGTGCAGAACACCCGCCCGATGGCCGGAGTCGGGGGCGGCAACGCACGGCCGGCCACCGTCCCGATGTGGACGGTGGCAGACATCGAGGCGGCCGTCGCACGAGTCCGTGAAGCCGGCGGAACCGTATTAGCGGAGCCGGCGCGGCAGCCATACGGGATGCAGGCCGAGTGCACCGACGCCCAGGGCTCGCCGTTCTATCTCGGCGAGTTCTGAGTCGACGCATTTCCGGTCACTGCACGCTGTCGCGGGCAGCGGCCAGGAACGGCTCGGCGACGGCCAAGAATCCGCCCGGGTCCGAGGAGAACACCACGTGACCCGTGGGCAGCACCTCTAACCGCGATCCCGGTATTGCGGCCGCAGTGGCGCGACCAAAACGCATGAGAGCTACGGTATCTTTCGATCCCCAGACAATCAGGCACGGCGCGGTGATGCGATCGGCGTATGGTCGCAGATTATGTTCGGGCGCAGCGAAACTGCGCCACAGCGCCGCTGTCAGGACGACACCTTCGCGGGTGTGAGCACGGGCCAGCGCGCGTTCCTGAACGGCGCGATCGTTCTCGCTGGTCGCCTTCATGTAGCTGCGAATGGACCGCGGCAGCACCCGTTTCATCACCGCGGGCCTGCCGAGTATCCGGCAGTAGAGGTTGGTAACCGGGCTGGCGATGAAACCGCCCGTGTTGACCAACACCAGCCGCGAAACCCGTTGTGGGTCAGTGATCGCCAACCGTGCCGCAGCAAAACCCCCGACCGAGTTGCCGACGAATGCGGCCGGCGGCAGATCAAGCGCGGCGACGACGTCGGCCAGCACGTCGGCGTACAAGGCAGCGGCCGGCGGCCGGCTCGGCGCCGGCGACTCACCGTGACCCGGCCAGTCCAGTGCGATCACCCGGTAATCGCGCTGGAGGCGTTCCACGATCGGGTCGAAATCGTGCCGGTCGTGCAGCGTGGCATGCAGCAGCACCACTGTGGGTCCTTCTCCGACGTCGCTGTAGGCGACCTTCCCCACTCGTGTTTCGACCATCGCGACCATCTCATGTCCTTTCATTGACCGACCGGTCAGTCAACGGTACATTGAGGCGATCATTAACTCAAGGAGCGACCGATGACTGCCCCCGCACCCGATGCACCGTTCTCAGACAAGATGGCCTACTACCGGACCCAACACACCAGCCGCGGCGTGCGTTTCACGCACATGGTCGGCACACCTGTGATCGCGGCCGGAATCCCGCTGCTGTTCGCCAAACCCCGAGCGGGGCTGCCAATGTTCTTGGGAGGGTGGCTCTTACAGATCGCCGGCCATCGATTCTTCGAGCACAATCTGCCGTCGACCCACAAAGGCTGGATCACCTATCAACTCACCGGGGTGATCCACGTGTGCGAGCAGTATGGCGAGTTGCTCGCCCGGCGCAGTCAGCGCACGGCCGCACGCAGGGCAGCGGTTAGAGTGCCCGGATGACCTCGACGCCCTCCGCAGCGCCTAAGGGCGTGCGCAAGGAGGCGATGGCCAAAACCCGAGAAGCCCTCATCGACGCCGGCCTGCGGCTGGCCGACCGCACCGGGTTGGCCGGTTTGAGCGTCAACCTGATCGTGCAGGAAGCCGGCGTGGCGAAGGGCACCTTCTTTCACCATTTCGGCGACCGCGCCTCGTATCTCCTTGCGCTGCACCGAGAATTTCATGACCGATTGAACGTCCAGGTTCAAGCCGCCATCGACGGCATGCCGCCGGGGAGTCGTCGCCTGACCGCCGTCGCAACCACGTACCTCGACGGCTGCCTACGCGACCGAGGCGTACGCGCCCTGCTGCTGGAGGCCCGCGCGGAGCCCGCGGTCACCGATGAAATCGCCCGGCGCAACCACGCCAGCGCCGAGCTTTGCCAGGCCGACTTCGTCGCCCTGAAGCGACCCTATCCCTATGAAAGCGCGCAACTGTGGATAGGCATGGTCGCCGAAGCCGCACTTATCGAATACCAGGCAGCGACGGCACTTCCCGGCCTACGCGAAGCCCTCGAGCGGTTCATGGATTAGCCCAAGACATCCGAAATCGGCACCGCAGCAGCAATTTTCGCGCGCGACTTCATCACCTTGCCGGGCATACCACCGCCGACGACGCCGGCCACCGCGCCGTCGCGCTCGTAGAAGGCGAGAAACTTACGACCATCGTCCTCGACGACATGCACGGTGTCAGTGGCGATGGGCTCACCCAGGCATTGGATCTTGACGTCGTACTGATCGCTCCAGAAATACGGGACGACGACGTTGGTGGGTGCGTCCTGGCCTAGCATCGCGGGCACGACAGCGCGAGCCTGTTCGGCGACGTTGCTCCAATGTTCCACCCGCACTTGGTGTCCCTTGGGGTCGCGCCAGGACGCCACATCGCCGAGCGCCCACACGTTGGGCGCGCTTGTCCGTCCGGCGGCGTCGCAGATCACGCCGTTGTCGACCTCGATGCCGCTGCCGTCGAGCCAGTCGGTCGCCGGCCGCGATCCGATGCCCACGACGACCAGATCAGCGCTGAACTCGGTGCCGTCGGTCAGCTGCACGGTCTCGACGTGGCCAGCGCCCCGGACCTCGGCGACCCCGACGCCGGTGCGCACGTCGACCCCTTCGGCGCGATGCAGCCGGGCTACCAGTTCGCCGATCTGTTCGCCAAGGACGGCCGCCAGCGGCGCGGGCTGCGGTTCGACCAGCACGACGTCGACGCCCAATCCGCGCAGACTGGCCGCAACCTCACAGCCGATGAACCCGGCGCCGACCACCACCGCGTGCCGTGCTTGCGACGCGTGCCGGCGCAGGGCCAGACTTTCGTCGAACGAACGCAACACCCGGATGCCATCCAAGTCAGGGAACGCCGGAATGCGGCGCGGCACAAGGCCCGTCGCGATGACGAGTTCGTCATAGTCGAGCGTGGATCCGTCGTCGAGCGTGACGGTCTGTGCCGTGGTGTCGATGCCGGTAGCCGCCGACCCCAGCCGCAAGGTGATGTTCTGCTCGTCGTAGAACTCGCGCGGCTTGAGCGTCACGTCGTCGACCTCGCTGCGCAGGACCTCCTTGGACAGCGGGGGGCGGTCGTACGGCAGGTGCACCTCATCGCTGACGATGGTGACCGGACCGGTGAAATCCGCCCGACGAAGTTGCTCAGCGGTCCGGGTCGCGGCGAGTCCCCCGCCGACGATCAGAATTCCGTTGCCGCCTGAGCTAGTGGTCATTTGGAGTTCATACACGACCGCAGAGGCCGACGGTTGGTCACCCCTGGGCGCGTGACCGATCGATGAGGTTCGACAGCACGACGATGCTCTCACTGCGTTCGATATCGGCGCTGGTCCGGATTCGCTCCAGGGCGTCTTCCAAATGCCGCATATCGTGTGCCAGCACCCGCAGGATGGCGTCGGCGGTGCCGGTTACCGTTGCGGCGCTGACGACTTCGGGAATATCGATCCAGGCCCGCTGCAGCTCATCCGGCGAGATTCGGCCATGGCAATAAACCTGCACATAGGCCTCGGTGTTCCAGCCCACCGCGGTCCGGTCGATGACGGTGGTGAAACCCTTGATCACACCGCTGTCGAGCATCCGGTCGACGCGCCGTTTGACCGCGGGGGCCGACAGCCGGACCCGCTCTCCGATCTCGGCGAACGTCGCCCGGGCATGCAGGGCGAGCTCGGCCAGAATCTGCTCGTCGATGCCGTCCAACCGGTCCATCAGCCCTCCAGCCTTAACAGACCTCCCAATTATGCCATTTGACGCAATAAATACGGCCTATAAACGCAATGAACATCGATACATTGCACGCTGAAGTCCCTTACCGTTGATTTATGACGATCTTCGCGGAGTCCGGGATCGACACCCGGAACAAAGCCGCGACGGCCACCGAACGCCGCGCGCGGGTCCGGCACTACGTCATGACGCCGCCGCAGTTCTTCGCGGTCGACTACGCGATCAATCCCTGGATGGACACCACCGACCCCGTCGACACGACCGCCGCGGTCACGCAGTGGCAGCGCCTTTACGACATCTACCTGCAATTGGGACACACCGTCGATCTGGTTGATCCGGTGCCCGGGCTGCCCGACATGGTGTACGCCGCCAACGGTGGCCTGATACTCGACGGCACGGCCGCTGTCGCACGCTTCAAATATGCTCAACGCCAACAGGAGTCAGCTGCCTATGCCGATTGGCTGAGAGCTCATGGTTACCAGCCGCGGCATACGCGCCACGTGAACGAAGGCCAGGGCGATCTGCTGTCGGTGGGCGATGACATCTTGGCCGGGTACGGTTTTCGAACCGACCTGCGGGCGCACGGCGAGATCGCCGGGATCTTCGGTCGCCGGGTGATCAGCCTCGAACTCATTGATCCGCGCTTCTACCATCTCGATACCGCGCTGACCGTGCTCGACGACACGACCATCGCCTACTATCCCCCGGCCTTCACCTATGTCGCACGGGCGCATCTGGAGACCCTGTTCCCCGAGGCGATCGTGGTGGACAGTGCCGATGCTTATGTGTTCGGCCTGAACGCCGTCTCCGATGGCCGCCACGTGGTGCACCCGGCCGCGGCCGTCGGGTTCGCCAGGCAATTGGCTGACGCCGGCTTCGAACCGATCGGCGTCGATATGCCCGAGCTACTCAAGGGCGGCGGGTCGGTTAAATGCTGCACGCTGGAGATGTATTCATGACAGTGTTGGACACCGTGATCGCCGGCGGCGGCACGCTGACCGCATCAGCGATCGCGATCGACGAGCGCCACACCGCGCACAACTATTCACCGCTGCCGGTGGTGGCCGCCAGCGCCGAAGGATCATGGATCACGGATGTCGAGGGGCGCCGCTACCTGGACTGCCTGGCCGCGTACTCGGCGGTGAATTTCGGGCATCGCAACCCGGAGATCATTGCGACGGCCCACGCACAACTCGACCTCGTGACTTTGGTCAGCCGTGCGTTTCACGCCGAGGCCCTGGGGCCCTTTTGCGCGGCGTTGGCGACGCTCTGCGGCAAGGACACGGTGTTGCCGATGAACAGCGGCGCCGAGGCGGTCGAAAGCGCGATCAAAGTTGCCCGCAAATGGGGCGTCGACGTCAAGGGTGTGCCGGTCGGCCAGGCGAATATCATCGTGGCCGACAACAACTTTCACGGCCGGACGATCAGCATCGTCAGCTTCTCGTCGGATGAGACGGCGCGGTGCGGCTTCGGGCCGTTCACGCCGGGCTTCCGTTCGGTGCCCTTCGGCGATGCCGATGCGCTGGCCGACGCGATCGACGAGCACACGGTCGCGGTGTTGCTGGAGCCGATCCAAGGCGAGGCCGGCGTCGTCGTGCCGCCGGACCAGTACCTGCCGGCGGTGCGCGAAGTCTGTACAGCCCGAAACGTTCTCATGATCGCCGACGAGATTCAGTCGGGCTTGGCCCGCACCGGCCGCACCTTCGCCTGCGACCACTGGGATGTGGTGCCCGATATCTATCTGCTCGGCAAGGCGCTGGGCGGCGGCGTGGTTCCGTTGTCCGCGGTGGTGGCCGATCGCGAAGTTCTGGGGGTACTACACCCCGGGGAACATGGGTCGACGTTCGGCGGCAACCCCTTTGCGGCCGCGATCGGCACCACCGTGGTGTCCATGCTGACCCGTGGTGAATTCCAGGACCGCGCAACGAGGCTGGGAGCCCGGTTGCACTGGCGACTGGAGAAGTTGATCGGTCACGGAGTTGTTGCGGTGCGCGGGCGGGGGTTATGGGCCGGCGTCGACATCGATACCGCACTCGGCACCGGCAAACAGCTCAGCCTGCGACTGGCCGAGCGCGGCGTCCTCGTCAAGGACACCCATGGATCGACGCTGCGTTTCGCTCCCCCGCTGGTGATCACCGCGACGGAAATCGACTGGGCTGTCGACAGATTCGCCGATACCCTGACGTCGATGGCGCCCTAGTACTTCAGCACGCCCTTGTCGACCGGGATTTGCGCTCCGGTCAATGTGCCGGAGCCGTCTCCGGCGAGCCACGCCACGACGTCGGATACCTCGGCGGCGCCCATGAATCCTTTGGGCTGCAGCAGCATTGGACCGAAGCTGTGGATGAAATGCGGGTGCTCGGCGAACACCTGCATCATCAGCTCCGGCTCGATCATCGGCGTCTCCACCGAGTAGGGATGGATCGAGTTGACCCGGATGCCGAACTCGCTGAGCTCGATGGCTAACGAGTTGGTCAGTCCGGTGAGTGCGTGCTTGGAGGCCGAGTAGTGGCCGTTGCCCGGTGTGGCCTTCAGCCCGGCCGACGAGCTGACCACGACAATGGCCCCGCCGTTGCCGGCTTCGATCATTGCCGGGATCGCGGCGCGCAGGGTGTGGAACGTGCCGGTCAGGTTGACGTCGATCACGGTATTCCACTGCTCGTCGGACAGCTCCCAGATCCGTCCCCAACTCAGCACTCCCGCGTTGGCCACCAGGATGTCGAGGCGGCCGAACTGCTCGACGCCGTCGGCGACCAGTTGTCGCACGGCGCCGTCGTCGCGGATGTCGACCTGGCGGGCGAGCACCTTGCGTCCCTCAGCTTCGACCGCTCGGACGGTCTCCGCCAAATCCTCCGGGGTAGCCGCCGGGTAGCTGATGCTGTCGGACACCGGCGCGCAGATATCCAGCGCGATGATGTCCGCACCCTCGTGTGCCAGCCGGGCCGCATGGGCGCGGCCTTGGCCACGCGCGGCACCGGTGATGAAGGCCACCCGCCCCTGCAGGGTTCCCGACGGACCGGACACCGTAGCCCCTTTCGACGACTGTCGATCAGGCTAGCAGCGGAACTGAAACGTGTTCTAATCGCCCGCAGCTGGGCTAGATCTCGGCGATGATTTTCTGTCGCGCCGCGGCGTATTCGGCGTCCGAGAGCGCACCGCTGGCGTGCAATTTCTGCAGTTCATCCAGGCGTTGAGCCGCAGATGCCTGTGGCGGCGCGGACACGCCACCGGCTGCGGCCGGCGTGGGCTGCGCAGCCGCGGCACGCCGGACCACAGCCATGATTTGCTGGCGCACCGCGGGGTAGTTGCGGATGTCGACGGTGCCACTGAACGGCAGGTTGTTGGCCTTGTAGATCTGCAGGATCTCCATCAGGGGGCCGGCCTGGCCGCTGAGGTCGTACGTCGCGTGGTCCTCGGTGCTGGTGAACTGCGCGGGCACCACTCCGGCGATCAATGCGCTTGCCTGCCAGTCGATCTCGTATTCGCGGGTGTTGGGATCCACCAGCACGACGAGCTTGCGGGCGGTGACGATGGACTGCTGGGAGAAGCCGACGGTGACCCGCTTCTGGTCGTTGAAATCGACGCCGGGGCCGGTGATGCGTAAGTCCAGCTTGATCACCGGGTGATCGTTGATCCGCATGCCGGTCTCCGTCAGACCTTGGATTTGCCCCATAGCGAGCACCCCGGCCTGCTGGAGGTGAGCCATTTTGGCTGAGGACTGGGCGCCGCGATTGGCCAGCCACACGGCGACGACTACGTCGATGATCGTGATCAGCAGGCCGACCCACAGCAGCCACGAGGTGTTGTCCCGGATCGACGAGGAGATAGAGGAGTCGACGGAATCGAACTGATTACCCATCAGGCTCGGCAGCGCGAAGTACGTGATGAGAAAGATCGGGCCGACCAGGCCGCCGCAAATCAGAACGATGATTTGAGCTTTGATATAGCGCGCAAGCATGACTGCTCCAGTCGTCGGCCGATCGATGACGCGGGACAGCGTATCGCTACGCGATGCGAAGCATAACGCAAAAGCGGCGCCCACCCTGTCGGGTGAACGCCGCTCCTGCTGTGGAAACTACTTGATGATCTTGGTGACCCGGCCGGCGCCGACGGTGCGGCCACCCTCACGGATCGCGAACCGCAGACCGTCATCCATGGCGACGGGCTGGATCAGCTTCACCACGATCTCGGTGTTGTCACCGGGCATCACCATCTCGGTGCCCTCCGGCAACGTCACCACACCGGTCACGTCGGTGGTGCGGAAGTAGAACTGCGGACGGTAGTTGTTGAAGAACGGCGTGTGCCGGCC
>Ga0209113_1000131_pt1 | contig 14765 bp, 9 predicted proteins | sample TexAe_RefH0_O1_FD_187951 | JGI IMG/M metagenome (GOLD analysis project Ga0209113, IMG submission 187951) | Forest soil microbial communities from Davy Crockett National Forest, Groveton, Texas, USA - Texas A ecozone_RefH0_O1 (SPAdes) (version 2) | ecosystem: Environmental > Terrestrial > Soil >... | reverse complement strand
TGGCGGCCGAGGGCCGGCTGATCGACGTGTTGATCAACAACGCAGGCGTGATGACGCCGCCCCGCCGCGAGCAGACCGACGACGGATTCGAGTTGCAATTCGGCGCCAACCATCTCGGGCACTTCGCGTTGACTTCTCACCTGCTGCCGCTGCTGCGTGCCGCGCCGTCGGCGCGCGTTGTGACGGTGAGCAGCCTGGCCGCCAATCAGCGCAATGTCGACTTCGGCGACGCCAATGCCGAGCGCGGCTACAAACCCATGGGTTCCTATGGCATAGCCAAGCTTGCGCAGTTGATGTTCGCTGTCGAACTCGATCGTCGCAGCCGCGCCGGGGGCTGGGGTGTGCGGTCCAACGCCGCTCATCCGGGGCTGAGCAAGACCAATCTGCTCAGCGGGTCGTCGTACCGCGCCGGCCGACCGACCGTGGCGGCCCGACTGGCCCGTTGGTCGTGGAGGCTGATCCCGTTCATGTGGCTGGAGGTCGACGAGGGCATCAAACCGACGCTGTACGCCGCCGTGTCGCCGGATGCCGATGGCGGCGCCTACTACGGCCCGCGCGGATTGTACGAAACAGCCGGAGGCGGCGTCACTTTCGCTCACCTGCCCCGGTTGGCCCGAAGCCGCGACGACGTCGACCGGGTGTGGCGGCTCTCCGAACAGCTCACCGGCGTCACCTACCCGCCGTAACCCGTCCCCCGGCCACATCAATGAGGCCACATCACCAATAAGAAGGGATAGCCATGGCCTTCGTCGGACGCACTGACGTGAAAGACCCCGGTGCGGGGCAGCACCAGTGGGAAAGGCTGGCGCAGCGGCGCGAGCGACTGTACGCCGACGACGCGCAATTCAGCGCTGCCCGTCCGGACGACGCCATCGCCGAGTCGGTACGCCGGCCGGGACTGCGGATCGCCGAAGCCATGGCAACCGTGATGACCGGGTACAACAGCCGGCCCGCGTTGGGACAACGCGCCCGCGAAGTGGTGACCGACCCGGCCACCGGCCGTGCGTCGCTGCAGTTACTGCCGCGGTTCGAGACCGTCAGCTATGGCGAGCTGTGGTCGCGGATCCAGGCTATAGCTGCCGACTGGCACCAACATGACCAATACCCCTTGCGTCCCGGTGATTTCGTTTGTGTGCTGGGCTTCGCCAGCATCGACTACACCGCCGCCAAGCTGGCGTGCGTGCACCTCGGCGCGGTGGTGGTCCCGCTGCAAACCAGCGCTCCGGCGACACAGCACGCCCCGATCCTGTCCGAGACGCAACCGCGGATTCTGGCCGTCGGCATCGACTATCTCGCGACCGCCGTCGAGGCCGCGCTGGACGGCACCGCGCCACAGCGGCTGATGGTCTTCGATTACGAACCTCGCGACGACGGCCAGCAAGCGGCCTACGATGCCGCACGTGCCCGCCTGGCGGACAGCGGAAGTGCCGTGATCATCGAGACCATCAACGAGGTCGTCGAGCACGGAGCGGCGCTATCACCCGCCCCGCTGTTCGCCGCCGCGGACGGCGAGGACCCGCTGGCATGGGTGTTCTACACCTCCGGCACCACCGGGACGCCGAAGGGCGCGATGTTCACCGAAAGCCTGTGCATCGGAACCTGGCTCGCGCAGTCCGATCAGCCGGTGATCACCTTGAGCTACATGCCGATGAGCCACCTGATCGGATACGGCTACGTGATCATGACGCTGGCCAATGGCGGCACCAGCTACTTCGCCGGAAAGAGCGATCTGTCAACGCTGTTCGACGATCTGGCGATGGCGCGGCCCACCACGCTGAGTCTGGTGCCGCGGGTCTGCGAGATGTTCTTCCATCAGTACCTGAGCGAACTGGATCGGCGCACGATCGCGGGTGCCGATCCGGATCAGGCCGGCGACGAAATCACCACGGCCATGCGGGAACAGTTACTCGGCGGTCGGGTGTTGGCCGTGGGATGCGGGTCGGCCGCGATATCGCCGGAGATCAAGGATTTTATGGAAGTGGTGCTCGACCAGCACCTGATGATCGGGTATTCGTCGACCGAGATCGCGGGCGGCATGATCGTCGCCGACGAGCACGTGCTGCGCCCGCCAGTGGTCGACTACAAGCTGCTCGACGTTCCGGAGCTGGGCTACTTCAACACCGACACACCCCACCCGCGCGGCGAGTTGGCGGTGAAGTCATCACGGTTCATGGCGGGCTACTACAAGCGACCCGACCTGACCGCCCGGATGTTCGACGACGACGGCTATTACAAGACCGGCGACATCATGGCCGAAGTCGGAACGGATCAGCTGCGGTTCGTCGACCGGCGCAACAACGTCATCAAGCTCTCGCAGGGCGAATTCGTCGCCGTCGCGCGACTGGAAGCGCTGTATGTCAAGAGTCCGTTGGTCCGGCAGGTGTACATCTACGGCAGCAGCGAGCGGTCCTTTTTGCTGGCGGTGGTCGTGCCGACCGACGACGTCGCGGTAGCGGACCGCTCTGCGATCGCGGAGTCGCTGGCTCAGGTCGCCCGCGATCACCACCTCAACGGCTACGAGATCCCGCGCGACTTCCTGCTGGAGAGTGAGCCGTTCAGTCTGGAGAACGGTCTGCTGTCGGGCGTCGGAAAGTTCCTGCGGCCCAAGCTCAAAGACCGCTACGGCCCCGCGCTGGAGCAGCTCTACGCCAAAATGGCCGACGACCAGATCAGCGAGCTGCGGGCGCTGCGTGCCGGCGGCGCTGATCAGCCGGTGCTGGCGACCGTGGTGCGCGCCGTGCAGGCCACCCTCGGTTTATCGGCCGGCAACATCGACCCGCAGGCCCGATTTGTCGACATGGGCGGGGATTCGCTTTCCGCGCTGAGCTTCTCGCGCCTGCTCGCCGACATCTTCGGCGTCGAGGTACCTGTCGGTGTGATGGTCGATCCGACCGGCGACCTGCTCGCCGTCGCCAAACACATCGAGCGGCATCGGGATTCGGCTGTGCTGCAGCCGACGTTCGTGTCGGTGCACGGCGCACACAGCACCGAGGTACATGCCGACGACCTGACTCTGGAGAAATTCATCCCCGCGGATCTGCTGATGGCCGCTGCGGCGTTACAGCGGCCCAGCGGTGAGGTGCGGACAGTGTTGCTGACCGGTGCGACCGGGTTCCTCGGCCGATTCCTCGGCCTGGAATGGCTGCAGCGGCTCGCCGACTCGGGCGGCACGTTGATCTGCCTCGCGCGAGGCGCGGACGCCGGACAGGCACGGGCGCGCATCGAAGCGGCCCTGGCCTCCGATACCGAGCTGCTCGAGCGATTCCGGACACTGGCCGACGGCCACCTCGAAGTGCTCGACGGTGACATCGGCGAGCCCCACCTCGGTCTGGACGGATCGACCTGGCAACGGCTGGCCGAGACCGTCGACCTGGTCGTGCACCCGGCCGCCCACGTCAATCATCTGCTGCCGTACCGCCAATTGTTCGGCCCGAATGTCGTTGGTACCGCGGAGGTTATCCGCCTGGCCATCACGACCAAACTCAAGGTGGTTCATTACATCTCCACGATGGGCGTGACGGCGGCCGCAGATCACATCGTCGACGAGGAGACCGACATCCGCCGCTCGATACCAGCCTGCACGATCAGCGACGGCTACGCGAATGGCTACACGATCAGCAAGTGGGCCGGCGAGGTCCTGATGCGCCGGGTGCATGACCTGTGCGCGCTGCCCGCCGCGGTCTTCCGACCCGGCATGATCCTGGCCGACAGCCGCTACGCAGGCCAGCTCAACGCGCCCGACATCTTCACCCGGTTGCTGTTCAGCCTGGTTACCACCGGCATCGCGCCCCGTTCGTTCTACCGGGGCGGCGACCGCCCGCACTACGACGGACTACCGGTCGATTTCCTGGCCGAGGCGATCGCCGCGGTGGGGCCGCATACCGGCAGCGAATTTGCCACCTACAACACCACCAACCCGCATGACGACGGGATCTCGCTGGACACCTTCGTCGACTGGATCGCCGAAGCGGGTTACCCCATCCAGCGCGTCGACGACTACGCCGACTGGGTGTCTCGATTCGAGACGGCCATGCGTGGGCTGCCCGAAGGTCAGCGGCAACGTTCGGTGCTGGCGGTGATGGACATCTATCGCCAGCCGGTCGAAGCGATGGCCGGCTCACCGGTGCCGGGCGCGCATTTTGACGCTGCCGTCGAGAAATCTCGACTATCGATACCCCACGTGTCCAAAGAGTTAATCTGCAAATACCTGACGGATCTGAAACTGATTGGTGCGCTGGAAAAATGACCCAAGCCAATGTGCTCTACCCACCCGGCGGCTTCGGCGCGCCGAAAAACCGGCACGGCCAGGCTCACGGAAACGCCGGCCTTCCCGCAGGCACCGAGGTGTTCTCCGCCGACACCCACATCTCGTTGGCGGCCGACATCTTCTACGAGCGCCTGCCCGACGACCTCAAAGACAGTGCACCACGGATTTGGTACGAGGACGGGGCCTACCAGATCGGTCACCAGGGGCAGTCGTTCCTGCCCGAGGTCTTCAGCGCGGTGCTGATGCAGTACGACGATCTGGCCGGGGCGGCCACCAACAACATCGAAGCGCGGATACGCGAACTGCGTGAGGACGGCGTGGACCGGGAACTCGCCTTCCCCAACGCGCTGCTCGCTATGTTCGGCTTCCCAGACAAGCCGATGCGCGAACGCGTTTTCCGTATCTACAACGAGTACATCGCCGATCTGCAGGAGCGCTCCAACGGTCACTTCTTCGGCGTGGGCCTGATCAACTGGTGGGATCGAAAAGGCGCCGATCGCACCCTGGCCGAGCTGAAATCGCTTGGCCTCAAGACATTTCTGTTGCCGCTCAACCCGGGCAACGGCGACGACGGCATTATGATGGACTACGCGTGCAGCGCGATGGGACCGGTCTGGGATGCGATCGAGGAATCCGGACTGCCGGTGACGCACCACATCGGTGAAACTCCGCCGAAGGCGCCTTGCGAGGTCAACAACGTCGCGGTCGCGATGATGGTGAACATCGACGGATTTCGGGAGATGTTCTCCAAGTACATCTTTGGCGGCATCCTCGACCGTCATCCGAGCTTGCGAATCGGCTGGTTCGAAGGTGGCATCGCCTGGATTCCACCGGCGCTGCAAGACGCCGAGCACGTGCTGGCGTCCTATCAGCACATGCTGGATCACCCGCTGGAGCACGACATTCAGTACTACTGGGACACCCACATGAGTGCCTCGTTCATCGTCGACCCGCTCGGCCTGAGGCTGATTGAGCAGATCGGCGTCGACAAGGTGATGTGGTCGTCGGATTACCCGCACAACGAGAGCAGCTTCGGCTACTCGGAGAAATCGCTGGCCGCCGTCGTCGAAGCCGTCGGGCCGGACAACGCCGCCCGCATCGTCAGCGGCAACATCAAGAAGTTCCTGGGTGTCTGAGATGACGGCTTCGTCCAGCGTGCAGAGCTTCGTCATCCCCGAGGAGCCTGACCGGGCGCGGATGCACCGCGACACCAGCTCGCGCCTTCGGGCCGCGATGGCCGAGCAGGGCGTCGACGCGTTGATCCTGTTGATGAACGACAACGTGGTGTATGCCACCGGTGCGAGCTGGCCGGTGCTGGACGCCGGCCTGTCGCACGTCGAGCGTCCCGTGGCGATCGTGCTGGCCGACGACGAGCACCCACACCTGTTCATCCCGTTCCGGGAGGGCGCCGCGTCGGAATCGCAGGTGCCCGCGGACCATCTGCACGATCCGCTGTATCTCGAATTAGACGAGGGCGTCGAGCAATTCGCGCGCGTGATCAGCGAATTGGTTCCCCGTGGTGCCAGTGTCGCGGTCGACGAGATGACCGGCGCGATGCGGCGCGCCGCCGATCGGATCTTCCCGGGCGGCCCACCCTCGGAGGCCGCGGAGGTGGTTGGCGCAGCGAACCTGGTGAAGACACCGGACCAGATTGCCTGTCTGCGCAAGGCCAGTCGCATCACCGAACGGGCGATGGTCGATGTCCAACAACAGCTCGCACCCGGTGTGCGGCAGACCGATCTGTCGGCCAAGCTGGTGCGGCGTGCCTTCGAATTGGGCGCCACGGCCAACATGCTGGAGGCGATCTGGCAGGTGATGCCGCCGTCCCGCGCCGAGGGAGTATGGACGACGCATGGTGACCTGGCGTTGCCGCTGCTGACCAACGAACGTGAACTGGCCAAGGGCGATGTGTTGTGGACCGATGTCAGCATCAGCTACGCCGGATACTGCTCGGACTTCGGGCGCACCTGGGTGGTCGGCGACGCACCGTCCGCGCGCCAGCAGGCCCAGTACGAGCAGTGGCAGCACATCCTGGACGCGGTGCTCAGCGTGACCAAAGCCGGTGCGACGTCAGGTGATCTCGCGCGGGCGGCGATCGCCGCCAACGGCGGAACCAAGCCGTGGCTTCCACACTTCTACCTCGGACACGGCATCGGCATCTATCCCGCCGAGCCACCCATGATCGGCACCGATCTGGGTGAGGAGTTCGACGACAACTTCGTCTTCCCGGTCGGGATGGCGCTGGTGCTGGAGCCGGTGGTGTGGGAAGACGGCACCGGCGGCTACCGCAGTGAGGAGATCGTGGTGATCACCGAAGAAGGCTGTGTCCGGATTACCGACTACCCCTATACGCCCTATGGCAACTGAGGTTTCGCCCGACGGCCGGGACCTACGGTTCGGCCGTCGGCAACGGGCGCTGGCGCAGATGGAAGCCCACGACATCGACGTCCTGGTATTGGGCCGCCAGGCCAATGTCCGCTACGTGACCGGGGCGCCGCAGTTGTGGATCGGCGGAACCCGGCCGTTCGGTCCGGTCTGCGTGATGCTGCGCGGCACCGGCGAGATCTACCTGATGAGCACGGATGACGAGGGGGTCCCCGAGGAGATCGGCCGCGACCGGCTCTACGGTCTGGCCTGGAATCCGATGACGCTGATCGAGGTGCTGACGAACATCGACGGGGCGTCGACCGCCCGCCGCGTCGGAACCGATGCGATCACACCGACGTTCGCCAAGCTGCTGCCGATGGCATTTCCGAATGCTGAGTTCGTCGACGGCGAACTGCCGATGCGAACCGCGCGCCGGATCAAGACGGCCGACGAGCTTGCGGCGATGTCCACCGCGGTGCGGGTCGCCGAAGCGGGGATCGGCGCAGCCGTCGCGGAGTTACGGCCCGGCCTGACCGAACAGACGCTGGCCGGTGCGGTTTTGGAGGCGATGGCCGCGGGCGGGGTGAGCACACCGGCCACCCAGGACGCCGCATGGGTGACGTCGCGGGAACACCCGTGGCGGCGGGCGCACAGCGACGGCGAGGTGCGGTCCGGCGACTTGATCGCGTTCGGCGCGGGTGCGCTGGCCGACGGATACGTCGCGGAGGTCAGCCGCACCTGGCCGGTCGGAGACGCCACCAACGATGCGACCGGCAAGCTGTATCAGCGTTCGAATGAGCTGTGGGACAGGCTGATTGCTGCTTGCCGGGCCGGGGCTCGCGCCGCCGATCTGCTCGCTGCCTACGACGAGGCCGGCGAGCCGGCGCCGCCGATGGCAGTCGCGCACGGACTGGGGCTCGGCTTCGATCCGCCGGTGATCTCGCGGCAACTTCCGGCCACCGCCGACGCCGAGCGGCTGGATCCGGGAATGGTGCTCGCGCTCACCGGCTACGTGTGGCAGGAAGGCCTCGGCGGCGTGCTTCGCCGCGACACCGTCCTCATCACCGACGACGGGCCCGACGTGCTGACCGCCAGTCCGTCATGGCAATAGGATCCTGTCGAGACGCTCGCCGAATCGCTGTGTCTCCCACAAGTTCAGCGCATTGGTCAGCATCTGCAACGGTGCACGGACGCCCTCGTCGTCTTTGATGCGGGGGTCTTTCCTGGTCATGCTGTGCGCGGCGTCACCGAACCGCGACCGGATCAGTGCGGGTATGTCGAGCAGCCAGGCGACCGTCATGACCCCGACGTAGAGCATGAGCTGGTTGCGCAGCTCGGTCACGCTGAGATCCGGCCCCCCGCAGGCGTGTATCTCGGAGACGAACAGGCGCAGCAACTCATCGAGGTGCCGATCCCACAGGTCGGTCTCGGCGCCCGACATCGCGCCCCACAACGCCATGGCGGCGTTCATTTGGCCCGCGCAGCCCCAGTCCAGCAAGCCGCAGCGCAGGACGTTGTCGCTGTCGCGCCAAAACCAGGCGTTGTCGACGTTGGCGTTCCAGTGACAGAGCGCGATGTAGTCCGCGTGCTCGGCCAGATAGCTCCATACCGCCGCCTCGTTGGCCAGGAAGCGGGGCGCGTCATGGCGAAGGTGCGAAATGAACTGCTGCGAACGGACGTTCGCGGGCAGCAGCCCGGGGCTCGTTTCCACGAAGTCGGCGAGCTGGCCCAGTCGACGATCCAGCTTCTCAGGGCTGATCGGTGCCCGTTCACCGACCTGTGCTGTCTGCATGTCAACCGGGAACTGATCGCCGGCAGGTATGCGCCCGGACCGGTGGCCGCCGACTAGCCGGCCCAGCGCCGACACGAGAGCACGGTAGTGGTCCACAGGTTCGGGCATCTCGTAGTCGAGACACTTGTGGTACTGACGCTCGATACCGTTGGCCCCAAGCTGGATTCGCTCCGCGATCAGCAATCCGGTGCCCGTGTCGCGGTGGTAGTCGGCGAATTGAGTGGCCGGAACGGTGATCGGAAAACCCGGTTCGCGTGACAGCGAGGCGAATAGGACTTCCGATTCCATCTGCGTCTTCCCGCGATCGCGGATCGGATCGTCGAAATCGCGGGAGAACTTTACGAACAAGTCGGTGTGGGCGCCGGGCGTGTCGTACTCGACGGTCAAAAGCAGCTTGCGGCCGGTGCTTCCACCGGGGACTTCGTCGAGTTGGCTGATCCGCGTGACGGCATTACCAGCGTCCAGCGCACCCGAGATGCGGAACGCCTCGGTGAGAAACGCTGCGCCACCGGAATGCAACGCTGCGGGATCGGCGGGGATCGGCAGGCCGAAGTGGTCGCCGATCACCCATCGTTCCGCAGACATCACCAGGTCTGTTCGGCGGCGCGAACCAGCATGTGGTTGACAGCTACGCGGCGGTTGCGGGTGACGACGTACAACACCGCGTCGGCGATGTCCTCGGACGCCAGCTTGACCATGTCCGCGGTCTGCCGATCGAACGCGGCACGGGCTCCGTCGGACAGGTGGTCGCTGATCTCGGTGTCGACAGTGCCGGGGCCCACCACGGCGACCCGCACCCGCTTGCCGATCAGTTCCTGACGGATACCCTCGCTGAACGCATTCACGCCGAACTTGGTCAGCGAATACACAGCGGTGCCCGGTCGGGCGACCCAACCGGCGGTCGAACTGATGGTGACCAGATCGGCGACGCCGCGCGGCGAGTCGGCGGCAGCGTCGATCAGGTGGGGGATCGCGGCGCGGGTCACGTATAAGACGCCCTGGATGTTGACTCGCACCAAGTCGTCCCAGTCCTGCAGTGGCGCTTCGGCGGCCGGCGACATCCGCATCAGCCCCGCGTTGTTCACCACGGTGTCCAGCCGCCCCAACTCGTCGACGGTGCGCTGCACCGCGGCGGCCACCTGGTCGGCATCGGTCACATCGGTGGGCACCGATAGCGCCGTGCCGCCGGCCGAGTCGATGTCGGCTTTGAGTTGATCGAGACGATCGGCGCGCCGCGCGAGCAGCGCGACGGCCGCGCCCTGCTCGGCCAGTGCCCGCGCGGTCGCGGCGCCGATGCCGCTGCTGGCGCCGGTCACCAGCGCCACGGTGCCGGCCAACATTGTGGTCAAGTTCCCTCCATCGCGTGAGCGCGCAAGATCTCGTCACGAACATAGTCGTTGTGCTCGCCGAGATCGGGTGCACCGCGTGCGATCTCGGCCTCCACGACCGACATCCGCCATGGCGCTGCTAGGACCGGCCGTTGGCCCTCGCGGTGGTCGCTGACGAAACGGTACAGCTCACGGTCCCACAGCAGCTGATCACTGATGATGTCCAGAGCCGTCGCGCATTTGGCGGCCGGCACACCGGCCGCCCTGAGTCGCTGCGCCAGCTGCCCCGCATCGTGGTTTCGGGCGAGCTGCGCGATGTCGACGTCGAGCGGGTCGGTGTGCTCGAGTCGATCCGCCAACGTGGCATAGCGTGGGTCGTCGACCAGCCCGATGGCATCGAGCTCGTGACACAGCTGGAGCCATTGAGTTTCGTCGTCCACCGCAATGCTGATCCAGTCGCCGCTGACGCACGGATAGCAGTTGTGCGGGGCCATGCCGGCGTGCCGGTTGCCGTCGGGCAGCAACGGCGCTCCGGTGAGTTCCTGGGCGAGCAGGCAGTCGCCGATCATCGACGACAGGGTCTCCACCGCCGACACGTCGACGAATTGGCCTTCACCGGTCAGTTCGCGGTGCAGCAACGCCACGACGGCGGCGAACGCGGCGGCGGCACCGACGGTGGAATCGCCGTAACGCATGCTGGTACCCAGCGGCGGCCCGCCGGGATAACCCACCAGTGAAGCGACCCCGGCCAACGCCGCGAAGCACGGCGCGTAGCCGGTTTGGTAACCAAACGGCCCGTCGTTGCCCCACATCTTGATCGACACCGAAATTATGTCTTGCTTAACGCCTTTCAGCTGGTCGTAGCCGAGGCCCATCCGTTCCATCGCGCCGGGCCGCAGGTTGTTGATGACAATGTCGCTGCGGGCGATCAGCTCGCGGAGCCGTGCGATGTCGGTCACGGACTTGAGGTCCAACTCCACGCTGAGCACTTCGGGGTTGATGCTGAGAAAAAACGGAGCGTGGTTGATGTCGGTGCCGCCGTACGCGCGCATCTCGTCAGGGTGAGTCGAGCTTTCCACCTTGATCACTTCGGCGCCCAGGAACGCCAGCAGCTTGCCGGCGTATGGACCGGCCCACACCTTGGTGAGCTCGACGACCCGAACGCCTTCCAGCGGGCCACCGCGGGACACCTTGGGCGGCTTGAGTTGTGGTGATTTGACCACCGGTGTCGCGCGTGGCATCTCGACGCTGCGACGGATTTCGTCGGTGTGTTCACCCAGGGCGGGTGCCGCGCTGACGATGCGCGCGGGTGATGCGCTCAACAGGTAGGGGACACCGGGGTAAACCGCGCCCCCCAGTACGGGATGAGTGACGTCGTGGAAAAAGCCGCGGTGGCGGTACTGGGGTGAGGTTTTCAGATCGGCAGCGCTTGTGACGGGCACCAGCGGGACTCCCAGCCGCTGGGCCTCTTCGGATGCCGCGTCCTTGCCGAGTTCGCGGACCCATGCGGCGAATCCGTGGTGAAATCTCGCCACCTTTTCCGGAGTGACCGAGAACTCGAGCCAGTCGTCCTCGAACTCGTTGAGCCAGTCCGGTTGGCCCATCAATATTTTCAGCCCGGCCCAGTGATTACCGCTGGTCATGTAGAGGTAGACGAATCCGTCCGCGCAGGCGAAAAAGGAGGCGGGGCCTTGCTGGTCGTAGTCGTCGCGGGTGTTCTCCGGCGTGACCTCGCCGGTGATGAACCTGCCCAGCACACAGTCGGCGCGCGACGCCAAGACGGCGTGCGCTGACACGTCGATGAACTGACCGGCTCCGGTGTGCAGCTGCCAGAACAGCGACGAGGCGACACACAGGGCCGCGTCGAGTCCTGCTTCGTAGTCGGCTAAGAAGCGCCCGGGTCCTTTCAGTGGCGGTTTGGCCGGGTCGGCATGGCTGGGGGTGTGAAGACCCCAACCGCTGGCGTGAAAGACGTTGAAGCTCTTGGCGTTGTGCAGCTCCGGCGGCGCCTGTATGCCGTACGGGGTGACCGAGCAGAACACCACGTTCGGGTGACGGGTGGCGAGTTCGCTGACCGGCAGCTCGCCGACGACGGCGTCGGCGGTCGCGATGATCCGATGCAAGAGCTCAGTCTCCTCGACGTCCAGCTGGACCGAACGCTTGTTGGTGTTCAGGTAGGCGAACACCGCACTGCGCTCCGGTCCACCGCCATCGCCGACGAGCGGTGCCATCGCCCGGGTGGGGCTACCACCCGGGCGTTCGATTTTGATCACCTCGGCGCCGAAGTCGGCGAGAAGCTTCCCGCAGTATTCTCCGGCAACCGATTCGGCCAGCTCGACGATCCTGATACCAGTCAGCGCCGACATGCCATACCTCGAGACGTCAGGGCTTGGCGCGCCCCGAGCGGCTCAGGCGCCACTCCGGCGGGAAGTTGAGGTCGTTGTCCTTCACGACGTTGTTGAGGCCCTTCTCGAATGTGCCACCGGTGAGGTCAACATCGTTCTGCGCGTCGTTCTGGATCATCGGCAGCATGCCCTCGACCATGCCGGTGAGCAGGCTGCCGAAGTACTCGCCCTTGTGCTGCTTGTACAGCTCGAGGAAGGTCTTCTGCACCGCGACGGTGTCGGTCGGGCGAGACCGCGAACACGCCAGCGCGTACTTTTCGGTCTCGGCCTCCAGCTTGTCGCGCGGCACCACGCTGTTGACGAAGCCGCAGTCGTACATCTCCTTCGCGCTGAAAGGCCGTCCGGTGAAGAGCATTTCGGAGAACTTGCGCAGCCCCATCGTCTCGGCCCACCACCACAGCCGCGGTCCCCAGCCGACGTAGCGGAAAGCCGGGTGCCCGAACAGGGCGTCGTCGGACGAGATCACCAGGTCGGCGTCGCCGGCCTGGTAGAAGTGCCAGCCATAGCAGTAGCCCTTGGCCTCGATAATGCTGATCTTCCGAAGCTCCTGCAGCGGACGGTTTCCGGCGCGGGCTTTGGCGTAGAAGTCGGTGACCGTAGACAGGTAGCGGTACGATCCCCCAGGCGGGTACTTGACGTCGTCGTCGTTGATCGCCAGCTCGTGGTGCAGCGGCAGGCCCGGGTTCTCCAGCATCGGCCGCTGCTCGGGAAGATCACCGCCACTACCGAAATCATCGCCCTCGCCGCGAATCACGACGACCTTGACGTCGTCGTCGACGTTGCACTTGTGGATCAGGTCGGCGTAGTTCTGCCGCATGCCCAGGCTAGTGGCGTTCTGGGCCTCGGGGCGGTCAAAGGTGATGTAGGCGATCCGGTTCTTCTTGTCCTTCTCGAACTTGATGTACTGTTCGGCTTCTTTCTTCAGCTTTTCGTAGTCGTACTCGACCATGAGTCATCTCCAATGTTGGTTGTTGATTATTTGAGTAAGCTGCCCGCGTCCACGGGAAGCGAAACGCCTGTGATGTAACGAGATTCGTCAGAGGCGAGGAACAATACGGCGTTGCTGATATCGATCGGATCGACCCAGGGGACCGGCAGTGTGTGCATCATCTGGGAGATCGGGGCGAAGTCGTCCGGACCGGGATTCTCCAGGTCCGGACGGAACAGATGGTAGGTTTGCTCGTTCATCAACATCGTGGTGCTGACCTGGGTGGGCAACACCGCATTGACCCGAATCATGTGCTGCCCGAGTTCCACGGCGAAGGTGCGCATCAGGCCGATGACGCCGTGCTTGGCGGCGATGTAGTGGCCGGTATTCGGATAGGCCTTCCGGCCGCCCACCGAGCTGGTGAGCACGATGGACCCACCGCGTCCGCCCGAAAGCACATGTGGCACCCCAGCTTTGACCGTGTGCCAGACGCCGGTGAGGTTGATGTCGATCATGTCTTGCCAGACGTTTTCCCGGATCTTGTGCAGCATTCTGCCGTCGGTGCCGACACCGGCGTTGGCGACGATGATGTCGAGACGGCCGAGCTGTTCGACACCACTGTCCACCGCGGCCTTGCACGCTTCGTAGTCCCGCACGTCGACTTGAGCGGTCACGATGCGCCGGCCGGCACCCTTGACCAAATCCACTGTCTCGTCCAGGTCTTCAGGCGTTGCATGCGGGTAGCTGAGGTTGTCGATCGGCCCGCACACGTCGATGGCGATGATGTCGGCGCCCTCTTCAGCCAGCCGGACGGCGTGACTGCGGCCCTGCCCGCGGGCTGCCCCACTGACGAACGCGACCTTGCCCTCGACGCGACCGGTCATGGTGTCGAGGCCGGCATCGATTCCCATCCCCGCACCGTCGATGTCGGGCTGAGTTTGGCGTTCGACAGGTCGACCTCCCATTCCGGGAAGCGTTTGAGGATCTCTTCGATGGCGATTCGTCCTTCGAGTCGCGCCAGCGCCGAGCCCAGACAGAAGTGGGTGCCGACGCTGAAGGCCAGGTGTTGCCGGGGCGTCCGGTGGATGTTGAATTCTTCACTGTCCGGACCGAATTGGCGTGGGTCGCGGCAGGCAGCGCCGATGAGCATCATCATCACGGCGCCCTCCGGCACGGTGTGGCCGTGAAAACCGATGTCACGGGTCACGTAGCGCGCCGCGTGCGGGGCCGGCGGTTCGAAGCGTAAGAGTTCCTCGATGGCCTGCGGTATCAGCTGAGGGTTCTCGGCCAGCTCGCGGCGCTGGTCGGGGTGTTCGGCGAGAACCTTTCCGGCCCAACCAATCAGCCGGGTGGTGGTCTCGTTTCCTGCGCCCGCGACGACATTGAGATAGATCAGCAGTTCGTCGCGGGTCAGCCGGCGGGTGGTCCCTGTCTCGTCGACGAATTCAACGTTGAGCAGCTCGGTCATGATGTCATCGGAGGGATTGGTGGCTCGCCAATCGATGTATGCGGCAAAGATTTCCCCGGTGGCCATGCCGCGTTCGTGGTTCATCGGCTTGCCGGCTTCGGTACGCATCTGCGCGTTGGTCTGGTCGCGGATGAATTCCTGGTCGTCCTCGGGGATGCCGAGCAGCATGCTGATGACCTTCATCGGCATCTGGGCGCCCAGGTCGGCAAC
>Ga0209113_1000130_pt1 | contig 14896 bp, 16 predicted proteins | sample TexAe_RefH0_O1_FD_187951 | JGI IMG/M metagenome (GOLD analysis project Ga0209113, IMG submission 187951) | Forest soil microbial communities from Davy Crockett National Forest, Groveton, Texas, USA - Texas A ecozone_RefH0_O1 (SPAdes) (version 2) | ecosystem: Environmental > Terrestrial > Soil >... | reverse complement strand
CCTGGGGCGTGCGGGACTGGTGGTCGATGGACTGGATCTGGAGCGCGCTGCATCTTCACGACGGGACACACCTGCACGCGGTGGGTATCACGATACCGGGCGTTCCGCAGGTTAGTGTCGGATACATCCAGGACCGCGGCGAGGCGGTCACCGAGCTGCAAACCATCGCTCCGTTGCAGACATTCGACGCCGATGGATTGCCCGTCGGCGCGACGTTGGCCATCGAGCCCGGAGGTATCACAGCGACCGTCGACGTGCGCGGACATGCACCGCTAGCCCTGGTCGCCCGGGACGGACGCGTCAGCCAATTCCCACGAGTGTGGGCCACCGTGACCACCGCCGACGGGCAAACCGGCGTGGGCTGGCTGGAATGGAACCGTAACCAGCCAACACAGTAACGTGGCCGCTCAAAAGCCCTATCCGCCAACCGCATCTGTCGTGGTGATGGGTGTCTCCGGATCCGGCAAATCCACCGTGGGGGCTGCGCTGGCGCGCCGTCTCGGTGTTCCGTTTGCCGATGCCGACTCTTTTCATTCAGCAGCCAACGTCGCGAAGATGTCCGCGGGCACACCGCTCGACGACGACGACCGCCGTCCATGGCTGGACGCGGTAGGGCAGTGGCTGGCCGACCATGACGACGGAGTGATGAGCTGCTCGGCGCTCAAACGCCGGTACCGCGACCAGTTACGTTCGCACAGAACGGATATCGCATTCCTGCATCTGACCGGCTCACCGGAGCTGATCGCTGCCAGGCAGGCCGGCAGACCGGGCCACTTCATGCCGTCGTCGTTGCTGATGTCCCAATTCGACACGCTGGAGCCGCTGGATCCCGACGAGCACGGGATGGCCATCGATGCCGGGCAGGGCATCGACAACATCGTCGAAGCGTTCGTGAAGTTTTTGTCGATCAGCCCTTGACTACCTGGGTGCCGCCGGCCAATTCGTCGTGCTTGCCCTGCTTTGTCGGGCTGCCACTGATCGTCACGGCGATCACGACGTAGGCGATGAACGCCAGCAGCGGGCCGAGGTAAGGCACCACGGCCAGCAACGTGAACGAGTTGCGGATGGCCGACTGGGAGGCGTCGGGCCTCGGTGCTCCGCCCGGCCCGTGGACCGTCAAGCCCAGCAGCCTCTTACCCAGAGTGGCGCCCTGCGTGACTTCCAGCAGAACGAAGTATCCGAACATCAAGACCCCGGAGAACAGGCCGGTGACCAGCCACCAGTAGTCGCGATCGAACAAGACGAGCGACAGCACGAACACCACGATGTTGATCAGGATGCCGTCGATGAGCCGGGCGAAGAATCTCGCGCCGAGACCGCCGGGTCGGCCTCGCGGAGAACGGGCCGGCGGATAACCGTACTGCGGGTCGAAGTCAGCTGATGTCATGGCAGGGCTCCTAGCGGCGGTGGCCGTCAATCTACCCCGCTAGCTGGGCCTCGTCGATTGCCCGATCAGTGCCAATGACGAGCTTTGACCCGTCCACGATGAGCTAGTTCGCCGCCGCGTTCGACTGCCGTATCGGCCAGTTCGCTGCCGCGCTCATAGGCGCGTTCACCGAGTTCGCTGCCGCGCTCGCGGGCGATGTCGGCCCATTCGCTGCCCCGTTCGCGGGCGATGTCGGCCCATTCGCTGCCCCGTTCGCGTGCGGTGTCGGCCAGCTCGCTGCCCCGTTCGCGTGCGGTGTCGGCCAGCTCGGCTCCATGTTCACGCACTGCCTCCGCCAGCTGGGCTCCACGTTTGCGGGCCTTCTTGCGCGCCTTCTTCACCACGGGTGCGCTCTTTTCGGCCGCGGTGCTGGCCAGCTCGCCACCCCGCTTGCGGGCGGCCTCGACCAACGGCGCGCCCCGCTCGGCTGCCGTACTGGCCAACTCGCGGCTTCGCTCGGCGCCCGCATGCAGGCCATGGCCGATCCGTTCGGCCAGTTCGGATTCGAGGAATGCTCCGTCCGAGTTGTCCAGTGGGAGCGCAGCAGAAACCTTATCCGAGAGCCGGCTGGCCGCCCGTCGACCACGCCATCCCAGTGATGGCTTGCCCGCCGTGTCGGCCGACGCGATGATCAGGCCACCCAACAGGCTCAGGTCGGTGAGTAGGTCGCGGCGCTTCTGGGCTTTCAGTTCCGGGTCGTGTTCGTTCCAGAACAGGTGTCCGCCAAGGCTGCCCGGTATGACGGTGAAGGCCAGCGCCGCTGACGCGATCCGCGGCAGCCTGCCGGTCGCGAGCAACAGACCACCGCCCACTTGGACGGCCGCGTTGATCCGGGCGGCTGTCTCGGGATCCGACGGAATCTTGCTGCCGACCGGATCCGGCAACGTCTGTAACGCCGTCACGGCGGTCTGCGCCGCGTCGAGGGTGACCTTGGGGTTGCGCAACGTTTCAATACCTTGGCCAATGAACACTGCGGACAGCAGGGGCCTAGCGATTCTGCGGATCAACATGGCAGCTGTGTTCCCAGGTTGCCCGCCGGGCAAACCGGCCGGTGAGCCGCGCTCTTAGTTGGTTAGTGGGGGTGCATGACGTCGCGCCCACAGTGGGAACAACACCCAGAAGCCGAATTGAGCCACGAACGCGCAGGTCCCCGCGATGGCACCGGTGACTGGACCGGCCACTGCGCCGAAAATGATCACCGCGACGCCGGTGAGGGCTAAGCCCATCAGTAATAGTCCGGAGTAAGCAAACCGGTCGGCCGCCGAGACCAGAAACTGAGTTCGATGCCGACGAAACAACAAGCGATGCATCGCGACCGGAGCTTCCAGCAACACCGTGGCGGCGACCGAACAGCCCACCGTCGCCAAAAAGATCACCCGCATGGTGGTGCTCAGCCCGTCGAAGCGGGCCTGGAAGGGCAACGTCAACAGAAAACCGGTGAGCAGTTGGACGCCGGTCTGAACGACCCGCAACTCCTGAAGCAGGCTGAGCCAATTGCGGTCCAGCCGTTGGGCTTCAGTCTCGGATCGCGCCGTGGTATCCCAGGTCTGATCGCGTTCGGGATGATCGACGACGCCCATGGACGTCGATCATGCCAGCCTGCAACCCGCCGCTAGGGCATCTCGTGCAACAGAAGCCGCGCCGATGCCTCCAGCCGATTGGCGATCTCGGTGTACGAGGCGTATCCCATGCCGGCGCGCACCAGAGCCCCTGCGTAGAGCAGCTCGAGTGATTCGACCAGTTCGGGGGCGTGACCAGGGCCCAACGCGGTGACCAGGCGTTGATGGATCTCACCGCCGATGCGCAGCCGAAGATGCTCGACCTCGGGATCCTTGCTCAGCAGGGCGTTGGTCACCGCGCCCGCGAGTGTGGGTTCGTCGGCCACCAGCAACGCGATGTGACGCAGCACGGCGATCACTCGCCCTGTCGAATCCGGTGAATCGGTCGGCGGAACCGGGCTCGACGCCAACCGTCGCCAGAAAACTTCCGCGACGAGGTGCTCCTTCGACGAGAAATAGGTGTAAGCGGTGGCCGCGCCGACTCCGGCTTCGGCCGCGACCATACGAATCGTCAATCCGGAGAAGCCTTCTCGGCTCAGCACGCCGATCGCGGCCTGGCCCAGCCGGTCAACGGTGTCGGCTTGCTTGGCGGTTAATCGCCGTCTGGTCGATTCCCGAGCTAACGGGTTGGACACGTGTCCGGACACTACTACACCGCCCCAGGTGCGGCAACCGGCCGGGCACGCGCGTGCATTACCGTTCAGGTGATGACGCCATCCCCGGATCGCACTGCTCATGACGAGCTGACCAGTCGCTTGTTCGCATTGGCCGAGCGGGTTATCGGCTTCATGCCCGCCGACGAGGGCCGTGCTCTGCACGATGCGGCGCTGAGCTACCTCGATGGCGGTGTCGCGGTGGAGATCGGAACGTATTGCGGAAAGTCGACGGTGCTGTTGGGTGCGGCGGCGCATGCGCGTGACAGCGTTCTCTACACCGTCGACCACCACCACGGCTCCGAGGAGCATCAGCCCGGGTGGGAGTACCACGACACGTCCATGGTCGATGCCGTCACCGGTCGTTTCGACACCTTGCCGACGTTGCGGCACACGCTTGACGAAGCTGGCCTGGACGACACCGTGGTCGCGGTGGTCGGCAAGTCGACGGTGGTGGCCACGGGCTGGCGCACGCCGCTGCAACTGTTGTTCATCGATGGGGGCCACAGCGAGGACGCCGCGCGAAAGGACTACGACGGCTGGGCGAAGTGGGTGGATATCGGCGGGGCGTTGATCATTCACGACGTCTTCCCGGACCCGCGCGACGGCGGGCGGCCGCCGTACGAGATCTATTGCCGAGCATTGGAAAGCGGTGCGTTCGTGGAGAAGTCCGTCACCGGGTCGATGCGAGTGCTGGAGCGGACGGCAGGCGAGGCCGGAGTGGCGGTCTAACGATCGGACTGGCTGGCCGCACACTCGCAGTCGTAGTCACTCTCCAAGCCGCGCGGCAAATCGGTGCCGCGGAAGATGCCGCTGCCCGCGGTGGTGGACGACAGCGCATCCGCGGCGAGAATGACGGCCGCTCCGGTCCACGTGGTTCGCTCAACGGGCCAACGCTTTCCATCGCTGAACACCAACCCGGTCCAGTAGGAGCCGTCCCGCTCACGCAGGTGCTGCATCGCGGCGAACTGCTGAAGCGCCGCCTGCCGGTTGCCCATGGCTTCGAGTGCCAGTACCAGTTCGCAGGTCTCTGCGCCGGTCACCCACGGCCGGTCGTCGACACACCTGATTCCCAGACCGTCGACGACGAAATCGCCCCAGCGGTCCGCGATCCGGTCTTGTGCGGCGCGACCGCGTAACGCGCCGCCCAGGATCGGGTAGTACCAGTCCATCGAGTGATGCGGCTTCTCGGTGAACGCCGAGGGGTGGTCGGCGATCGCGTGGCCCAGCCGGCCGAGCGCAAGCTCCCACTCGAGTTGTGGTTCGTCGACCAGGTTCGCCAGGGCCAGTGCACAGCGAATGCTGTGAAAAATGCTCGCGCACCCGGTCAGCAGTGCCTCCGCCAACGGGCCCGAAGGGCCACGCGCCCAAGAAATTTCGCCACCCGCCAGCTGCAGATCCAAGACGAAGTCGATTGCGGCGCGCACCGTCGGCCACATCGAGGCCGCAAAGGCGCGGTCACCGGTGACCAATACGTGGTGCCAGACACCCACTGCGACGTAAGCGCAGAAGTTGCTGTCGCTGTTGGCGTCCTCGACCACCCCCGCGCGCAGCTGGATCGGCCATGAGCCGTCCGCCCGCTGCTGGTCGCAACACCAATCGAAGGCGCGTCGCGCCGGTTCGATCAGGCCTGCCGTCGTAAGGGCCATCGCGCATTCCACGTGGTCCCACGGATCGGTGTGCCCACCGTCTGACCAAGGGATTTCACCCGTCGGCTCTTGAAGTGCCGCAATCGATTCCGCCGTCTGCCGGCATTGCGCGGGGGAGAGGACGCCTGCGACGCCCGGTACTTTAGACGTATTCAACGGCAGGCACCGGTTTCTCGAAATACAGCGCGACGCTCTTACCGATCAGCGGGTTCAGTGCCGATTCGGCCACTCGGGTCAGCAGGGGTCGTCGCATCATGTCCCACACCAGCATCTTGTGGTAGGCGGCGACGGCCGGGTGATCCGAGTTGTTGACGCCGACCACACATTTCAGCCACCAGAAGGGTGCGTGCAACGCGTGCGCGTGATGGGTATGGGTGAACGTCATGCCGCGGCCGGCGATCTTGCTGCTCAGCTGATTTGCTCGGTAGATGCGAATATGGCCGCCCTCGTTGCTGTGATAGTCGTCGGAAAGCAGCCAGCAGACTTGTTCGGGCAACCATCTCGGGACCGTGACGGCTAGCTGGCCGCCGACCTTGAGTACCCGAATCAGCTCGGCGATGACAGCATCGTCGGCCGGGACGTGCTCGAGAATCTCCGATGCGATGACGCAGTCGAACGTTCGGTCGGGATAGGGCAACGCCCGTGCGTCACCGACGACGGTTTCCGCGTGAGCTGACGGCGAGGTCTCCCCGGCATCGGCCATGGCCCGGAACAGAGTGTCGACCTCACTGAGTTCGGCGGCGTTCTGGTCGAATGCCACGACGTCGGCGCCCCGTCGGTACGCCTCGAAGCTGTGCCGGCCCGCCCCGCAACCGACGTCGATGACTTTGCTGCCGGGACCGATACCGAGACGGTCGAAATCGACTGTCAGCACGGCTCGCCCACTCTGCGGCGCTGGTCGCGGGTCGGCGCTGTTCGCGCAATGGCCTGTTCGTAGACGCGTACGGTCTGCGCGGCCACGGATTCCCAGCTGAACACCTCGACGGCGCGGCGGCGACCGGCCGCGCCCAGTCGTTTGAGCTCGCCGGGGGAGTCCAGCAGTTCACCGATCACCCGAATCAGCTCAGCGGCATCTCCGGGGCGGACCAGCCTGGCGCATCCGTCATCGGGTCCAAGCACTTCGGGCAATGCGCCGGCACGGCTGGCCACGATCGGTGTTCCACTGGCCATCGCTTCTACGGCAGGTAGTGAGAAACCTTCGTAAAGCGATGGGATACAGGCGATCTCAGCGGAGGCGAACAACCGAGCCAGTTCGGCGTCGGAAAGCCCATTCGAGATATGGACAATGTCGGAGATTCCCAGCTCGGCGATCAGCTTCTCCGTCGGGCCATTGGGTTCGAGCTTGGCGACCAGCTGCAGCTCCATATCGTGTTCGCTCCTCAGCGTGGCCACCGCATTCAGCAGGTGCCCGACGCCCTTGAGCGGGCGGTCGGCACTGGCAATTGCGATGATGCGACCGGGAATTCGCGGCTCCGTTGACGGCGCGAACATGTCCGTGTCCACGCCGAGCGGGACGACATGAAGCTGATCGGGGTGCACGCCGAAGTCGGTGGTGATGTCTCTAGCGGAGGACGACGAGACGGTCAACAATTCCGGGATGCTGCGAGCCACCCGCTCTTGCATCTTCAAGAAGCCGTACCACCGGCGCACCGACGGTTTGCGCCACCAGCGCGCCGCCGCGAGATCCAGCACCCGGTCGCGGGTGATCGGGTGGTGCACGGTCGCCACCACGGGCATACCGGTCTCGGCGATTTTCAGCAGGCCGACACCCAAGCTCTGGTTGTCATGCACGACGTCGAAATCGTCCAGCCGATCGGCCAGCAGGCGCGCGGCGCGCAGGCTGAAGGTGCGCGGCTCGGGGAAGCCCGCTGTCCACACCCCGCCCAACTCGAGGAGGTCGATGCGATCCCGGATCTCCCGGGGATGCGGTATGCGGAAGGGGTCTGGCTCGCGATACATGTCGAGGCTGGGTACCTCGGTCAGCACCACTCGAGGATCGAGTTCCTCGGGGTAGGGCTGACCGGAAAACACCTCGACGTGGTGTCCGAGTTCGACCAGGCCCCGGCTGAGATACCGGACGTAAATCCCCTGGCCACCGCAGTGCGGCTTGCTGCGATAGGACAGCAGCGCAACACGCATACTCACGCCCGATCCGGTGTGTTGATGCTGAGAGACATCACGGTGCGAGGCTCAGGCGAGGCGTCAGCGAACTTTCTGGACACGTGTCTGGACTATAGTTTGACTAGCTACCTGACGCAACGCGCAGCTAGCGGCGTTAACTTTGCCGATCCTACTCAGACCAATGGTTGCGCTGGCTCAGGTACGGATCACGTCGGCGATACCGTGGTGTCATGCGCGCGCTGATCGTGGCCGACGTTCAGAACGACTTTTGCGAGGGTGGCTCACTCGCTGTGCCGGGTGGGGCGGCGCTGGCGGGCGCTATCAACGCGTACCTCGCCGGCGGTGCCGAGTACCGCCATGTGGTGGCCACGCAGGATTTTCACATCGATCCCGGTGACCATTTCTCCGATCATCCGGATTACATCTCGTCGTGGCCGCCGCACTGCCTTGCCGACACCATCGGCGCGGAATTCCATCCCGATCTCGACACCGGCCGGTTCGAGGCCATCTTTCGCAAGGGCGCCTACGACGCCGGTTACAGCGGGTTCAGCGGATTCGACGAGCGTGGCACCCCGCTGGCCGACTGGCTGCGACAACACGATGTCGACCAGGTCGACGTGGTCGGCATCGCCACCGATCACTGCGTGCGCCGGACCGCCGAAGACGCTGCCAAGCAAGGCTTGGTGACTCGGGTGCTGATGAACCTGACCGCAGGGGTAGCGGAGGAGTCCACCGCCGCGGCCATCGAAGCGCTGCGCGCAGCGGGTGTCGCGATTGTGGCCGGACCATGACGGGGCCGGCTGAGCAGACGTTGCTGGCGGTGGTGGAACGGTCACCGCAGGCAGCGGCGGCGCATGACCGTGCCGGCTGGGTTGGCCTGTTCGCCGTGGACGGTCGTGTGGAAGATCCGGTCGGTTCGCGACCACACGCGGGGCCGATGGAGATCGGCCGGTTCTACGACACCTTCATCGGCCCGCGCGATATCGCGTTTCATCGCGACCTCGACATCGTCCGCGGGTCGTCGGTGATCCGCGATCTCGATCTCGAGGTGGCCATGGGGTCCGCGGTCACCATGACGATTCCGGCGTTCCTCCGATACGACCTGCGTGAGGTCGACGGTGAGTGGAAGGTCGTGACGCTGCGTGCGTACTGGGAGCTGCCCGCGATGGTGTTGCAATTCCTGCGCAACGGTGCATCCGCGGTGCCGGCCACCGTTCAACTCTCGCGGGGTCTGATCCGCAATCAGCGGCTACGCGGTACCGCCGGATTCGTCGCCGGATTCCGCCGGGTGGGATCTCGGCAGAAAACATTGGTCGACACGTTCGTGAACGCGGTGGGACGAGGCGACAGATTCGGCGCGCTGCAGGCATTGTCATCCGGTGCGACAATCACTTTCGGCGATGACGAGAAAGCTGACGTCGCCGAACTCATTGAGCGATGTTCGGGTGCGAGCGCCGCGAAATTGATTGCCGCGGACTCCACCGTCGCCGCCTCGGTCACGTCCGGGATCCGCCGCGGCGTTCTGTTCGCCGACGTGGCCCGGCGCGGCACGGGGATCCACCGGGTCCGTTACTTCCCCGGTGATCACCGAATCGACGACTGACGGCAGCCAGGAACACCACAGCTGGACCGACTACGAAAGAACAACGTAACCATCACTGCGAGCCGGAGACCCACCACGAACACCAGCCTTGGTTGCGGTCAGCCGTTCGATCGGCGGACGCTGCTCCGCGGCGCCGGTGCGCTCGGCGCCGCGTCGCTGGCGCTGTCGCCGACCGCATGCAGCTCTGACGACGATGCACTGACGTTCTTTTTCGCGGCCAACCCCGAAGAGGCAGATGCCCGGCTGCGCGTCGTGGACGCATTCCAGCGCAAGCATCCCGACATCAAGGTTCGGACGTTGTTGTCCGGACCGGATGCGCTACAGCATGTGTCGATCTACTGCGCCGGCGGCAAATGTCCGGATGTTCTGATGGCATGGGAATTCACTTACGCGGGCCTGGCCGAGCGGGGAGTGCTGCTGGATCTCAACACGATGCTGGCCCACGACAAGATGTTCGCCGCTGAGCTCAGAGCGGACAGCGTCGCATCGATGTATGAGACGTTCACCTATAACAGTGGGCAATACGCATTTCCGGAGCAGTGGTCGGGAACTTTTCTGTACTACAACAAGAAGTTGTTCGCCGAGGCCGGCGTGCGTCCACCACCCGGGCGATGGGACCAGCCGTGGAGCTTCGGCGAATTCCTCGATGCCGCCGGGGCACTCACCAGACGCGACCGTTCGAGCCGGGTCAGTCAGTGGGGATTCGTCGACACCTGGGCGCCTTATTACTCTGCACTGATGTTCGGGATGAACAACGGAGTTCCCTGGTCGGATCCGCGGATGAACCCGACGCACCTCAATTTCGACGACGCCGCGTTCATCGAGGGCATTCAGTTCTATGCGGATCTGAATAGCAAGTACCGGGTTGCGCCGACCGCGTCGGAATCCCAATCGATGTCCCAGACGGACCTGTTCACCTCGGGTCATGCCGCGATGGCGCTGGGCGGGCATTGGAGATATCAGACGCTTGAGCGGGCTCCGGACCTAGATTTCGACATCGCTGTGCTGCCGACTGGCCCGAAAGGGCATGCCGCCCACTCGAATATCGGTACCACCGGGTTGGCCATCGCATCGAGTAGCCCCCGAAAAAAGCAGGCGTGGGAGTTCGTGAAGTTCGCCACCGGGCCGGTGGGACAAGCGGTGATCGCTGAAACGGGCCTGTTCGTACCGGCGCTTCGGTCTGCGCTCCGATCGTCCGATTTTGCCAAGGCGCATAGCAGGATCGGCAATATGGCGGTGCTGACCGGCGGGCCGGCACATGCCGAGGGGCTACCCATCACGCCGGCATGGCCGAAGATCGTCGCGTTGATGGACCGCAACATCGGCCCGGTTCTGCGCGGCTCGCGGCCCGCGGCATCCCTGACGGACGGACTGACACCCAAGATCGACGAGGTACTCCGGACACCATGACACCGATCGAAGCGGCCGCCGGAGCGGTAGCGCGCCGGCGCGGACCGTCGAGGCGGCGGGCCCGGGCCGGTCGCATTTTCGTCGCGCCCAATCTGACGGCGGTCGCGGTGTTCATGCTGTTTCCGCTCGGATTCTCGCTGTACATGAGTTTTCACGATTGGGATATGTTCAGCCCAGCCAAGTTCGTCGGCTTGGCGAACTACCGAAGCCTCTTCGCCGGAGACCCGCTGTTCAATATCGCGTTGCGCAACACGGTGGTCTACACAATGGGCACTGTCGTGCCCACCGTGCTCATCAGCCTCGCCGTGGCTGGTGTGCTCAACCGGAAAATAAAGGGAATAGCCGTATTTCGGACAATTATCTTTCTGCCACTGGCCGTGTCGTCGGTGGTGATGGCCGTGGTCTGGCAGTTCGTGTTCAACACCAACAACGGCCTGCTCAACATCATCCTCGGCTGGATCGGTATCGACCCCATTCCCTGGCTGGTCGATCCCAAATACGCCATGGCCTCGCTGTGCATCGTCAGCGTATGGCGCAGCGTGCCTTTCGCGACGGTCATCCTGTTGGCTGCCATGCAGGGCGTGCCGGAGAACCTCTATGAAGCGGCCAGACTCGACGGCGCGGGGGAGTTGCGTCAGTTCGTGTCGATCACCGTGCCGCTGATTCGCAGCGCGGTATCGTTCGTGGTCGTCATCTCGATCATCCACGCATTCCAGGCATTTGATCTCGTCTACGTCCTGACCGGACGTAACGGGGGACCGGAGACGGCGACGTATGTTCTGGGCATCATGCTGTTCCAGCATGCTTTCGCGTTCCTGGAGTTCGGTTACGCCTCGGCGCTGGCGTGGGTGATGTTCGCGATCCTGCTTGTGCTTACCGTTGTGCAGTTGCGGCTTGGGCGTCGTCGAGCCGCGCAGGAGGAACGATCGTGGGCGTAGCGCAGCGGGCGTTCAAACCCAACGTTCTGCGTGGTGTGGTGCTGTATGCCACGCTGACGGCAATCGCGACGTGCGCACTGTTCCCGATCCTGTGGGCGATGTCGGGATCGTTGAAGACAGCGGGCGAGGTGACCATGCCGACGCTTTTTCCCGCACATCCCCAGTGGTCCAATTACCGCGACGTGTTCGCCGTCATGCCGTTCTGGCGAATGTTTTTCAACTCCGTGCTGTATGCCGGCTGCGTCAGCATCGGGCAGGTGTTCTTCTGCTCGCTGGCCGGATACGCGTTCGCGCGTCTGCGGTTTCGGGGTCGGGATACGTTGTTCGTCTTGTATCTCGGGACTTTGATGGTGCCGCTAACCGTCACGGTGATTCCGCAATTCATCCTGATGCGGGTCGCCGGGCTCACCGACACCCCGTGGGCCATGATCGTGCCAGGGTTGTTCGGCAGCGCATTCGGCACCTACCTGATGCGCCAGTTCTTCCGGACCCTGCCAGACGAACTCGAGGAAGCCGCGATCCTCGACGGTTGCTCTCCGTGGCAGATTTACTGGCGGATACTGCTGCCGCACGCAAAGCCCGCGGTGATGGTGCTGGCGGTACTCACCTGGGTCAACGTCTGGAACGATTTTCTGTGGCCACTGTTGATGATTCAGCGGAACAGTATTGCGACCCTCACCCTTGGGCTGGTTCGCATGCAGGGCGAATACACCGCCCGGTGGCCCGTGCTGATGGCCGCGTCCATTCTGATTCTGCTGCCGCTGTTATTGGTGTATGCCGTCGCGCAACGCGCCTTCATCCGGGGCATCGCGGTCACCGGGCTGGGGGGATAACCAATGGCGTCAGTGACTTTCGAGCAGGCCACCAAGCGTTACTCCGACGCGGATCGGCCTGCCGTCGACCGCTTGGACCTAAGCGTCGGTGACGGTGAGTTCGTCGTGCTGGTTGGGCCGTCCGGGTGCGGCAAGACCACGTCGCTACGCATGATCGCGGGGCTGGAAACGGTCGACTCCGGGCGGATTCTCATCGGCACCCAAGATGTCACCGATGCAGATCCCAAAGACCGCGATGTGGCAATGGTTTTCCAAAACTACGCTTTATACCCGCATATGAATGTCGCCCAGAACATGGGCTTCGCCCTGAAGATCGCCGGGATAGCGAAAAGTGAGATCCGGGAACGGGTGTCGGATGCCGCCCGCTTGCTCGACCTCGAACCGTATCTGGATCGCAAACCGAAGGATTTGTCCGGGGGTCAGCGCCAACGGGTAGCGATGGGGCGCGCGATCGTTCGACGACCGCAGGTATTCTTGATGGACGAACCGCTGTCCAACCTGGACGCGAAACTGCGAGTGCAGACCCGCAATCAGATTGCCGGACTCCAACGGCGGCTGGGCATCACGACCGTCTACGTCACCCACGACCAGGTCGAGGCAATGACCATGGGTGATCGCGTCGCGGTGTTGCGCGACGGCGTCCTGCAACAATGCGCGGTTCCACGGGAGCTGTACCGGAGCCCGGTGAACATGTTCGTGGCGGAATTCATCGGCTCGCCGGCGATGAACCTGCTGACTCTTCCCGTCGTTGATAACTCCGTCGCACTGGGCGACTGGTCGATCCCCGTGCCGCGCGAGATTACCACTACCACAGCAGAACTGGTGATCGGCATCCGGCCGGAGCATCTTGACGTCGGCGGAACCGGTGTCGAGATGCAGATCGATGTGGTCGAGGAACTCGGTGCGGACGCCTATCTGTACGGGCGAATCGCCTGGCGCGACAACACCTTCGGCCAGCCGATCGTCGCGCGTGCAGACGGGCAGGACCCACCGTCGAGGGGTAGTCGTGTGCGCCTCCATCCGCAGCCGGGCCACCTGCACTTCTTCGGTGTCGACGGTCATCGATTGCGGTAGCGCACGGCGGCCTACTTGGGAATCGAGGCTGCCATCTGATCGGCTATCTGACTGGCGATGTCGGTGGGGTCGCCGTTCTGGCAGACCTTGGCGGCCAACAGGACGTTGCTCTGCGTGCGGAAATCGAAGGCGCAGCGCCAAGCGCCCTGTTGACCGTTGGTTATTCCGATCGACGTCCACTGAGCCTTGTTGTCGGTGACAGTGGGGTTCTGCAGTTGGAACTGGACATTGCTTCCCGTCTCGCCGGGCACGAGCGCTCCGTCGCATCCATTGAGCCCACTCAACGCATTGTGGAAGTTGCGATCCGCGTCTCGTGCGTCGGGGTATGTCGCAACCTGTTGATCGACGATGTGCTGGTAATTGTCCTTCGCTTCGCGGTAGTCGTAGCCGCGATATGCGGTGTAGTCGACATCTATTCCGAACGAATTCGAGTCAGGCCCTTCCAGCGGACTGCAGTTGGACTTGTCGCCGAAGTCTCTGGGAGCCGGTGGATACAAAACGATGCTGCTATCGCCGAGGTTGGTGCCGAGGATCTTGCTTGCCTGCGGTACGTCCACGATTACGGATTTGATCTTGTTCGGCGCGAGAAAACCTGCAGGTGCCGGGGGAGCCGGCTTGTCCGGAGGCGGTATCCGGGCGCTGATCTGATCGACGGCAGCCGCGGCAGCGGGGGCCCCGTTGGCCCATGTGCACATTGATGCCTCGACTATGACGTTGTTCTTGACGCGTGCCTGGTGGTCGCAGCGCCAGCCAAGTGGTTGGTTCTTATCGGTGAACTGCAGGGCGCCGAATGTCACCGCATCGCCGTTAAACGGACCCGGCGCGAGGATTCTCCAGGTAGCGGGGTTGTTTTTCGCCGCGATCGTGTCGGAATTGCAGTGGCCCAGTGTCGCGTACGCTTTGTGAAAGATTTCGCTGGCTTTGTCAGACGTTTCGAAAGTGGCGAAGTTCTGCGAAAACATCCCGATCAGGCTGTCATCTTTGGATGCCTGATTTCGGATTGACCGGTAAGCGGTGAATTCTCCGTCTCCGAGCGCATCCTTGGTGATTCCCATCGTCAGGGCGCAGTCCGGTTTGCTGTAGTCACTCGCCGACGCGGTCGGCGAATCGAACTGTGATCTGTCGCCAAGGGACAGGCCGACAATCTCGTTGACGTCCTCGTTAGATAAAACCAACGTCTTGAGGCTGTTGGCGGGCAACGGTTTTGGGGGCGATGCTTGAGTGGCAGGCGCTGCGTCGGGAGCGTGGGTCTTCGAAGTCTTCTGGGCCTGCATCGGGAACCATGACGGGGTGTGGCTGCCGCATGCCGCCACCATCAACACCGTTGCCGCGGTGCAGCTCGCTACCAGAATGCGGCGCCGCTGACGGTGCGTCATCAGGTAAGGTCCTCTCGTTTATTCCAGGTGCAGGAGCAGGGATCAGGCTGATGTTAGCGTGCCGCACGATTGGGCCTGTACGGGTATGCAGTGGGGCGCAGTTGGCCAATGTAAACGCCACGGCGATAGCGAAATTCGTTGATTCGGCAAAGTCGGTTGCCGTATCTGGCATTTTTGCCGATGACCAGCGTGCCTGTGGAATTAATCGTCGACGGAGCAGCGGTGAATCGGCGATCGGAACCGACGTTATGCTT